>WNGH01007584.1_pt1 | contig 11993 bp, 12 predicted proteins | sample 5400631 | NCBI WGS metagenome assembly WNGH01 (sample SAMN13153373, study PRJNA577476) | soil metagenome | isolation source: 115 cm soil or saprolite under Garry oak tree replicate 1 | place: USA:California | collected 2016-06-15 | reverse complement strand
CCCCCATATTCGAAGCGCCCGTCGCGAACGGTCGGGCATCTAGTGGATGAACGTGAGTACTGAGATAGATAGTAAGGTCTAGACGATTAGGACAACTTGGGAACCACTCGAAGCCTGTAGTGGCGAGCTATCGATCTTGCAGCATTTCTTGGAGATTGGTTCGTGGTGTCGAGGCTCATGCTCTTACGAAATGGGATTTCTGATTCGAGGTTATATCTCTGGAACAAGTCGTTCAGTGTCTTCTCGGTGCTGACCTTTCCGACCCTCCTCCTCTGGCTCGCCTTCACTCGTCTGATCAATTCTTTCCTCTCACAATAGAGCCGTACGAAGCATACTCGACCTCCATGTGTTTCGACCCTTTGGATGATCTGCTTTACAAACTGATCGTCTCTCTCGTCCCTGCTGTACACAAAGGTGAAGATAGTGTTAATTCCCTCCTTCGTGGCTTCCTCTATCATCTCTAGCCGATACTTACCTGTGAGACGCCAGAAGTTCTTTGTTCCAAACTCGAAAATAGACTGGACGAACTGGATCGATACATGATTGTGGAAAAGTTTGAACCCTGTCAGCTTTGCCAACTCAGTTGCGACCGTTAGCTTGCCTGATGCTGGAGGTCCATAGACGAAGATCAGTTTCATTCCAAAGACTCTCTTTCGGGGTTGGAATAAATAGCAGCAAGAGCCTTAGCTTGAGGAGTTGAGTTTTGAGGTTCATTCTTTCGGGTCTCGGGAACTGGTATAACGGCTGGAGCTTGACCGAGCAGGCAGTTCAACTCGCCGACAAGCTCGGATTCTGGGGGGCGGTGATCCCGGATCATTACATGTGGGCCGAAGCATTCGGACAACCCCAGAAAGATTCGACCGTAGAGAGCTGGATAGCCCTCACCTATCTCGGGGCCAAGACCCAGAAGATCAAGCTTGGAACCATCGTCACCCCAATTCCATTCCGGCCTCCCGCGATGCTAGCCAAGATGGTAGCCACCATGGATGTCCTATCGTCAGGACGCGCAGTCCTCGGCGTGGGCGCCGGATGGTCCCAGACAGAGTTCGAAGGCTACAGCACGTGGGACAATTCGAAGACGCGTGTCGAAAAGACACAGGAAGGCGTGGAGTTGATCCTCCAGCTCTGGGAGAAGCCCCAGGTCGACTTCAAAGGCAAATACTACCATGCGAAAGCAGCGATTCTAGATCCTAAACCTGTTCAGAAACCCCACCCGCCCCTCATGTTCGGAGGAGTCGGTACCAAAATGCTAAGGCTCGCAGGACGCTACGCCGACATCTGCCACATTCCACCCTGGGTCCAGGTCCCCATGGAGAAGGCACGATTGATTGTCAAGCAGGAAGCGCGAAGATTCCGCCGAGAGGACAAGATAGCGTTCGCAGCCGGGTCCGTGGCCAACCGGGACCAAAAGTTCGACCTGAAAGCTGTCGAGCAGGATGTGGAAAAGGCGGCAAGAGACGGCGCCCTATACTACATAGCGCCTCTCCAACGCACCGGCTACGTTGACAACCTCAAAGAATTCGCAAAGAAGATCATACCATCATTCTCTGGGCTTGAATAGAACAATCAAACCCCGTCGCCTCCTGATAGACTCGGCCTTAGAATCCCTAATGATTCCAAGTCTGGTTGAACCCGCTTCGCCTAATCGGAAGTCTCGCCAAGGAACAATGTCCTAGGCGTGTAACAAGAGCGGCGTCGAGCTTCTTCTTCTAGTTGATGGATCATGCGGATGGGATAGGCACTATTCCTAGGAATTGCTGTTGGTCGTGAGAGGGGTTTTGTCCAGAGTCGTGGTTGGAGACGGAAAGTACGTAGGCTGTTGTGTTGGAGAGTGCGAGTCCGAAGTAGTCTCCGATGAAGGTTAGCGAGGTCGTGGGTCCGAAGGGGGTGGGCAGTTGTCCGGTCGTGCTTCCCGGGTTCTGAGGGTCCCATGTGGCGGTCGACACGCGAATATTCGAGCCTTCCGCTTGGACGCCTTGCGGTCCATCTACGTAGAATTGGATGGTTGTGTTGATGCAGAAGTTTGTCCGGCCCGCATCGCCAGGAAGGATGTTTCCATCGTTAACGGGGCAAGCTAGTCGTCGGTCGTAGAACGACACAGCCACCGTTCCGCTCGGCGAAGCTGAGACCGTAGGCTGGAACTGGTCGGTCCCGTCATGTACTGTCGACGGGTCGTTAACGTTCACTGGTGTTGTCCAGTGGATTCCGCCGTCGAGCGATTCTGTCAGCTGAACGTCGACCCCGTTTCCGCTGTCGACCTCTAAGGCCAGAAAAAGATGACCGTTTGCAGGGTTGACTGCGAAGTTGTCGGCGATACCTTCCCTGAAGGTCGTGTTGGGAAACGCGGCTGGCGAGAAGGCGTTGAAGCTGGCGGCGAGCATAGGGGCCGAGAATGTCTGTCCCCCGTCAGTGGACTTGAGAACCCATACGTCAACGGTCGGAGACTTTGAGGAGGGGGAGCTGGTGTACGCCGCATACAACGTTCCGTCCGGACCCGTTCCCATCATGACAAACTGGTTGAATGGGCCATCATTGCTAGGCCGGGAGAGCATAACAGGGACCGAGAAATGCGCGGCCCGGTCAGTCGATTTCGAGAACCACAACTCGTTGCTGCCGCCGGCAAAGAGGGTCCAGCCCACGTAGACGTTGTTGGCGTAGGGGCTGTGCGGGTTCGCATCGATAGTTATCCACTGCTTGTCAGCTGTCCTGCCCAGTCCGCTAGAGTTGTAGGTCGCTAGGGCAGCACTGTTGTTTGCAATGTTCCATGTGTCGCCGCCGTCTGTAGACTTGACGACGAAGACGGCATCGTTGGGAACCATTCCCCAGACCTGGTGTCCATCAGGATTGTACTTGAAACTGAAGGGTAGGAACGCCGAGTAAACGTTTCCCTGAGCATCAAAGGCAAGGATGGGGTCTGTAGTATCAACCCAGCTGTTGTGGGGAGCGGTTTGACAGTCGAACCCGGGGACGATAGCGTCCTTCCAGTGGAGCCCGCCGTCGCTCGATACGTAGGCTCCCAAGTGGAAGAGGTAGAATAGTGGGTCGAAGAAGAATTTGGACATGGCGACCAAGTGCTGGGGATTTTTGGGATCTACGGCTATCCAGGACTCACTGTGATGATTGTTGTACCGAGCATTGGCCGCGCAAGCACCGGTCTTATCCGTGGCTCCACCCACAACTGGATAGCTTGCTTGGATGTTAGCGACTCCAGGCTGGCTACCGTAGGGGACTGAGGAAAGCTTTGTCGCATAGGCTTGCACCGGGACCGTAACCATCAAAGCTACAATAATCGCTGCAGCAATGAAACGGAATCGGATCATTCTATCGGTTTTCGCACCTAGCAAGAATTTCTATGCTGTATGATGCGAGCTGGCTTATGGGTGTTTGCTAGGACCTTGACCAAACTGGGTCTTGAAATAGTCTCTGAGGATCAGGGAATGACGAATGAGTGAACTCAAATGTAGCCAGATCTTCTAAAATGATGCCAGGGATTATCCATGCATTTTTAGAGCATTAACGGGGGTTCGCGCATCGTTTCTAAGCGAAGGCTGTCTGTAACCTTCTTACCTTCTCGAGCTTTCGGATCTGCTCCCCGACGAGTGAGTGGATGAACTCGTTCGCGAAAAGGAGTTCTCTGTTCAAGGTAACCGCGGCGGACTCCACGCCTCGGAGATGGTTCAGCGCGCGAGTTTTGGACGTGACATCGCCCAGGTCAGCGCTCATGCAGAGCAAGTATTTTATCGGAGGACTACGGGTCTCGTGTACGAGTAAAGCGTCGCCGAGAACTTTGCGGATCTCGCTCATTGGAGCTTTACCTGCAATAGCAAGGTTGTACACCAGCTCACCCGAGCCTGAGGCCGCACCTAGCTTGGGGATTATCACAATCGTCTCCGATCGAATTAGACGATCAAGATGTTTGCGGACGGTCTTAGGACTGAGCCGTGTCGACTCGACGAGTTCTTTGAACGGAACCTTCGGATCGTCGATCAAAGCATCCAGTATCATGCAGTCGAGAACGGAGAGAGCTGGTAGGTCGCCTGCCCCTGTCACAGCGTGCCCCGAAGGCTTCTCCCCAAGGGCTATACCGAGCTCTCGTATGGAACGCTCGGGATCCCGCGACCAGACCCCAGCGGTCAAGCCTCCATCAAGTTTCCAGCCTATGTAGGCAACATCCGGTACCTTCAAAGCCTTGATCACCTGTTCGCGCGCCCGCTCACGTTCGAAAAAAATTAAGACTTCCTGACGATCAAAGACACCTGGATCTATCCAGAGCCCATAACCCAAGAGGATGCGATTCCGACGCAGTCGTCTCAGCCGCTCTCGAACAGCTGGAGCCGATAGTGACACGCGGCGTCCAAGTGAAAGGAGGCTTTGCCGGGCGTTCTGGTGAAGTGCAACCAGGAGTTGAAAGTCCTTCGAGTCCACGCTCGGCCCAGAGCAAGTTCGCGGGCTATAAGTTTCCCTGAATCGAAAGTCGTACCTAACGTAGGACTAAATCCGATCCAAGCAGAGACAAGGTCATGAACAACAATACATTCGTCCAAGAGACGCGCGCAACAAAGACTCTGAAATCCTTGCTCCCGCTGCTACTCTCTCTGATCATTCTTGTTCCCGTGGCAAGCGCATCCATCTCTGCATCTGCGACCGGAAGCTTCAGCGCAATTGTCACCATTACCAGCATCAGCCAAGCTGATGGCAACACCATCATCACCGCCATCGAGACGCAGACGCTCTCTGGCTTCCTTACTGGAACTCGAATCGCAAACGGTGTGGAGATAATCCACCCCGATGGCACATTCAACGCCCATGACACTGGAACCTTCACCGGAACCGTCAATGGCATGTCCGGAACCGCGGTCATCACTGGCAGTAGCACTGGCACAGGCGCATTAGGCTCAGGTCAATTCACCGTTGAGCTGGGCACCGCCGGCCTAATGGGCCTGCACGCTCAGGGAGCTTTTCAACCGAGCGTTACAGGACCCACTACCGTCACCGGCACCTATTCACTGCAATACCACTTCGATCCATAACGGAACGGCCTAACGAACAAAGTTAGGCTCTCCCTCTTTTCTCCGCCATTTTTGGATTCCAATAATCTAAAGGAAAAGAGATAAAACAAGTACGAAGTCGTCCTTCTCGCATAACCGGCCTCGGCTTTTTCCCGAATAGCCCAAGGTCGAAAGAAGAATAGAGCCCTCCCTTAATCGAAAGTCCAGCCTAACGCATCACTAAATCTCACGGCGACCATATTGAGTTCATGCGAGCTGCAAAATCGAGTCTACCGAAAAATAAGGAGTCAGTGTATCCGCTCCTATTGCGAAAAGTCACAGGGTTCCGTTCTATGTTCCACTATTGAACCCGCTCAGGAAGAGCTTCCTCCACATAGGCGTCCCGGGAGGGCCAATGACCCTCCTGACGGTTCGCGGCCGAAAAACCGGTCGACCGCGCACCACACCTTTAGGACTATTCAGACTGGAAGGTCACCGTTACGTTTTCGACACGTTTGGAAACGCAGACTGGGTCCGAAACCTCCGAGCCGCCGGAGAAGCAAAAATCGGCCGAGGCTGGCGCCTGAAACACATCACGGCAATAGAAGTCAGCAAGGAAGAAGCCGCTTCAGTGCTCAAAGAAATATTTGCACCGTACATCGCATCACGCATACGATCCTCATTTCTCAAAATGGGATACAGTTTCACCAAAAACTCCACGATTGACGACTACGCTCGCGAGGCCAAGCGTCATCCAGGCTTCGAGCTTCAGGACAAGGAGTGACGCGAGATGCAAGAAAACGTCGGTCGTCCCGACTGGGTGGATTCCAAACTTTACCCGTTTCATGATAACTGGGTTGAGATTGACGGATCCTCGATCCACTACGTGGACGAGGGACCGCGGGACGCGCCCGTATTGCTATTCATACACCCAGGCCCAGGTTGGAGCTTCACCTACCGCTACCACATCAAGCAGCTCAGCGACAGGTTCCGTTGCATTGCGCCTGACCTCCCAGGCTATGGACTCTCAGAAGCGCCCGAGGGCTACGACTATTCTCTCATCTCCCAAAGCCACGCCCTAGAACGGTTCGTGCAGACTCTCGACCTGCGAAACATGATCGTCTGGGGCAACGATGGAGGCGGACCCACTGCAATACTCGCCCTAGCCCAACAGACGGACCGCGTTCTCGGTCTCGTTGTCGGAGGCACCTTCGGCTGGTCGATCAAGGAATACCGATCAGTAGCTTGGACGTTGCGAGTTGTCACAAGCCCTCTCTTCCGTTTCATAAACAGGTACACGAACTTTCTCGCTCGGTCAATGGGGTCCAAGATGGCATTGGGAACTAGAAGTCTCTTGAAGGAAGAGCGAGAGCAATACACGAGACCCTTCAAGAAGAGAAACACGAGGAACCGAGCACTGAGACTCTTCGCAAGCTTCAACGATCATGCAACACAAGAAGAGCTTGACCGTGCACTACTGGCATTTCGCGAGAAACCAGTACTAATCCAGTTTGGAGAAGGGGACCCGATGACAGGTCAGCACTGGCCCGAACGCTGGGCAAGAGAACTTCCTAACAATCGTCTAATCTTGATTCCAATTGTCAAGCATTTCACATTCGAAGGGAACCCTGAGGCAACAGTCGAGAACTTTCGTTCGTGGTGGGCCGAGACCTTCACGATGCTCAAGATCAATGCTCCGCTAAAAGCACGCTAGCCAGATTTCCATATTTAGTCGCGAGGAGCGCGGGGGAATCATAGTGGGAGAAGATGCTGCCTGTGGATTCCTAACGAGGTCAAGGATGCCATTTCGGCGTGGAACATCGGTCGACTAGTATCTTGCAAGAGCATTAGAAGAGGCGAGGTCAACCACCAACTTCCTCATCAGAACCGGCAAAGGAAGATACATCCTTCGGCGGGTCTCTCATTCTCACCACAAGACTTCTAGGGATTTGGAGTTCGAATTAGCCTATCTTGACTATCTCACGAGTGAGAGATTTCCGTACCATATGCCTTCCGCCATTCCGACCACAACCAGAAGACTCTTCGTTAGGATTCAGGGACACTATCACTGGCTATACGAATTCATTGAAGGCACTGTCGCCGCGAGACTTAACGAATCGCGTCTCCCAAAGCTCGCTCGAATGATGGCGACGTACCATCTATTGATTGAACGGTCGAACCTCAGCAATGGAAAACCGATCTCAGACTTGTACAACAGAGGCGTAATACTGAAGGAGATAGGAGACTTCAGGACAGAAATTCGAAGACAGAGAGGAACCACCAAAGACGAGTTCACTTTTCTCGCTGAATCTGTCAAATTGACTCGAATGCTGCGTGGCTTGGATCAACGTCCATACTCAAGTCTGAAACGATATCCCATTCACCGAGATCTCATTCCAGAAAACCTGATCTGGAAACATAACAGGCTAGTTGGAGTTATTGACTTCGAGAACGTTAGCGGGTCAAGTGATCCATTTGCAAAAGACGTTGCCGTGACGATGCAATATTGCTGTAGGGACCAGAAGGTCAGGTATCGGCTGGACATAGATCTTGCAAAAGGATTTCTTCAATCATACATGAAACATCGTTCTTTATCCTACGAGGAGATTCGCCTAATCCCAGATCTGATAACAGCCGGTTTCGTCGAGGATTTTGCTTATGCGTTCTGGATGCTGAGGAACGATCCGAAGAGGGCGAACGCTTACCGGCTAACCATGTATTCGAGAGCAGCACAGTGGAGCCATTCTAACAGAGAAAGGATCGCCCGAACTCTTCTCAACTAGATCGATGCGGAACTCTAGGCTACTTAGTGCCTATCACGATGACCCTATGAGTATTGGTTTTGATGCCCTTCGGAGTCGAGCATTTCTTTTCGAGATCTTGAGGACTGTTCTGTCAAAGTAGTCTTCTCTATCAAATTCACTATCCACGATTCTTCTTGCCGAGGTTTCTTCTTCTCCATCTTGGATTCCCAGTCTATTTCTTCTCCCATAAGTCTCGGTTCTCATACTCGACTCGGGTCATTCCTAATCACTCGGTAGGGAGTAGAATGTCTCTAACTGATAAGACTTGAAATGTTGGGGACAGCGGGGAAAGGGTCGGGGAATCGTCCTGAAAATAGTAGTCATTTCTGATACCCACACAGACTCTATCGACAACCTGCCCAGGCGGGTCTTGGATGATCTATCAGGTGCAGATATGATCATTCACGCAGGGGATTTCACGGGGAAACGACTCTTGGACGCGTTGCGCAAGATTGGCCCTTTCAGAGGAGTCTATGGCAATATCGACGGGCCAGATGTAAGGAAGGAATTGCCAGCAATTGACATGGTACAAGCTAGGGATTTCAAGATCGGTGTCAACCATCCAGCTGAGGGAGGCTCTCCCCACACCTTGGAGCAGAGGCTGCGGCCGAAGTTCTCTGGGGTCCAGGCCATTATTCACGGACACAGTCATCGGACGAAGAATGAATTCCGGGACGGTGTTCTCTGGTTCAACCCGGGCAGTGCCACAGGAACATTCCCTGCCAGGCAGAAAACCTACGGCATTCTAGCAATCGACAACGAGATTCATGGAGAAATTATCAGACTCTGATAAATCAATCCTAGTTGCTAATGGAGCAAGGCCTAGGGCTTCTCATCTATCGGCTTGGACGTGCTTGCTCGCGCAGGCGCCATATTCCAAACTCACCAACCGTCTCTTCTGTCTCCACCGGATTGTACCATTTTCTTCTTGAGCCGAGGATGGCTCTGAGCTTCCATCTCAGCGACTTAGGGACAGAATTGGCGGCATAGAGAAGCTTCTCGACCTTTGAAGATAGGTCAGATGTTTCTTGAGTAGTTAGGACTCGCATCCCTTTCACGTATCCTCTGATTCCTTGGAGGTTGGTGGTTACCGTGTACCAGAAGCCCCAGTCTCCGCACAATACGCGGGCAACTCGGTCTGTGCCAATGGTTTCCAGCCCTTCTTTCACAGTTACAGTGTGAGCCTTGAGGAGGAGGAATGAATCAAGCATGTCTTTCTTGCTAAAAGACACGATCTGAAGCTTCTCCAGCAGGAGGTCGGAGAGTGGGATCGATACGGGGTCAATCGCCAGCCTGTTCCGGAAGCTGATAGGATGGTTTGCGGCCTTCAGCTTGTCCCAGAAGACATCGATGTAGAACCATCCTTTGGGGTGAAAGTAGATCTGCCTCTGACTTGCCGAAGTCGACATCGTAGAGGGCCGCTTGGAGTAGCCAAGTGACTCCATGACCCTCTTCACCCCCTCGCGAGATTTGTAGTAGGTCGCGAAGTCGATGTCACTGTACTCTTGACCTGGCTCAGCAGACCTTCCCAGTCGATTTGCGAACTCTTCCTCGTTGAGGCTGTGAATCCTAATGGCCAGGCCGCCAAGCATTTTCAGTGCCACCTTCGCTTCTGAGGCGGCTCTGAGAATTACCAAGGCTTCATCTATGAATACTTGAGTGGGAACCTTACCATCCCACTCGGCAGGCATCTCAACTGGTCTCGTAGCAGCCATAGACCTACCGATCTATAGGACGACCACAAAATATCTTGTAAAGTGCAGGATTAGTTTTCGACACCTTCATACGCTATTAAGCTCTCCAATCGATTCGTCCCAACGTGTCAAGAATTTGGTTCCGAGAATCAGGCTAGAGGTCAACAGTCTTGTGAACGAGTTCTGTCACGTCTCGGTTCTCTACTCGGAATGCCTGCCACTCGAACTGTCATCGGGCATGCTTGGGAACAAAGTCTACGTGTCTAGCAACTCTCAGCTGAGAATGAATAGTATCCTTCGTGAGTTTCAAAGAGCAACCATATCTCCGCGCTCCTGGTATGCTTTCGCGAGAGACTTGATGAGGACCGGAGACTTGGAAGAAGTTGTATCCGACTGGAAGGACCGCGAGCCGATGACCAATTTGTTTCTGAACATCCTGTCTCAAGGGTCAAACGGTTGGGAGCAAATATGGGGCGTAACCCGACCGAGGCTGGAGGAATACAAGCGGAGATTTGAATCCGTATGGAATCCGATAAGCGATTTAGTATTGTCCCGTCTATCCGAGCTCTCTAAGACGGAGTGGATGACCGATGAGATTCCCGTTCATTTTGCGGATTGTCTAAACGGGGGATTCGCTTGGCATGACAGCATAAAGAAATTCTTAGCGCACGAACTCTCGGAGCTCATAACCCCCAGTCGGCTCGTAGAGCTGGAACTGAAGAGAGAAGGTTTGGACCCGGGCGTGACCCACACCGTTGTCGACATGCTTGCCTACTTCAGTGTAAAGGACTTCATAGAGAAACCCGCTCATCCCAACATCGAGAGAAAGGGAGTGATTCCCAACAAGAACTACTATCCGAAGGTCGAAGAACTGTATCAAATCTTCGAAGACTACTCGAAGAACCCTTCAGCATACGATGATTTCGGCTCACTTGTAAAGAAACTCGTTCAAAGATTGAAGTCGTAAGATCGCCAAGGACTTCAAACGCAAGGCCGCAGGAAGACCCTCGACCTAGGCTCATAAGTGACTGACTTCACAAGCTTGAACCCAAACTGTTATGTCCACGTTTGTTCAAGTCTAGAACCAAAGAAGATTTGTCCATGTCCAACACCTGTCCCAAGTGTGGATACGCAAATCTTCCTAACGCCAGATTTTGCGCGACCTGCGGAACACAACTAGTCGCCTCGCCTATACCCTACCAAGGTCCACAACAACCTCAGAATGTCCCGCCAGCACAGTGGTACGGATCGCCCCAAGGATACTGGAATTCTGCCGAGTCTGCGAGGAAAACAAACATCGACAGGACGAAAACTGGGCTGCTACTTGTGATTGCGGGAATACTTCTCGGGCCTGTTCCGTATGCAATGTACGTCGGATTGATACTAGGCATAATTGGGGTCATATTCGTGATTATCGGTCGAAACCCTTTCGGCAACAGCCACTCCAACTACACCGTATTCTCCGTTGTAATCTATTGCGTAGGAATTGGAATCACTTTTGTCGTCGGGTTCCTGTTCGGGCTTTCCTTCGTAACAGCCACGTTGAGTGGGGGTGGCCAGACAGCCATTGACCAAGCATTAGTTTCAGCATTCAACGATCTGATAATCGGTGCTCTCGTGGGCGGTGCAGTCATCGGAATTGCCTATGTGATCTTCACGTATGCTCTGCAAGATTCCACCGGTCGTATCCTGCTCTACATAGCCTTCGCGACTCAGGTGGCCCTCTCGGTTCTCGTCGCTTATATCATCAGTCCACAGGTAGCGGGCGCGGTTACGCAATCATTTTCCAGCGGAACCTTCAACCCTTTCCCACTCAGCGCACTCCAGTCTCAGCTGCAATTCCTGCAATTGCTAAGTCTCATTCCCGCTGCCATCTTCGCAATGGCATACTACAGAGCCTACTCTCGAATCAGGAAAGGAGAAGTTCCTCCTTCGGCAACACCGCCCGTTTCAGTCACTCCAGGCTTCGGGAGCCCATGATTGAGCGAGGCTCGACTCCGAAATCTTTGACACCTCGCTAACCATCAGACTGCAACTGTGGCGGGTGACGAGGTCGAACAAGACGCATCCTTGGGAGCTGGCCTGGAGAAAGGAGAGATGGTCGGAGACTTCCCCGGCACTCGCTATTGTCGCCGATTTCGCACAGGACTTGAAACATGAAGGCGCAAAGAGGGTTCTGGATCTTGGCTGCGGAGCAGGCCGTCATACCATACTTCTCGCCAACGCGGGGTTTCAGGTCATCTCTCTTGACGTTTCGGAAACAGCCCTCAATATGCTTGAGAATCGGTTGAAGACCGCTTCTATCGACAACGTCACTCTTGTCAAGGATGAGATGTGGGAGCTGCCGTTCATCGACGGATACTTTGAAGGCGTGATCTGTACAAACGTCCTCCACCACGGGACACTAGCCGAAATCAAGCAAGCGACCCGAGAGATTCACAGAGTGATGAGAAAAAAAGCCGCGGCCTTCATCGTAGCTTTGTCCACGAGAGACTTCAGAAAAGGTA
>WNGH01014473.1_pt1 | contig 11997 bp, 7 predicted proteins | sample 5400631 | NCBI WGS metagenome assembly WNGH01 (sample SAMN13153373, study PRJNA577476) | soil metagenome | isolation source: 115 cm soil or saprolite under Garry oak tree replicate 1 | place: USA:California | collected 2016-06-15 | reverse complement strand
GCTCTCGCGCTTCGGCAAACGCCGAAAGCTTCTCGCAAACGAACGCAAGGTTGTAGTGCGCGTCGGAATAATCCGGGTCCAGGCGAACTGCTTGCCGGAGCTGCAGGCGGGCTTCTTCCATTTCGCCAACCTCTTCCAGCACACTGCCCAGGTTGAAGTGCGCCAAAGCGTTCTCTTCATCCAACGCCAACGCGCGCTGAAAATACTCAGAAGCCCTGTCCAGATTTCCACGCTCGTAGTACAGCGTCCCGCAATTAATCACCGCATCGATCCTCTGCGGATCAACTAACAGCGCACGCTCGTAGGCCTCGATCGCTTCGGCCTTTTTCTTTCCGTCGGCTTCATATTCGAGTGCCAAAGCCAGCCAGTCGTCGGCGCTTCGGCCGGACATCACACGCACTCTCTCGTCGAGTTCGCGAGTCTCAAAGTTCAGTACAAACTGGCCCGAAATAGGTTTAAGCCGCGATCCGCCTCGCTCGACAATGACATCCCTTCCATCGGAAAGAACGCGCAGTTCCGCCAGCGGTGCCTGCACTTGGGAAAGTTTTTCTCGGAGCGCGGCAAGTGCCCGCTGCAGCCGATTGGCGGGCACTCCTTTTTCGGCCAACTGTTTCACCGTACGCAATCCAATCAGATCGCGGAAATCATACGAGCGGATTCCTTTGTCTCTTCGGGGAGAAACCAGGCGCAGGCGGTCCCAGTAATCCAACTGCTTTCCGGTTAGACCCAGAATGCGCTGGACTTCGTCAGGGCTGAATCTATCTGTAGGGCCCATTGCGAGTTAGCCGGTTGCTTTTTTGCCCGTGCGCTTTTGTGCTGCTGGCTGAACAGCGCGAGTGGGTGGCTTCTTCCCCACGGACGCCACCAGAGTCGGCGCCGATGCCGCAGCTGTTGGTGGAGCGTGCTTTTCAGCAAGGCTCTTCTTAAGAGCTTCCATCAAATCGATTACTGGAGCCATGTGAGGCTGCGCCACCTCGGTCACTTGCTGGCCCTGCAGCTTGGCGGCAATCATCGCGCGAACATTCTCTTGATACGTATCGTGATATTTCTGAGGCTCGAATGGCGCTTTGAGGCTCTCAATAAGTTGCAGAGCGAGCTTCTTTTCCTGATCTTTCACTTCAACCTTGTCAGTTGGGATGGACTCCGCTGCGCGAATCTCGTTCGAATAAAACATCGTGTGCAGCGTCATGCCTTTGCTGCCCGGCCGGACAATCACGATATGCTCGCGTTGATGCATCGTGACCTTCGCGATCGCTCCGTATCCGGACTCCTTCATGGCATTCATTAGCAACTGGTAGGCCTTCAGTCCGGCATCCTCGGGGCTGATGTAATACGATGAGTCGAAGTACAGAGGATCGATCTCTTCCAGCTTCACAAACTCTAGGATCTCCATCACATGGGCAGAGGGCGGCTCGATCTTGTCGAGTTCCTCTTCGCTGAACAAAACGTACTGATCCTTTTCGTATTCGTAGCCTTTCACAATTTCGGACCGCTCCACGTGACGGTTACAAACGGGGCAAAACAGCGGCTGCTTGAGCCGTGAATGGCATACATTGTGCAGCTGGTTGAAACTAATCCGCTCGCCGCGCGCCGCGGCGAACATCCGGATCGGCATGGAAATTAAGCCAAAGGTAAGGTGGCCTTTCCAGACAGTCGTGGCCATTTGAACGCTCCTTTGCCTGAGTCGACCGCTCTGCAGTCGCACTTTCATTTCGACCGCTTGCGGACGCTTCCCTCGTTTTGACCGCCCCGCGGTCTCGCTTTCAATTATGCTCGGATTTCCCAGGTTAGTCCCGCATTTTTCAAGATGCAAGGCGAATTCACGGCAACGCGTGTCAAAAAGGCAAGTCTGCGGCCTGCCCAGAACCCAGACAAGAACCTGGGATAGAATCCGTCCATGGCCAAGCTCGACGAATATCAGCGCAAGCGCCGCTTCGACCGAACGCCAGAACCCGCTGGCCCTGTTCCTGCCGAGAAAGGGCCCGAACCCTCCAGCGAAAATACTTTTGTCGTACAAAAGCACGCCGCCCGCCGTCTGCATTATGACTTTCGCCTGGCCATCAATGGCACACTGAAATCCTGGGCAGTGCCCAAGGGACCCTCTCTCAGCTCTACCGACAAACGTCTCGCCGTGCAAACCGAGGATCATCCCCTTGAGTACGGCGGCTTCGAAGGAAAAATTCCCGAAGGCAACTACGGAGCGGGAACCGTCATGGTGTGGGATCGCGGCACGTTCGCTACCGAGGGCAATCTCGATGCGGCTCGGCAACTACAACGAGGAGAAATCAAGTTCAGTCTTAATGGAGAAAAACTCCACGGCAGCTTCGTTCTCGTCAAGCTTCGCAACTCCGAAAAAGGCAACGAATGGCTTTTCATCAAACACAAAGACGCAACTGAGGACCCCGCATGGAACGTCGACGAGCACGACGGCTCCGTTCTCACCGGGCGCACGCTCGAAGAAATCAAGGAGGAGTCGCCGCCCAAGCGCAAGCCAAGTCCCATGCAACCGGAGGAACTAAACGGCGCCCGCAAAAGCGCCATGCCCTCCCGACTGGAACCCATGCTCGCAACCTTGGGCGATCATCCCTTCTCCGATCCCAATTGGCTGTTCGAAATTAAATGGGACGGTGTGCGCGCGTTAGCCTGGATTTCCAGCGGTGCCCTGACGCTCCGTTCCCGCGCGTCCGTGGACATTACCAAACGCTACCCCGAACTCGCATCACTTCCCGAAGCCCTCGCTGCTCGCCAGGCAATTCTCGACGGAGAAATTGTTGCTCTCAATTCTACCGGGCACAGTGACTTCCAACTCTTGCAGGAACGCATGCATGTGCGTGCTCCCAGCGAACATCTTGTCTCGCAGATTCCCGTCGTTTATTTTGCGTTCGATCTTCTTTATTGCGACGGATACGATCTTCGCCAAGCTCCGCTGCTGGAACGCAAACAACTCTTGGAGCGCCTGTTGCACACCTCCGAACGCTTCCGCTACTCCGACCACCAACTGGAACGCGGCAAAGAATTGTTCGAATTGGCAAGACAGAATGGTCTAGAAGGAATCATCGCGAAGCGGGCAGACAGCTCCTACGTTTCCGATCGTAGTGCGAATTGGGCGAAGCTGAAGGTCAGCAATACCATCGATGCCGTTGTGGGGGGATGGACCGCCGCTCGCACCAGCGCAATTCCCTTTGGCTCACTGCTGTTGGGTCTGTATCAAGGCAAGAAGCTTCGCTTCATCGGACACGTCGGCAGCGGCTTTGACACAAAAAAACTAGAAGAAATCAGCGGCAAATTGAAAAGCCTGGCGTCATCGAGTTGCCCGTTCGAAACTGTTCCCGAAGCCAATGAGAAGCCGTCCTGGGTGACTCCTTCGCTCGTCGCGCGCGTCAAGTTCAGCGGTTGGACGCAGGAGCGCTCGCTGCGCCATCCGGTTTTCGTGGCGCTTCGCGAGGACGCGCAACCCGCCGATTGCCAGTGGGACATTGAAGTCGCCCCTGCCACGACGAATCCCGCCGTGGTTCGCGCGCCCGAAGTTGTCGGTCGCGTGCTCAACACGACTGCGCAAATCGAATCCGAACTGTTCAAGGGCCATGTGGAAACGGTCACGATCGAACTGGACGGCAAACGCTTCCGGCTGAGTAACCTGAACAAGATCTATTTTCCCGAGTCCGGCTACACGAAACGAGATCTCCTCGCCTATTACTATCGAATGGCCGACTCCATTTTGCCTTTTCTCCGCGAGCGGCCGCTGGTCCTTCGCCGCTATCCCGACGGAATCAAGGGCCAGGCCTTCTTTCAAAAAGATTTACGCGAGGGTATTCCGGAGTGGTTCAAAACAGTTCCTGTCGACTCTGAAGGACTGGGCAAAGAAATCCACTACGCCACTGCGGACGATCGCGCTTCCCTCCTCTTCCTGACCAGCCTCGGTTGCATCGACCATAATCCCTGGTCCAGCCGCTACTCCGATGTCGACCACCCCGATTATTTCTTTTTCGATCTTGATCCTTCCGAGGGCACCGATTTCTCCGTTGCCGTCACGATCGCTCGAGCTCTTCATGAAAAGTTGGAAGAACTGCGCGTGACCAGCTTTCTGAAAACTTCCGGCGCAACGGGAATTCACATTTATGTGCCAGTCGAGCCTGTGTACACCTACGAGCAGTTGCGCACTTTCGCGGAAATCGTTGCTCGCACGGTAACCACCGAACATCCGAGTCTGGTAACCAACGAACGGTCCGTCGCGCGCCGCCCTGTCGGTCGCGTTCTCATCGACGTCCAGCAGAACGCGCATGGCCGACCGCTGGCCGCGCCATATTCCGTCCGCGCGTTTCCAAAAGCGCCGGTTTCCGCGCCCATCTTGCCGCGCGAACTTCGCACAAAACTCCGTCCCGAAACTCTGAATATTAAGACCATCTTGGCCCGGCTTAAAGAGAAAGGCGACCTGTGGACCGATTTCTGGACGAAGCGGCAAAGACTCGAACAAGCCATCGAACTTCTTAGCGAGCGCATGACACCAAAAGCAAGAAAATCGCCTTGATCGCAACGGTCGAACGCCGCTTTCTGCCCGCACAAGGAGACCGCCCGTCCCTCGTCTTCAGCGCCGTAGGCACGAGAGACGTTAGCCCCGCGCGGCAGCGCTGCGGCACTTCTCTGGTCATCGTCGGACATGGCCTTATCTGTCTTCTCCATACGCAATGGCTATGATTAAATGTCTTCGGACGAAATGCCACGAACGGAGATGCGCCATCCCTCGCGCGGGCAAACTTCTTGTTGGAACTTCCGGATACTCCTACAAACAATGGAAGGGGAATTTCTATCCAGAGAAGCTCCCAGACCGCGAAATGCTTCCCTTTTATGCGAAGCAATTCTCGACCGTCGAAATCAATCACAGCTTTTATCGTATGCCCACAGAGACCTCGCTTCTGAACTGGGCCAAAAGCGTTCCTGAAGGTTTTCGCTTCGCGCTGAAAGCCAATCAGCAAATCACGCACATTCACCGCTTGCGCGACTGCGAAAGCATCCTCAAACGTTTTCTGGAAGTCGCGAGCATTCTTAATGACGGCGATCACCTCGGCCCGATCCTTGTTCAACTTCCGCCCACTTTCAAATTCGATCGTCCGTTGCTGGAGGATTTTCTCGCTCTTCGCCCGACCGCATTCTTATTTGCATTTGAAGTGCGTCATCCCTCCTGGTATACGGACGATACCTACGCCGTCCTTCGCCAACACAACACAGCGCTCTGTCTGTCCGAAACCGAAAAACAAAGCCCTCCTGATGTGCTCACCGCCAATTTCACCTACGCCCGGCTACGTCTCGAAGATTACACAGCGAAGCAACTCACAGCATGGCGGAAGCGTTTCGACGCTTGGCTCGCCCAAGGCGTCGATGTCTATGCTTACTGCAAACACGAGGACGCGGGCAAAGGCCCGGCTTACGCCCGCCAGCTTCTCGGGCTGTAGCCATCCTCTTAAGAGGCCGGGCTTTTTCTGTCACTGACTTTACATTCTCTTGGCTTGTCGTCTTTATGACACGAGTAGGGGCACGATTGTATCGTGCCCTCTTCCGCCGCCGTCCAGACCTGCGCTTTTCCTTCTGCTGCTCTTGTCCTACACTTTCCCTATGCCAAACGCCTATCTACTGAAAACCGAGCCCTCCGAATATTCCTTCGCCGATCTACAAAAGGACAAGAAAACCGTCTGGGATGGCGTACACAACCCAGTCGCTCTTCGGAATCTCGGCGAAATGAAGCCCGGCGACCACTTGATCGTCTACGAAACCGGCGACCAAAAAGCCGCCGTCGGTACCGCTTCCGTCGTTTCAGTCAAAGTCACCGATCCCAAAAACCCGCAAGTGGAAGTCGCCGCTGGCAAAGTACTCGTCAAAGCGATTACTCTCGCCGAAATCAAAGCCAACAAAATCTTCGCCACTTCGCCGCTCGTAAGAATGGGCCGCCTTTCCGTCGTTCCCCTCACTCCTGAACAATACAAATTCCTCGCCGGTATCTAGCAGCGACGTTCTGCGGCCAGTCGGTCCGACGATTTCTCCAACATTAGGAAGGCTTGTTCTGGAAGAAACTGCGATTTCGAATTTCGAAGCGACTTGTCTTTCGCAGTCCTGGAAAACACCCGGAAATCCGCGATGTTCTTGGTGATCAGTCGGTTCACTCCGTCGATGCTGCGTTAAAACGACACTCGCGCGCTCAACTGAATCTGTCGTCCCGGCGTTGCCGCTTCCGTGATCGTTCCGAATTGCGGCGTGTTCACAAAGCGGTCCGGTGTACCGAGATTCACGTGATTCAGCGCATTAAAGAATTCCGCGCGAAACTGGAAACGCGTTCTTTCCGCCAAAGAAAATTCCCGTGCGACTGCAAAGTCCAGCGTCTGCATGCCCGGACCGTAAACCGTGTTGCGGCCAACGTCTCCAAACGTGAAGGCCGCAGGCGTCGCGAATGCCGCAGTGTTAAACCACGCATCGGAAGTATGCCTACCCGCTCCAAAAATAGGCTGGCCAGTCACGTTTGCGCGGATAGGATTTTCTCCCAGCACCACGCCGGAGTTTGCGGTATCGCCAAAAACGGAAATGGTCAGCGGGAATCCACTTTGTACTTGGTAGATCGTCGAGAGATGCCAATTGCGCGTGAACATATTCACTAGGCCCTCGGCGGTCGCCGCAGGAATGTCGTAAACCAGGCTCATCGCAAACCGGTGTTTCACGTCGCACGCCGCTGCCTTTTCCGCTGCCAGATCAGAGTTGTTCTGCGGAATCGAAGACTCAAACATCGGCGAACGAAAATCCGGCGCGTCGCTCAGATTCTTCGAGAACGTGTAGTTGGCAAGGAAACTCAATCCGCGAGAATAGCGTCGTCGCAAATTCACGTAACCCGCGTCGTACCAGCTCTGCGCAGAGTTTTCGAGCAAGTTGATGGTGCTCACCGGAAACGTCGAACTCGCAACGTTGACGCTCGACGGGAACACCGTGTCCGGAACGAAGCTGATCTTGGGAAATGGTCTGCGCGGACCAATTGCTCCCGGACCCGGAGGCGCATTATTGATCAAGTGAGCTCTCTGCAAGTGAACGCCGTGCGCGCCGAGGTACCCGACCTCAAGCGTCGTCTCGCGGCCCAGGCTCTTCTCTACAGAAAAGCTCCATTGCTGGACGTACTGTGCTGGAGCATGTGGTTCGAGCGCGGTGAAACTGACCGTCGTTACGCCCAAAACCGGCTGGGCAAAATTGAATCCGTTCAGCGAGGGAATGAAATTATCGCTCTGCTGTGTGATCGGAAAAACGTACGGCACGTTGTGACGCTGGTTGCACCAGGTATTGAGGTCAACTGGCGTGAAGAAAATTCCATACGCGCCATGAATGACAGCGGCAAATTTCGGCAAGTTCTGCGAAAACCCAAAGCGCGGCGCAAAATTCTTTTTCTGCGAATACAGCAATCCTTGCGGATATCCATTCTGTCCACCGATGAACGCTTCTGGCGTGCCGTCCACGAATGTCAGGTTGCTGTTCGTGTAGCGAATGTCCACCAGCGGGTCCATGAATTCATAGCGCAGACCAAACTCTACCGTCGTGTTCCGCGTCACCTGAAATGTATCTTGCGCGAACCAGTCCGCCGCCCACTGCCGCAACTGCATTTGCGGGATTCCAGCTTGCACTTGCTTCACGGCGGGAAGTCCGAGCAAGAAACTCGCAAGACCGGAACCCGTGCCGTCGTTCGTTGCAGTCCGTGTCGTAAACCCATTTGTAAACTGATAGTAGCCGCGATTCTGGAAAAATCCCCACATCGGCCATACGTATCGCCGGTAGCTTCCGCCGAATTTCAGTCCATGTCGGCCTTTTTGCCAACTCAAGACATCACGGCCTTCGATGATCGTGTCCCACGCTTTCATCGGCGTGGCAGCATACGTGTCGCCCATACCGGAATATCCTTGCAGGTTAAACCACGGCGCTCCCCACGCCCCTGGACCGCCAAATCCAATACCCTGAATCCCAAGCTGGGACACGATATCGTTCGTGTTTGCGCTTTCTGTGGTGTGGCTCATTGCCAATCGCGAAACACTGAGTGTCGCCACGTTCACCATTCGAGGGCTTACGATTCGGTTCCACGCGACGTTTCCCTGCTGCGAGAAATTATCGTGATACGTTCCGAATCCCGGCAGGTTGATGGGCATGAATCCATTTTCGCTGCTCAACGAATACCGGCCGTAGACCGCGTCGCCGTTCGCAAATACGTGATCCACACGCGCCGTCCCCTGGTCCGTGCGGTGCACTTCGTTCCGCGTGTCGACGTAGTTGTTGCAGTCAGTGCCAGCGCCAATCACGCCGGGTTGGCCCATCATCGCGCCACCACAGGGCATCGTGCTTCCCATGTTCACGTCCATACTGGGCTGGGGCACGTACTGCTGCATAAAAAGTTGGGCTGCGGCGTTGATCCGGCCTTGCGGAATCTGATTGTCGGGAAAAGGATCGCGGAGAATTTGCGGATTGCCGGGACTGATTGGCTTCGTCGGATCAAAATTCGGATTCGCATGCGCCGTCGTAGGATCGTAGATCGTTTTGCCGCTCATGCTGAAGTCGCCGAGAATTTCATCAGCAGTTGGCACCGTGTCCGTCATCGTGTTGGCTTTCGAGTGGCGCAATCCCTCATAGTTCACAAAGAAAAATGTTTTCCCACGAGTAAGCGGGCCGCCCAGCGAGCCGCCGTAGTTGTTCTGTACGAGATGCTTCGACATTCCCATGTCGCCGAACGTGTGCGCATCGAGCGCACCATTCCGCAAGAATTCATAAGCCGTTCCGTGAAACTGATTCGAGCCAGAACGCGTCACGATGTTGATCTGTCCCCCGCCGGCGCCGCCGATCTCAGCCGCGTAACTGCTCGTCTGCACTTTGAACTCTTGCACCGCATCCGGCGATGGACTCACATTCAACGTATTGAAAGTTGGATCAGTATTCGTTGTGCCGTCTAGAAGGTAGTAATTCGCGTTTGGGCGTGCGCCGCCAATGGTGACCGATGAGCGCTGTCCCGGTCTCCAGTAGAGCGGGTTCATATCGCCGGTCTGTGCTCCGTGCCCTTCATGTGCACCCGGCACAGTCAACACCAGATCGATCAGCATTCTTCCGTTCAGAGGCAGCTGTTGGATCGCAGCCGGCTCCACTACTTCACCGACGCTGGCGTCGGTCGTCCTTAATACCGGGCCGCTGTTCGCGCCGACTTCCACTTTGTTGCTCACCGACGCCAATGCCAGTTTTACGTCCAGCGACGATTGCTGTCCAACTTCCAGTCGCAAGGTCTGCTTAAATTCCGCAAAGCCGTCCTTCTTCACTGTGATTTGGTATTCGCCGGGCGGCAGCCCCGGCACCTGAAATAGACCAGCTTCGTTTGAGTTCACGAGGCGCTCCGCGCCTGTCCCGGAGGCGGTCAATCGAACCTCGGCTCCCGATACAGCGGCTCCCTGCGCGTCCAGCACGTTTCCGCTCAATGTGGCGTAATTGCTCTGTCCGAACAGAATCGTTGGGCACATAGATAGACACACAGCCGCAAATCGCGTCGCAAGCCGCTTCGACATTTTTCTTCACCCCTGCGGCACTGAGAGTGCCGACTAGTGCGAGCATTTGACCTTTTCGGGGGCAGCCGAACAATAGTAGAAACGTATTACTAGGGACGCGGAAGATTGATTTCGTGTGGCGTCGGCTCTATCGGCGGCTGCAGCCACCTGTCGTGTCGAAACGTGTTACAACTATCCTCCTGGTGCATTCTGCATTTGCGCCCGTGAGGAGCCTTGCACCATGAAAAGCCGCATGCTCGCCATTTCCCTTTTCGCTGGCCTTCTCGTGCTCCTTATCGCAGGCGGCTACACCCTGCTTAAAGGCAGCGGCAATCCTCCGGCAATTGGCTCTCCTGCGCCGGACTTTACCTTGAACGCTCAGGATGAACGGCCAGTGAAGTTGTCCGCGTTTCGCGGGCAATGGGTTGTCTTGTATTTCTATCCCAAGGATTTCACAAGCGGATGCACCATAGAGGCCCACAACTTTCAACGCGATTTATCGGAATACCAGAAACGAAACGCGGTCATTCTTGGCGTCAGTGTTCAGGATGAAGCCACGCACAAACAGTTCTGCGCCAAAGAAGGCTTGCATTTCAAGCTCCTTGCGGACACCAAACAGGAAGTCTCGAAATCGTACGGCTCGCTCATCAACCTGGGCATCGCGAAGCTGTCTTCGCGCCATACATTTCTGATCGATCCTCAAGGAGCGGTCGAAAAAGTCTGGCTGAACGTAGATGTCAAAAAGCACAGCGAAGAAATTCTTGCCAAACTGGACGAATTCGAGAACAACAAAATCGCCACACCTTAATCGCCGACGAGTGAGTACCGGTTACGGCTCATCATCTCCGTCTGCATCGGCTGAAGGACCTTCGCCCTTTTGGCGTTCGGGATCGATCTTCGCGACTTTTTCTTTCTCTAAGAGTTGATTCAGAGCGGTCATGTCCGTCTTCTTGATTTCTTTCCAGCGGGCAGAAGTTTCCCTAAGCGAATCTCCTAATTCTGTTGCAACGCTTTCCGTCTGCGTCGTGGGCGCGGCATCGGCGGCATCCGCGATCGCAAGGATTCGTCCGAAACGCTGGTTGAGTGTTGAGAAATTCTCCGGTTGCTTACCCGTCAGCGGAGTGCCAAAAAATCCGGGAACCACGGCGCCCTCGAGTCCAGACGCCTTTTTATCAAAGTCCGCCAGCTTCTGTTTGGCTTCTGCGGAAGAAACTTTTTCCATAGCCGCCTTCACTTGCGCTCGCGAGGTCTGTACCTCTGCCAGAGCTTCAAAACTCTCGTTCATTCCTCCGGCAGCCGCATGTTGCATCGCGAATTGCTTCCCGAGATCCGCAGCCGAAATCTTCACGCGCGGATCCATCTTCAACACCAATGGTTGCGTATACGATCTTTCGTCAACGGTCAACTTCACGGTGTAGCGTCCCGGCAATGCCCACGCACCGCTCGGCTCGAGTGGAGTATCGTGAGGAATCGCCGAGATAGGATAACTATGTCGCAATGATTTCGGCGCAGAGTAGCGAACATCCCAGACAAAACGGTGCATTCCCGCTTCAGCCGGCAAGATCGTTTCCTCTCGGACCCAATACATCGGAATCGGATGCTTCGGCGCAATCTTCTCGAGTGGTTCGATTATGTCCATACTGGAGTATTTGCGTACCAATTTCCCGCTGGCGTCCAGAATTTCCAGCGTCACGGGTCCGGCGGAATTTTGCGCAAGAAAATAATCGACGATCGCGCCATCCGGCGGATTTTTTCCCGCCGGTATTTCCGGAGGCAGCGGAGTGTCTGGATTTCTGTTCCATCGCATGCGCACTGCTTCCTGTGGCGCGTACAAATGCGCATTCGACTTCGCGACTTCGTCTTTCAGCTGCCGCAGAGGCGTAATGTCATCGAGAATCCAGAATGACCTGCCGTGCGTACCGACCACCAGATCGTCGCCATGAATCACCAAATCGCGCATCGACGTGTGCGGTAAATTTAGTTGCAATGGCTGCCAGTGATCGCCTGAGTCGAATGATACGTACACGCTCGTTTCCGTGCCCGCAAACAGCAAGCCCTTGCGCGCCGGATCCTCGCGCACTACGTTCACGGGAGCGTTTTCCGGCATTCCGTTCACGATCTCCTGCCAGTTTTTCCCAAAATCCCGTGTGCGATAAACGTGTGGTTTTAAATCGTCAAGACGGAACCGATTTACGGCTGCGTACACTGTGCCAGGTTCCGTGCGCGACGCTTCGAGAATGGAAACTTTGCTCCACGGCGTCAGGGAGGGTGGCGTGACATTCGTCCAGTTTTTACCGCCATCCCGTGTCAGATGAATCAGCCCATCATCCGTGCCCGCCCAGATTGTCGTCTTTTCCAGATACGAAGGCGCGAGCGCATACACTACGCCGCGATGTTTGCCTTTTTCCGGATCGCCTGCCGCAAACACACCAAGATTCGCGGGCGTTTCGTACGACTC
>WNGH01006408.1_pt1 | contig 11997 bp, 9 predicted proteins | sample 5400631 | NCBI WGS metagenome assembly WNGH01 (sample SAMN13153373, study PRJNA577476) | soil metagenome | isolation source: 115 cm soil or saprolite under Garry oak tree replicate 1 | place: USA:California | collected 2016-06-15 | reverse complement strand
CGGAACAACCGCCTTTTCCACGAGTCGCAGCAGTTCGGCCACCGACTTAACGCCGAGTTTCTGCATCACGCGCCCACGGTGTACCTTTATTGTTTTCTCTCCGACGCCAAGCTCGCCGGCGACCTGTTTATTAAGCATTCCCGTAATCACAAGCTGCATCACTTCGAATTCGCGCGGCGTTAACAAATCAAGTAAATGACGAGCTTCGTTCTTTGCTGCTTCGCGATGGCGTTGTTTTGCAGATCGATCCAGAGCTTGCTCCACGCATTTTAGGAGCTCCCGGGATTTGAACGGTTTTGGAAGAAAATCGACAGCCCCCGCCTTCATCACACGAGCACACATCGCGATGTTGCCGTGACCGGTGATGAAGATGAGCTGTTCTTCCCGGCGTCGCTTGATCAGCGCTTCCTGCAACTCAATGCCGTTTAAACCTGGCATCTGTACATCGACAATTGAGCACGACGGTCTGGCATCCGGCGGACGCGCCAGATAATTAGCAGCCGAGTCGAAAACTTCGGTCTCGTAATCGGCCGCGCGCAACAACCGCTTGAGACTCTTTCGCACGGCCTCATCGTCGTCGATCACGAACACCACGCCGTTTAGGGCGGTCATTTTTTCAGGACTCCTTGGTTGCCGGTAGAGTGAAATAGAAGCGAGCGCCTCCTCCGTCAACATTTTCCGCCGCAATCTTACCGCCATGTGCCTCGATGATCGACTTTACGATGGCCAGTCCCATCCCGAGTCCTTGTTCTTTGGTAGTGAAGAATTGCTCGAAAATCCGCTCCTGCACTTCCACAGGAATACCAGGGCCGTAATCCCGCACGCTGATATGGATATCGGTATCGCCATTTCGTGCTGTGACTATTTCCACCTTGCGACTGCTGACTGGCGTCTCGCGCACGGCCTCGATGGCATTGCCGACGAGGTTAATTAGAACCTGTTGAATCTGCATCGGATCGCCTTCGATAGCGGGTAGATCCTTCGCCAGCGATATCTGTACTTTGCAAGAATGAGCGGCTGCATCGGGCTGGACCATGTGCGCCACACCGGTGACGATGTCATTTAAGTTGATCCGTCCACGGATCGCAGTCCCGTTCTTAATTGTTCTCCGGACACTGCGGATGATCTCCTGGGCACGGCGTCCGTCTTGCGCCATGTCCAGCAGAATCTCGCGAAGTACGCCGCGATCCGCCTTTCCTTTGTCGATGAAAAGCATCCCGGCGTCCGCGTTCGTTACGATGGCCGAGAGCGGTTGATTTAGTTCGTGGGCGAGCGATGCGGTCATTTCGCCAAGCAAACTGACCCGGCCGAAAAGGTCGATCCGGCCACGCTGAAATCGTGCCTCCTCCTCGGCCGCCTTGCGCGCGGACGCAGCTAAAGTGACTCGCTCCTCGAATTCGTGCAGAGCCTCGTCTTTCTTCAACACGTCGGTGATGTCCACGCACGCGCCGATGTATCCGAGGAAGTTCCCCTGAGCATCATGGCGCGGGACTCCGTTGTCTGTGACCCAGCGATATTCACCGTCGTTACGTCTGAGCCGGTATTCCATCACGAATGGCTGCCGAGCGTCAAAGGCGGACACGTAGGTCTTCAAGCATTTCTCGATATCATCGACGTACACTCCTTCAGCCCAGCCATCACCGAGTTCCTGTTGCATGGTGCGACCGGTAAATTCGAGCCACGGTTTGCTGAAAAAATTACACAGTTTGTCCGGGCCCGACATCCAGATGAGGACGGGCGCCGCATCCGCCGTGATCCGAAAGCGTTCCTCGCTTTCCCGCAGCTCCGTCTCCGTCGTTGCGCGTTCTTCGATTAACGCCGCCAAAAACAACAGCGGGACCGACAGGACAATTAGGAATATTTGGATCGCGAGCGCGCTTTGTTCGGCGGACCCTGCGGAAAACGGTCCATGTCCACGGGCGGTACTCCAAATGGCCGCAAAAGTGATGATCGAAATAGCGGTGGTCGCTCCAAATGAGCCAAATCGGAACGCCGCCCATAGGAGCAATGGCACAGGCAGAAAGAGCAAAGCCGAATCTGCTCCCGACCCAAATTTATATAAAACGATGAAGGTAATCGAGAGCAAACCAAGAAAGACGACGCTCGCCTCCAGGTAATACCAAGGTTGCCTCTTTCGCAGCCATGCAAATCCAATCGTCGCCCACGTCACAATCGTGGGCGCGACCGTCAGCGCGGCCAAAACATTTGAAGTAAATCGTATTCGGAAGAGTTCCCAATACCCGCCTTGGCCCCACCCATTCCACCTGACAAACGCGGCGTCCAAAAACGACGATAAGAAGGGGCCGATAAACGCGACCGTGAGGCAAAAAATACCAACACTTCGAACACTGTTGAAGCGAACCTGCCCGCCGATGAGATAGCGTGCAAGCCCCGCGGCGATCAGCGCTTCGCAGCAGTTGCTGATGAACCAGCAGAGGACCATCGTGAGAGGAACCTGACTCTGCAATTGCGCCGCCAGGTGTGCGGGAAAGGCTGCAAGCAGGACGAGCCACCATGTGCGCGGCGATGTGAGCAGAAGCGCCGCAACCAGAATGGAATTGGGGGGCCAAAGAACCGAGATAGGGTGCGGCTGAAAAGTGAGCGCGAATCCGATTTTCGCGCCGAGATAATATCCGCCGAAAACCAGTAGTGCAGTCGTGAGCTTGCGCCAGTCGATGGACCCGCTCCAAGTCCCGGCATGCGGCGACTGCGAACGAATCTCTGCTGCTTCAAAGAACACCGATGTGCTTTTCATGAGAGGTGGTCGAGTAGTAGAAGCGATTTCCAGAGCGCCGTCACCGAATCCATAATTAAGGAGCAAAGAAAGGTTAAAACATATGCAACTAGGGAAAAACCTGACTACTCGCCCGGTATTGTATCTAGGAAACTGAACATTTTGGAAGAATTCTTTTTTAGGAATCCGCCTTGGACTGCCTCACGCCGTTAGGACGCAGCCTGCGCCTTCACGTGTCACGGATCGCTTGCGCCGGCACAGGGATGGAATCGCTCGCCAAGCGCAGTGAGGCTACGAACAATATCTAGCAATTGTAAACTGGGCGGTTTGAGCTTACGCAAAACCGCTGCGACAAGGGAAGATGCCTGCGTGGTTCACCATTCACATAGTTCCAGTCGGCGGCAAAAGATACAGCGCTGTGGCGAAGATTAGGTACACCATCAGTGCGAGCGCCCCGACGAACCAGGCGGAGCGCCCAGACCCAGTCACGAGCGCGGCAGTGAGCGTTGCGAACAGAATCATTGCGACTGCCCCGGGCCAGAAATTCAAATCCATGGGCGTGGGCCCGATGAAATAGCTGAGCAGCACCAGAACAGGAGCAACGAAGAGCGCAATCTGCGCGGCGCTGCCCAGTGCAATGCTCACGCTTAAATCGAGATGATTTTTGCCCGCCGCGGAAAATGCTGCTGCCATTTCGGCAGCCGCGCCCACCAAAGCCACAACGATGAACCCAACGAAGGCAGGACTCATTCCAAAAGCGGTGGCGGCGTACTGAACTGATCCGACAAACACTTCGCTCACCAAGGCTACCAAAATCGTGACGCCCGCAAGTGTAGTTAGCGCCAGACCGATCGGCCATGCCGCTTCATGTTCCTCGGCCGTGCTCGCAAACAATTCGCGATGCGTGTTGAGTGAAAACCAGAGTCCAAGAGCGTATGCGACTAAAAGCAAAAATGAGAGTGCGAGGCTCAGCGTTTGATTTAACCCGGCTGCTCCTAACGACTCGTGCCTGCCGACCGCAGAGGGAATCAACAGGCCTATCGTAGCCAGAAAAAGAAGCCCGGCCTGAAAACGCGCAGCGATCCGATTGAATTCCTGGACGTGATATCGGACTCCGCCCAGAAGGAATGACGCGCCCAACATAAATAAGGAATTCGTCACGATCGCGCCGGCGATGGATGCCTTCACCAATGTGTATTGTCCGGCCTGCAAAGCAGCGATGGCGATAACAAGCTCGGTCAGATTTCCGAGCGTTGCGTTAAGCAGACCGCCCACGGAATCGCCGGTTTTCACCGCGACTGATTCCGTCGCATGACTTAGCAGAATAGCCAGTGGCAGGATCGCGAGCACCGAAAGAACGAAGTGTAGTGTGTGTGCTTCGTGGTTGAGTTTCTCGGCTGCCAGCGCAACGGGGACGAACACAAGCAGCCAAAGCAGTGGGTTGCGACGGATCTCTTGAAGGAGCAGTTTCATGGGAAGGCGATCTTTAGTTTGCGAGAAACGCTTGCGATCAGGAATAAGACCAAAGTCCAATGGGCTGCTCCGGACGGAGTCGCTTATGCAATATTCGAGGGACTAAGCGCAATCCCATGCCATTCGAAAAATTCGATCTTGAAAATCTCGACAAGGAGCGGCGCAAAGCCATCGCCAAATCCATTCGCACAATCAGCGTTGAAGAATTAAAGAAGCTTGGGGGAGAGGTGTTCCGTTTCGCCGATGATCCATGGCGAGAAACTTTCTTCCGATTCATTGCCGAGAATTCCGGCGCGACATTCCATCACGCGGTCACCAGCGACGGCGTGAATATTATTTATTGCCGCGACCAAGATAAAGGGATGTGGTTCCTGCCCGGCAGCGGCATGGGGCCATTGCAAGCGACGGGCCGCAAAATCATGAAAGAAATGATCGCGGGTGGGCATTGAGTACATCAGCGGCTCTTGGTCGATCCCTGCGGTTTGCACACACTACTCTTCACGTGCCGACCAGGTCATCTATACGATCAGTGGAGTTTAAGGCGCAGAAGGCAGTCCAATACGAATGAGCTGAGAGAATTCCGGTGACATATCTGCACGCTTGGCGCGCTGATCGATCAGACTGCTCTGCTTGAGTTCCGCGAACGGCAGGCCGCCGGTCAGTAAGGCTCCGTGTTCATACAACAGTTCGTCGGCTTTGCCGTTGAGTAAAATCCGCCAGTCCCACGGTATTCTTTCTTTGCTGGGATGCTGTGTGCGGATGCTCGTGGTGCAGTTGGTCGTGACGGCGTTATACCAGCGCGGTTGGGTACGCAGTGCATTGAGGGAATGCACATATTCACGGAAACGCTCGCGCGCTCGGGCCGGCGGAACCATCGTATGGTAAAGGTAGATGTCCTCGTTCCGGTAGTTCGTGCGCAAGCGGATCACGTCGCGCTCATCAGCGACAAGATAGATAAGTGCAAACTGCCGGTACAGACCGCCGATCGTAGAGTAGGACTGCCCGACGGTCTTCCGCGTCTCGATGGAAAAGCAGAGCGGCGGCGCGTCTGCGAATTGGAAACTGACGATGGGATGCGCGATCCATGGCGAACCCCAGTAGTCGATGGCGAGATCGATGCCCGTAATCTGCGAGAGCCGTACGGTGCGCGTCTCCCAGCGCGGCGTGTAGTCCGTGTCGGTGCGATAGTCGCAGTTGCGGACGTTGTGGAAGGTGAATTCATCACCGTTGATATCCGCCCATGCCACCTGCGCCACGTCGGGCTGCCAGTTGCCGTCATTGCTTGGCTTTTGCGTGAGCCACCAGGCGAGTACAGCGATGAAGGCGAGGAAGACAGCACCGAGTTTCTTCGCCGAACCGCGAAGAAAAACAATCATCGCGACGACCACAGCGGCGAATCCCCACGCGGTGACGGCTTTCCCCACGGGAAAATCGAACTGCAGCGCGCCGAATGCCCATGCCGCGCAGCCGATCGCGATGAGCCAGGCAAGCATCAACGCGATAACCCGTAGTGCGCGCCGAATGGGCAGCCAATTCACTGCCTCACGGACGCCTGAGCAACAGTCGTTGCCGGTTTTGAGGTGCTGCTGATCCCCAGATGTAAACGCAGAATCCGGTCCAGTTCAGCAATTGTTTGCGGGAGTTGACACGATCCATGCGGACCGGGGACGATGCATTCGGATTTCGCGCCGTCGAGATGAGAGCTCCAGTAGGGCACGACGCCGTCACTGCTGTCCGCCAGTGGGCCCGGCTTACCGCGATTACCGATGATCGAGTGGTAGGGCACCTGGATTCTCTCTTTGTTCAGAACCTGGAGATACGGTGCTTTCGGCGCAAGGTTGCTGACGCTGTTAGGAAGCCGGCCATTATTCATTTTTCTCAACGTTTCCGCAGGGATTTCGCTTTTCATCGTGGTGGTAAGATCGGTCGGAAGCGATATCAACTTGATCGCAAGTTCGCCGATCCCGCCTGACGCCATTTTGCTGCCGCGATGCGGAGTACAAATAAAGACAACCCGTTTGATGCGCGAGTTGGCCTTGAAAGTCGTGGCTTTAGTAACAAGGTCCGCCGGTTTTAACGAGGCGAAGAGCTCCATGGCTGGTTCTCCCAATGTTTTCTCCCAATCCGCACGGCTCATGCTCGTGACCTGCGCCTGGGAAAGCAATCCTCCCATGCTGTGACCGACCAGGACAAAGTCTTTGTGATTCGGATAAAGTTTATCTACTTTGGCCAGTTCTTCGCGCAGGCGTAACGCCGAATAAAGGACGGGGTTACCGGTGGGATAGGCGAAGACCCAGAATTGGTAATGTTTGCGTATCTCAGGGTCTGCCTGCAGACCGTTAATCGTCTGCACCCAGTCGAACGGAGTTGAAATAAGGCCGTGAACAAAGACCAGAGGAATCCGCTCGGGATCGTACGGCTGAAGAAAATAAAGCCCGGTCTTCTTCTCGTAATGAGCAGAGCGTAATGCACCCATTAGTCCCACTAACAGAAGATTGGCCGGCGGCTTGTAGTGGCTGATCGGCGCTGAGAAATCGGCAGCCAGGGGACGAACTTTGCCTTCAACACTCGCCGTCGGTTGGTTGGCCGGGTGACGGAGCGCGAGCGTGGCATCCTTTGCGTGAAAATCGAGGGTGGCCGTAACCGACGCGGCGATTCCCTTCGGTGGCGCGAACTTTTCGGGTGGATTGAGAATTCGCACTCCGACAAGCGCGCCGCCAACGCCTTCCTGGATGTTTTCCTTCCTGATCAGTTTTTGTTTCACCTGACCTTCGAGCTGAAGAGTCGTGAAGTAGTTCGGCGCCCAGACTGCAGAACTCGCGGGTTCAAGTCGCAGATGATAAGTCTGATTGTTCCCGGCGAGCGTCAGTGGATGGTTCCATAGTTGTCCTCCTTCGCTGGTGCGAAGCAGCACGGTAAGCTCGCCGCAGGCAGCGTTGTAAGTGTCCCGCGCTGGTGTTTCCTGAGCGCCGGAGCCGAGCAACGGCGTAGTCATTGCAGCAGCCTGCAGATAATCAGCTGCTCGTTTCTCAACTGGAACGCTTGCGGAGCGCGCCTCGCGCATCATGTCCGCCGTCGGCGCATATTCGGGACCGCGGGCTGTCTGCGGCGTCGTCGCGCAGCCGGCGAAAACCGAGAGGCATGTTATGCTCGCGATGAGGCGAAGCCGAATCGGTGTTTTCGAAGATTTGGGATTCATGCGATTTGGACTCCTCTCTCCTGATGTGAGCGCAATTGTGTCATATCTGCTTCTAAAATGTCTATAAGACTTTAGTGCAATACCAACTGGCGCAGGACCAGCTGCCGGGCGGTCAGCATTTACGGGCACTTCACTGGGTGTCGGTTCGAAAACGTCAAAGACCTACCGAAAGTCTTTCAAGGCACGATCGGAAAAGTCGAATTCGATCTCGGTCCGGCGAAACTCAGCGCTGAAGATCTGGAAACGGATTATCTCGAACGTTTCGCCAGCGCAGTGCGCAACTGATCTCGAATCGAATCAGCTGGCCTGCCGAGGCGTAGTCTTGCATTAGGCGAAACAATCTCTAGAAGTTGCGTTTCAGTCGCTGGTCGCAATGCTTTTCAACTCGCTCACGTTCGTTGTCTTCTTCACGATTGTCGTCACGCTGTACTGGAGCCTTCACGGCTGGGAGCTGCGAAAGAATCTGCTGGTCGTAGCGAGCTACATTTTTTACGGCGCCTGGAACCCGCCATTTGCTGCGCTGCTCTTTTCGACAACCTGCATGGATTTCTGGCTCGGCCGCCAGATGGCCAAAGCGCAAGGTCCGCATCGAAAGCGCCGGTGGCTCGTTGCCAGCGTTTGCATGAATCTGAGCATGCTCGGGTTCTTCAAATATGGAAATTTTCTACTGCAAAATTTCCAATGGTCGCTCGCGCGCATCGGAATCGTCTACCAACCGCCGCATCTCGACATTTTGCTACCAGTCGGGATTTCATTTTACACCTTCCATTCGCTTTCTTACACGCTCGATATTTATCGCGGCGTGCTTCAGCCGACGCGGTCTCTGCGTGATTTCGTGCTGGCGGTTTCGTTTTTCCCACAGCTCGTTGCCGGACCGATTGTCCGCGCAGGCGATTTTTTGCCGCAGCTCAGGCATCCTCCGCGTCTCAAAGCAGGCCAGTTCTTTTGGGGCCTGGCGTTGATGACGTTGGGTCTGTTTGAAAAAACTGTGCTGGCCGACACATTGCTCTCTGGCTCGGCTGACCGCGTGTTCGATTATGCCGGGCCACTGGTTGCGCTCGATTCGTGGGCGGGCGTCCTCGCGTTTGCAGGGCAAATCTTTTTCGATTTCGCCGGCTATTCCATCTGTGCGATCGGCGCTGCCTTAACGCTCGGTTTCCATCTCAAAGACAACTTTCGGTTTCCGTATGCCGCGATTGGCTTCTCGGATTTTTGGCGACGGTGGCACATTTCGCTTTCCACTTTTCTTCGCGATTACCTTTACATTCCGCTCGGTGGCAATCAGGTCAGACCGTTCCGTGCCGCGCTTAATCTTGTCATCGTCATGTTCCTTGGTGGCCTTTGGCACGGCGCCGCATGGACTTTTGTTGTCTGGGGTTTATTGCACGGCTCTTATTTAGTAATCGAGCGGGTCTTTCGCGTCTTGTTCGAAGCCAAACGGTGGGCGAGCACGTTGCCGGTCCGCGTCCTCGCCGGTTTCGCCACTTACGCGGCGGTTTGCGTTGCGTGGGTATTTTTCCGCGCGTCTGATTTCACGATCGCGAGCAGGATGCTGGGCGGTATGTTTGGCCAACATCCACACGGCGACGCGATTTTTACGACGCGTGAATTATTGCAAATTGGAAGCGTCACCCTCGCTCTGATCGCAATGCATTGGGCGATGCGCGATGACACGTTTGAGACCGCCATAATGCGTTTGCCGCACTGGGCGATCACCGTGATCGGGGCCGCGATGGCATGCGCCGTCATTTTCACTCAAGGAAACAGTAATGCGTTCATCTATTTCCAGTTTTAAGGAACGGCTCCGCCTACCGCGCTTGTTCTTCCGCAAACCTTCGCGGGAGGAACAGATCCACGGCGGTCCGCCTCTGGAATTTGAGCGCCCGATTCCGCCTGCGCCCTGGCGCGGAATCGCCGTTGTTGTTACCATCATTGTAATCGCTGCGACCACGGCATGGGAGTTATACTGCCGCTCGCTTGGCTACGGCCCGACGCTTAACGATAACGAGGATCTTTGGACGCTGTGGCGCCGTCGTGTTGCGCCGGAATCAATTGTGATTATCGGCGATTCCCGCGCCTGGTTCGATGTCGATCTAGACGAATTCCAAAAGGGGTTGGGCAAACGACCAATCCAACTTGCGATGGCTGGCTCAACCGTATTGCCTGCACTGGCCGATCTGGCGGATGACAAAAATTTCCACGGCACAATCATTTGTAGTGTTGTCCCGTATCTGTTTTTCGCGCCGCCCGGCACTCCGCCGATGGAGCGTGCCGAGAAAGGAATAAAGCGGTTTCACAATCAAACGCCCGCCCAGCGGGTCAGCGAATATCTCTCGATGCCACTGGAAGAGCATGTCGCATTCTTGAAACCGGATGATCTAAGCCTGGAAGCGTTTTTAAACCAATTGCCGATTCCAAATCGTCCGGGTGCGCTGGTGCCTCCACGTTTTCCGCCCTATTTTCAAACTGAAGACCGCGAACGTCGCGCCCGAATGTGGGAGAAATGCGCTGAACCGGGGAGCGAATTAGCGAAAAAGATCCAACAGATCTGGATTCCGCTCTTCACGCCGCCACCACCACCTAGCTACGTGCCGAAGGATGTTTTCTTCGCGCAAATGAATGAAGGAATCCAAAAGCGTTTTGCTGACGTGACCGCTGCCATCGAAAAAATTCGATCGCGCGGTGGAAAGATTGTTTTCGTTCGGTTTCCCAACACTGGTGGATTGAAAGACCTTGAGGATCGGATCACGCCTCGGGAAAAAACTTGGGATCCGCTTTTGAAAATGACCGGCGCGCCCGGAATTTATTACTCTGACTTTCCCGAGCTCTCAGGATTCATCTGTCCCGAATGGTCGCATTTGTCTGCGGGCGATTCAGTGGAATTCAGTAAACGTCTCGTCCCGCATCTGCGCGCCGCGCTGAAGATGTAAGTGCCGCTTGCCGCGCGGCATCTTCAAATGCCACGCTAGACAAGCGAGCCGGCAGTCGGATTCGAACCGACGACCTGCTGATTACAAATCAGCTGCTCTACCAGTTGAGCTATGCCGGCGACCGAAAGGTTAAAAGGTTACAAGCGTTACAACGCTAAAACGGAAGCGCGAGAAAGCCACCGTAAGTTTGCCATTCATTCTACGAATGCTGCTGTCATGTTGAGCGAAGCGAAACATCTCTGGCCTTATCCGCTGGAAGCCTCGATCCAAAAATTGATCTGAGATTCTTCGCTTCGCTCAGAATGACACGAACGCAGATGTACTCGGTCCGCTTATTCGCGGACGCGGGAATAAGCGGAAAGAGGTCCCGCCGTTTCCAAATTCTTGATGACGGTGCTGAGATAGACCGACTCGGGATAGAGCGCCTTGTATTTTGTGATCTCCGCGCGATTCAACACCTTGAAGCCGTAGCGTTCGAACATTTTTTCGCCACGCCGGCTCTCGAAGGTGACGATCTGGCCGTAAACACGTTTTTCGCCGGAGCGATACAAATAACTCAAATACGCGCTCATGAGCGCGCGTGTTGTCGAGACTTTACGAGCGTCCGGCAGCAGATTGACATGGAAATGGGGCATACGTCGCGGCGCTGCTGGCACTTCGCGCCAGCCATGCACAAGAATCCAGCGAACGAACCGGCGCGAACGTTCGTTGTAGCGAAAATAGCGCGTCAGCGCGCGAAAAAAGAGCCAGACGTTTTGATACAGCGCATAGAGCTGATTTTGCAGCGGTTGTAGCGAAAATAGCGCGTCAGCGCGCGAAAAAAGAGCCAGACGTTTTGATACAGCGCATAGAGCTGATTTTGCAGCGGCTTGCGCGAGCCGAGCAGATAACCGCGAATTTCGCCGTCCACCTCCACGAGAAAACACGATTCCGGCTCATGATCGGTGTAGTAGGTGGTGAGAAAATCAGCAAACAATTCTCGATCTTGGTACACTGGATCGATCGGGTCGCCGAGAAATCCGGTATCGCAGCAGAGTTTCCTTACCGCTTCGCGGTCCGATCTGCGATATGCACGAATGAGGAACGGCTTGTGATCGTCGCGCATCATTTTAAAAACGGCGGTATTTTGAGCGAACCTCGCGATAAATGCAAAATAGTTCGTCAAAAACACGCGGCCAGCTGTAGCGACTCCGCGCAACGCGCGCGGCGTTCCTACCCAAAACAGATAATTTCCTGCCGCTGCAGACTTCGATTGCGTTCACCAGCGCGTCCGGGCTGTTTTCGACCGCCCACGATTCCTGATCGTGACAAATGATATTGTCCATGTAGGTGCCACGAATTCCGACTACCGGCGTCCCGCACACCTGGCATTCCAGTGCTGCAAGGCCAAATGTCTCCTGAACACCGGGATGGACGAAAAGATCCGCCGCGCGATAAAAGCCTGCGAGTTCGCAAGGATCGGCACAGTAACGAATCCATGAAAGATTGCTAGTCCGCAATTGCAGTTTCCGGAGTTGCGTTCGTTCGGGCCCATCGCCGATGACGAGCAAATGAAATTCATTCGGCCGGCGACATTGCAAACTCTTGAAAGCGCGAAGCAAAGTCGCTGTGTTCTTCTCTTTCGCCAGTCGGCCTACGTAAAGGAGGAGGGTTTGACCCGA
>WNGH01005566.1_pt1 | contig 11997 bp, 7 predicted proteins | sample 5400631 | NCBI WGS metagenome assembly WNGH01 (sample SAMN13153373, study PRJNA577476) | soil metagenome | isolation source: 115 cm soil or saprolite under Garry oak tree replicate 1 | place: USA:California | collected 2016-06-15 | reverse complement strand
GGAGCGGACCCGTTCGCCAGCGCCAGGTCCAGGACGGCCATGATGCCGTATTCTCCTTTGGCTGAGAAGTACATACGTTAATTCCTACTGCTCCGATAGGAAAACATGATTATGGGACTTATAGCTGGGTATTCATTGGTTTGTCAAGTGGGTGGCCCCAAAAATAAAAATTCGAAGGGGAGGTTTGACTTCTCCATCCGACATCTTATCGTTTAATCAACAACCTACGTGAACTACGGAGGCCTGGAAAGGAGGGCTCATGATCCGGTTTGACCGACTGACCATCAAGGCGCAGGAAGCTCTTGCGGAAGCCCAGAAGCTGGCCGAAAAGGCTGGCCACCAGCAACTCGATGTCGAGCACTTGGCGCTGGCCTTGGTGCGCCAGCGCGAAGGGCTGACGCAAAGCCTCCTGAACAAGTTGGGCGCAGACCCTACCGTCCTCGCGCGTGCACTCGAGCAGGAGCTCAAGAAGATCCCGCAGGTCTCAGGGTCTGGCGCGACCGGGGTAGCCGGCATCACCCCCCGCCTCCGGGATGTATTTTCCGCCGCCGAGCAGGAGGCGGAACGGTTCAAGGACGAATATCTCAGCACCGAGCATTTGTTGCTGGCCATCGTGGACGCGGGCGGTACAGCCGCTGGCGTGTTTAAGCGGCAGGGCGTCTCGAAAGACAGGCTCTTCGCCGCGCTGACCGCAATCCGGGGCACCCAGCGCGTCACGGACCAGGAGCCCGAGGAAAAATACCAGGCCCTTGCGAAATACAGCCGTGATCTCACCGACCTGGCCCGCAAGGGCAAACTCGATCCAGTCATCGGCCGGGACGAAGAAATCCGCCGCGTGATCCAGGTCCTCTCCCGGCGCACCAAGAACAATCCGTGCCTGATCGGTGAGCCAGGCGTGGGCAAGACGGCCATCGCGGAGGGACTGGCGCAGCGGATTGTGAACGGCGACGTGCCGGAAGGGCTCAAGGAGCGACGCGTGGTCGCGCTGGACATGGGAGCCTTGGTCGCCGGCAGCAAGTTCCGCGGGGAGTTCGAAGAGCGGCTCAAGGCGGTGCTGCGCGAGATCGAAGACAGCGCCGGCTCGATCATCCTCTTTATCGATGAGATCCATACTCTGGTCGGCGCGGGGGCGGCCGAAGGCGCCATGGACGCCTCCAACATGCTGAAACCGGCGCTCGCGCGCGGCGACCTCCGATGCATCGGGGCGACCACGCTCGACGAGTACCGGAAACGCATCGAGAAGGACCCGGCGCTGGAACGCCGGTTCCAACCTGTGTACGTGGCCGAGCCGAGCGTGGAGGACACGGTCTCGATCCTGCGCGGCCTCAAGGAGCGGTACGAGGTCCACCACGGGGTGCGGATCAAGGATGCGGCGCTCGTGGCCGCCGCGACGTTGTCCAACCGGTACATCCGGGATCGGTTCCTGCCGGACAAGGCGATCGACCTCGTGGATGAAGCCGCGTCCCGCCTGCGTATGGAGATCGACAGCATGCCCACGCCGCTGGATGAGCGCATGCGCCGGATCCGCCAGCTCGAGATCGAGCGGGAAGGCATCCGGCGGGACAAGGATGCACAGTCGGAGGAGCGGCTGGAGAAAATCGAACGGGAGCTCGTCCAGCTGCGCAAGGAGACCGATGCGCTCACGATGCAGTGGCAGGCCGAGAAGGACGCCATCAAGAAGATCCGCGAGATCAAGGAGAAGATGGAGCAGGCCCGCATGGAGGCGGATCGCGCGGAGCGCGAAGGCGATCTTGGCCGGGCGGCGGAGCTGCGCTACGGACGGGCCCTGGATCTGGACAAGCAGTTGAAGGCGGAGAACGAGCGTCTCCAGAAGCTGCATGGCGAGACGCGGCTGCTCAAGGAAGAAGTGGATGAAGATGACATCGCGCGGATCGTCGCCAAGTGGACCGGCATCCCCGTGACGCGGTTGATCGAAACCGAGACGAAGAAGCTCGTGCAGATGGAAGACCGGCTGCGGCAGCGGGTCGTCGGGCAGGACGAGGCGATCGTGGCGGTGTCAGACGCGGTCCGGCGGGCGCGGGCCGGCATCCAGGATCCCAAACGGCCGATGGGGTCCTTCATCTTTCTGGGGCCCACGGGCGTGGGGAAGACGGAGCTGGCACGGGCGCTGGCCGAGTTCCTGTTCGACGACGAGCAGGCGATGGTCCGGCTCGACATGTCGGAGTACATGGAGAAGCACGCGGTCGCGCGGTTGATCGGGGCGCCGCCGGGGTACGTGGGCTATGATGAGGGCGGCCAGTTGACGGAGGCCGTGCGCCGGCGACCCTATACGGTCATCCTCCTGGATGAGATCGAGAAGGCGCACCCTGATGTCCTCAACGTGCTGCTGCAATTGCTGGACGACGGCCGGCTGACCGACGGCAAGGGGCGGACGGTGGACTTCAAGAACACCGTGGTGATCATGACCTCGAACGTCGGTAGTCGGGAGATTCAGGAGGCAGCGGCGGATGGCAACGAAGCGGAGATGCGGAGCCGCGCCCTAGAGGTGCTGCGTGGTCACTTCCGACCCGAGTTCCTGAACCGCATCGATGACATCGTCGTCTTCCACCCGCTGACGCCCGAGCAACTGGCGGCGATTGTGGAATTACAAGTCAAGCAGCTGAGCGGCCGGCTGCAGGACAAACACATCACGCTGGTCCTCACGGGTCGGGCCAAGCAGCACCTGGCGCGGGCCGGCTACGATGTCGTGTACGGCGCTCGGCCCCTCAAACGGTTGCTGCTGCGGGAGATCATCAATCCGCTGGCGCTCAAGCTTCTCGATGGGACTGTCAAAGAAGGGCAGACGGTGCGAGTTGACGAGAAGGACGGGCGTCTGGTCTTTCTGCCCTGAAAATTTTACACGAGTCCCGGGCGACTGTATTTTTCCCCCTTGACAGGTTCCGATCGGGCTGCTATTAGTACGCTCCTCTCCAGCGAAAATGTCGGGAGCGTGCATGCCTGCCCGTAGAGTCGTTCATCTGCTCCTACTGACCGCCAATCCGGACCTCGTCGAGCTCTACCGCCAGGATTGTCCCGAGTGCGTCGTTACCATCGCCGTGGACGCGGCATCGGCGGTCCGCAAAGCCCCCAAGCACCGGTTCGATACCGTCATCATCGAGTCGCGCAAGGACTGGGTTCATGAGATGAAAGTCCTGAGTGAGGTGCTGGACCCTGTGCCCCCGTTGGTGTTGGTCGGGGAGGCGGCGTTACTGCGCCGGGCGACCGAACCGGTCAAGGATTTGTGCAACGGCCACAGGGCGCCTCGCGGCACGACGAAGCTCCATCACGATTTGGGTCTGGAGGAATTCATCGGCACGAAGCTTCGCGATTTCGTACGCCGCATGAAACTGGGGGCGGGGTCCGACATCCATTCGCTGTTGGTCAAGGCGGTGGAGAAACCCTTGATCACGCTGGTGCTGGAAGAGACCCACGGCAACCAGAACCAGTGCGCCGCGCTGCTCGGCCTGAACCGGAACACCCTTCGCAAGAAGATCCGCGACCTCAAGATCCCGCTCGCCAAGAAGGTCTAGCCGCCGACTTTGCTCTTGACAGCCGCGACAAGATTCCCTAGCATCTCGGCTCTTTAGTTAATTTATTTCTCTTAGAGGATTACCGCATGCTGGTCAAGTCCTGCATTCTCCGGGGCTTCTTGTTGAGTGTGGCGATCTTGCTGATTGCTGGCTCTTCATACGCGCAAGGCGCCCTTTCCTCAGAAACCTACGACCTGAATTTTTCAAAAGGGTTGGCCGAGTTTGAATCGAGGCGGTACGACTCGGCTGAAAAGTTCTTCCGCAAAGCACTTGAGGCGAAGCCGGGCGATCCCCGAGCGACATTCTACCTGGGCCAGACGCTCACCCGCGCCCAAAAGTACGGTGAGGCGGAGGCAGTTTTCCGCAAGCTGCTGCAGATGCAATCGGGCTCCGGTCGTGCCTATTTGGGCTTGGGGATCGTGCTCTACAACCAAGAACGGTATCGCGAGGCGCTCGACAGCCTCGCGCTGGCTGAAAAGGCCTCCCCCGACGAGGCCCTGGTTTACTACTACCAAGGGCTCTCGCATTTCAAGCTGGCCGAGTACCAGCAGATGCCGCCACGGTTCTTGCGCGCCATGACGTTGGGTCCTGACCTGTCCTCCTCGGCCCATTACTACAGCGGCCTGGCCTATTACCAGCAGGGTATCCTGGATGAGGCCAGAGCCGAATTCGAGGAGGCGCAGAAACTGCAACCGGAATCGGAGTTCGGGAAGTCGGCCGCAGCTTACTTGGAACAGATCAAGACCGGCGTGCCCATCCAGCAGAGGAAGAGATGGGATCTGATCTTCAGCGTCAGCTCCCAATGGGATGACAACGTTGTCTTGCTGCCGAGCGGGTTCTCTCCTCCTGCTGGACCTACCGGCATCTCAAGGAGCAGCGATTATCGGACGGCCCTTTATCTGAGAGGGGAAGCCCGAGCCTTCGAGCAGGGGCCTTTCGTTGCAGGGGCCAGTTATGCCTTGTATCAGAGCTTCCATCGGACCCTCAGCGCATTCGATGTCGAGTCGCATACGCCGACCGTCTTCGTGCAGCACACGGCCGGCCCGGTGCAGACGCGCCTCCAATACATCTATGATTATGTGCTGGTGGGCCGGTCGCCGTTTCTCGTCGCCCACTCCATTGCGCCGCTGATCACTGTCCGGGAGTCGCCAACCCTGCTCACGCAAGTTCTCCTCAAGTATCAAAACCTGGATTTCAAGGACGGCCGGTTCCAGTTCAACTCGTTCCGTGACGGCCATGACTGGCTGGCCGGCGCCATGCAATATTGGTTCTTTGCCAAGACGACCGGGCATGTCCGGGTCGGCTATACGTATGACGAGTACATCACGGCGGGGAAGGACGTCTCCCTGGCGGGGACGGCGTCGGCAGCGGATTGGGCCTACCGGGGGCATAAAGCATCGGTGGGAGTCAGCTCGCCCCCGTTCTATAAAATCATCCTGGACGCCGGGTTTGACTATTACGTCCAACTGTATGACAATGCGAACTCGTTCTCCCCGTTAGGGGACGTCTTCCGGGAGGACAAGCTCTATAACTATTACGCGACGGCCATGCGGCGGCTGACGGACCACTTCTCGCTCGGGTTTCAGTATGTGCATACCGACGACAACTCCAACATCGCAGCCTTTAAATACAAGCGCAACATCTATGGCTTGGTCCTGACGGGACAATTCTAAGGAGGCGCCATGCGACACGCGTTGCGATACACAGTTCTGCTGCTGGGAATCGGGATGACTCTGACAATCGGCTGGCCGGTCGGCGCGCAAGGGCTCAAGCAGCAGGCCATCGGGTTTTATCTGACGGTCATCGGCAAGCCCACGGTGGTCCATGTGGGTCAGCCGGCGGCGATGCCGGTAAAGCTGCGGGAGAGTGTGTATTTCAAGGACGTGATCGAGACGCAGGCGGACTCCCGTGCGAAGGCGCTGTTTGACGATGACAGCATCCTGACGGTGGGCGAGAACAGCCGGGTGGAGGTCAGTGAGTATATCTACGATCCGGCCAACAACCAGCGGAGCTCGGTGCTGCGGATGATCCAGGGCAAGGCGCGAGCGCTGGTGGGCAAGCTCTTTGCGGGACTGGGGTCCAAGTTCGAGGTGCATACACCCACTGCCGTGGCCGCGGCGCGAGGCACGTATTTTGTGGTGTGGATTGAAGAGAAGGCCAGCCAGAAGATGGGCGTAAACGCGATCGGCACGGTCCGACCGGCGTCCGTCCAGGGGCTCGAGGTAGCAGAACTGCAGGCGGGGGGAACGGGGGTCGCGAACATCGGGAGTTCCGGGAATGTCGCGTTCACGTCGGGCGGGCAGACGGTGGTGGTACCACCAGGCAACTTTTCTTTCGCGCCGGCGGGGATGCCGCCTTTCGCCCCAGAGATCATCACTCCGACCGCGCCTCCTGGGGTCACAGGCGCGATTGCGAGTACGGAGGTGCCGGATGTGCCACAACCGGAATCACCGAGCCAGGTGGTGACGGCTTCAGGTCAGAGTGTTTTTACGTTAGCCGGTGCGGGCGGGTCCATTGTGCCGCCGCCGCCGTTGGTTCCACTAGGCGTCACACCTCCAAGCGTCATCTCGGGGGCTGGTGCCGGAGCTATTGATCCGTTCGCCCCGGGTGCATTGACAGTTCCTGGCGTCATTCCGCAAGTTAGATGTCCTTGCCTAGTAGGACCTCAGGCCGAGTGTCCAGGTTGTGCTCAGTGATGATAGAAGGTTGATGCTGGCGAGGCACTATCCGATTCGATAAGGAGACTATCCTTCTATAGAAGCTTAGCGCGAAGCGACCGAGAAGACTTCCCCGGGTCATCTCAGGAGAGCTTGCCCGGGAAGGACCGTGTTTTTCCTGCGATTCTGCGATATTCTGCACAGCCTCTTGATCCTGTCCAGAAACATCCTTGGCTCCCTAAACAAGGCACTCTTATTGCTCACTAAAAGTAAACCATGACTCAGTGATTGCTTACCCTGTTGATCGGGGTGTTGAGTCATTCAGAAGGAGAGTGCCATGCGATACAGGTTGCGATACGCGGTTCTGCTGCTGGGGATAGGGGCGACTCTGGCAATCGGCTGGCCGGTCGGCGCGGAAGGGCTCACGCAGCAGGCCATCGGGCTTTATATGGCGGTTATCGGTAAGGTCACGGTTGCGCATGTGGGGCAACCGGTGGCGGTGCCGGTGAAGCTCCGCGAAGATGTGTACTTCAAGGACATGATCGAGACGCAGGCCAGCTCGCGCGCCAAGGCGCTGTTCCAAGACGACAGTATCCTGACGGTGGGGGAAAACAGCCGGGTGGAGGTCAGTGAGTACATCTACGATCCGGCCAATAACCAGCGGAGCACGATACTGCGGCTGTTCCAGGGCAAGGCGCGGGCGCTGGTGGGCAAGCTCTTTGCCGGGCGGGGGTCCAGGTTCGAGATGCACACACCCACCGCCGTGGCCACGGCGAGAGGCACGTATTTTGTGGTGTGGATTGAAGAGGAGGCCGGCCAGAAGATGGGCATGAACAAGATCGGCACAGTCCGACCGGTGTCCGACCAGGGCCTCGAAGTGGCAGAACTGCAGGCGGGCGGGACCGGAGTTGCGAACATCGGGAACTCCGGGAATGTCGCGTTAACCTCCGGGGGGCAGACAGTAGTGGTGCCACCGGGCAACTTTGCTTTCGCGCCGCCAGGGATGCCGCCGTTCGCGCCGGCGATCATCACGCCGACCGCCCTTCCGGGGGTGACGAGCGCGATTGCGGGTACGGAGGTGCCGGATGTGCCACAACCGGAGTCACCAGGCCAGGTGGCGGCGACTTCAGGACAAGGTGTTGAGGCGTTAGCCGGCGCGGGCGTGCCCCTTGTACCTCCTTCGCCGGTTCCACTAGGTGCAACGCCACTAAATGATATATATACTATCCTGAGTGCACCGGCTGTCCCGACCGTCCCACTGACTGCCCCGCCCACTGCTCCGCTGACTGCTCCGCTGACCGCCCCAGTTGTCCCGAGTCTCGCGGCCCCGCAGGCCGAATGTTTGAGCTGCGCCCAATGATGATGGAGGCTGATGGTAGAGAGAAGAACCTCACGGTGTGCGTAGGCTGGGCTCTCCGGCATTGAGCTTCACATCAACACACGCTCGAATGTAGAGCGACTCTCCTGCTTTCTGGCATTCGGCTGCAATGCGGTCCTTGGTGGCTGATCGTAGCTGAATCGCCACGCCCAGATCTTTCGAACACCGCATTCGCGCCTCGTCGGAAAGCTTCGCGCAGAAAGCAAACCCGCGGTCCAGCCCTCGCGCAGTGGCCAGGTTGCTCGCAAACCCAAGCAGACAATCCGCCGCATAGGCTTCCTGTCCTGATCGGCACAGGCGCATGAGCTCGTCTTCCCGCTCGACATACTGCGCAACCAGGGTGCGTCCAATCCCGCGGTAACAGCCCGGCTTTGTCTCGCTGGAGAGCGTCTCGCAGGCCGCGAACATGGCCGGGACTGATCCTCCGCTGGCCCATGAGACAAGGGCGATGAAATAGTAGTAGCAGTCGCTGCGGAGGTGCGGCTCGACGGCCGCGCACAGGTTGAGGTGGTGACGCGGGTCTGACGGTGGGGTCTGGGTTTTGACGATCTCGAAGGACCGTTCCATGAAGACGCCCAGGACGCAAAACTTTCGTCCCAGCGGGAGGGATAACCCTTTGCAGGCCGTTAAGGCTTGCTGGACATCAGTGAAATGGTGGGCGAGGCCGTGCCCCACTCCGTGCGCGCACTGCCAGTACGTGCGCCCATCACCAAGCTGGTCTTTCGGGCAGAGACGCGCCAAGGCCGGTGATGCCTCCTGAGGAAGCTGACGGAGGTACGCCGTCAGGACGGCGTGCTGGCAGGCGTAGGCACAGCCTTCCTGGCAGAGGGCCATCGCCTCGGAAACGTTTCCGACCCGCGCATACATGGCTTCACTGAGGTGGTGGGCGGCCACATGGCAGAAGTTGCCAAACCCCGATGAGGCGTCTGCCAGCTGGTAAAGCGTGAGCATGGCGATGGTCGGTCCCTGCGTCCGTAGGATTTCATGCAAAAGCCGGGTGTAACAGTTCTGGGGTTCCTCGCCGGGCGGGAGTCCGCTTCCAGACGGTTCACAATTCTTAATCAAGGCCTTGATGGAGTCTGGTGTGTTAGGCGTCGAGAGGGATTCAGCAGCCGCCTGGGAGCCGGTCGCCAGCACCACCGCTCCGACAGCCCACCATGCGGCATGCCTCATCACGGCTAGGAAGGCTGCGCGCCTCCAAGGTCTCCGGCTGGGCCAATGCATGGGGCACATCTTAATGAGTCGCGCCATTCAACACAAGCCGTTCCCGGTTGAAGGTGCAGTGCTTCTTTCGGGCTGAACATTGACTTGAGCTCGCACAGTGACTACCCTGCCTCCACGGGCACAACAAGAGGGTAGGCGACCAACATGCTCACGGTCTGGCTCGGGAAGACAAAGCGAATCGAACGGTTGGGGCTTGACTTGGCCGTGCTTGTCACGATCGTCATGCTGGCCTTGTTCATGCTGAACCCCTACCTGCTGGTCCGACTGGAAAACACCTCCCTCGATGCTCGATTCGTACTGCGCGGCTCTCGTCCTGCAGGCAATGAGGTCAAGCTCGTGCTGGCGGACGAGCCGAGCATCCGAGAGCTAGGTCGCTGGCCCTGGTCACGCGACAAACACGCCCGCCTTATCGAGGCCCTGAGCGAAGATGGCGCCAAGGTGATTGCCTTTGATTTCATCTTCAGCGAAGCCGAGGTAACAGAGAATCTGAAAGGGCTTAGGGAAATCAGCCGGGCGGCTGGCCTGGAGAAGAAAACTCCTTCAGAAATCCTGGCGATCCTGCGAAGCAAGATGGAAGCTGCCGACACCGACGCTCAGTTTGCGCGGAGCCTGGGCAGGGCAGGCAACGTCGTGCTGGCGCTTCCTTTAATTGTGCCGGAGCAGGACGTTGTCAACACAAATCCCAGGTTTCCCGGGGCGCCGGAATTTATCCAGAAATCCCAGTTCATGCTGGTTCGTGAGTCCCGCAGTGGGGAAGCGCTAGAACCGTATCAGGCCAAGGACTCGATCCCACCCCTCAAGCATTTCGCCGATGCAGCGGTGAGCCTCGGGCATGTATTCAGCATCCCCGATCTCGACGGCATCACTCGGCACGAGTATCTGGCTATCCGGTATGGCAACGAGCAAGAGTACTACCCGTCGTTTGGGCTGGAAGTTGCGCGGCTCTATCTCGGCGCGCCCCGCGAACGGTTGTCGCTGATTCTGGGAGTGGGGGTACGCCTTGGCGACATCGTTATCCCAACCGACGGGAAAGCTCGAATGCTGATTGATCACATCGGCCCAGAGGAGAGCCTCCCGCACGTATCGGCGAGCGACGTGATTCACAGGCGGTTCTCTCCAGGAACCTTTACAGGGAAGGCTGTGCTGATCGGTGCCACAGCCCTCGGCACATATGATCAGAAGGCCATCCCCTTCTCGGCCAATTTCCCCGGAGTAGAGAAAAACGCCACAGTCGTCGAAAACATTCTCCATCGCCGGTTCTTGCATAGGAGCGTGTGGGCCGCTCCGGTGGATTTCGGACTGATCCTCCTGTTCGGCTTGGGGTTCGGCACAGCCTTGACACGTATGCGCGCCCTGCAGGGTACCGCCCTTGCGGTGTCCGCGATCGTCGGCTATATCGTGCTCGCGCAGTACCTGTTCGTCGCGCACGGTCTCTGGATCGGCGCCGTGTATCCCTTGCTGACGGGGGGACTGGTCTTCACCTCGATTACCGTATTGAAGTTCATGACCGAGGAAAAGCAGGCGAAGGAGATCCGTACCATGTTCTCCAGCTACGTGAGTCCCCGGATCGTCAGCGAGCTCATGAAGGATCCCGAAAAGGCGCGTCTTGGCGGCCACCGCAGGGAGCTGACCATGTTGTTCTCCGACGTTGTAGGATTTACGACATTCAGCGAACAGCACACAGCCGAGGAAGTTGTCACCCAGTTGAACGAGTATCTGGGCGTCATGACCGACGTGGTCTTCCAGTGGAATGGCACGCTGGACAAGTTCGTGGGCGATGCCGTGGTGGTCTTCTGGGGAGCCCCGCTCGACCAGCCTGATCACGCGGAACTGGCGGTCAAGTGCGCGCTGCACATGCGGAAGCGGCTGGAGGAACTCCAGGCAAAGTGGCGCGCGGAAGGGAAAGTCCCGCTGGACAACGGAATCGGGATCAATACTGGAGAAGCTCTCGTCGGGAACATGGGCGCAGAAGGGAAAAAGATGGATTACACGATGATCGGCGATCACGTCAATCTCGCCGCGCGGGTCGAGGGCTTGACGCGGAAATTCAAGGCCCCGATCGTGATCACGGAATACACGCTGGAGTCCATCAAACCACTCCTCACGGCCCAGGGCAACCCCGGCAATCGAGCTCCGCTCGGGCACGTTCTGATCCAAGGCCTCGGCACGGTCAAGGTCAAGGGTAAGGACAAGCCGGTGGTGGTGTATTCGTTGAGAACGCTCGACCACAACGAGCCGTCACGGATCGTGGAGAGCGAGAGCCTCGCCCCGCAGGAGATCGGGAGCGATCACTAGGCGTACGGCTTAGCTCGCTGTCACAAGGCGCATCACGCAATGACCGCCTGGTCCCAAAAGTCAACATGGCTCTGGAGGCGTGGCGCTCTGTTCGGAGCCGTGGTGATGCTCGCGTCCGTCCTGGGGTTGATGGAAGGGATCGAGCGATGGGCATACGACGCCATGTTCCACCTGCGTGGACCGATTCAGCCGAAATCCCCCATCATCATCGTTTCGATTGGAGAAGACTCCTTCGACGAACTGAACCTTCAATGGCCGTGGCCCCGGGCGCTACACGGACAATTTTTGGATATAGTGAGCCAGGGCAAGCCGGCTGCCATCGGCTTCGACATCGTGTTTCCGGAGCCCTCCTCCAGGGGCAGGAAAGATGACCAAGCCCTGGCCGAAGCGATCGGACGTGCCGGCAATGTAGTGTTGGCGGCTGCGCTCGCCCAAACCAAGGGCGCGCATTCCATCAAACACGATCTCAATGCCCCGATTCCCATCATTCGCGAGCGGGCAGCCGCTCACGGATTTGTCAATTTCAATCAGGACGAAGACGCCTTTGTGCGATCGGCGTCGCTGGTCCGTCAGTTCCAAGGAAAAGAGGTTGCCAGCTTCGATCTTCTACTGTACCAGCTTGGGGTCAAAGCTGGGCTTCAAGCGGCGCCTCTCCCAGACGAACATTCCTTTCTCGTTAACTACCAGGGTGGACCACAATCATTCGCGACGATTCCGTACTACCAGGTTTTGAATGGTGAGATAAAGCCCGATGTGTTCGCAGGCGCGATCGTCCTGTTGGGGGCAACGAGTCCGATCCTTCATGACGTCTTCCCGACGCCGTTCGCCACGAGCGGCGAAATGCCCGGAGTGGAGATACACGCCAATATGCTGGAGACGCTCTTTCGGGGAAGCTGGCTTAGAAGGTCGCCTC
>WNGH01006256.1_pt1 | contig 11998 bp, 15 predicted proteins | sample 5400631 | NCBI WGS metagenome assembly WNGH01 (sample SAMN13153373, study PRJNA577476) | soil metagenome | isolation source: 115 cm soil or saprolite under Garry oak tree replicate 1 | place: USA:California | collected 2016-06-15 | reverse complement strand
CTACCGGGTCTTACTCCCGATAGCAACCAAAATCTGAGCAAAGATCGAAGAAACCTTGCGATAGTAGTTCAGTGTCGTCAACGAAATATTCGCGAGATTTGACGCGGGTTCTGAGCGAGACCACTTTCATAAGCCGCAGCGGCAGCGAGTTACAAGGCTCGGTCGGTTCAGTCCCTTGTGCTGAGCCGATCATGTTCTGTTCTCCTCTACGGTTCTGGCAGGGTAAGGTTCTCCAGGGTCGTTATTGTGCGATCAAAGTCCGGCAGAGTTCTCAGCGGACACCGTCCTGTAAGCAGCGTCAGTCGCGGCTGCAGCACTGCTTTGAAGAACGTTACTGACCTGAGACAATTATTTTTTACGGTCTGTTTCGCGGTGGCGTCGTGAAGGACAGACTCGAAGCTCTCATTGAACAAATGCTGGACCGCGGAGTCCGGCTAGACGAAGCACTGGAAGAATTTGAAAAGCGATTCCTCCAGACGGCGCTAGCGCGGACTGCTGGGAATCAGTGTAAGGCGGCGGCATTGGTTCACGTTCACCGCAACACACTGGCGCGAAAAATCACTCAGCATAGGCTCAAGCGGACAGGTCAAGACGCACCCAAGGTGCGCTGAACTAAAGCAGGTTAGCCTGGCGGTGGATCTACGGTGAGCGACACAGAGCAACCACAGATTCCGCGCGAGATCGCGCGCTACTACGAAGAGGTGGCGGAGGAGCGGCGCCTCTTGCAAGGCCCGTCACAGCTGGAATTCGCTCGCACACAGGAGTTGGTGCTTCGCTATCTCAAAGGTCCGCCAGCTACCATTCTGGATGTTGGCGGTGCGGCCGGTGAATACGCCCTCTGGCTCGCCGCGAAGGGCTATGTCGTGCATCTCGTCGATCCGGTGCAGCGGCTGGTCGACGAGGCCCAGCGTCGAAGCGAGGCATCACAAAGCCCGATTCGAAGTTGTCGCCTGGGAGATGCACGCAAGTTAGAGTTCGCCGATGACGCCGCGGATGGGCTATTGCTTCTGGGCCCTATGTATCACCTGACACAACAAGCGGAACGCCTGCGAGCAGTTCGGGAGGCCTATCGGGTGCTCCGGCCCGGCGGCGTTATGTTTGCCGCTGCGATTTCCCGGTTTGCTTCAGCGTTGGATGGTGTATCACGGGATCTGTTTCGAGATCCCGCCTTCGCAGCGATCGTGCAGCAGGATTTGGCACAGGGACAACATCGAAACGATACCAAGAAATGGGCCTACTTCACGACGGCATACTTCCATCGGCCAGAAGAGTTTCGGGCTGAGATAACGTCGGCTGGCTTCAAATGTGAACTCGTGTTGGGGATAGAAGGGCCGGGCTGGATACTGCCGGACTTTGAGGACCGGTGGGCCGATCCGAGAAAGCGTGAAGTCCTAATGCAAATTGCCCGTGCGCTGGAGAACGAACCATCGATCGTCGGACTCAGTGCGCATCTGTTGGCGGTGAGCCGGAAAGAGGTTCTCAAATCTTGACGCTGTATCCAGATTCAGACTGTCGAAGTACACGTGCAGATCAGCGGCATCAATATGACGGCGCTGACCGGTGGCGGTTAAAGCGGCGGCACGATCCGAAGTCTCGTTCTGGAAGCGCGAAGGGCGCGTCCGGAGGGCGCGCTCCACACATCGATGGGCGTCAGCGAGGCACGACAGGCAATGCGAACGCCGTGAACGTCAGTCCGGCGGTGGTGAGCACCCACTGCCGGCCGTCGAGCATGTAGGTGACGGCGGCCGAGCCCCAGACTGGGGCGCCTGTCTGAAACCGCCACAGTTCTTTCCCGGTGGTCGCCTCGAACGCGTAGAAGTACCCATCGTTGTCGCCGGTGAACACCAGTCCGGACGCCGTTGACATCAGGCCGCCGGTCAAGTCGAGAGAAACAGTGGACGGATACGCGCGGTAGCGGTGTTCCCAACGTCGCTGGCCCGTGGCCGGGTCGATCGCCCGAAGCGCGGCGAATTGATCGTGTCCTTCGACCAGACGCCGGCCACCGCTCGGAACGCGTACACCCAGACCGATTGGCTCCGCCGGCTTTCTCGCCTCCCAGACGGCGCAGGTTTCGTGGGCCGTCACGAAGAACAATCCCCGGTCGGGATCGAACGTCGGCGGCTGGAAGTTGGTGCCGCCGTGATTGTCCGGCAGGCACTTCTCCGGGGCGCCGATGTTGTCAAGGACGATCGGCCGGCCGTCGGGGCCAATCTCCTTGGCCCAGTTTGACCCGTCGATGAACGGCCTGGCGACCAGCAGTTTCCCCGATTCGCGGTCGAGCGTATAAAAGAAGCCGTTCCGGTTCGCGACCATGATCGCTTTGCGAGGCCGGCCGCCGATCGTCAGGTCGGCTTGCACCGGCACATGCGCCGAGTCCCAGTCGTGCACGTCGTGCGGTGTGAATTGGTAATGCCACCGCAGTTTCCCGGTGTCGGCGTCGAGCGCCAACAGGGAGCAGGTGTAGAGATTGTCGCCGTTCCGATCGTCACCGTAGTAATCGGGATTCGGATTCCCTGTGCCGTAGTACACGAGGTTGAGCGCAGGATCGTAACTGCCGGTCACCCAGACCGCTCCGCCACCGCGCGCCGCGACCTCGGCGTTTGGCCACGACTCGCTGCCCGGCTCCCCAGGCGAGGGAATCGTGTTGAAACGCCACACGCGCTTTCCGCTGTGCGCATCGTAGGCATCGATGTAGCCGCGACTCGAGAAGTCTCCACCGGCCACGCCAATAATCACTTTGTCTTTGACCACGAGCGGCGCCGCCGTGATTGCGTTGGCGTTCTTGAGATCGCCGACCACGACGTCCCAGAGGACATCGCCAGTCTTCCGGTCCAATGCCACGAGGTGTGCGTCGAGGGTGCCCATGTACAGCCGGTCACCGAGGATTCCAAAGCCGCGGTTGACCGGCCCGCAACAGACTGAGGCAGAAAAATCGGCCGGCAGCCTGCGGCGATAGCTCCAGATCGGACGGCCCGTGCGCCCATCGATCGCCCACGCCTGGTTGTTGTTCCCGGTCACGTACAGAATGCCGTCGACAACGAGCGGCGTGTTTTCGAGGCCGCGCCCGGGGAGGCCCGGCACATCGGTCTGGAACACCCACTGCGGGACGAGTCCCGCGACATTTTGCGGCGTCAACTGTTTCAAAGGGCTGTGCCGCTGCCCCGTGTAATCGCCCGAAAACGTCAGCCAGCGCGAGGGATTCTTTAAACCATCGAGCAGGACCTGCTCAGTGATCGGAACCTGCACCGTTTGCCGCTGTGCGGCAGGCGCCAGCACACCGAGCGTGAGGGTGAATGCCGTAATGGAAACAAGACGCCAAATCATCGGCTTCCTTATACTACTTTTCGTTTAATTTCACACGAATTCGCATGTAGCGCCCGGAAAACCGTGACCATCCTGTGCGAGGGAATTCATCACGACGGCAACTAAAGACCACCGTCAGGACACACAGCCGCACAAAATGCTGGACTGACAGCGTTGCCGCGCACGCGCCGTAAGAGACTGTCAAGGCGAAATCCACCATTCCGGCAGGTCCGGAGTTTGAAGCCGTTACCATTCCCAGGATTCAGAGTCTGCGTCAAATGTGTGAGGAGCATGGGGCGAAGCTGATTATTCTGGTACCGCCGACTCCATCGTCGGAACGTGCGGTCCGGCAAATGGCCATCGCCTCAGAGAAGGTCGGGGTCGCCAGCCTGGTGCCTATTGATCCCGCGACACTTTCAGAAAGGTTCTACCAGCCGGATGCCATCCATCTTAATTCCGAGGGGGCAGCGCTCTTCACATCAGCGCTGGCAACTTATCTTCCTGTGAAGATCCGGGGACTCGATACGGTGGCCTCGCCGAATTAGCCGCTTTTTCCCGGGAATCAAGCCCATCTTTGCTATGCTGCACAGTTGCCGAGAGGAGGAGTCCATGGCTGACCAACAATCCTACTGGAAGAAAATGGAAACTCAGCTCAACGAGTTGGGCGCGCAGATCAGCGAGCTGCTGGGTAAACTGGAAACCGGCGTCGATAAAGAGCTGGAAGCCCTACGTCCAAAATTGAAAGCAGCGCGGGAAAAGTTGGATGAATTGAAGCGGACCAGTGCCGATGCTTGGGGAGACCTCAAGCCGGGCCTGGAAAAAGCTTGGATGGAGTTACAGAAATCCTTCAGCGAGGCCGCCGCGCGATTCAAAGCACGTGGCCCCAAAGAATGATTCAGGTATACGGGACAAACGGCTCACAGAGTGGGCCGGTTTATCCAAAATTCCCAAAACCCTGTCTATTCGTAGCGCAATGCATCTATCGGGTCGATGCGGCACGCGCGACGCGCCGGAATCCAGACGGCCAGCAGAGCTACAACGCCCAAGAAGAGCTGTCCCCTCCTGACCACTTTGTCCAAATTTCATTGGATTCTCTATTTGGGAAACCTGTTCGGGGAATGTCCCTCTCCCTTTGGGAGAGGGTGGCGCGAAGCGCCGGGTGAGGGCAGTAAATGCACCCTCATCCGGCCCTTCGGGCCACCTTCTCCCAGAGGGAGAAGGACACGAGCCACCATTTCGGCTAATTTTCACACCACGGCCTCCTGACTCCATTCATGACCTTGCCGTTATTGAATGGCGTGTCTCGGTGTTATCTTTCTGGTGGCTATATCCATGGACGTTCTCAAAAAGCTTTTTGAGCAGCATTTCCACTCACCGGTCGAGCGGGCGCAACCGCTGCAGGGCCAGCTTGGCGGCTCGGGGCGCAATATCATCCGGCTTGCCAACAAAAAACTCAGCGCGATCGGCGTTCTGTATGCCGTACGCGAAGAGAACATCGCGTTTCTCGAGTTTTCCAAGCATTTTCGCCGGCACGGTCTACCGGTGCCGGAAATTTATGCTGAAGATTTGAATCACGGCGCTTATCTCGAAGAAGACTTCGGGGACACATCGCTGTTTGAGTTTCTCACGAAAAATCGTGCTGGCAAGAACATTGCTCCCAAAGCGATTAAGGCCTATCGCGAAGTTGTGGCCGTGTTGCCACGCTTTCAGATCGCAGCCGGCCGTGATTTGAATTACAGAGTGTGCTATCCGCGCGATAGCTTCGATCGCCAGTCCATCGCCTGGGATTTGAACTATTTCAAATACTATTTTCTTAGGCTCGCAGGCATCCCCTTCAACGAACAAGCCCTAGAAGACGATTTCGGCCGTCTGACGAACTTCTTATTGAGCGCCGGCCGCGATTACTTTCTCTATCGGGATTTCCAATCACGCAACATTATGTTGCGCGACGGCCATCCCTTTTTCTTGGATTATCAAGGCGGCCGCAAAGGCGCGCTGCAATATGACATCGCGTCTCTTTTGTACGATGCCAAGGCCGATCTTCCGCCGGAGCTGCGCCAGCAATTGCTCGATCATTATCTCGACAAGCTTGCCGGTTTCATCGAGCTCAAGCGCGAAGCGTTCATGCGCCACTACTATGCCTACGTTTACATCCGCATCATGCAGGCGTTGGGGGCTTATGGCTTTCGCGGCTTTTACGAGCGCAAAGCTCATTTTCTCCAAAGCGTGCCATACGCGCTGAACAACTTGCGCTGGCTGCTTCACAACATCCAGCTGCCGATCGAGGCGCCGATGCTGATGAACGCGTTCAAAAGCATGCTGGCCTCGGAGAAATTGGAAAGTCTCGCTTCCGAAACAGAAAACCTGGCCGTGCGGATTTTCAGTTTTTCATTTCATCAGGGCATGCCGAAAGACGAGGCCGGACACGGCGGCGGATTCGTTTTCGATGGCCGGGGGCTGCCCAATCCGGGCCGGGAAGACCGCTTCAAAAATCTCACCGGCCGCGACGCGCCGGTAATCGATTATCTTAATCAGCAGGAAAGCGTGCATCAGTTTCTCGCCGGCGTCATGTCCCTGGTAGACGCTACCGTAAGCAACTATCAACGCCGCGGCTTCAAGAGCTTGATGGTGTCGTTCGGCTGCACGGGCGGACAGCATCGCTCGGTGTACCTCGCGGAGGAATTGGCAAAACGGCTGCGCGGCAGGAACGGCGTGGAGGTGGTGGTGCGGCATCTCGGTTTGGAGAATTTGGGCAAATGAAAGCGATGATTTTGGCCGCCGGCCTCGGTACACGCTTGCGACCCATTACGGACAATCGCCCCAAGGCGCTGGTGGAAATCGCCGGCCGCACGTTGTTGGAGATGACACTCTCTCGCTTGCGTGCGTTTGGGATTCGCGAAGTGATTATCAACGTGCATCACTTTGCCGACATGATTCTCGAGTATCTGAAAGCGAACGATAACTTCGGCATGCGTGTTGAAGTCTCTTGCGAGAACGTCTTGCTCGACACCGGCGGCGGCCTGAAAAAGGCCGCCTATTTTTTTCTCGAGGATTCCGGCCGTTCGGATGAGCCATTCATTTTGCACAATGTCGATGTCATCAGCACGATCGACCTCCGTCGCATGGCGCAATTTCATAGTGAAAATCAGGCTCTCGCCACACTGGCCGTGCAAGACCGGCAGACCTCTCGATACCTGCTTTTCGACCAGCAGCTTCAGCTTTGCGGCCGCCGATCCACGCGCGACCAGAAAACTGAATTGGTTCGATCTTCACAGCAGGCACAGGCGCTGGCTTTTTCCGGCATCCACGTTATTTCTCCGCGGCTATTTGCGATGATGAATGAAGAAGGCGTTTTCTCCATCATCACTTCCTATCTCAATCTTGCTACCCATGGAGAAAAAATCCTCGCCTTTCGCGCCGATGAATATTATTGGCGGGATCTCGGCAGGCCCGAGAATGTGACCCAAGCGGCTCTGGATTTGAAGCAAGAAATCATTCTGTAGCCGTCAAGCCGAAATCTTTGCGGTATGAACGTGTATTTGATTGACGGGACATATGAACTGTTCCGGCACTTTTTTGCCGTTCCCGCTGCGGCGGACGTGAATGGGCAGGACATTGGCGCGGTGCGTGGCGTCCTGAATTCTGTTCTGTCCATGATCGAGCGCGGCGCAACCCACATCGGCGTTGCAACCGATCATGTCGTGGAGTCTTTTCGGAATGATCTGTATCCCGGATACAAGACCAGCGCAGGCGTGCCTCGGGAGTTGCTCTCACAGTTCCCGGTTCTCGAAGAAGCGCTGGAAGCGATGGGAGTCGTCGTGTGGCCGATGGTCTACTATGAAGCGGATGATGCGCTCGCTTCCGCCGCAAGCAAGGCGGCCCAGGATAACCGTGTGAGGCAGGTGATCATTTGTACCCCGGATAAGGACCTCAGTCAGTGCATTGTGGGTACACGAATCGTTCAACTAGACCGCCGGCGCGACATTCTGCGCGACGAAGCCGGCGTCGTGACCAAATTTGGTGTGAAGCCGCAATCGATTCCGGACTACCTGGCTGTCGTCGGCGACAGCGCCGATGGTTTTCCGGGTCTGCCTGGATGGGGCCAAAAGGCAGCGGCCTTAACCTTATCTCAGTATCCTCACCTTGAAGACATTCCGAAGGATTGGCGAGAATGGCCCCCATCGATCCGCAATGCTCGCCGGCTGTCCACGTCCCTGCTCAACTTCTGGGACGATGCTTTGTTGTTTCGCATACTCGCGACCTTGCGGCTGGACGTGCCGGTCTTTAATACGGTCGACGATCTTCGTTGGAAGGGAACGCACCCGAACTTTGAGGAACAATGCCTTCGCATGAAGTCACCGGATCTGCTAGGCCGCGGCAGGTCGGCAAAGTTGGCTTGATCTGAACTTATCGCAGCCCAGTGAAACGAACTCCCCTCCTTGGCAAAGGAGGGGTGGACGCGCCGTCAAGAAATATCCCCGTTCCTTTGAAAGGCGCGGACGGGGTGGTTCGTTCAAACTCCAAAACAATTTCTTTTGAACGAACCACCCCGTCTGCGCCCGTTAAGGTGGCTTCGCAACATTTTCTTGATGGGCGCAGCCACCCCTCCTTCGCTTACAGTGCGCGGCGCGGCGTTCGATTTGTTATCGAAGGCATAGAGAGTGTCCGTTCCGTCTTCAAGGCGATAACGGCAACCAGGAACGCCGCGAAGCCGATCCAATTCAGCCAGAGAAAAACCCTCGCGGAAACTGCAATGGGCGAGATGGGGCTGAAAAGCACGATAATTGGCAGGAACCCGGTCGCAAGGAGGTACTGGCCGGCGCGAACCGCCTGACGGATAACCAGGAGAGCGGACGCAAAAACCACAGTCTCCAACAGTACTTTCTCATCCGTGACAGGAAGCCCTAACAACGCCAGGAACACAACCACAATCGAGACCCACATCATAACTTTCGTCAGCATTGGAACCTCATTCCTTTTTGCGGAACGGACAGACCCAAGCTAGAGATTAGTACATCGGTGGTCCGCCGCCGCCCGGCATCACCGCAGCTTTTCCTTCGTCCGGAATTTCGGAGATCAGGGCTTCCGTTGTCAGCATCAAGGCCGCGACCGAGGCAGAGTTCTGAAGCGCAGAACGGGTCACCTTGGCCGGATCGAGAATACCGGCAGAGATCATGTCGGTGTACTCTTCGGTTTCGGCATTGAATCCGAAGTTTGGTTGTTTCGAATCGCGAACTTTGCCCACAACGACCGCACCTTCGTGTCCGGCGTTGGAAGCGATCAGCCGAAGTGGCTCTTCGAGAGCGCGCTTCACAATGTTGACGCCGATCTGCTCGTCGTCTTCGAGCTTCAGCTTATCCAGAGCTGGAATCGCTCGCAGAAAAGCGACGCCACCGCCGGGAACGATTCCTTCTTCCACAGCAGCCCGGGTCGCGTGCATCGCATCTTCGACGCGCGCCTTCTTTTCCTTCATTTCCGTCTCGGTCGCCGCGCCGACCTTGATTATAGCCACACCGCCGACAAGCTTCGCCAACCGCTCCTGCAGTTTTTCGCGATCGTAGTCGGAAGTGGTCTCTTCGAGCTGAACGCGAATCTGTTTCACGCGCCCTTCGATGGCCGCGCGCTTACCACCGCCTTCGACGATGGTGGTGTTGTCCTTGTCGATGACGACCTTTTTCGCCGTGCCGAGGTCCTCAATCTGGATGTTCTCCAGTTTGATGCCGAGATCTTCCGTGATCGAACGGCCCTTGGTAAGGGTTGCGATATCGTCCAGCATCGCCTTCCGGCGATCGCCAAAGCCGGGAGCTTTTACGGCCGCGGCCTGCAGCGTGCCCCGCAGCTTGTTCACAACGAGCGTTGCGAGCGCTTCACCTTCGATGTCTTCAGCAATAATCAACAGGGAGCGCCCCATCTTCGCCACCTGTTCCAGGATCGGCAGAAGGTCTTTCATCGTGCTGATTTTCTTTTCGCAAATCAGAATGAGGCAATTTTCGAGCACACACTGCATCCGGTCCGGGTCGGTCACAAAGTAAGGCGACAGATAACCGCGATCGAACTGCATCCCTTCGACCAGGTCCATCGTCGTCTCGAGTGTCTTTGCTTCTTCGACCGTGATCACCCCATCTTTGCCGACTTTCTTCATGGCTTCGGCAATAATGTTGCCGATTGTGGAGTCGTTGTTGGCCGAAACCGTAGCCACCTGAACGATCATTTCGCCGCTCACCGGTTTCGCGAGTTTCTTGATCTGTTCGGTAGCCACTTCAACCGCTTTTTCGATGCCGCGCTTGACGGCCATCGGGTTTGCTCCCGCAGCCACGGTCTTCACGCCCTCGCGGAAGATCGCCTGTGCCAGAACGGTGGCCGTCGTCGTGCCGTCACCCGCCACGTCGCTGGTCTTCGATGCGACTTCCTTCACCAACTGGGCGCCCATATTCTCGAGAGGATCTTTCAACTCGATTTCTTTCGCTACCGCGACGCCGTCTTTCGTGATCACCGGCGAACCGAACTTCTTATCGAGAACCACATTGCGGCCCCTCGGGCCCAGCGTGACCTTGACTGCATCAGCCAGTATGTTTACGCCGCGCAAGATTGCCTGGCGTGAATCTTCACCATGAACGATCTGTTTCGCCATTGGGCTCCTCTTTCTTACTTCCTGCCGGCGGCTTTGCCGGCGTGGGTTAAAATGCCAACGATCTCGTCTTCGCGTAGGATCAAATAGTCCTGCCCCTCAAGCTTGATTTCGCTTCCGGAATACTTTCCGAACAGGATCCGATCCCCTTCCTTCACTTCCAGCGGCGCGACCGAACCATTCTCGAGCGTCTTGCCCGTTCCAACGGCCACAACTTCGCCTTCCTGAGACTTCTCCTTGGCGGTGTCCGGGATAATGATTCCCCCTTTCACCGTCTCTTGTTCTTCAATGCGCTTTATGAGAACACGATCGTGTAAAGGTCGTACTGTCATCGGATTTAGATCTCCTTCGACTTTCGTCGGATAGATTTGTATGTTGCTCATTGTTTTTGGTGTGGCTTCGTACTTAACCATACTAGGTGAATTCATTACCTGTAATCAAGGCGAATCGTGTATGCTGATAAACTATTTTTAGTTAAGTAGCCAAAATGCAGAAGGGTCGGCGGTCGTATGGACGTATCTCAATTGATTCAGCAGAAATTGGATGAGTCGGGATTAGAGCAGCGAGACCTGGCCAATGCCGCTGAAGTTACCGAGTCCTATATTTCCCAGTTATTGAGCCGGAAGAAAATGCCTCCTGCTCCGGATCGGACCGACATCTACGACAAGCTTGGAAGATTTCTGAAGCTGCCGGCCGGCACACTTGCCGGCCTGGCCGACCTCCAGCGAAAGAACGAACTCCGGAAGAAAATGCAGAGTCCGCCGGCACCGTTGTTCAGAGAAGTTCGAGAGCTGTTTCTCGCAAAATGCAAACGGGACAAACGACGCCAGGTGCGCGCGATTTTTGAGAAGGAACCGTTTGGCGAACTTGAACGCCTGATTACCCAGAAGCTCCTGGATGTAGTCAAGGCGTTGGCCAGGGAGGAACTAGGACGCGCAAACTGGCTCCGGATCGTGGCTCGACTGAGCGATCGAAGCTATGTGCAAATGCGCGTCGCTGCCCTCGAATTCCTGGACACGGACGTGTTCAACATAACCCCGGAAAGTTGCGTCGCTTTCCTGGATCCACTGATCGTATCGTGGGACATCGATCTCGCTTCCTTTGGCCTGCAGATCGTCTTGAATCGCAGAGCCGCTCCGTCGCACTTGAAGAAATTTGAATTTATTGAACGGAAATCCGAGGAACCCTCAGTTGAACAGGCGGGACTACAGGAATTCCTGAAAGATCGTTCTCTTAGTGGAGATGCGACCCCAGAGGAAGTTCGTGCGCTGAATGAAACCAGGAGGTACTGATGAGGTCAGAAAAAGCCGAAATTCCAATCACAGATTTTATTAAAGTGTGGTGTGAACACTGCGGCATTCGGATTGACCCGAATGAAGAACGGACCGGAGCTGGCGTCAAGACCTATCATCCACATTGTTATTCAAAACTCTTGTCGGCCATTCCCAAGCCGACAGGGTTACCTCTCGCAGGCCGTTAGACGTTCCGGGAGAACCGTAACTTCCCGTTCTCCTCCCGAACGCAACCGGACGGCGAACTGTGCATTGAGCAGTTGTGAACAGCTTCTGCCCGGAGTTGCCCGCAAAATTCGATGGTATGGAAGAATCGATTGCAGCATGGGAAGACGAAGGTGGATCTGCCGCTCGAAGTGCGCAGATTATGACTGGCACCGTGAATCAAATCGGTTGGGCAGAGCAAATCAAGATAAAAGTGAATGCAGAGTTTGATCGTGTTCGAAAAGTGCTCGAATCGGCGGCAAGCAAGCAGTCTGCGAAGGATCGAGTGGATACCGAGGCCATGATCGCGATCCTGGAAGATAAGCGTGCCGAAGTGATGGCGCGCGAACAGGCCGGATATTTCATCCACGACTGGCAGGAACTGCGCGACCAGGTGAGTCAAATGATCGTTGGAGATTCGCGGTATAAGGTGATCCGATCTCGATCGGAGTGCCGAGAATGAAATCCCGACGGGGCCGGAGCGACGAAATGCATATCCCTGCCCCTGTGGCTCAGGCGAGTTCGAAATCGATGAATCTTCTTTTGGATTGGCCGCGCAACAGGCGGAGGG
>WNGH01009695.1_pt1 | contig 12004 bp, 11 predicted proteins | sample 5400631 | NCBI WGS metagenome assembly WNGH01 (sample SAMN13153373, study PRJNA577476) | soil metagenome | isolation source: 115 cm soil or saprolite under Garry oak tree replicate 1 | place: USA:California | collected 2016-06-15 | reverse complement strand
ACGGTTTTGCCACCCGCATTAGCGCCGGAAATCACCATCGTGGTGTTCTGGTCGTCGAGTTTGAATGAAACTGGCACGACCTTGTCATTGGTGTCGCGCAGGCTTTCTTCGAGCAGCGGATGGCGTGCGTCGATGAATTCGAGCGCCGTGCCAGAACCCTGAGCGGTAGCGAGGGGATCATGAGGCTCCTTTGATCCAGTCGCTTCCGCTGACTCTGACGCAAACCCGCTTGCTACCGCAAGCGGTTCTGTACCGATCTCCGGAACGATACAGTTAAACCGCTCAGCAAACACCGCCTTCGCGTTTACAAAATCGAGTTCGGTAATCGCATTTGCCGCAAGTTCGAGCCCGGGCAATTCGCGCCGCAATTCCTCAGATAACGCGAATAGAATCTCCGCAATCTCGCGCTCTTCTGCTTCCCGCAACGATTGCAATTCGTTATTTGCCTCTATTGTTTCCAAAGGCTCGATGAAAACGGTCGCTCCTGATGAAGACGATCCGTGGGCGACGCCATTGATGCGCCCGCGATGATCTGAGCGCACCGGGATCACAAAGCGATCGTTGCGAATAGTGACCAGTTCTTCCTGGATTGCTTCGCTTGATCGACGCATCAGGTTTTCCAAAGACCGCGTGATGCGCGAGCGTGTCTGAGCAATGTCGCGCCGAATGCCGGCTAGTTGCGGGCTGGCCCGATCGTCGAGTTCGCCGCTGGGCAGGATTTTCTTAGCGAGCCGCGCAGCCAGAGTCTTCAATTCATTTGGCAACCCGGCGACCATCTGGAATAGCGTCGCGCATGTTTCGCGCTCGGCCAGGATTGCCACGCGCGCGTGCATTGCGCGTTCGCACAGCCGCGCCACGCCGAGAATCGCAATCGGCTCGAGCGCCGTGCCTTCGATCTTCAAACGTGAAATCGAATCAGTCGGGTCGACGATGCCGTCGAAGGACAAACGCGCTCCCCGACGACGCAGCTCAATCGTTTCAGCAACTCCGCGCAGGTCACGCTGCAACTCATCGAGGTCACTAAGCGGGCCCAGCCGATCGATCCGTTCGCGTCCAGTATCGGTTTGCGCCCCACGCCACACCAGCGCACGCAGCGCGTTGAAGTCCAGTATGTCGAAGGCCTGAGTAATCATTTGAAGAATTAATCTTAGCATTACGCGACGATCTACTCCCGCGCCCCATAGGGAGAGGGAACAAAGTAAAGTCCACACTGGGTGCAATTAAAACCGGGAGTTCACCAGTTGTTACAGCACCGCGAGCGGGCCGGGGTCCCCGCGCGGGCAGCCCGCGTGGGGTGGAGGATGCGACCGGCCTGTTGTCCCATGCTGACTTCTTCAACACGCAAAGGGCCGGTCGCTACCGCTCGCGGTTCCGTAACGATAGAGTTGCTCTTCCTCCAACCGACTCTCAGTTTTGATAACCCGGTCCACACCACTTGAAGTGCGCGCCACTTTGCCCCCTTCTCGCTTTTGGAATATATTCATCAACTTCCTTAATACCCAGAAAAGAAAGGCTATCATCCAATATGCCAACGATACCTATCACCGTCGCTTACGGCGACGGCATCGGTCCTGAAATCATGAACGCGACGCTTCACATCCTGAAAGAAGCGGGCGCAAAACTGGAAATCGAAAAGATTGAAATCGGCGAGAAAGTTTATCTCAGCGGAAACACCTCCGGAATAGACGCGAGCGCCTGGGACTCGCTGCGCAACACGAAGGTTTTTCTCAAGGCGCCAATCACGACCCCGCAGGGTGGCGGCTACAAGAGCCTGAACGTAACGGTCCGCAAGACGCTTGGTCTGTACGCGAATGTGCGGCCCTGCGTTTCATATCACCCCTTCGTCGAGACCAAACATCCGGGTATGGACCTGGTGATCGTACGCGAGAACGAAGAGGATCTTTACGCCGGAATCGAATATCGTCAGACCGATCAGGTAATGATGGGTTTGAAGATTATTTCGCGGCCCGGCTCGGAAAAGATTGTTCGCTACGCGTTTGAATTCGCCCGCCGTCATAACCGCAAAAAAGTTACCTGCTTCACCAAAGACAACATCATGAAATTTACCGACGGTCTGTTTCACAAGGTCTTCAACGAGATTGCCGCCGAGTACTCTGACATTGAGAACGAACACTGGATCGTGGACATCGGCGCGGCCAAGATGGCCGACACGCCGAATGCTTTTGACGTGATTGTGATGCCGAATCTTTACGGCGACATTTTGTCTGATGTGGCGGCGCAGATTGCCGGCTCGGTTGGTCTAGCTGGCTCGGCGAACATTGGAGAGAACATCTCGATGTTCGAAGCGATTCACGGGTCGGCGCCGCGGCGGGCCGGTCAAAATCTCGCGAATCCTTCCGGCCTGCTACTAGGATCGGTCATGATGCTGGTCCATATTGGACAAACCAATGTGGCGGAGAGAGTTCACAACGCCTGGCTGCGCACGATCGAAGACGGCGTGCACACCTATGACATCTACGACGAAGGCATCAGCAAACAAAAGGTAGGGACCAAAGAATTCGCGCAGGCAGTTGTCCAGCGTTTGGGCCAGAAACCTCACACGCTGAAACCGGTGATTTATAAACAGGAAGACGTGGCCGAAGTCTACTGCGAGACGATCGTCAAAGAGCGCTCTGATACGAAGAAGGAATTGGTCGGCGTCGATGTTTTCCTCGACTGGTTGAAGGGTTCACCTGATAACCTGGGTGACGCGCTCACTAAAATCACCAGTGATGGTCTAAAGCTGGTAATGATCAGCAATCGCGGCGTTAAGGTTTGGCCGGGCGGCAAGTCTGAGACTTTCTGCTCGGATCATTGGCGCTGTCGTTTCATGTCCCAAAACGAAGGAGCCACGATCACGCATCAGCAAATCATCGATTTGCTCGGTCAAGTCGCCGCTGGGGGATTCGACTTCATCAAGACTGAGAACCTGTGCAACTTCGACGGCGAGCGTGGATACTCGCTGGATCAAGGCGAATGAGGTCAGTACCGGGAGCGGTAGCGACCGGGTCAAGCATTCGGAAACGTCACCTGGTTCCATTCGGACCGGTCGCTACCGCTCCCGGTACTGACTCCAATCTTGTTGCGATCGACGGACTCCGAGACTAAACATGCCAAAAACCATATCCGCAAATCCGCCATCCCTTGTCGCGGTAATCATGGGCAGCAAATCTGATTGGGAGACGATGCGTGCCGCTTCCGAAACTCTCAATCAGTTCGATGTCGCGCACGAATGCCATGTGATGTCTGCCCATCGCACTCCGGCGCTCGTATCGCAGTACGCAAGCGCCGCCGAATCGCACGGAATCGAGGTCATCATCGCGGCGGCCGGTGGCGCCGCGCATCTTGCCGGCGTCATCGCCGCGTATACAACATTGCCCGTGCTCGGCGTACCGATGAAGAGTGATGCGCTTAACGGTCTCGATTCGTTGCTCTCGACCGTGCAGATGCCGGCCGGAATTCCCGTGGGCACGCTGGCAATCGGAAAGGCCGGAGCAACAAATGCTGCGTTGCTCGCCATCGCGATCCTGGCCAACAGCCGCGCCGAGTTGAGAGACAAACTCCACGACTATCGCCGAGAGCAGGAGACGAAAGTCCGCACCGCTAAGCTCGACTGAAAAGAGAACCGTCAGGTCCATTCGCCGGAAGCCAACAGTTTCCACCTTGAATTGCCGCCAACTTCGGCGCAAAATCTCATCGCTATCGTTTAGGGCAGTCCTTTTCATTGACCTAAGCCGTTAATCAATAAGTCGTTCCCACTAACTGCTGTTTGTTTTGATAGGCAATGATCGGCGAAACAATTTCACACTATCGCATCCTTGAAAAGCTGGGCAAAGGCGGCATGGGGGTCGTCTACCTCGCGGAAGATTTACATCTTGGGAGGCGGGTCGCGATCAAGTTCCTGACGGCTGACGCCGACCAAAACTATCGCGCGCGATTTCTGCGGGAAGCGCGCACAGTGTCTTCACTGACCCATCCCAACATCGCCACGGTGTTCGACTATGGCGAGATTGACGGTCGCCCTTATATCGTCATGGAACTGGTGCGCGGGAAAACTCTCGGCAAGCTGCTTCACGAAGACGGTTTGACGCTCCGTCAAGCGGTTGAGATTGCGGCGTCAATCGTCGAAGCGTTGACGGAAGCGCATGGTAACGGCATTGTTCATCGCGACATCAAGCCTTCGAATGTGGTGGTGACGGAGAAAGGCCAGGTAAAGGTGCTTGATTTCGGTTTGGTCAAGCAACTGTTCGACACCTCGCATTCAAGTTTCGACCTCGAGGCCCCGACGCTCTATGGCACGCGGACCGAGAGTCACGCGATCGTGGGCACGCCCCTTTATCTTTCGCCTGAGCAAGCCGCCGGGAAGCCAGTTGATGGCCGCAGCGATCTTTTTGCGCTCGGAGCTTTGCTGTATGAGTGCATCGCGGGCCAGTCCGCATTTTCCGGCGACAGCCTGTTCGAGATTGGATCGCAAATCCTGCATGTCGATCCGCCACCGCCATCGGAGATCAACCGAGCCATTCCCGCGGAGCTCGACCGCATTACGATGAAAGCGCTGGCAAAGCAGCCCGACGCGCGTTACCAGTCTGCTGGGGAGATGCTCAAGGACCTGCGCGCCGTGTCGACGACTTTGAGCAGTAATGGTCAGCCCGTGCAAATTCCTTCGGGGCGTAAGACCCTGTCTGCTCGCCGTTTGCCAACCGGCGCCCTCAACACCTTATCTCAGACTCTGAATCGGCCGCGGCTGTCGCTGACCACGTTTGCCGTTGCGATCATCGTGACCGGACTTGCCATCTGGGCCGCGATCCATTGGTGGCCGGCTTCACTTCACCAGCCGCCCGCCGCCGCGATGGATTGGTACAGCCGAGGGACAGACGCGCTCAGGAATGGCGCCTATTACGGCGCGACGAAATCGTTGGGACAGGCAATCGCCATCGACGACAAATTCGCATTGGCCCACGCGCGCTTGGCCGAAGCGCTGGCCGAGTTGGATTACGGCGACAAGGCCAAAGACGAGTTATTGCGGGTCGCGTCGCTGGTGCCGGACCGTTCTCTCTTGCCGCTTACTGACGGCCTCTATTTGGAGGCGATTAATTCGGTCGTGGCCAGAGACTTTCCAAATGCCATCAAGGCTTATACGGAAATTGCGCGTCGGTTGTCCAATGATCCGAAAGTGTATGTCGATCTTGGCCGCGCCTTCGAAAAGAACAATGAACCTGATAAGGCGATCGAGAACTATCTCAGGGCCACCGCGCTCGACAGTCAATACGCTACTGCATATCTTCGCGCCGGCATCCTCTATAGCCGCAAACGAGATGCTACCAAAGCCACCGCCGCGCTCGATCAAGCCGAAACACTTTATACCGCCCTTAACAACATCGAGGGCGCAAACGAAGTTGCGCGCCAACGCGGCATTCTCTTTCGGGAGATCGGAAAGTATGATGACGCGCGCGCGCAATTTCAGCGCGCGCTCGATCAGGCGCGAACCATCGGAAATGAACCCCAACAGGTTTCGGCCCTGATTCAGTTGAGCTTTCTGAGTTACCGAGAGGGTGCGACGGCCAAGGCGCAGGATTACGCAAAACAAGCCCTCGATCTGGCTGAGCAGAAGCACCTGGAGAACCTTGCCACGGCTGGCCTGATCGAGCTTGGCAACGCCTCAGATGGCCGCGGCGATTTAGGTGAGGCGGAAAGATATTTCAAACTGGCGATCGAGTCCGCCCGAGCCAACAAGGCACGCCTATCCGAGGCAAGGGCTACCATGAATCTTGGCTTGGTTTATGTTAGGCAACTGCGGACCGACGAAGGTCTCGCGCTGGCCCAACAAGCACTGAGTTTTTTTCAACAGGGTAACTACCGCACAGATATCTCAGCTTGCCTGACAACAATCGGCCGGGCCAACCGCCGCAAGGGTGACTATCAGGCGGCGCACAAGGCCTTCCAGCAAAAGCTGCAACTGGCCCAGGATGCGAACGAGGAGCCACAAATTGCGCTTTCGTATGGTGAGATCGGCGCTGTGCTGTTAGAAGAAGAACGATACCCCGAGGCTGTCGAGCAATACGACAAGGCATATGCGATCAACAAATCGATCGGGAACCGGATCAATCTGGCATTCAATCAAGCCAACCGCGGCGATATCTTGTGGAGACTTGGACGATATGACGAAGCGAGTCAGGCATTAAACGAGGCGCTGGCGATTGCCAAAGAAGGCGGCTATAAAGATCTACCGATCGAGATTCAGCGCGGCAACGCTCAGATCGCCTTGAGCGAGCGTCATCTGGCGGAAGCTAAATCGAAATCAGAAGAGACACTCAAACTGGCCGGCGACCAGTACAAGGATGTTACAATTGAAGCGACGTATACACTTGGACTGGCGAAGGCTCTCAGTGGCTCGGGCCGCGAAGGGAGAACCCTCTGCGAAGATGCTGTGAAGCTGGCCAGGGACGCGGGCGACGCGGCCTTGCTCTCCAGAGCGATGCTCGCGCTGGCCGAAAGCTCGCTCGAGAGCGGCGATGCTCGCGCCGCCCTGGAAGAAGCCACGACGGTGCAGCAACGATTTGCGCAGGGCGGCCAACAAGAATCGGAATGGCGGGCCTGGCTAATTGCCTCACGCGCGAGCCAACGGTTAAGCGACGGCGCCACGGCGCAACAAGAGTTGGCCCAGGCCAAAGAGGTTCTTTCTAAGCTCCAACAAAAATGGGGCGCAGATCTTTTCAACCGGTACCTGATGAGACCTGACATTCAGATTTACTACCAACAACTCGGCTGAGATTTTTCGGCCGACTTCCGAAACAACCATTGCAAGGAGAAATATCATGTCCAATGATCCAATGAGCGATCCCGAAAATGAAGCTGCCGTAATCGATCCCCCTGGACAAGGTACGGGCGGCGGCAACATCTCAACTTCCGCTTCCTCCGACGAAGTCACCGCCTTTGCGGAGCCGGACGATGCCGTAATCGATCCGGGTGGGCAAGGCACGGGCGGCGGCAGCAGCACGACGGATGCCGCCATCGATCCAGGTGGGCAGGGTACTGGCGGCGGCCAGTAGGACCATTCACCGAGACGGCACGCGGGACGACCGCGTGTTATAACTCCCTCTCCCTTTGGGAGAGGGCCGGGTGAGGGCCTAGCGACGAAACCAAAAATATTTCTTTCTCCTTTTCTATCTGGCGGACGGAAAGGGATGAAGGAGAGTTTTCTTTTCTTGTTACTCGACTATGCCCTCACCCCAACCCTCTCCCAAAGGGAGAGGGCGATCACCGGTGACACGTGTGTGTTTATGAGGCATCGCGTGCCAGCAACGCCGCGCCAATTGCCACACCATCCGCCCCCAACTCAGCCGCGACAATCTTGGTTGACTCAAAGCAAGGTTGAAATGAACGCTTACCGGCTGTGTCAATGATTGGTTTCAGGATCAAGTCGCCGGCTTCCATCACCGCGCCGCCCAGAACAATCCGCTCAAGGCTGAGCAGATTGATCACGCTCGCGACCGCCGTGCCGATGAAATGCCCGGTGCGTTCGATCATCATGATCGAAAAGTCATCGCCGTTCATTGCTGCCGTCGCCAAATCGGCGATCGAAAAACTCTCTTGCAGACCCAGCCGCGAAAGCGAAGAGGTCGAGTCTCGATCCAGCCGCTCGCGCGCACGTCGTAGAATATTTGGCGCCGACGCCACCGTTTCCAGACAACCGGTATTTCCGCACTCGCATTCCATTCCCTCGGTGTCGATGGTGATGTGGCCCACTTCGCCGGCACACCCGGAAGCTCCGATCCAAAGCTTGCCGTCAATTATGATTGCTCCGCCGATAGCGTTGCCGATGCCGATATAAAATAGATCGCGCGCGCCCCGCCCGACGCCGGCCTGATATTCACCGTAAGCCGCGGCATTGGCGTCGTTCTCCAGTTCAAACCGCAAGCCGGTAGCCTTCATCAGTTCTGAATGAATGTCGTCTCGCACTATCGACGGCAAACCGGTTGAAATCAACACTTGATCCGTTTCGCGGTTAACCAGGCCGGGAATGCCGACGCCGACCGACTTGATCGGTCCAGTCTCGCGGAAGCCGGCCACCAAATTGGTGATTTCCGAAATGATGTTCTCCGCCTTGTGTGCAGCGTCGCGCCTGGCTTTGACTTCGCCGGCCTCGGAAATCATGACGGCATGCATCGTCTTGGCGGCTATGTCGATCCCGACAAAGTTATTTTCCAACTGATTCGGCATAGGGGAAGCCTCTCGCATGATCTTCGCAGTTTAGCGGGCAGGAATTTCGTCGCCATCTTATTAGAGGGCCGGGAGGCTGTCAAACTGCGGGTTCTGCGTGTAGAATGCCTCGGAAATCAAGCTATGCCCGAAACAACTTCAGACAAAACAGCATCCCCACACCTTCGGCAGATTCTGCTGCCGACAGATTTCAGCGGGTGTGCGAATTACGCCATGCCTTATGCGGCCTCGATCGCGCGCGTGACGCAAGCCAAAATCATTTGTGTGCATGTGGTCGAGCCGGTCGTTCCCACCGTGGGCTACACGGGCCTGGCCGAACCGTTACCCATTGCGGACGTTAGCGAACAACTCGAAGATTCGGCCGAGCGGCAGTTGCCAAAGCTGGCGGAGTCGGAGGAATATGCCGATCTCGAAATCGAAGAGGTGATCGTGCATGGCGATCCAGCCGCTGAGATTGTGCGCGTGGCTGACGAGCGACGGGTTGATCTGATTGTGATCTCGTCGCATGGACGCACGGGCCTGGGCCGAATTATTTTCGGCTCAACCGCGGAGGCGGTGGTCCGTCATGCTGGTTGCCCGGTTCTCGTCGTAAAGCCTCCACCGCAAGAGGAGAGTGAGCAGTGAGCGGTAAGCCGTGAGCAGTTTTCGTCTCTCACGCCCGCGCTGTTGGGGACCCAATCAACTACTGCTTACTGCTCACTGCTTACTGCTCACTGTATGAACAGCCTCCAATTTCTTTCCTACTTGATCGAGCAATTCGGCTTGTACGCAGTGTTCTTCCTCACCATGATCGAAGGCGACATGACGTTGTTGCTTCTATCGCAGCGCGATGCCGCGCATTGAACGTCTGACGAATCGTTTTGGCCCGCTGTCCATCTTCCTCTCGAAATATATCTACGGATTGCGTTGGGCCTCATGCACCTTCTACGGCGTAGGCCGCATGCCTTACTTGCGCTTTCTGGCGCTTTCAGCCGGCAGTTGTTTCGTGTGGGTTTGCCTGCTAAGTGGCGTGGGATACTTTTTCAGCAGCGCCGTGATGGGATTGATTGGTGATTTCCGTCACGTCGGCAAAATTCTTCTAGTAATAGTGATCGCCGGGGTAATGGTTTTTTATCTAATCAAGCGGCTGTATATTTCGAAGAAGGTTGAAGAGGTAGTGCCCGAGAAACTGCACGACATCGAACAAGCCGCAGTCGGAAGCCTTAAGGACTTAAAAGAGGAAATCCAGCAGAAGATTCATCTGAAACCTTTACGCGTTAAAATATCCGTGCCCAGAACGCCGTCACAAAGTTCTTCGCCTTTCATTTCGACAAGCATATTGATGTAGGAGAAATCAACAATCCACGTTTCAAAATCTGTCATATGCAACGAACCAATATCCAGGCTTTCCAATTTGCTCCATGCCTTGGTCTTCTTCGGCAGAGCCAAACTTGCTGCCACTGGTTCCACTGTGCCGGATGTCAAACCCAGACGGTCCGCGCAGCTTTCGGCAATGCAGGTCCGAGACGCGCCAGTATCAACTATCAAGACAACATCCTCACCGTTTACCTTGCCTCGGATCACAATATGGTTAACGCGTGTTAGGGTGAAAGGGATTTCGATATATCCAAGTGATTTCAAATAGGCAGGAAGATTCATCGATGCGTTCGTTCAAGTTACGTATAAGTATAAGAGAGAGCCATCGAACGATTTGTTGGATGGCCCGTTGATTCAATCTCGAAACGTAATTTTTCTGTCGTGACGGTGTTTTATTAACATTCTTCGTTGTATCTCACCACCAGGCCAGCCAAGTTACCGCGATTGGCGGCCGTGGAATTTTCCTTCTTTGAGTCCGGTCTTTTCTTTTAGTTGCACGCTAACATCGACGCCGGAGAAGGTCATTCGGAAGGAATACGAATTGATATTTGCTACCTCGTTGTAGTTGAAAACAAAAGTATCGTTGCTTTCCCACGCGCCCTTCAGTGCCACCGGCAATCCGAAACGACCGCCGGGCGAAATGCGTGGCACTCCGTCAAGACCAATCGGCCTCTGTTCAATCCGGCCGTCGGTGAACTCCAGGCGCACCACGGCTTCGTTTGAACCCGAAAAGGTCATGGAGACTGATTTAAGATCGATCGGATTACTTTCCAGTTGGTAACTCTTGCCGGAAACTGTTTTGGAAATCGGCGGTTCTGGGGCAGCGGGTTGCGCCGCCGGCGGTCGTTTAGCCTCGTTAATAGCTTTCGCCAACCGAGCCGCTCCACTCGGACTCTCCGGCAAAGGTTGGTCCGATTTAACTGACTGGCCGATGAAACGCCCGATGTCTCCCGGCTCGAATTGTCCACCAGTGAAGACAACGACCAGATTCCTCGCTGGCAGCACACTCACTCGCTGACCGCCCCTACCAAGCGCCTCGAATTCTGGTGGATTCCTGTCAGCATGAACCCAGAAGCCATAACCGTATTGATCACCCCAAGATGCCCGCGAATGAACCTGAATTGCGGTTTCCATCCAGTCAACAGGCACGAGTTGCCGATCTTCCCAGCGGCCTTGATTCAGCCACAGATACCCTAGCTTCGCCCAGTCGCGAGGCCGCAAGTGCAAATCACCCCACCCATGAGTTATTCCATTGGGATCGGTAGGCCAGACTGCATCATTAATGCCCAGCGGGCGGAAAAGCTCGCGACGCGCAAATTCGAGCGCACTCACGCCCGTCGTTTGAGAAATGATCCCTGAAAGCAGGTGCATTCCACCGCTGCAATACACGAACTTGTTTCCGGGATCATTTGCCATGGGCAGATCGAGCATGAACTTTACCCAATCTTTGCTCTGCATCATTTCGGTCAGCGTAATTTCGTGCTGAGAGCGGCAATCCAGATTTGAGGTCATCGTTAGCAACTGTTCGATTGTCACGTGTTCTTTGCGTTCGTCGCGGTTAGCAATTGTACGCAGCGGGAAAAGTGAAAGGACTGACTCACTCACTCCGGAAAGTTTGTGTTGTCCAATCGCAATGCCGATCAGTGTGCTGGTAACGCTCTTGGTCATCGACGCGCCGTCATGCAACTGATCAGCCTGGAAAGGATAGAAGTACGCGTCCAGGACGATGCTTCCATTGCGCACGATCAGCAGACTGTGAATCGGAACTTTCTGCTGTTGTATGTAGTCGAACGCTTCGGCAAGCTTCGCCGAGTCCATTCCTTGCGCCTCAGGCGAAGAAGATCGCCATCCCTGCGTCGGCCAATATTTAGTTGATGGGGTTTTCTGTCCGGTCTGTGCGCTCACTTGAGCAGCAGCCAACAGTGCCGTGAAGATTAATAAGAGACAACGTTTTAGCAGATTCATCATTAATCATTCCACTACAGGACTGTGTGATGGCCATCCAACGTTTGAGTTCAGGTGGCGAGAGCGGTGACACACAACCCGCGCCGGACTAAGCTCGTTGAGAAAGGCGCTGTCCCGCGCTCGCCTGCAACGATTTTGATGGGCAACGCCGTCATTTCGAAGTTGGTTCGTGAATAGATGGTCGTCGCCATTTCGTCCCATCTGGAAATTCCAATAACGATGGAATTAATACGATACTGTGCAGCCGTCCCACAGATTGGCCGTAGTTCGTGGGCGTTCCCTGCCCGAAGAAACCCTGTTCGGACTGGCTAACGGCAAGTGGTCCGGTTCCGGTTTCCGCGCCATCGTCGACATAAGTATCGTAGGTATAAATAGCACGCACGTAGAAATATTTAAGTGGCGTCGTTCCAACGTTCGTCACGTTGAAGTGAACCGAAGCGATGTCGTTTTCACAATTGGTTTC
>WNGH01005554.1_pt1 | contig 12007 bp, 9 predicted proteins | sample 5400631 | NCBI WGS metagenome assembly WNGH01 (sample SAMN13153373, study PRJNA577476) | soil metagenome | isolation source: 115 cm soil or saprolite under Garry oak tree replicate 1 | place: USA:California | collected 2016-06-15 | reverse complement strand
CGCGGATTATTGGCTCCGCGTACGCCGGCAATTGCAAAGCGGAGAGATCGCGCGTTACGGATATTTTCCAGGAGTTGAATTGCAGCAGTCTTCGCCGCTCGTCTATCTGGTCGCGCCCGCGCTGCGATTCCATCTCACGCCTTTTGAAGGAAGGCCGAAAAAACCTGGTCCTGAATCTGAGCGGCTTACAGTATCTGGACAGCTCGGGAATTGGCGAACTCGCAAGAATGTACGTTTCCGTCGTAAAAGGAGACGGGCAAATGAAAGTCGTCGGACTGTCGCCAAAAATAGAAGAAATTTTGAAGGTTACGCACCTCTATCAAGTCTTCCCAGAATTCCCGAGCGAAGAGGCGGCACTGGAGAGTTTCCCGAAATCCAGCCGTCAAGGGCGCACCTAAAAATACCATCTACGAAAAACTAGCCTAAAAGGAGAGAAGCGGTTAGGGGCAAAGCCCTAACCGCCTCCCGGGGTGTGTCCTCGAAGTGGTATTGATAGGTTAGATGGCTGGCGGCTAAAAAGGTTTCCCCCTAGCCAAATTTTTCCTTAAGAAAGACGCTTAGGTGCCGCAAAGCCTAGTAAAACAAATACTTACGCCACCGCTCGTCGCGGTGCCCGATCAGCCTCATCAGCTGCCTGGAGGTGTGCAGAGTAAACGGCCGGGGTCTTCGGGCCAGTTTCAGCCCGGCTTCTTCCGGTGTGCGGTCACCCTTGCCGTTATTGCAGCGGTAGCAGCAAGCCACCAGGTTTTCCCATGTGGACCGGCCACCGCGAGAACGGGGCACCACATGGTCTAGCGTCAATTCCGAACTGGGAAACACCCGCCCGCAGAACTGGCACATGTTGCGGTCCCGTAGCAAAATGTTCTTTCGTGAGAGTGCCCGGCTCTGTTGCGGAATGTGCCGGTACGCCAGCAGCCGGATTACCGACGGCACTCTGTGCGCATGCGCAGCGGAATGCACTTCGGTGTTGTGCATCTCTTCGGCTTGTGCCACGCCCTTCAGCATCAAGACCATCGCGCGCCGGACTGCGGTAACGTTGATCGGCTCGTATGTGGCGTTCAGGACCAGCACAGGTTCCTGCATCAAGGACGCACGCCTTGCCAAAAACGGGTTGTGGGATCTACTGCCTGCGGGACCTTCGGAACCCTCGGCGACGGGCATAGCCACGCCCACTGCTTCGGGGGTATAGCGCCCCCGGGAGTCCACCGACTTGTGCCGGTTTGCGCCCATCGCGTCTTCCTCAGGTTATCTTACCATTCAACGGAGCTTGGCAGGGGGTTTCTGACAGCCCGCGCTATTGTCAACCCGGTCACCGATTTGGCTCCCGCCTCGCGCAACGCGCGCGCACAAGCATCCAGAGTCGCTCCCGTTGTTAATACATCATCTACCAGTAAGACGCGTAGATTGTCAACTTGGCTGCCCGGGCGTGTGGCAAAAGCGCCTCGCACGGACTCCCAGCGTTCCTCCAGGCTCAGTATTTGTTTGTCGGGCCGCGCTCGCGTACGCATCAAAAGTATCGCTTTATGCGGCAATTGCAGGCGTGTTGCCAATGGTTTCGAGATCAGCGCGGCTTGGTTGTAACCCCGCTCTCGCTCCCTCTCCCGATGGAGCGGCACTGGCACCACCACATCTGCGGCGAGCCTTTCTCCTTCAGCGTTTGCCAGCTCGGCTAGCTGCTGCGCAAACCACGCCCCGAGCGGCTCGATCTGCTCAAATTTCAAGAGCAGAATCGCCCGTACCAGGGCTCCTTGATACACGGCGAAGCTTCGCGCACGGTCAAAGGCATAGGTTTTGTCCTGGCACGCGGGGCACATCGGCGGCTTCTCCGGGTTCAGCGTCAATCCTGGCAGAGGCCGGCCACAAACCTCGCAAAGGATGTTTGGCACGCGTTCAAAGGACTCGAGGCAGGCATCGCAAATGGGGACTCGGCTTGCGGTGGTAAGCAACCTCTCGCAGATGCGGCATCCTGCTGGGAAAAACACGCTTACGATCGCATCGCCGGCCTCTGCCAGCCAGCCGCGCACACCTCCGTGCCGCGCTGCACTGATGCTGTTGGATGAGTTTCCGTCCACCACGCAGCCAGAAATCTACTCTTCTTTGCGCTCTAATTAAAGTGGAAATTTACGCTGGGGTAATCAGCTCTAACTGTGGTTGTCACTAGGGTCCGTGCTCCAGTAGGGAAGAATCTTCAGACCTGCGTCTCTTACCGTGCTCGTCTCACAACAATCCTTGCTCCATCTTTTCCTGGCACGCCAGGCAATGCTTGGCCCAGGGCACCGCTTCCATGCGCTTCTGCTGCAACTCTTCCTGGCAATTCGCGCACACGCCGTATTCGTCAGCCTGGATGCGCTTCAGCGCCGCGTCGATCATGTTCAGGATCGTGCGGTCCGTATTGGTCATGCCAAATAGAAACTCCTTGGTATAGGAGTTCGCCGCCTTGTCCGCCAGGTCCACCGTGGGATCTTCGTCCGCGGTTCGGCCTTCTTCCTGCGTGCGCGCGATGGTCCTCATCAACTCTTCGCGCCGCGCTTGTAATTTCTTTTTGTAGTACTCGAGCCTTTTCTTATCCATACCTGACTTGACCTTGTCCATGGCCTGTTCGTGCCCTTCCTCGCGGAGGCTCCACGCCTCAGTGCGCTTTCGGGACCATCTAAAAACTACGTAGTGTAGGCCGAGTGAACACTCCTGTCAAGGCGAACCCCGAATGTGGAATTGGAAGGGTACATCGTTACCCCCTAACGGAGTTGAAGTGTGTGAGTCCGAAGAGGCGGCGCGCGGGGAGTAGACAACCTCGTGCGTCCCAACTCTCACAAGGGAAATCAGAGCCCCTGGCAGATCATTGAGCGCCTCGCACCCCGCTCGGCACTCGAACTCTGCCTGCTCCCACCAGTCTTGCTCGATTACTACCTCAACGATTCAGGGGGTTACGATGTCCCTAGACTTCCCTAGGCGAACCCCGAATGGTAACCGTCGAGTAGTTTGTGTAAATTGAAAGAAGGATTTTCTTTCCCAGAAACTGTTTACGTGCGAGATGACGCCGTAGATGAGGGGGTCACAGCTTTCGGTGTTGGAGAAGCTGGACATGGGACGGGTGCGGCAGCGGACCTCCCAGAAGGCGCGTTCGATGACGTTGGTGGTGCGTCCGAGCGAAGACAATTACAGGATTGCCGACGAGCTTCACGGAGTAGGGAAAGTCGCCGGGCCAGGGAAAAAATACCGGGACTAGTACTGGGGAGTGCGGGGCGTCTGGCTTCTGGATGCCCGTTGATCGTTGAAAGGCATTGACTTAACAAGAGACGGAAGTTCTTGTGGGTCGGCACCACGCTTGCACATCTTATGCTGCTAAGTTTGCGCCAGCACTTGGACTGATAGTGAACCGGGGGGTTCTGCGGTTGTCCGGAACGGCGTTGGGCCTCCACGAAGAATTGAATGAAAGAGCAGCACATGAAGGAGAAGGATAATGAATCAAAACTTGGAATCGAATGAGCACGAGCACGACGAAGAACGCCCCGTTTTCGGTTTCGGCGCGAATCGCCTGCTTATCATAGCGGCCTCCGCGATGCTTATTGTGGCAGGGCTGGCCATCGGCTACGGCTACCGGCAACAAGCGATGGTCGGTCATTTGACGGCTCAGGAGTCCATGGCGAACGCGACGATCAGCGAAATGCAAGGCCAACTAAGCACGGTGACGGCGAAGCTTAATGAGGTCACGGCGGTGCAACAAGCTGCCGCGGACGCCCAGGCCAAAGCAGCAGCCCGTGCCCATGGAAATGGATCAAAGACGGCCAATGGCAGCAACCGGCTCAAAGAGCTTCAGGCGCGAATCGATGATCAGCAGAAGCAGTTGAAAGAAACGCAGGACGAGGTGGCCAAGAACCGGACCGACCTGGAAGGAAGTCTGAGCTCCACAAAGGATGAGCTGAACGGTTCCATCGCCAAGACTCATGAGGAACTGGTGACGCTGGCCAAGCGCGGTGAGCGCAGCTATTTTGAGTTCGACCTCACAAAATCAAAGCAGTTCCAGCGCGTGGGACCGCTGACGCTGTCGCTGCGGAGGGCTGATGCGAAGCGCAAGAGCTACGACCTGCAAATGGTCATCGACGACAACCAGCTGACCAAGAAGAACGTAAACTTGTACGAGCCGATCTGGATCCACACCGAGAATGAATCGCAGCCGGTGCAAGTGGTGGTGAACCGCGTGAGCAAGAACCTCGTGCACGGATACGTCAGTGCACCGAAGTACAAGGCTTCGGAATTGACCGCGATCAGCACAACGGGAGCAACCGTCACGCCAGTGGCGGACCACCCCCAGGTGCCGGACCAGAATCCCGAAATTCCCAAGCAGAATCCAGAAATTCCCAAGCAGCCCGAATAACAGCAGGCAGCAGAGTCCACGTTCAAGGCAGGGCGTTCATCGGGCGCCCTGCCTTCTTTTTTTGCGGGGCTACACTTCGTTCCGCACGGCCGGGGGCTTCCTCGCCTGTGCTACGTAAAAGGAATCACGTGAAAAGGTCAGAGGGCTGGTTCGAGAGCGGCCTTGAGAGATGTCTTGCTGGACTTGAGGACTTCGAGAGTGCGGCGCCAATCGGTATGGCCGGGGAATTTCAAGAGGATCGCGTGACTTCCGGCAGGCAGTTTCAGTGTAGCCGGAGCGTTGCCAAGGAATCTGTCGTCAACGAAAATTTCTGCGCTGTCCGGCTCCGAAGTAATCGTTACGGTGCCCACACCTTCGGGAGCGCCATGGGAAGGCGCGTTGAAAGCCTCGGCGGGTGGAGTATCCTCGCGGGCCATTGGCTGAGCCGGGGTTTGAGCTGTTGCCTGGCCCGCGGCAGCCACACTTGGATAGAAGCGATGGAGAACTTCGAGAAGGTCGGTGGCACTGAGCGCGAATCCGATGCCGGTGACGTTCTTCTTGACAAGTTTTTGCGTGTTGATGCCGACGACTTCGCCGCGCGAGTTGATCAGCGGGCCGCCGCTGTTGCCGGGATTGATGGGCGTGTCAGTCTGAATCCAAGTGCCGGGACCGGCATTGGGAAATTTTCCGACCGCGCTGACGATGCCTTTCGTGACGCTGAAAAGCATGGCGTCACCAGGATTGCCGATGGCGAGAACGTTTTCTCCCTGGCGGACGCTCGAAGCGTCAGCGAGCGTGAGATGGGGGAGTTCGCTCTCCCCGTGAGTGGCGGCCACTTTGGCAAGTGCGATGTCGAGGTCCGCGTCGATGTAGACGACTTTGGCTTCCAGCTCCCGGCCCGTCGAGAGAATCGTGTGCAGCGTTTCTTCTCCGCGCGCGAGATGGGCGTTGGTGGCGATGACGCCAGAACCCGTCACGAAGAATCCCGACCCAGAGCCGTCCAGCCCCTTTAAATAAACGACCGCAGGTTTCGTCTGTCGAACGAGCTCTTCGAGTGAAAGTTCCGGCTGCAGGTTGCCAGAGCCGGGGCCGCTTGCGGTGACGCTCCCGGTGAAGGTTTCCGAGATGGGTTGGAGATCGACGTGAAAGTGATCGGTCTTCAGGAGCCAGTATTCGCCGCGATTGTGGCCGTTGAGAGAAATCCAGTTCATCGGCCCTTCGGTGAGCTTGAGTTCCTTTGTGGCGTAGCCCGCCAGGCTGATGCGCGCGATCATGGGATGCTCAAGGCGAGATCCCATCGACGTTCTTGTCTTGTGGAAGTAGCCGCCCGGATAGTCTTTTTCAAACGGCGTGGTGCCGGCGGCGACTCCATCGATCTCCACGGTAGCGCCCGAAGGCTTGCTGCTGATTTGCAAATGGTCGCCAAGCGCGCACGACGGGCAGGCCAATAGCAACAAGGTCGCGCAGAACGAGAGCTGCGAGCGGGAAGCCATGCGAAAGACCTCACGGGAGGAATGAGCTCGTTCCTAACTTACCACGAAGTGAACTAACCGCATTAGAAAAATGCGAAACAACGGTCCGCGGATTGGCTTTAGGCCATTTTCTTATAGCCGGCGCAGGACAGAATCGGGAGCCGGGGGTACTTGGGGAAGCGTGGATCGGTAAGAGAGAGATTGCAGAGGATGAAGACGGAGCCGTGAGCGGATTCGATCCGCCGGGAATGCAGGCAATCGGCACAGAGGCCAGCAGTTGAGGAATCTAGCGTTTGTTGCTGCGCATCAGGCACGAGAGTAAGGATAGCGCAGTGTGTGGGGGCGGTGATTGCTAGAATGAATCGTTGCCCTGACGTATCTTAGAAGGATTACCGGATGCAAATTGCGGCGCGGATTGCACTGGCGAGTTTGTGTCTGTTCCTGACTGGATTGAAGGTGCGCGGCCAAACACCGGATACGCCGCAGTCCACTCCACAGAACCAGCAAAAAGATCAAATTTCAGATCAGATCACCGCCGTGCCGAACCGGCCGACAATTGCATCGACCGCGGAGATGGTACCCCTCGGAGTATTCGAGATTGAGTACGGGCTTGAAGGTGGTGACGGGCATCAGAATATCAACGGGCTCCTGAAATGGGGCGCGGCCAAGAACCTGGAGCTATGGTTTCTTAACAACCCCGTCGAGCGGGATGGGGGCACTGCAGGGCTTGGCGATTCCGGAGCCGGCTTCAAGTACAAATTATTTCCGCAGCTGAAGGCGCGGCCGACCGTGGCGATTCTCTACGTGGCGACACTTCCTACGGCGAAGCCCGAACTCGGCGTTGGAGCCATGGCGTACCTGGTGCAGGTCCTCGTGAGCAAGGATTTTGGCAAACATCACTTTGACGTGAACGAAGGGGTGCAGTTTGTCGGGCGACCGCAATTGGGCGGATTTGACCGCAGATATTTCACCGCCCTTTCTTATTCCCGGCCCCTCAAGGGGAAGTGGGGGTACACGGGAGAGATTGCTGGCTACAGTTGGCAAAACGCGGTCACGCCTGCATCGATGACGCTCCTGAACGCTGCGACGTACAACATCACGCCCCGGCTGGTTCTGGATGGGGGAGCTTATTTCGCGGCCTACGGAAATCTTCCACGGATGACTTTTTTTGCAGGCGTGACCTATTCGGTCGCGGATCTTTATCATTTGCATGCGGCGCACCGCCCCTCGAAGAATTAAGACGCATATCCAGAAAAAGCGGAGGGTTCCATCCGTGCCAGCGAACTAGTTCGAGGCGGCAGGACCTGCTCCTTGCGGCGTAGTAGGTGACGCTGGATTGGTACTAGCCTCCGCTGGGGCGGGCTTGGCGAACAGCGAATCGTCGAGGGAGGGATCGATCTCAATCTTCTCGGCGATCAGGGTTTGCTTGATGTCCGTCCCCGGACTGCCCTGGTCGATTCGAAAGGAGAATTTCAGCCCTCTGACTTCGCGGTATTCCGAAAAGAAAGACTCCCAGGGCATCTCCTTGTCACCGGTTTTGTGCGTGCCTTCCCACTTCCGCAGGAAGAACGTAGCGGCGTCAAAAAGATAGAAGCGCACGTCCCCGCTTTTGTTGGTCAGCTTCAACCGATAGACCGGCTTGTCGTCAAGCGTTTCCTTGCCGATCAGTTCGACATGGTTGCCTTTGGCTTGGTAGTCCACCAGCGGGCCGTCAAAGTCGGATTCATCGGTGATGTTTTTCAGATCTTCCGCGGGCATCGGTTGGACGCCCTTGTTTTCGTCAAACGGGTTTATCATCCAGCCGCCGGACTTGCCATCGTAAACGCGGATAATTTTCTGGCCTTCGACGGTGATTTCCGCGTGCATCTTGTAAGGGCGCTTGAGTTCCACAACGAAAGTGCCTTCCTGGCCTGGCCCGAAAATGATGCGGCCGGCGACGCGCTCCGATCGCACGGCCTTGATCTTGCCGGCTCCGCCGCGCGCGTCGAGTGCTTTCTTAACCACTTCTTCCGCGGTCTGAGCGCTTGCGGCCAGCGGCACGAACAAGAGTAGGGTGATCGCGACGATTCTGGTTTTCATTTGTTGCTCGATAATGGTTGAGGGCGGCGCCATGTTTATCGTAGAAGTAGAAGCGCTTTACGTCAAATGTGTTGCCAGGCCGGCGGTTCAGCAGGCGAATATGATTTGTAAAGTTTGCGAAACAATTTTTCCTTAAGCTCGTTTGCATGTAAATTTAGAGCGGCATCGAATTAGGTGGAAAAGAATAATCTCCAGGGAACGGGGTAGCGGGCACATGAAATCACAAGCGATGTCAGGTGGTTTTCTTTTGATAAGTTTGTGTCTTTGCGCAGGCGCATGGTGCCAGCAGGAGCCCGCCGGTGAGGGGCGCCCCATCACGCCCGCTGGCAAACTGGTCTTCGATTCAGCGACTCATTTGCCGGCTGTCGGAGCCATGCCAATGGCCATGTTTCGCAGCCCGGACACTCTCGGACGCCATGGCAAGGGCCGTTATCTCCTGGTGATGAACAGCGGGTACGGCGTTCAGTTCAGCGAGGAGACCAACGAAGCCCAGCAATCCATTGCCGTGATTGACCTGAATGCCAGCCCCGAGCCACTGGTAATTCAAAATGTCTACTTCCCTACGCCCCAAAGCGCCAATGTCGGCTTGGCTTTCTCTTCAGCCGCGGGCGCGAACGGCACTTTTGAGGTGTATGTTTCCGGAGGATTCGAAAACAAAGTCTGGGTTTTCCATTTTGATCCGAAGACCCCCGCGCCGCTCCAACCGGGTTCGAACGGGCCGGATACGAAAGTGACGGCGCCATCGTTTGAAATCAGCAAAGCCGGAGAAGTCTCGCCGCCCGACTACAACACAGGAAAGGCGGCGCTCTATCCGACCGGATTGGCGCTGACACCGGATGACGCCACGCTGGTCACGGCCAACAATCTCGGCGACAGCGTAACCATCGTGCGCGACATCCACAACGCGCGGCGGATGGAGAGAATCGATTTGCATCGTCCGGGAAAGCCGAGCGAGAACATTTACCCTTACGGGGTCGTTGCTCTGGGAACTGGGAATAAAGCGCGGGCGTATGTGTCCTGCTGGAATGATTCCTCGGTGGCGGTCATCTCGCTGAGCGGCAAGAGCGTCGTGCAAAAATACATCGGCGTCGACCGGCATCCGACTTCCATGGTCGTTAACGCCGGCGGAACGCGGCTGTTTGTGGCGAATTCGAACGCGGACAACATTTCCGTAATTGACACGACGACGGATCAAGAGATCGAACGCATCGACGTCCGGCTTGCGGAAGACGCGTTGCCGGGATCGAGTCCCGAGGCCGTGGCCCTCAGTGATGACGAAAAGACGCTGTATGTCGCGAACGCTCACAGCAACGCGGTCGCTGTGGTGGCCCTTTCCTCCAAAGCACACGGCGGGAAGCCAACTGAGAAAATGGCCGAAGCCGCGAAATCGAAAATCCTGGGATTCATTCCCACGGGACAATATCCATCCGCAGTTGCAGTCGCAGACGGCAAACTTTTCATTGGAAATGGAAAAGGAACGGGATTCGAACCATCCTCGATGCGCGTGAACGACAGCGGGCGCACGCCGAATCCGCCAAACGCCGCGTTTCCACCCAACAAAGAGAAAAATCGCCAGGGCGGCCAATACAGCGGGTCGATTGTTTCAGGAAACATCAGCATCGTTTGGCTGCCCGACGACCCCGCGCTGGCGCGCTACACGCAGCAGACCATGCAGAATGACGGGCTGTTGGATTTTGCGCCGCCAAAGCTTTTTTCCGGAAACAGTCCGATCAAGCACGTCATTTACATCATCAAGGAAAATCGCACTTACGATCAGGTGTTTGGCGACGTAAGAACATCGGGCGATGGACACGCCGCCGATGGCGATCCCGACTTTGCGATTTTCGGCGGTGGCGCCACTGCGCAGCGGCCCAACGGCACGCGGCAAGTAGTGACCCCCAATCATCATGCGTTAGCGCAGCGTTTTGGCTTGTTTGACCGCTTCTTCGTTAATTCCGAGGCCAGCCCCGATGGACACAACTGGGCGACCGCCGCGTTCTCCACGGACTACGTTGACAAGGGCTTTCGCTGGGCTTATTCCGGGCGCGGCCGCACGTACGATTGGGAAGGCTACAACCGTCTGCCCGATTACGAGCCGCCAAGCAATTTGCAACTCGACAAGTTCAACGGCAACGTGCTCGCAGCCTTGACCGCCATGCTCGAAAAGCATCTTCCCTACCGCCAGGGATTCACCGATCTCGCGGAACCAAAAAGCCACTATCTCTGGGACGCCGCTGCGCGTGCGGGTTTGACTTACCGGAATTACGGAGAATTTGTAAGCGTGATTTCGGCGAAAGACGTCGAAGCCGCCGGCCAAAAACGCCAGAAGACCTATCCCGATATTTCGAATGCCATGCGCGCCATACCACACAAGGAGTCACTGCAAAAGCATCACAGCCTGAGCTTTCGGAGCTTTGATGTGACCGCGCCAGACAGTATGACCGTGGATTGCTACCAAGCAGCGCTGAATCCGTCGGCCTCCTCGGATGCCGCTGTCCTTCAGGACAACGCCAATTCGAATTGCCGCGGCAATTCGCGGTTGGGAGAATGGCTCGGGGAGTTTAATAATTTCGTTGCGGAACGTGCCGCCGGCCACGCCGACCTCATGCCCGCGCTCAGCATTGTGCGGTTTCCCAACGATCATACGACCGGAATGAAAAATGCCTTTCCGACTCCGCAATTCATGGTCGCGGACAATGATTACGCCGTGGGTCGCCTCGTCGAAGCAGTCTCTTCCAGCGTGTATTGGAAAGACACGGCGATCTTCATCGTGGAAGATGACGCGCAGGCCGGGCCTGACCACGTCGATTCGCACCGCTCGGTGGGCCTGGCGATCAGCGCTTACAATCGTCCCGGCGGGCTCATCCACAAATTTCACAACACCGTCAGCATGATTCGCACCATCGAGATGCTGTTGGAAATCGCGCCCATGAACCAGCTCGACGCTTCCGCCGTACCCATGGACATTTTCCAGGAGACGCCGGACTTGACACCTTATAAAGCTGTCTTGCCAACGATTGCCGCGGACAACCTGCTCACGCAGAAACCCAAAAGCAAAGCCGCCTCCGAGTGGATGAAAAAATCGAATCAGCAGAACTTCGCTCACGCGGACTTGGCCGACCCCAAAGTCTTGAACGCCGTGATCTGGTTCGCATGCACGGGAAACTCATCACACATTCCGTCAGCAGCGCAGCTCCCCGCATATCAAGCCATGCGGCTTGGAATCGCCAAGCTTGATAACGACGAAGCTGGCGCAAAGAGAGATGATGACGACTGAATCCAGGGAGGCAATCTAGAAGCTCGCGCCTAGTACATCACCGAAAGAGCAGCGACGAAAATTCCGTCAAATTGCGGCGCCACACCATCCAGGTATGTGCTCCGGGCGTCTCGATGTCCGCATGCTTGATATTTTTGGTCGCAAGCCACCCGCGGAACTTCCGGTTGATGTCGATCAGGCGGTCGTCTGTCCCGCACGCAACCCAAAGCAAGTGCAATTTCTCGGTGGACTTAGCGTCCAGCGCCGGAAATTCCTTCTCAAAGTCTTCGGTAATCCCGCCAGAGCTGAAAGCACCGATCCACCCAAACTTGCCCAGCGTGTTCAGCCCCGTCAGTAGCGATTCGGACCCGCCCATGGAAAGCCCCGCAATCGCGCGGGAGTTGCGATCCTTCGCCACCAGATAATCCGCTTCCACACGTGGGATCACTTCCGTGAGCAAAGCCTCGCGGAATTTATCGAAGTTTCGCTCCGTGAGTGAGCGGTAGCGAAATACTCCAGAGTTTGGACTAAGCACCTCCGGCGCGCCGTAGCCCAGCGGCATGACCACCAGCATGGGCTTGGTTTTGCCCTGGGCGATCAAATTGTCGAGGATCACGTTCGCGCGGCCCACCGCCGTCCACGCGCTCTCATCGTCGCTGAAGCCATGAAGCAAATACAGAACGGGAAACGTTTGCTTCCCGCGCGGGTCATAGCCCGGCGGAGTGTAAACAAAGAAGCCACGATCGTCGCCGACCACTCCCGACTTGTAGAAATGATGATGAATCTCCCCATGGGGCACCGCGCCGGTCTCCCAGGAAAGTGAAGCCGGTCCGGGAACGTGCACCT
>WNGH01006403.1_pt1 | contig 12008 bp, 15 predicted proteins | sample 5400631 | NCBI WGS metagenome assembly WNGH01 (sample SAMN13153373, study PRJNA577476) | soil metagenome | isolation source: 115 cm soil or saprolite under Garry oak tree replicate 1 | place: USA:California | collected 2016-06-15 | reverse complement strand
GCGCGACTCACGGCGGCGTGATCATGACCATGCTCGACCTCGTCATGAGCTGGGCGGTGCGCGGGCACTACGGAGTGGTCGGGGGCGTACTCACGGTCGACTTGAGCGTCGGCTTCATGAAAGGAAGCTTCGGCGACAAGGTCACCGCCGAAGGCAAGGTCCTCCACGGCGGCAAATCGACCGCCTTCTGCGAGGCCGAGGCGCGCGACGACAAGGGCGCGCTGCTCGCCAAGGCGATCGGGACTTTCAAGCTGCTCGCCGAGAAAGAGAAAAAGAGCGGATAGGCAGCCGCTCGACAGCCCATGGCAACTCTCTGCATTAGGAGTTGCTTATTTGACTCACAGGTAACAGGCGCGTAGATTCTCTTCTCCGCTCCAAATTCAAAACAAGGGCGGCGCCAGCGCGGGACGGCATCGCTGGCGAAGGGGGGTTCATGGAGTTTTTCTCAAGGGCTTGGTGGGGATCGTTCGTCCTCGCCGTCAGCGTTTTGCTTACTCCCACCCACCGGCATGCCCAAGCTGAATAGAACTCAGGTCACAATTTTATTCAACGCCATGAAGGAGAATGAAATGCACAGAAGAAAGTCGATCGCCACATTTCTGGCCGCGTGCGCAATTGCCCTCCTGGGCGGGTGCGCGAGTTTGCCATCGCCTGAAGAGATGAAGGCGGATACTGCCACGTACCAGCTTCCGAAGTCGCCCGAACCGGGCAAGGCAATGGTCTACGTCGTACGCCCTTCTTTCGCTGGTACCCTCATCCGCTTCAATGTGTTCGTGGACAACCAGGAAGCGTCGTCTGAAATGGGCTATACGCGAGGCAAACAGTACATCTACTTCGACGTTTCCCCGGGAGATCACAAGATCTACTCCAAGGCAGAGAACTGGGCGGAAGCGCTCGTTTCAGCCAAGGCCGGCGACATCCTCTTTCTCCAGCAGGAGCCGTCGCTGGGAATCATCATGGCCCGAAACAGCATTTCCAAGGTCGAAGATTATCAAGGGAAGTATTACGTCAAGAACTTGGAGCTCGGAACGATCCTCAAGAAGGAGAAGTGACCCAACTTTCCGTTTGGGCGGACCTGGCACCCCTCCGCGGCGTCAGGCCGTAAGGCGCGCACGTAGCGCTCCGGCCTTCAATCGATTTTCGGCGCGAGAAGCATCTCCCCTCCGCCCAGGATCAGTCGGTTCCAGGTCGGGCTGACGACGATCTCGTTCACGCAGACGTGCGCGGGGGATTCCGCGACGAAGCGCACCACGCGCCCCACGTCCTCCATCTTCAGCATGCGCGCTTGGTCTTCCGGCGACGGCGGCTTCGGCCGCGCCTTTTGCAGCGGTGTCACCGTCTCGCCGGGATGAATCGCGCAGCCGCGGATGCCGTGCATGCCTTCCTCGATGTTGATCTGGTGGACCAGCGCGATGAGCGCCTGCTTGCTCGCGTTGTAGGCCGCCCCGCCGACATAGCTCTGATAGCGGGCGAACCAGGACGCGATGTGGATCACGAGGCCGTCGCGCCGTTTGCGCATCGAAGGCAGCACCGCGAGCGTGCAGTAGAGCGCGCCGTTCAGGTTGGTGCCTACCACCCGGTCCCATTCGGCAGCGTCGAGATCCTTGAAGAAGCGCTTCGGCACGTTGGTGCCGGCGCAATTGACGAGGACATCGATGCGACCGTGGCGATCGAGGATCGCGGCCGCCGCGCGTTCGACCGCCTGCCTGTCGCTGGTGTCGACCGCCACGGCTTCGCCTTTGCCGCGGGCTTGCTTGATCAGCGCCGCGGTTTCGGCGAGCGCATCGGCGCGCCTCCCCGACACGACCACCGTCGCGCCGCCTCTTGCGAGCTCGACCGCGGACGCTTGCCCGATGCCGCTGCCGCCGCCCGTAACCCACGCGATTTTTCGGCTCAGTGGTTCGATCACGCGACGGCCTCCGTGGTCTCCAGAATCGGCGGCAGGGGCGAGTCGAGCGCCGCGCAGATCGCGCGCAGCAGCTCCCCTTCCGCAAGCGTGAGTTTATCATCGGCCATCACCGTCGCGACGCAGGCCTTGATGAACAGGGGCTTCTTCAGCGGTGCAAGCAGGTTCAGCTCGTTGAGGGCGCTCTCCACCGCCTCGATGTTCAGCTCGGGAGGCGAGCGCAGCACCCCGCCCGCTACGCCGAGGGCGGCCATTCCCTTGTCGAACGCGGCCATCCCGCCCTTGCCGGAGTGAGCGAGCAGCGAGAGCACCACGGCCGCCTCGGCGGCCACTGCGTCGACATCGCGGTACTTCACGGCCGGCGCGCGCTTGGGTTCCTTCTGGATCTGGGTCCTGCACAGCGTGAGCAGCACGAATTCGCCGAGCGTGATCTTGCGGTCGGCCTCGATCACGGCTTTGATCCTCTCGAGCAGCTTGTCGCGCTCGGGGCCGGGCAGCCGCTTCAGGGTCGGAATCACCAATCCGAGCACGGGAAGCCGTGCCCGCGCGCCGAGCGGCTTCAGCGCGTCGGCAAAGCGCGCGCTTTGCGCGGCGAGCTCCGCGCGGGAGCCCTCCCCGATCAAGGCGAGCTGCGCCCTGCGCAACTCGCCCTCGCCCAGCAGGAGCGCGAAGAGCGCCGCTTGCGCGCCTTCTTCGCGCCCGACTGCGGTGCGGATCTCCGCGGGAATGGCGTCGAGCATCCCGCGCGCATGATCGAGGTGGGCGGAGGACGGATTGCCGATGCTTTCGACCAATGACGCCGGCCCCGCGGGGTGAACTGCATAGAGCGGACTCACGAACTCGCTCACCACCGGGCTTCCCTGCGCCGACAGGGCCGCGGCCTCGGCGCGCTCCATGCGCTCGCGCAGCAGCCGCTTGGCGCCGGGGCCGAGCAGTCGCTCGATGCGGTCATCGAGCGGCGGATGATCGTGAAACAAGGCAAACTCGAAATAGTCGTTGACGGGGGCGCCGATGCACATATGGGAAAGCTCCTCCGCGTGACGCTGCCCGATGGTGCTGCCGCGCAGGCCGATCTTGAACAAGGCTCCACCGATGCCGCACGGATTGCGGGTGAACTGCACCGCGGACGCATCGGCGAGGAACTCGCGCTCGCGCGAGATCACCGCCTTGATCAGCCGGCCCGCCAGCACGCCTATCGAGCCGATCAGCCACAGGAGGAGCCCGAGGAAGAACACGCGGATGTCCGTTCCCGCGCGACGCAGGTCGTCGCCGTCGCGCATCCCCGTCATCAGGAAAGCTCCGATCGACCCGATCATCACGATGCCGGCGATCACCCCGACGAGGTGGATATTGAGACGCATGTCACCGTTCAGAATGTGGCTGAACTCGTGCGCCACGACCCCCTGCAGCTCGTCCCGGTTGAGCTGGTCCAACGCGCCCCGCGTCACGATGACCGTCGCCTCGTTGGGGGAGTAGCCGGCGGCGAAGGCGTTGATCGTGTGCTGGTCATCCATCACGAACACGAGCGGCACGGTGATGCCCGACGCGAGCGCCATCTCCTCGACGACGTTGAGCAAGCGGCGCTCCGCCGGCTCGCCAGTGTCGCGCTTCACGTGGCGCGCGCCGATCAGGTCCGCGACCGCGACTCCGCCGCCGGAGAGCTGGACCAGCCGCGACGCGGTACCCCAGCCGATGACGAGCAGCGTGGCGAGAGTGGACCACAGGTAGACGGAGCGGGGAACTTGCTGCAGCAGGCTGCTCGAATACAGGATCTGCACGTCGAACAACCAGATGTACACGATGGCGCACACCAGGTCGAACGCGGCGACGATGGCGGCGACGGCGAGCACGAACAGAATGAGCATCAGCCAGGTGCGGCGCCGGGCGCGGTGCTGTTGCTCGAAGAAATCCATTGCGCCGCCGGCGCGGCCGCGGCGCTAGCTGAACGACACCTTGACGGGCTTGCGCTCCTCGGGAGACTCGGTGGACTCGAGCAGGGTCGCCTCCTTGAAGCCGCCGAATCCGGCGACGAAGTTGTCCGGGAAGCTCTCGATCGCAGTGTTGTAGCTCATGACTGCGTCGTTGTAGGCTTGCCGCGCGAACCCGATCTTGTTTTCCGTGCTCGTCAGCTCCTCGGAGAGCTGCATCATGGTCTGATTTGCCTTGAGGTCGGGATAGGATTCGGACACCGCAAAGAGCCTGCCGAGCGCGCCGGAAAGGCCGGCTTCCGCAGCGATCCAATGCTTCATCGCCTCGGGATCCGCCGGGTTGGCCGCGGCGGGCCGGTTGGCGGCGTGGGCGGTATTACGCGCCGCGATCACCGCTTCGAGCGTGCCGCGCTCGTGCTTGATGTAGCCCTTCGCCGTTTCCACCAGATTCGGGATCAGGTCGTAGCGGCGCTTCAGCTGGACGTCGATCTGCGCAAAGGCGTTCTTGAAGCGGTTGCGCTGCGCAACCAGTCCGTTGTAGATCGAGATCAGCCACACCACGGCCGCGACGACGATGCCGACGACAATCCAGAATCCCCAACTCATGTCTTCCCCTTTTCTTGTGCCCGTTCCGATTGCGACGGAACTCAGTTGTCGTCCTCGTCGTAGATCACCACCGTCCCGGCAAGCTTGTCGTGCCAGCCCTGCTTGCGCTTGTCGAAGGCGATCCAGAGGAAACCCAGGAATGCCGGGACGATCGAAACGATGTAGGCGAAATAGCGACCGATCAGCTTTCCCGTGGACGGCGGCCCGTTCGTGCTGGCGTCAACGATTCTTGCCGAGATCAGCATCTTTCCCGGCGTCGCGCCGCGGTAGCGCCAGAACAGGATCGCGGCAACGGCCGGCAGGACGACCTGAAACAGGATGTCTGCCCAGAGGGTCTTACCCTGCATCGAGAGCTCGAGGTAGTTCCTTCCGAATATCGCGACAACAATGATGGCGAAGATCACCAGAACGATCAGCGAATCGATGAAGAAGGCGAGCAACCGCTTCCAGAACCCCACGTATTGCGGCGCGCGCGATGTCAGATTGTCTGCCATGACCACCTCCTGCGGCGCATGGTAGCCCGACATTTGTGACCGAAGCAACAGCGCTTTATGATGGCCCGGGAATGCTGAAAGGGCGTGCATGAAAGCAGTGCTGTGCAAGGACTGGGGACCGCCCGACACGCTCGTGGTCGAGGACATCCCATCGCCGAAGCCGGTGAAAGGACAGCTTTTGATTTCGGTGAAAGCGAGCGGGGTGAATTTTCCCGACGTCCTCCTCATCCAGAACAAATACCAGTTCACGCCCGAGCTGCCCTTCTCGCCCGGGAGCGAGATCGCCGGCGTGGTCAGGCAGGTTGGCGAAGGCGTGCACGGTTTCATGCCCGGGGACCGGGTGATGGCGCACATCCGCTGGGGCGGGTACGCGGAGGAAGTCGTGGTCGACGAAGCGCTCGTCGCGCCGGTTCCAGCCGGCCTGGATTTCACGATCGCCGCCTCGTTCGGCCTGGTCTACGCGACCGCCTACCACGCGCTCAGGGACCGCGCGGGGATCAAGGCGGGCGAGACGCTGCTCGTGCTCGGCGCGGCGGGCGGCGTCGGCCTTGCGTCCGTGGAGCTCGGGAAGGTTTTCGGTGCGCACGTGATCGCCTGCGCCTCCTCCGACGAGAAGCTCGAGACCTGCAGGCGTTTCGGCGCCGAAGTCACGATCAACTACGAACGCGAGGACCTGCGCGAAGCGCTCAGGAATCTGGGCCGGGCCGTCGACATCGCCCTTGATCCGGTCGGCGGAAAGTATTCCGAGCCCGCCGTACGCGCGATGGCCTGGAAGGGGCGCTATCTCGTGGTCGGGTTCGCCTCGGGCGAGATCCCGAAGATCCCGCTCAACCTGACGCTGCTCAAGGGGTGCTCGATCGTGGGCGTCTTCTGGGGCGAGTTCGCGAGGCGGCAGCGCGATCTCAACGCGGCGAACCTGAGGGAGCTGACGGCGTGGCTGCGCGCCGGGAAGATCAAGCCGCTGGTGAGCGCAAGCTATCCGCTCGAGCGCGCAGCCGACGCGCTCAACGACATGATGAACCGCAAGGTTCAGGGAAAGGTGGTGCTGACTACGGGCTAACCGCGGCGTGCTTTCAGTACGGGGCTTCGCCCGCGGTCGCGGAAACCGGCACCCACTGCGAGGGGCAGCTGGAGACGTTGGGGTAGTAATCGTTATAGTCAGGGCAGTAGTAATACACGCCCCCGCCCTGCTCGATGTAGGCTGGCGGTTCCGAGTACGGGACCGGGTACAGTGGAGGATAGTAGGGATAGTAGGGATAGAAGAACGGCGCACCGACGACGACCGTGCCGCCGACGAATGCGCGGTGGCGATGGAAGAAGGGAGGGCGGCCGACGAATACCGGCCCGGGGCGAATGCCCACGAAAGCCCGTCCGACGGGATGCCCGATATGAGCGCCGACGGTTGCTATTCCCCCGCGCCCGCCGTGAAATCCCATCGACGTACCGCCACCGTGGAATCCTCCGCCGCCCGCATGACCTCCGCCGCCCCTGCCGCCGCGCGCGAAGACGGCGGGTGCGCTCATCAGCAGCGCCACTCCCAGCAGAATCGCAATCGGTCGTCGCATTGGAGCCTCCCATTCACGGAGAACCCGGTTCTGAAGAAGTGTAACGCCGGCGCCGGGCCGGCGTTGGCCTTTTACACCTTTTACACCTCGTTACATCCGGGCTCGCTCAGCACTCCGGCTCGCCCGCCCGAGGCGCGGGCCGTGCGACGAATCCGAAGCGGTGCGGAACGTCCGCGGCGCTCACGGAAGCGATCGGCACCTTCTTGCCCTGCAGCACCGCTTGCCCTTCCGCGCCCCGCGCGACCTCTTCCAGGAGCCGCTCGAGCCCCCGGCCGCCGACGTCGGCAAGACGCTCGAGAAATCCCGGGAGATCGCGGTCGAGCAGCACTCCGATGCCGATCTCCGTCTTGAGGAGGAGCGCGCCCGCGTCGTCGAGAAACACCGCTTCGAGCGCGCGCGGCGCGGCCCCGGTGTGCGCGAGCAGCCCCTGCCCCGCGTCGTCGAGTCTGTAGATCCACGGCGTGTAATCGAGCGCGACGAACACCCGTTGCGGGCCGTTCTGGAAAAACCAGCGGCCTTCGGAATCCGACGCGTAATTCCTGCCGATGAACTCCCTGACCGCGGCATGGGCGATGCGCTCGAAGCGCCCCGCGACGGTCTTGATCATCCAGTTTCCGCGCCGGTCGAGCGAGAGCCAGCCGTACACCGCCGGCACGGCCGGCCACTTCAGCATCGAGCGCAATACGATCTCGTCCATCGGGGCTCTGGTATCCTCGAAGTCTAATCCACCGGCCGATCCTGCCCCGAATGAAGCGCGAGGATTTCACCTTCGTCCACAGCCTGCGGGTGCGCTGGGCGGAAGTCGACCGGCAGGACGTGGTCTTCAACGGGCACTATTTTCTCTACTTCGACGTCGCCGTCGCGGAATACTGGCGCGCGATCGGCTTTCGCTATCCGGAGGATATCGTCGAGAAATTCGGCACGGACATCTATGCCGTGAAGGCGAGCGCCGAATACCACGGCTCGGCGACCTACGACGAGCTGATCGACATCGGCTGCCGCGTCGGGCGCATCGGCCGCTCCTCGATGCAGCTCGTGCTCGGCATCTGGCGCGGCGCCGAGCACATCACGAGCGGCGAGCTCGTCTACGTCAACGCCGACCCGAAAACGAGGAAATCGGCCCCGTGGCCCGAGCCGATCAAGCGGGCGATCCTCCGGTTCGAGCGCACCCGGCCTGCGGAAGCGGACGCGTGAGCGCGAAAACGATTCGAATGCCGCCTCGCTAGGAAAGGCGATAGAGCAGCAGGCGATAGGTCTTGTAGCGCTCGAACACTTCCTTGCTGCGGTGTCCGGAGAAATATTTGTGGTTGAGCTCGTCCAATTTCTTTCGCAGCAGCCCGAGCGCGAGCCGAGAGAGGAGCGGATAGCGGCCCTCGACGTAGCGCCCGACCGCTAGCGTCGCCGGCTTGATCCTGTTCATCAGCAGGTCGTTCACCAGCTCCATGTTGGGACTGACGCGCCGCGTGATGTCCTCGTCCTTGACGAGGACGAAGGGCGTTCGCTTCATCGAGGCGTAGAACTCGCGCAGCGGGTGCCCGCCGCCGAAGCCGGGATCGAGGGACGCGCTCTCGGGCGCATCGCTCTTGAAGAAATCGGAGATGAGCAGCAGCGCTCCGGGCTTCAGGATCGCCTGTAGAATCGGCAAGGAAACCGACGGCGAAATGTACTGGAAGCTTTCGCTGAACAACGCGACATCGTAGTGGCCCCGGCACTGTTGGACGGGAAAATCCTCGAATGCGCACTCGAAAATCCGGGATCGATGGCCCGAGCCGTCCGCCAGTTTCCGGCGCACTGCGTCGCCAAGGTCTTGGGACGGGATGACGCCGTCCGCGCTATAGCCGCGGTCGACCAGCTGGCGCAGCAGCTGTCCCGTGCCGCAGCCGATGTCGAGGATGCGGATCCCGCGCTCGGGCGGCGGCAGCTGCGCAATCAGCATGTCGTTGTAGCGCTGCTGGGCGGCAGCGAGATTGCCGAGCTTGAGCTCGAGGTCCGAGTCCCAGAGCCCGTAGTGCAGGTCTTCCACCCCGAGGAGCTGCCGCGCCAGGACGAGGCCCAGCTCCCTGCTGTGCATCTTCTTGGTTGCCATCGGACTGGGGCCGCGACAGGCACGCCCGCCGCGGCTCCGGGCGGGAAGATCAGTCCGCGCCCGCTACATTGCCTGGATCAGCTTGCACTCCGCGACCCCGGCCTTCCCTTTCGCCTCGTCGACGAGCTGCAGCGCAGAGCGTGCCGAGAACGCGCCCATTTTCACTTCCTGCCACACGAAGTAATTCCTGCCCGCCGCGGTCGAAACGGTCAGAGTTGAGTCGTTCTCGGTCTTGGAGATCAGTGTGTGGTTCCCCGGGTCGACCTCCAGCAGCACGTAGGTCTTGGCGGCGGTGCTTCCGACGAGCTTGCCGTCCATCACGAGCGTCATTCTCAACGCTGCCCCCATCGATTCGTTGCGGAAGACGTAGATATTGGCTTTGCCGGGCTTCACGGCGAAGCTCTTGGCTGCGGTATCCATTTCCGAACTCGCCATGGGCACCGACGCGCACCCGCTCGCAATCACCGCCGCCACGATGACGCCAAAAACAAAAACACGCCTCAACATGATTTCCTCCTTGTGGTCAAGCAACGGACTCATTGATTTTCCGCAAGCGCGGAAAGCTCGGTCTTCATCCGAGACCTCAACGCCCGCTCCACGGCGTCGTCCGTATAGGGCGCCGAGGCGATGAACCGCCTGATCGATTCGATGGTGTCGCCGCGCTTCGCGTTCTTCCCGGCGGGCGCGCCGATCTGATCCAGATCGCGGGCGACCCTCGCCTGCTGCTCGTAGAGGTGATTGAACTGCGCGTCGCACCGCGGAATCGGCGTGGGGTAGTTCCGGATCTCCGCGGCGAGCGCGCGCCTTCGGTCTTCGAGGTGGAGCCTGATTTCGTTCCACATCGACTCCAGCTTCGCCGAGTCCGGCGCAGTTGCCGTCTTGGAGGTCACGGAAGACGTTATTCCGGCCTGATGCCCGCGGCCTTCACCATCGGCCACCACTTCTCGATCTCGGCCTTGTGAAACGCGCCCAGAGCCTCCGGGGTCTGTTGCTCGCGAGGCGGGATCTCCTGGCCCAGATCGGCGAGGCGCGCCCGCACCGTCGCATCGGCAAGGGCGGCGACAATGGCTCCGTTCAGCTTAGCCACGATGTCGCGGGGCGTGCCGCGCGGCGCCCAGATTCCGTACCACACCGAAACATGCAGCCCCGGCAGGCCTGCTTCGTCGACGGTGGGTATTTCAGGCGCCGCCGCGAGGCGTGTCTTCGCGGTGATCGCGTAGGCCCTGATCCTGCCGCCGCGCACCTGCGGAATGGAGTTCGAAGCCTGGTCGATCATCAGTTCGATGCGACCGCCGACGAGATCCAGCATCGCCGGCCCCGAACCCTTGTAAGGCACGAGCTCGAACCGGGTGCCGGTCGCGTTCTGGAAATAGATTCCGCCGATGTGCGTCGCCGATCCCGATCCGGCGGTTCCCGCCGAGGCCTTGCCCGGATTGGCCTTCAGCCATGCGATCAGTTCCTTCAAGTCCCTTGCCGGCAATGAAGCATTCGCGACGATCATCAGCGGATTGCTCGCGATCATCGCCACCGGTTCCAGGTCATTGAGCAGGTCGTACTGCAGCGGATAGACCGCGCCGTTGACGACGTGCGTGCCCCAGTGGCCGATGCTGAGCGTGTATCCGTCGGGGGCGGCGCGCGCCACGCGGCCCACGCCGAGAGTGCCGGCCGCGCCGACGACGCTTTCCACCACGACGGTCTGGCCGAGCGTTTTCCCCATCGGGGCGCCGATGATGCGGGCGATCGTGTCCACCGGCCCGCCCGCGGCAAACGGCACCACCATCGTGACCGGCCGCGACGGGTAGCTCTGGGCCAGGGCGGCGGAGAGTCCCGCGAAAACCACCGCGAACGCAAAAAGGGCGGATCGAGGCTTCATTCTCATCTTCCTCGCGCTGAACGATCGCCGGAAACCGTCGCCTTGCCCGATTCCAGGCTCAACCGGCCTCGATGTTATCAGCTTCGGGAACGGCTCCACTGGTACGACGAAAGCGGGAAGCGTCACGACGCGAAGGACGCCTTTCCCGGGATCCGCAGCGACGAATAGCGCTCGGGAGCGCGGAGCGCCGCAAAAGGCGCTTGCGCCTTCCTAGTACCGCTTTCCTGCGCTGAACTCCACTTTAAGGCGCGCGACCTGCTTTCGCACCGCTTCGAGCTCGGCCCGGGCCGCCTTGGCCTTCAGCACCCTCTCCTCGTGCGGCGCTGCGTCGCCGTTCTCCGAAGACGGGGACGACAAGGCTGCCTGAGCGTCGCGGAACCGGCTCGCCGCCGCGTTCCACCGCTCGACCAGTTGCTGCTCCTGTTCCCGCCATGCTTTTCGCTTGTCCATGGAGCCGCAGGATATAGAAGCGCCCCCGTTCTGTCGAGGAATGGGCGTTCGCGGCGAGCAACGTCAACCCGCCTCCTCTCTCGGAGCCCTCATGAAAAAAGCCCGGCTGCCCGGGCTTTCTTCTCGGCCCGCGCCGCTTTTGTTACGCGATGGGCTTGATGTTGACGGCCTGGTCGCCTTTCGGGCCGGCGGTCACATCGAACGTGCCGCCGCCGTCCGGGGTGATGAACCCGAAACCCTTGGAGTCGTTGAACCACTTGACCGTACCTGTACTCATTTGCACATTTCCTAAAAAATTGTAAGAAGGCTTTCGCCCGGAACGCGGGAACTTCAAGGGGAGAGAAAAGACGACGACCTGATGAGATGAGCGTGCCTAAGCGGCTGCAGCTGGACCAGACGATCTCGACTTGGAGAATCCTGCGCGCTCCTTATACACGCGCACTCCGGCCGCGTCAAGCGCGCTGCGCCGGGCGGAACGCGGCTCGAGCCGATCGCACCGGCTCAGGTCTCCGGTTCCGCATCGCGGAGCGCCGGGTCCGGCCGGGGCCCGGGCAGCCCGGCGCAAACCACTCGATTACGGCCCGCCTTCTTGGCCGCATAGAGAGCGTCATCGGCGTGCTTCATCCAGGAGTCCGGCGATTCGCCGGATCGAAGCTCGGCGACCCCTATGCTCAGCGTCACCTGCCCGTCTTCGAGAAGACGCGACTCCGCGGTCGAAGTGCGAAGCTCCTCGGCGACGCCGGCGGCCGCAGCTTCACGCGTGTCGGGCAGCAACAGCATGAATTCTTCGCCGCCGATGCGAAACAGCAGGTCGAGCTTGCGCGAACGCTTTTCGATCAGCGAAACGATGCCCTTCAGCACGCTGTCGCCCTTCGCGTGACCGAATTGATCGTTGATGCTCTTGAAGCGATCGACGTCGATCAGCAGAAGCGAAGTCGGGGCCGCGTTGCGCCGCAGCCGCTCGATGGCGTCGCTCAGGCAGCGCTCCATGTGGCGACGATTGAAGACGCCGGTCAGCGGGTCCACGATCGCCTGGTCGAGGAGCCTGCGGTGCAGGTCGACGATGATGCTCAGGACGATGTTGGCCAGCACGATGGTGA
>WNGH01005938.1_pt2 | contig 12009 bp, 5 predicted proteins | sample 5400631 | NCBI WGS metagenome assembly WNGH01 (sample SAMN13153373, study PRJNA577476) | soil metagenome | isolation source: 115 cm soil or saprolite under Garry oak tree replicate 1 | place: USA:California | collected 2016-06-15 | reverse complement strand
TGCTATAAGTTGACGCGTAAAAGTTTTCAACGGAGCACCTAGCTAGCGTGGACTGAATGCCTCATTTCTTATCTCAATCGGTCTGGTCACACAAGAAATCTCTTGCGGTTGGGGCGACCCCAAGGCATCCGTTTAGCGAGTCACGAAAAATTTCCAGAGGGACCCCAAACAGCATGAAGCTTATACGAATTGTGTTGGTTTCAATCCTGATTATGGTGATCGGTGCGCCGACCTATTCAGACCAAGCAAACAGTGCGTTTAAAAACGGTGCCCGTGCCGAGTCACATACACAATATGACGCCGCTTATGAAGCGTACGGCCAGGCTATCCGGCTGAAGCCCAAAGATCCAAAATACATGGTTGCCTACGCGCGAGTGCGGCTCTTGGCGGCAACCGAAGATGCTTCGGGACCACCTCAAATTGCAGGAAGCACTTGCGGAATTTCAGCGCGCGGCTGAGATTGACGCCACCAACTATGCGGCGCAGCAGGAGTTGCAGAGCACCGCCGATATGATCAAGAAGCAAGCCGAGCAGGCCGCAGGCGCCGCGGTCCCGAAACCCGAATCTCCCTTGGCAAAAATGGCCAAGGAAACTGAAGGTCCTGTTGACCTGGAACCCTTTTCTGACACTCCGCTCACACTGCGGATGACGACTACCTCAGATAACGTCTACAAGACGATCGGCAAGCTAGCTGGAATCAACGTGCTGTTTGACTTGGATTACAGGCCGCAGCGCATCAATATCGAGTTGGACGATGTCCCGCTGCGCGAGGCGCTTCGGATGGTAGCACTGGAATCGAAGACCTTCTGGCGGCCCATTTCGTCCAAGGCGATCTTTGTCGCGTCGGAAACCAGGCGCAAAGAGTTTGAAGACAATGTAATGACGACTTTTTATGTTCGAAACGCCTCGACGCCCGCCGAGTTACAGGAAGTGGTTGGCACGCTTAAGGGAATCCTGGACATCGCCAGGATTCAGGTAAATCCGACGCATGGGTCGATCACACTCAGAGGCACGCCAGACCAGATGGTACTGGCGCAGAAATTGATTACAGACCTTGACAAGCCAAAGGCCGAAGTAGTGATCGACATCGCTGTCTTGGAAGTAAGCCGCGATCGACTGCGCACGCTGGGAACAACTGTCCCGACGCACACGGACCTCACGTTCCAAGCCCCGGCAGCTCGTACGGTGACCATTGGCCGCGCACTGAATGGAGGCACTTACTCCATTGCCGTCCCAAGCGGTTCGTTCGACTTCCTCATGTCCGACAGCAATGCCAAGGTTCTTCAGAACCCGCAAATTCGAGTCCTAGACCAAGGAAAAGCAACATTGAAAATCGGCGACCGGGTGCCGATCGCAACCGGTTCGTTCTCGTCAGCCGGCGGTGTTAGTGGGGGAGGGATAAGTCCCCTGGTCAATACGCAGTTTCAATATCTGGATGTCGGCGTGAATATAGACATCACACCGCATGTTCTCACGGGCGGCGAAGTGACCCTGAAAATGATTTTGGAAGTTTCATCGGTGACAGGTAACATAGACATCGGCGGAATCTCTCAACCCAAAATTGGACAACGTCACATTGAGCACGAAACGCGTTTGAAAGATGGTGAGATTAACCTACTGGGTGGCATTTTGCAGGATTCAGAAACAACCTCGCTGAGTGGGTATCCTTGGCTGGGGAATCTTCCGATCCTAAAGTACCTGTTCGGTCAGGAGAAAAAGGAACGGAGCCAATCCGAAATCGTCTTTGCCATCATTCCACACATCGTGCGGGCAGAGGAAGTTACGGACGAAAATCAGAGGCTCATTGACATAGGCACCGGAACTTCGATCGACCTGCGCCGAGCGGAAGTGGCGAAGAAAGCCGGGGCCGCGTCCCAACCTGCGAAGCCTGCAGCCCAGGGCACGACGACGCCAAAAACCTCAATCGCAGTTCCTGCTCGACCTTCTTCATAGGATCCACCCCCCCCGTGAAAATGTAGGATCCTCTGGGTTTAGGCATAGCGGCCTCCGCACCTGACAACCCACCGGCTATGGCAACGAGAGATAACTTGCTTCCCTACAGTTCCTTAACTTTGCATGTTATTTCACAAACGTGAGTTCGTACCCCCATTCGTGTATTGATAATAAAGGACTTGCGAAAGGACGTTCTGGCATGACGGTTGCACTACCCCAACTGCGTTACATCTCTGACTGCAGATTGCAGGAGTCCTAGTGGGCACATTATTTCGCTCTCTCATATCAGGCGATGTTCCTTGTCGGTCTCGGCGAGCTGTATCAACCTCACTTCGACTTCTACAATTTGAAGCCCGAACAACGCAATTAGGGCCCTCACTTCAACTAAAACCGGAGCGGTGCTGAAAACTATGTCACAGACCCGTGCCATCTTACGTACAGCAAGTTTACCGTTGCGACAAAACAGATTGGAAGGAAAGGCCGTCCCATCCCGTTGGAGACCGTCCGCGGAGGTGCCCCAGCTATTTGCCGATATTCCGGCGGCTCATCTCACGGAAATCCGATCCGCCGCTCGCTCAACGAATTTCTCCCGCAAGCAAACGATTTTTTTCCCCGGGGAGATGATTCAGCGAGTGGTGTTGTTAACCGAAGGTTCTGCCAAGATCACGCAGATTGATGAATACGGCAGCACAGTTATTCTTCGAATCGCAAGCCCCGGTGAAGTAGTTGGCCCGGTTGGAGGGGGGCGGTTTGGTACGCATTTGTCGGCGGCCGAGGCACGCATATCCAGCAAGGCTCTCGTCTGGGAAATAGCAGCCTTTGAGGCCTTATCAGACCGGTTCCCCATACTTCGGCGCAATACGATGCGAATCCTGACCAAGAGCCTTCACGAGCTGGAAGCCCGATTTTGCGAGATATCCACTCGTAAGGTGGCGCAACGTCTGGCTTTGGAATTGGCTCGCTTGCTTCCGCATGTCGGCAAGGAGGTCGGTGGCGTTATCGAAATCAACCTGTCGCGGGAAGAGTTGGCGCAGATGACAGCGACGACGCTGTTTACCGTCAGCCGGCAGCTCTCGTTATGGGAGCAGCAGGGCATCGTGAGTCTTCGACGGCTCGGTGTGGTGGTTCGAAATCCGCTTTCTCTAATGGCTATTTCTGAACTCAAATGATTTCCGAGTTCTCATTCAACGGGAAGGCCGCTTCGAAAGCAAGGAGTCGGCGGGTTTGTTTGCTGCGTTTGCCCCGTGAACGCGCCTATGGCGGGTTGGGAACCCTATTTTCCCTTAAGTTAAGAAATGCATACTGAACTGATAGATATAACTATAGTACAAACGTAAGGTGCGTGCAGGTATATGGAGATCGCCAAGTGGGACACGGCACGCAACGGCGAGGGACCGCTAACTGCAAGTATATGCAGGGTTTAGCGAGTCTTGGTGTTCGGTATTTCCTTGGACGGGTTAGGAGAATCATGATAAAATATCTATGTTTGCTCCAGGGCTCGACGCCATCTCCGGCGGTCAGTTCGGAACGAATTATTCGCGTAACCAGAATTCCTATTGAGCGGTTTTGAGCGAGTCGATGAACAAAGTCATTATTTCGCGGATGGCCTTTCGGAAAGCCGTTCGGATCAGTGTCCGGCTGATGCTTGCCGTTGGGTATGGATTGGGAAGTATGTTTTTGGCTCCCGCTATGGCGCCGGAGGTGCTCCCGACGGCGCTTGACAGCAACCGAAACACACCAAACGTTGAGCAATCCTTACTTGCCGACGTAGCACCGACACCAGCGCCGCAGGACACGTTGCAACCGCTAGATACTCCTCCGGGTACTCCAGAAGAGGCTCCGCCCAATCCACCGCCGGACCTCCCAACGCCACTGGTGAGCAACCCGAAGGCGGAAAGTGTTGCGCAACCCGTTCTCCCGTCCATGGGACCTACATCCGTGCAGAAGAGCCCGTTGCCAAGGCAGGCGCCTCCACCCAGGGCTCAAGAACAGGCCCCGCCTAGTTCACCTGCGAAGCTCCCAGCGCCACTTCCCACCAGCCCCAGGACGCAAAGCGTTGTGCAAGACGTACCGACGCCCCCGGCAGCGGCATCCGCACAGCCGGCGCCGACGCCACAACAAGAGCCTCCTCCCTATACTCCGCCGGAGCAGCTGCCGCCCAAGGCGCCCCAGGTATCCTACGAAGCAGGACAGCTCACGATCGGCGCGGAGAATTCAACCTTGTCGGATATTCTGGCCGCATTGCGGGCCTGCATGGGAACAGATATCGACCTGCCAGCGAGTGCATCCAACGAACGTATGTGGGCCCGGCTTGGGCCGGGACCCGCGCGCAAGGTACTTGCCACCCTACTGAGCCAGACAAACCTCGATTACGTTATCCAGGCATCTGATTCTGATATTGATCCGGACGGGATCCAAAGTGTAATGCTGACTCCGCGAACCGATGCTCCCGCCGGCGCAACTGCCAAGGCAAAGCCAGCGTTCGCGCAGGCGCTACCACCAAGGCGGTCGGACGCGGATCGTAGAGTTCCCGTGCCGAATCACACTCCAGCAGAAGATCGCGTGGCGGAGGAACCGGTACCGCCGCCAGCGCCACCGGTATCGCCGGAACCGCCCGCTCCAGCCGATGCGCTGCCCGCAACTGCGCAACCCGCACAGTTGGCCGTACCCGAAACTCAAGGGACCGATGCGAACAAGCCGGCGGCGACGGCCAGCACAACGGATCAAATGATGCGAATGTTGCAGAACATGTATCAAGAGCGGAAGCAGCAGATGCAGAAACCCCCGGCCACAAACTAGAGTCCGAATGAAGTGCTTTCCAGACGCTTTCAGAAGAGAGAAAAAACCGCAAGTATATAAACTACGAACCTCGTTACCTTCATGGGTTACAGCCGCAGTCCCTCTTGGAAACGAGTAGGTCAACGTCGAAAGTTAGGGTAGGACTATTCTTCAAAGAGGGACAACTATGACCGGATCCAGCTGTTCTGCCCGCTCATATCGCGACACGCGCTCAACATCGGTTGGGAAACAAAGACGCATCCTCCCTATCTTTCTTTTCGCACTCGTTGTTATTATGGGTTTTGGATTTGTTTCCCCTGTTTTTGCTCAAACAACTCTAAGTCCCTCGACATTGTCTTTCGGCAATGTAGCAGTGGGTGTATCAAGCACAACAAAAACGGCCACCTTCAAAAATACCCAAACGGTTGCCGTCACTATCAGCAGCATTACGATAAGCGGCGGTACGGGCCCCTCTGATTTTGTCTGGGGAGGAAATTGTCCGATCAGCCCGGCCACGTTGGGCGCGGGCCAGAAATGCCGCATTAGCGTTAAATTCACGCCGACGGCTTTAGGGAACCGAACGGCCACGCTAACCGTAACACATAATGCGTCTACGAGTCCTCAATCCGTGACGCTCACGGGAACTGGCGTTAGCCCAGTCACCCTGGCCCCGTCACCGCTCGCGTTCGGTAATGTCGCCCAAGGGACAACGAGTTCAACCCAGACGGAAACTCTTACAAATCTCCAGACCGTGCCGCTGACGATCAACAACATCGCAGTAACTGGCGACTTTTTACATATGGGCGGTACTTGCTCACTGTCTCCTCCCTCTATAGCGGCGGGCGGTTCCTGTACCATCCTCATCGCGTTTGCCCCAACATCACTGGGGGCCGCAACCGGAACACTTACCATTAGCGATAATTACGTTATCAACCCGCAAACAGCCAGCCTCACAGGGGCGGGAATCGTGGCGGTCACTCTGTCGACCAGCAGTCTGGGATTTGGGAATATTGCGGCGGGTAATACCAGCGCGAGCCAATCGGTCAGTCTAACGAACCAGAAGAACAGCGCTCTCAATTTTACGAGTATCGTGACAATTGGAGACTTCGCTATAGCGAGCAGCACGTGCGGTACCAGTATCGCGCCAGGCGCAACGTGCACGGTAACAGTGACATTTTCGCCGACTGCAATCGGTGTGCGCTCCGGTGCACTCACATTCACGGATGACGCCGTGAACAGTCCCCAAGCCGTCAGCCTCACTGGTACAGGAACCGCGCCCGTCACGGTTTCCACTACTAGTCTCACGTATGGCGCGCGTACCGTTGGGACAACCAGCCCCGCTCAGAATGTAGTGCTTACGAATAACTTGCACACGACGCTGGCGGTTTCCTCCATTGGCGTGACCGGAGATTTCGCAATCGCCACGAATACCTGTGGCACCGGTATCATTGCTGGAGCCAATTGCACGATTGGCGTGACTTTTTCTCCCTCGGCGCCAGGTACACGGACCGGAACCCTCTCAATAAACGACAGCGCCTTTGGCAGCCCTATCCTTGTCGGCTTAACCGGCACGGGAAACGCGCCGTCGTTGTCATCCCTGGCCGTCACGCCGGCTAGTCCTTCTGTTCCGACCGGAACGCCACAGCAGTTCACCGCCACGGGCACATATGCGGATGGCTCGACGCAAAATCTGACAAGCGCAGTGGCTTGGACTTCCTCCAACACGAACGTCGCCACCATTACTGCAGCGGGGCTGGCGACTACGGTTAGTGTGGGGGCCGCGACTATCCAGGCGGCATCAGGTGCCATCACTGGCACCACGACGCTGACGGTTGTGTCCACGATTACCGTGGCGGTTTCCCCGCCGACAGCCAACGTGCAGGCCGGTTTCGGGAGCCAAAAGTTCATCGCCACAGTGACGAACGATGCTCAAAGCAACGGTGTCACCTGGAGCCTTACGGGAGCCGGCTGTTCTGGAGCAACGTGCGGGACTTTATCGAGCGCTTCCAGCGCTTCTGGCGTGGCCGTTACGTACACTGCTCCGGCTACCGCTCCGGCGCCAGCGACCGTAACACTCACCGCCACGTCCGTTAGTGACCCATCGCGCTCCAACTCCGCGAGCATTTCTATTACTCTGGCGCACATCATCATGCAGCAGGCGACCATCCCGGCGTTCGACACCGCCACGCACTTCACCCTCACGCCTACTTATAACGGTGGCGCCGCCATTGACCTGATAAATGGCGGCTCAAATGACAGTGGAAACCTGGCCCCGGCTTCCTACTCTGTTGTTGGAAACGCTCCGGCAGGTTGGGATCTTACGGGACTGACTTGTTCTTCTGCCCTGGGCACGAGTGCGTCAACGACTTCCTTGAACACGGGCACAGCCGGCATCAATCTGGCCGCGAGTGATACAGTAACCTGCAAGTACACGGACACCCAGCGGGGCAACATTGTGGTGCAAGAGATGACCGTACCGGCGACTGACAACGTCACTCAGTTCACCTTTACTCCGACAGGCTATGAGAGCAATGCTAACTTTGCGCTGATCAACAATGGCTCAAATAACAGTGGTCCGTTAGTCCCAGGCTCTTACTCTGTGGCCGAAGTTGTCCCGGCGGGCTGGGTTTTGACCAACCTATCCTGTTCGATCACCAAGAGCGGGGCCGGGACGAGCACCTTCATTACAACGACCTTACCCACCGCCTCAATTAATCTGGTTGCGGGTGACACCGCCACCTGCGTCTACACAAATACTCTAGCCTCGCTGGTCAACGGCACACCTAAGGGCTCAACTTTTACCGAGTCATTTGGCGACTCTTCTAGTCTGTGCTGGGCAGGTGGACCTTCCTCCTGCGATCAACTGTGGATCGTGCCCAATGGCGCGGCGCAATCGATTGTTGCCACACCGGGAACTCCCCCGCAAAATACGGCCAGCGCCAATTCCTTGCAAATGACAGTTGCCGCCGGAGTTGATAGCTACATTTATACGACTGGCACGTTTCCGCGCATCCCCTCAGGAACTGCGTTTGATCTTTTTTTCACCCTCGACGTTAGTTCACAGGCCATGAAGGCGTACGACCTAACCAGGCTCATAACTGCTTCGAGTTCTTCGGATGGATCGGAGTGGCCCGCGCAAGTCTCATTCCGGTTTGACGGCACTCATTTCCAACTTCTCGCGGGAGGATCGAGCAGCGCGTCACCCATAAACATTTCCGTTAATTCCTGGCACACTGTGCAACTCCACGTAACTTCAGGGGCCAGCGCCTCTTACATTGTTGTTGATGGCGGCGCACAGACCACTTTCACCGAGAATGCCAAGGATTTTGCGGACGTCGTGGTTGGTCCAGCCGGCGGAAATCTTGATGCCATGACGTACTATGTCGGAAATATCTACGTCAACTCCCCGCTGGGTGGAGGGCCTCCCCCTTCGATGTATCTTGATTTTGAAAATTCCGTCGATGGCACGACGATAACGACCGATATCCTCGCCGCCGGCACGCACTGCGGAAACGGGCTATGGTCCTTAACCAACAATCCGATTACAGGCATGACCATTTCCACGGCCGCGCAAAAACAGCTGCATTCCCCGGTCACCATTTGTGGGCAGCAGTACACCGATACTACGGGTACCCGGGGGCTTCGGTACGATATGTCCCAGACGTCCAGGTATGCCGCTTATGCGTGGTCGACGCCTTCGAGCAGCGCGTCGGTAGGGTTCTATTTCAAAATCGGCGTCACTGACACAAACTATTATAGCGCCTTCGCCATCGTTGCCGGGGGAGGCGACTACGCGGTCCTGCATATTCGCGGCGGCGCGATTTACATCGAAACATGGACCGGAACCACAACTCCCATACCCATTTCTCAGGACGCTTGGTACTGGGTGACCATGCAGTACAACGCGGGTGGAACTCATCACCTGCAAGTTTATGAAACTGTGAATTGGACCCTACTCGGAAGTGCGTCAAACGCTGCCACGGGAAATTATAAGCCGACTGGCATCGAGATAGGGAGAACCGGAAGCGAGACTGGATACCCATCCACGTACTGGTATTACGACAACGTTGTTGTAGATTACTTGAACGGGACATTTCCAATCCTGCCGTAGGCGGCGTTGGATAGGCGGATGGCACGGACGACGAGTAGGAAAATAAGTTCGGGTACCCCACGCGTTGGTTTTACGCGTGTGGTTTTTATCTTACTGTCACAATCGATCCAGTCAGCGAATCTCAAACACGGATTGATCCGGGTTGACCCTTTCAACTGAGTTGCAAACACGGAGAGGAAAAAGCAAACCCTTCGACCCCTCGAAAAATCACGAGGGAGCGGCCACGCGAAAGATCAAAACCGTCTCAAAAGATGGGCCCGCCCGGCCAACACGGCCAAACGTTTGAGTCGTTGCCTTTGAAGGTCGTCCCATTATCCCATGTCGCACTAAAAAACTCCGACGCCGGAGCTCTGATCGCCTGGCGGCCGCGACTGGGGCATCCGGCGGGTGGCCAACCCTTTCGCGATTTTCTCTTGACGAGCCGCCACAGTTGGATGATACCACTCCAGTACGTCTACGCCGAGTGACTGGTTTTGGTGTTTAGGGTGGCCGACCCTTTGGTTTGGAAGGGTCGGGGTTTGGCCTTCCCTTGGTTCTGCTAGTGTGATGGGCGGGCTAGGGTTCGAATGTTTTTTGAAATGTCGGGTGCCCAGTGCTTGAGCTTTTCAAGCGTTAGGCCTTTAACCTTTTCTCCGACCGCGGCGTGATCGTTAGTTAATGGAATTGCGGTGTGGCACCTGTGCGAATTACTTGCCGATCGAAGATAGCTGACCCGCATATGTCACAAGGACTGCGTGGAAGTTTCCGGTCAGTCTCCCCGCGAGGAGTGACGGCGCAGGTTCGGTGAGGTCCAGTAGCACAGGCTTCAGCCTGTGTGGTTTGAGTTGCCACCCATCTACGGTACACAGGCTGAAGCCTGTGCTACTCAAGGCCAGCGTACAACACAACGCAATTCGACTCGGCGAGCTGACATTGCAGAGCAGCCCCATCACTCACTTGTGAGACATCCGGGCTAACTGTTCGGCGGTTCTTGAGGCGGGATCGAGGGTTTCCACAACCACTGTGACCCCACCGAAGCTGCGTCCGGTTGCAACTCGATGGATTCAAAGCTACTGATCGGCGTTACGCTTTTGGAAAGGGAGCGCCACTTCCAAACCTCGTAGATGGCGGGGTAAACCAGCAACTCAAGAGCGAAGGAGCTGAAAATGCCACCGACCATCGGCGCTGCGACACGTTTCATCACGTCGGAACCAGCGCCCGTCGCGCACATGATGGGAAACAGGCCAACGCAGGTGGTGGCGAAGGTCATGAACTTCGGCCGCAGGCGCTTGGCAGCGCCGTGAACGATGGCTTCGCGTAGTTGTTCGAGACTGTCCATGCGGCCTTCGCGCTTGGCTTCCTCGTAGGCGAGATCGAGGTAGAGGAGCATGAATACTCCTGTCTCCGCATCAATCCCTAGCAGGGCAATCAATCCCACCCACACGGCGACGCTCATGTTGTAGCCGGCCGCATACAGAAACCAGATTGCACCCACGGCAGAAAATGGCACTGCCAGCAAAACGATAATTGTTTTGGGTATGGACCCTGTGTTGAAGTACAGAAGAAGGCAAATCAGGAAGAGCGTGACCGGCACCATCAACTTCAGGCGTTCTTTTACCCGCTGTATGACTTCGTACTGGCCACTCCAGGCGATCGAGTAGCCGGTGGGCAGTTTCAAGCGGTCGCGCAACAGTTGATTCGCTTCGCTGACGTAGCTTCCAGCATCGCGGCCAGCAATGTCCACATAGACGTATCCCGTGAGCAGGCCGTTTTCATTGCGGATCATTGACGGCCCAGTGGTGATCTTGATTTGCGCCAGATCACTCAAAGGCAATTGCCGCTGACCGCCTGCCGGGACCGGGATACGGCCGAGAGCCCCAAGGTCGCTGCGGAAATCGCGCAGATAGCGCACGTTTACTTGATAACGCTCCTGCCCCAGCACGACCGTGCTGACGTTGTCGCCGCCGATTGCATTCTCAACCACTTTCTGCGCATCTTCAACGCTTACACCATACCGCGCCAGGTGTTCGCGGTCCCATTGCAGATCAAGAAAGTAGCCGTCGGCGGTGCGCTCGGCGAGCACGGTGCGTGTCCCTTTTACAGTATTCAGCAACGACTCGATTTGGGCGCCGATCTCCTGAATGTGCTGCAAATCCGCGCCCGAGATCTTCAGCCCGACCGGTGTCCGAATGCCGGTGGTCAGCATATCAATGCGCCCTCGAATGGGCATCGTCCACGAGTTATTAACGCCGGGAATCCTCAGCGCTGCATTCATCTGGCTGACCAACTCCTCGGTCGAGATCGTATCGGGCGTGACGCGACGGAAAACGACCTTCGCCCATTCCGGCGCCCAGGAGGAATACCAGGTATCAACATGCCGCCACGCCGCCCGCGGCTTCAGGACAACTACTGTCTCGAGCATGGAGAGGGGAGCCGGATCGGTGGCGGATTCCGCGCGACCTGCCTTGCCAAGCACGCGGTCCACTTCCGGGAATTGACGAATCATGCGGTCGCTCGCTTGAAGCAACTGCTCCGCCTGGCGGATGGAGATGCCCGGCAGAGTCGTAGGCATGTACAAAATCGCGCCTTCGTCGAGCGGCGGCATGGACTCCGATCCCAAGTGGTAGAAAACCGGTATGGTGACCACGATCAATGCCAGGGCTCCGCTAATGACGGCCCACTTCCAGCGCAGCGTCCAGCGAACCACGGGCTCGTAAACACGCATCAACCGCCGGCTGATAGGGTGGCGGTCTTCGGACCTTACTTTTCCAATCAGTACGGTATTGGCAACCCGGCATAGCCATTCCGGACGGAAGTCGAAGCGTTGGACACGGGTCAGCAACATACGCAATGCGGGATCGAGTGTGATCGCCAACACCGCGGCAACTACCATGGTCAGTGTCTTGGTATAAGCCAACGGTTTGAACATCCGCCCTTCCTGAGCCTGCAACGTCAACACCGGCAGAAAGGAGACGGCGATCACTAGAAGGGCAAAGAAAGTAGGTCCAGCTACTTCCTTGATTGCAGCGAGTACGATTTCGCGGGAGTCACCCGTGCGTCCGGTCTTTTCCCATAGCTCGAGCTTCTTGTGAGTTTGTTCAGCAACCACGATAGAAGCGTCAACCAGCTCGCTGAAGGCGATGGCCACTCCGGCGAGCGACATGATATTGGCACTGATGCCCAGCATG
>WNGH01005551.1_pt1 | contig 12010 bp, 10 predicted proteins | sample 5400631 | NCBI WGS metagenome assembly WNGH01 (sample SAMN13153373, study PRJNA577476) | soil metagenome | isolation source: 115 cm soil or saprolite under Garry oak tree replicate 1 | place: USA:California | collected 2016-06-15 | reverse complement strand
GCACGCCGGTCGAGGTGACGGAGCGGCCGCGGTCGCGCTACGTAGCGGACCTGGTGGGGGTCAACCTGCTGCGGGGTCTGGCGGCCGGCGGTTCGGTGCGGGTCGGCGGTTTCGCGGTCGCGGCCGCGGGAGCGGAGTCGGGCGAGGTGTTCGCGGTCGTGCACCCGCGGGCGGTGGCTCTCCATCGCGCCCGCCCGGAGGGAAGTCCGAGGAACGTGTGGCAGGGGCGGGCGGGAGGGATCGAGCTGCTGGGGGATCGGGCGCGGGTGCGGATCGAGGGGGACGTGCCGATGGTGGCGGAGGTGACGCCGGGGGCGCTGGCCGAGCTGGGGTTGGTCGAGGGGTCGCCGGTGTGGGTGTCGTTCAAGGCGACGGACGTGGCGGTGTACCCGGCCTAGCTCGCGATTTTGCCGGCAAATTCGTGTTGTGTCGGCGAGTACTGACGATTTTGCCGGCAAATTCGCTGGTGAGCATGCCGCGCACCTGGCAGAGCACCGAATCCGGGTTGCCCAGCACGTCCGCAGCGGTAAACCGGAGTAGTCGGACCCCTGCGCTGAGCAGCCTGTTCTGACGCCGATTGTCCTCCGCGAGTGAATCGCGATGGGTACTTCCGTCGTATTCGACGCCCAGTCGATGTCGCTCGTAATACAGGTCGGGCCGGCCGACGAATCGGCCGGCACTGTCGTAAATCGGTACCTGTGCTTTCGGACGCGGTAGGCCGCCGAGGATGAGGATCATTCGTAATCGGGTTTCCATCGGTGACTCGGCTGCGGGTTCCACGAGGTCCACCACGCGCCTCAGTCGCTTGATGCCGTGGCGTCCGGCGCTTGACGCGACCCAAGACGTCAGCTGCTCTATGCGGAGGAGTCGTTTGTGAAGAGCGGCATCGGCCACGACCACGGCTTCGACCAGGCTCAGGCGTCGACAGAGGTCGGTGAGCGTCAGAGTTATTGATGTCGCAGGTTGCTTACGTACTGTCAGTACGTCGCCGTGGCCGAATGAGGTCCGCCGCAAGGCGATACCAGACCGGGCGGACACACGGGCTTCGTATGGGATCGTCGCTTCGATTGGGCTGCACGGCACAACGTCGAGGCCGTGCAGCCACCCGGCCGTCAGCCCAGAGAACGCCGAGCCCGGAGGAAGGCGCCGCCGTGCGACTGCGAGCTTCTCCATTGGATCCACGGAACGAGCATCATCGCGCCAGCGCCGGGCGACAACCCAGGCTGTTAATCCACTAGGTCTCGGCTCGCGAGTGGCGGCGTTCCACCCGCGGGCCGATCGACGTCAGCACGTCGTAGGAGATGGTCCCCGACCACTCGGCCACCTCTTCGGCGGTGATCACCTGCTCCCCGTCGCGCCCGATCAGCGTCGCGGTGTCGCCCACCCTCACGCCCGGCACGTGCGTGACGTCGAGCGTGATCGCGTCCATGCTCACCATCCCGATCAGCGGCGCCCGCTGGCCGCGGACCAGCACGTGGCCGCGATTCGCGCGCGCGCGGTGCACCCCGTCGGCGTAGCCGATCGCGACCGTGGCCACCTGCGCCGCTCCCTTCGCGGTCCAAAGCGCGCCGTAGCCCACGGTCGCTCCCTTCTCGACGGTCTTCAGGTGCGTGACCATCGACCGCAGCGACAGCGCGGGCCGCGTGCCCCGCCACTCGCAGCCGTAGATCGAGATCCCACACCGCACCGCCTCGAGCGCGAAGTCGGGATGATTCAGCGCGCCAGCGGAGTTGCACGCATGTCGCGTCCCCGGACCGACCTCGAAGCGCGACAGCGTGTCCAGGAACAGATCGAACTGCCGGCGCGTCATCACCTCGTCCGACTCCGACTTCGCGAAGTGAGTCCACGTCCCGGCCAGTCGGGTGCCGCGCGACTCCGCGATCTGCCGGGCCAGCGCCGCCGCCTCTTCCGGCGCGCAGCCAAAACGGCCCATCCCGGTGTCGATCTTCAGGTGCACGGGCACCGGCTCGCTCGAACCCGCGAGCGCCTCGGCGACCTCGCGGCTCGACACTCCGATGCTGCAGCCGGTCGCGGCGGCCGCGCTCGCCTGCGACGGCAGCACCCCGCCCATGACCAGGATCTGCTCCGGGTCGACGAGCCCGCGCAGCTGGGTCGCCTCCTCCAGGGTCGCGACCGCGAGCCCGGTGGCGCCGCCCTCCAGCGCCGCGTGCGCGACCGGCACCGCGCCGTGGCCGTAGCCGCCGGCCTTCACGACGGCGAAGAGCTTCGTCCCGCGTGGGAGGTGATGGAGGATGCGCTCGCAGTTGGCGCTGACGGCGCCTAGATCTACCTCCGCCCAACGCAGCGAAGAGTTCAGAGGCCGCCGACTCGCAACACGTTCATGACCAGGGGGATCTCGGGCAGCAGGTCACTCGCGAGCAGGCCCGAATCGCCGAGGCGCGCCGCGATGCGCCGCCCCGCGGCCGCGTGCACATACACGCCGGTGACCGCCGCCGCAAACGGGTCCGATCCCTGCGCGATCAGGCCGCCGATGATGCCGGACAGCACGTCGCCCGTGCCCCCGCTGGCCAGCGCCGGCACCTCGTGCGGGTCCTCGCTGACGCGGCCGTCCGGGTGCGCGACCACCGTGCGCGCCCCCTTCAAGACGATGACCACACCCCACTCTTTGGCGGCTTTCCGCGCCGCCGCGGGGCGGTCGGCGTTGATCTGCTCGGCGGTCTTGCCCGTCAGGCGGGCCATCTCACCCGGATGCGGTGTGAGGACGCGCCTGGGGCCGAGCTTGCCCTTGGAGCGCGGCGAGTCGGCCAGCGCGTTCAGGCCGTCGGCGTCGATGACCAGCGGACACTTCGCGTGCACGGCGAGGTCAACCGCCAGGCGCCACGTCGAGCTGTCCCGGCCAAGCCCCGGACCGACTATCCCGACCTGGGCCATAGCGAGCTGGCGCAGGATCGAGTCGTAGGCGGCGTGCCCGACCGCGCCCGGCGCCACCTCCGGCACGGGGGTGGCCATCACCTCGGTGCATTTGGCCGCCAGGATGGGATAGATGGTGTTGGCGACCAGCAGCCGCACGAGCCCGGCGCCGGTACGCGCGGCGGCGGTCGAGGAGAGGTAGGCGGCGCCGGTAAGTCCCAGGCTCCCGGCCAGCACGACCGCAGTGCCGAAGGTGCCCTTGTGCGCGTCCTTCGGCCGGCGAGGGATGGTCACGGCGTCGGGGGCGGGCAGCATGCTGACGGCGTCGGAGATCTCGAGGTGCGCGGTGGCCACGGCCAGCCGGCTGTGGTGCGTGATGCTGACCTCGACACGCGCGCCGCGGTCGTCGCCGAGCAGGCGTGCGCGGGGCGCCCCGTTGGGGCCAGGGAGGACCTCGATCTTGCGGCGCGGAAAGCAGATGCCCGTGCCGTCGAAACACTTGATCACCGCCTCTTTCGCCGCCCAGCGGCCGGCGAGGCGTTCGGCGTTGCCCGCGCAGTAGGCGAGCTCGGCGGGGGTGTAGACCTTGGTCAGGAAGCCGGGACCGGAGCGCTTGACGGCAAGAGCGATCCGATCAACCGATACCGCGTCGACTCCGATCCGCTGCACCCGCCAATTATTCGACGGTCACCGACTTGGCGAGGTTGCGGGGCTGGTCGACGTCCTGGCCCAGCTTCACTCCGATCCGGTAGGCGAAGAGCTGCAGCATCACGGTGTTGAGGATGACCGAAGCCGCTTCCTCGACCGCCGGCATCACGAAGACGTCGGTCGCCACGCCGTCGAGCGAGTGATCGCCCTCAGTCACCAGCGCCAGCACCGGCGCATTTCGGGCGACGATCTCGTGGACGTTGCTGACCATCTTGTCCCTGGTGGCGCTGACCGTGCAGACCGCGACGACCGGGAAGTGCTCGTCGAGGAGCGCAATCGGTCCGTGCTTCAGCAGGCCGCCCGAGGTGCCCTCGGCGTGGACGTACGAGATCTCCTTGAGCTTGAGCGCGCCCTCGAGCGCAACGGAGTAGCCCAGTCCGCGGCCCGCGTACATGAAGTTGCGGTAGGGGCTGTACCTGTCAGCCAGGGCGAAGATCTCCTCCTGCCGCCCGAGGAGCGTTCGGACCTGGTCCGGTAGGGCTCGCAGCGCCTCGACGAGCTCCTGCCGGCGCTCCAGGGAAACCCTTCCCTTCACGCTGGCGAGGCGCAGGGCGAGGAGATAGAGGCTGACTGTGTGCGCGAGAAGCGTCTTGGTCGAGGCGACGCCGATCTCGGGGCCGGAATGGAGATAGATCGCACCGTCGGCGTCGCGTGCGGCAGAGCTTGCGATGACGTTGGTCACCGCGACGCTGAGCGCGCCACGCTCCATCGCCTGGTGGAGCGCCACCAGGGTGTCGGCGGTCTCGCCCGACTGCGTGATCACGACGCCGAGCGTCTTGTCGCCGATGGTCGGACGGCGGTAGCGAAACTCTGACGCGTCTTCGGCCCGGGCCGGGATGCCGGCCCAGTCCTCGAGGACGTACTCGCCGATCATCGCCGCGTGCAACGACGTGCCCATGCCGAGGAGCAAGACGTCGCTGATGTCGCGCAACTGCTCGTCCGGCACGTCGAACTCGCGGAAGGAGACAGATCCATCGTCGGTGAGGCGTCCACGCATGGCGTTGGCGACGGCGTCGTCGGACTCGTGGATCTCCTTCAGCATGAAGTGCGGGTAACCGCCCTTCTGGGCCTGGGCGACGTCCCAGTCGACATGCACGACCTTGGACTTCACGGTCACCCCGTCGAGGGTCGAGACCTCGGCGCCCAGCGGTGTCACGGCAGCCACCTCTCCCTCGCCGAGCACGAGCACTCGCTTCGTGTAGGGGATGATCGCCGTGATGTCAGAGGCGATGTAGTACTCCTTCTCGCCGAGGCCGACGACGAGCGGCGCGTTGAGGCGCGCGCCCACCAGCAGCTCGGGGTCGTCGCTCGAGAACATCGCCAGCGCGTATGCGCCCTTGATGCGCTTCAGCGCGGCGCGCACGGCGGCGAGGAAGTCGCCCTTGTAGTACTTCTCGATGAGGTGCGGGACGACTTCGGTGTCGGTCTGGGAGGGGAACTCGTGCCCCTCGGCCTCGAGCTCCGCCTTGAGCTCGGCGAAGTTCTCGATGATGCCGTTGTGGACGACGAAGATCCTGCCGTGGCAGTCGGTGTGCGGGTGGGCGTTGACGTAGGTCGGCTTGCCGTGGGTGGCCCAGCGGGTGTGGCCGATGCCCAGGTTGCCCGACGGCATGTTCGCCTCGAGCTTCTGGATCAGGGTGTCGACCTTGGCCTCGGACTTGGTGACGCTGGTCCGGACAGCCTCTCCCGCCCTGGGCTGCTCGAGCACGGCGACGCCGGCCGAGTCATAGCCCCGGTATTCGAGTCGCTTCAGGCTCTCCATGAGGATGGGCGTCGCCTCGCGACCGCCCAGGTAGCCGATGATCCCGCACATTTCTTTACCTCTACTAGAACTCCTGGACCCGGTGGTTTGACTGGGGTAGAACGGCTGCGGAAGGGGCTAGGTTACTCCTCGGCCCCTCCCCCTCGATCCCTTCAGATGCTAGGGCGCAGGCGTTACGTTCGGGTTCTTCGAGATCGAGTACTTCACAGTGGCGTTGGCCACGGAGCCCGAAACCCCGGCCGGGTAGGGGATCGCGACCTGGAAGGTGGCGTCCGACGTGCTGCCGCTCAGGTCGACCGGCGGCAGGACGATCGTGCGGACGCGCTGGATCACGGTGGGATCGCCGGTGATGGTCGTGATCAGCGGCGTGATCGTGACCGCCGTCACACGGTAGCCCTGCGGCGGCGGATTCGAGGGCGGCGAGTCGAGAAGTGCGACTGGCGCGCTGGTCGTGCCCTGGACCGCTTCGGTGTGGATGTCGACCGAGGTCACGTCGACCGTGGTCGCGGGGACCGTGCGCACCGAGAGGTCGAGCTGGCCGTTGGCGTTGAACAGGGTCACCGGTTGGTTCAACGCGTCCTGGACGCCGAGCGCGTTGCCCTGCAGGATGGCGACGGCCCTCAGGTTGGTCTCCCAGCTGACCGGACCGCTGAACACGACCTTGCAAGGGTTGCGATTGGCGGGCACCGATGCGGTCGTGCATGTGGCGGCGGTCTTGCTGGGATCGATGTTCCATCCCGGCGCCGCTCGGGCGTTGACCTGCACCGGCAGCGTGAGCGTCTGGTACGTGTCGATGGTCACGGCGATCGGCGCCGGCTGCTGCTGGATGCCGACGTTCTGGATCAGCGACCTGACCTGGATGTTGAGCTTGACGGCCGACCCGGGTAAGGCGCGGGTCGCGTCCACGCTGGCGATGATGTTCGACGAGTCCGCCTTCTGGATCACGTCGGCCAGGCCGGAGATGGTGACCGTGGTCCTGGTCGGCGGGTTGATGATCACGATGTTCGGCGGCACCGTGTAGCTGAGAGGGATCGTGACCGGGCGGGTCGTCGGCGGGTTTTGCGAGAACGCGACCGCGCCGAGGACGAGGACGGCGAGGCCGAGGGACAGCAGCTTGAGCCGCCACTCGTTCGTGATCCAGGACCGCATCAGCGGCGGAACCTGAACCGGCCGTTGCCGTTCTGCGCCGCGACCTTGATCGCCACGCGGCGGCGCAAGCTGTCGGGATCGAGGTTGCGGCTGATCTTTCCCTCTTCGATCACGGAGATGTTTCCTGTCTCCTCGGAGACGACGAGGACCAGCGCGTCCGAGGCCAGCGAGAGGCCGAGCGCGGCGCGATGTCGCGTGCCGAGCCGCTCGCGCACGGTGCCTTCCTCAGGCAGCGGCAGCAGGCAGCCCGCTGCGATGATCCGGTTGCCGCGCACGATGACCGCGCCATCGTGCAGCGGCGAGTTGGGATAGAAGATCGACTGCAGCATCTCGGCCGAGATCTCACCGTTGATTCGCACGCCGGTGGCGGCGTAGTCCTCGAGGCCGACGTCACGCTCGAACGCGATCAACGCCCCGGTGTGCTTGTTGCTCAGGCGCTCCGCGGCACGGATCGCCTCGGAGATCGCCTCGTTGTACTGGCGGGTGTTGAACCGCGACAGGGGGCGGCCGATGTGGCCGATGCGCCCGAGTTGGTCCAGCGCGCGCCGGAGCTCGGGCTGGAACATGACGATGACCGCGATGATGATGAAGAAGGTCGCGTTGCGGAACAGCCAGGAAAGAAGGACCAGGTTGAGCGACGTCGACACCACGCCGACGACCGCCAGGAGGATCAGCCCGACCACGATCTGGGTGCCCTGCGTCCCACGCAGCAGGCGCAGCACCTGGTAGAGCAGGAAGGTCACCACGGCGATGTCGACGATCTCCAGCGGCCCGAGGTGGTGGACGACGTCGAGCAGCTGCGTCCAGTACTGGTCGAGGATGGCGCTCATTCGCCGATCAGCTCCGCCATCAGCGCCATCTGCGCGTAGAGCCGGTTCTCCGCTTGCTGGAAGACGACGGAGCGAGGCCCGTCGATGACGTCGTCGGTCATCTCCTCGCCGCGGTGCGCGGGCAGGCAGTGCATGAAGACGGCCTCTGGCGCGGAGTCCATCAAGCGCTGGTTGACCTGGTACGGGCTGAACACCTTCTGCCTCGCCGCCCGCTCGTCCTCCTGCCCCATGGAGGCCCATACGTCGGTGTAGATGGCTGTTGCGTCGTGAACGTCGACCTGGCTAGTGAGCGTGATGTGATTTCTTCCGGAGTTGATGCTACGAGCGCGCTTGACGGTGGCCGTGTCGGGATCGTATCCCGGGGGGGTGATCACGGTCAGGGCGAAACCCGCCAGCACGGAGGCCTCGATGAGCGAGTTGGCGATGTTGTTGCCGTCGCCGATGTAGACGACGCGCTCCTTGGCGACGTCGCCGTGCAGCTCCTCCAGGGTCAAGAGGTCGGCGAGCACCTGGCAGGGATGCGAGTGGTCGGTGAGGGCGTTGATCACAGGCTTCTCGGACGAGCGCGCCAGCTGGAGGAGGTCCGCATGGGAGCGCAAACGCGCGATCACGCCGTCCACGTAACGGTCGAGGACCCTTGCCGCGTCGGCCACCGACTCCCGGAAGCCCAGCTGGACGTCCTGGCTGGTCAGGGTCGTGGTGGCGCCGCCAAGGCGGGCGATCCCGACCTCGAAGCTCACCCGCGTCCGATGAGAGGGGCGCTGGAACAGCATGGCCATGTGCTTGCCCTGGAGCGGGCGTTCTTGCCAGTGTCCTGACTTGATCTCCCGGGCCAGGTCGAGCAAGCGGCGGAGGTCGCCTGGCTCGAGGTCGGCCACGTCGATGAAGTCCCGTCCCCTCAACGAGATCACACGACGGATCATGATCTCTCAGACGCTGCTAGAGGCGGGGTTCGATCAGCTCCCCGGCCACGACAGGCGAGATCGCCAGGTCGCGGACCGAATCGAACTCGGGCAGCCTCACGCGGAGCCTGGGCTCGTCGCGCAGGCGGACGATCAGGTCACGGCAGGCGGCCGGGGCAAGCCCGAAAGCCGCGGGCTTGAGGACGAGCGGCGCCTCGTTCTTGAGCTGGATGGTCAGGCGGTCGGTGAGCCGGACTCGCGGCCAGGAGTTCGGCTCGGACAGCGTGACCGCCCCCATGGCCGTCCACACCGCCCGCATCTCGTGCCTGCCCTCGATGACCAGGAGACGGTCGCGGAAGAAGCACAGCCGCGCCGGCGGCCAGCTGAAGAGCTGCACGACGGTCCAGCCCGCGAACGCCGCGCCGCCGATCGCGCCGACCGCCAGCGCCACGCCGGCGATCTCGCCCTCGGGCAGCTTGAACGCGCCGGCCGCGAGAAGCCCGAAGACGGCCGTCCAGCCGAGCGCCGCCAAGCCCGTGGCCACGGCCGAACGGTGCGAGCGAACGTAGATCAGGCTCTCCCCACCACCAGCGAGTAGTGTATGCCCGAGATCTGATGCGCGACATCAAGGCCGAACGCGCCGCGATGGACGAGGCGGCGCGCGGCAAGACCGTCCTGACCACCTTCGAGCAGACGTGCACCGAGATCCCGGACCAGGACGCGCTCAAGTGGCGAGACCCCTCCGGCGCCTGGCGCAGCCTCACCTGGAGCCAGTACCGGCAGGAGGTGCGCAAGGTCGCCGCCGGCGTGAAGGCGCTGGGCTTCAAGCCTGGCGAGTTCGCCGTGATCATGGCCCGCAACCGGCCCGAGCACGTTCTCGCCGACCTCGGCATCCTGCATGCGCGCGGCACGCCGGTGAGCCTCTACAACACACTCGCGCCTGAGCAGGTCCAGTACATCGCAGGGCACTGCGACGCGGTGCTGGCGGTGGTCGAGGACGCGGGGTTCTACAAGAAGTTCGAGGCCATACGTGCGCAGCTGCCCAGGCTGCGGACGATCGTGGTCATCGATCCGAGCGGCGTGGAGCTGGGCGACGACGTGATCTCCTGGCAAGCGCTGATCGAGCGCGGCGCGGAGGAGGACCTGCGCAACCCCGAGGCTTTCGAGGAGTGGCGGAAGGTCAAACCGGACGACCTGGCCACGCTCGTCTACACGTCCGGCACGACGGGTCCGCCCAAGGGAGTGATGGAGGCGCACAGCAACATCTGCTGGATGGCCGAGTCCGGGACCTCGTTCTTGAACCGGCTGGGCCATCGCCACATCTCGTACCTGCCGTTCGCGCACGTGTTCGAGCGGTTCGTCGGGTACTACGGGGCGATGCGCCAGCAGACGACCGTGCATTTCTGCCCCGACCCGGCGCAGCTGTTCGCCTACGCGGTGCAGGTCAAGCCGACATCGCTGATCGGTGTGCCACGAGTGTGGGAGAAGCTCCAGGCGGCCCTGATGGCCGGCATCCAGGCCGATCCGGACGAGCAGAAGCGGACGGCGATCCTCGGCGCGATCGAGGTCGGGCGGAGGCTGGTGAAGCTCCAGCAGGCCGGGCAGGATCCTCCCGCCGAGATGCTGGCCGCGGCCGAGCGAGCCCGGCCGGTGTGGATGGCGATCCGGGCCAAGGTCGGGCTCGAAGACTTGGAGTGGGCGATCACCGGCGCCGCGCCCATCAACCCCGACGTGATCGAGTTCTTCCAGGCGCTGGGGATCAACCTCTGGGAGGGTTGGGGCATGACCGAGTGCACGGTCGGTGCCACCTACAACCCGCTGGGCCGGATCAAGAACGGAACCGTCGGCATCGCCGACCCCGGGATCGAGATGAAGATCGGCGATGACGGCGAGGTCCTCCTGCGCGGCGGCAACCTGATGAGGGGCTACTACAAGGACCCGGAGAAGACAGCCGAGACGATCGACCCGGAGGGATGGCTGCACACCGGCGACGTGGGCACCATCGACGAGGACGGATACCTGCGGATCATCGACCGCAAGAAGGAGCTGATCATCACCGCGGGTGGCAAGAACATCTCCCCGGCCAACCTGGAGGCGCTGCTGAAGCAGCACCCGCTGGTCGGCCAGGCGGCCGTGATCGGCGACCGGCGACCCTATGTCAGCGCCCTGATCGTGCTCGACCAGGAGGTCGCGCCCGTCTGGGCGCGCAAGGCCGGGATTCAGTTCACCTCCCCGGCCGACCTGGCCGCCAACCCCGCTGTTCACGCGGAGATCCAGAAAGCCGTCGAGGAGACGAACCGCCACGTCTCCAACGTCGAGGCGATCAAGCGCTTCACGGTCCTCCCGGCCGACTGGACGCCCGAGACCGAGGAGCTGACGCCGACGCTCAAGCTGAAGCGGCGCGTGATCAACCAGAAGTTCGCGGACGCGATCGAGGAGATGTACTCGCGGGCGGAAGCTAGGTCTTAGCGCCGCTCTTGCCGGGTTTAGCCGGCTTGAAGCTCATCACGGCCTCGGTGAACAGGCGCGTCGCGATCCTGGTCTTGGGTTCGCCCGTTCGAGCCGCGATCTTGGTGAGCTGGTCGATGACGCGAGGTTCCACGTTGAGCCGGTAGAGCTGTTTGACGACGGTTTTTTCTTTCATGGCCACGAGTGTGGCCGTCAGGCGGGGTAGTTGACTACCCCGCCTGTTAAGACCTACTTCAGGACCGTCGAGCAGTACTGAGGGAAGCCGCCGAGCGGGCTCGTGCAGTTTCTCGTCTGCTGGAATTCCGCCGCCTGGCCGAAGTCCTCGGACGTGCCCGGGTAATCGCCGCCATAGGTGAAGGCGTGGTCCGCGCCGTTGAACGCGTACCAGGGATAGGTGCAGAAGGGCTGGCCGAAATTCGCCGCGCCGCAGTCCTTGTTGATCTCGGCGATGCCGCCGAAGTCGCTCACCGCCGACCAGCTTTTCGCGCTGCTCCCGTCGCCGAAGGTGACGCCCTTGATCTGCAGCGGCGAGAACTTGAGCCAGGTCGGCACGTCATACGAGAAGCAGGGTGGCTTGGTCGCGCTCCCCGGCAGGCAGAACTGTCCGGCAGGTGTGGTGTAGTCGCCGGTGTGTCCGATCTCCCACACCAGCGAGTTCGGCGCGTCGTTGACGATTCCCCAGCTCAACGCATTGCCCAGTGTCTGCGTGTCGAACGCGGGCATCAGCGGGCCATCGCCGCCCTTGGCGTCGAGGATGATCGTCCCCGAGTGGCCGGTCGTCAGGTCGGTGACGGTGATGTGCATGCCGTCCTTCGCCGCGGTCACGTACTGGTGGTCGGTGATCGTGTCGCCGGCGGTCATCATCAGCGGCCCTCCGGTCGAGCTGTCGGTCAGCATGGCGTTGAACGCAGCTGATTCGGAGTTGCCGTGCTGGGAGACGCGCCACACCGGCGAGCATGCGGTGTACGTGTTCATCGAGAACCTGACGTTGAATCCGCCGCCCGCGCCACAGTTGGCCGTGATGCTGTTGGGGTAGAACTGCAGCTCGAGGAAGGCCTCGCCGAAGAGGCTGTTCGGGTCGAGCACTGTGCCGCCGATCCAGAAGGTCGGCCCCACCGCGTCGACGTTGACACTCCCATCGGTCGGAAGCACCACCGTCCACGTGATGTCCTGCGCCGATCCTGCGTGATTGGACAGCGGGTCGATCTCAGGTTCGTCGTGCCCTGTGCAGCCGGCCGTGTACCAGACGCCTCCGGTCGGATGGTGCGCGATGCACAGCGACTGCCCGCTGCCACCGGGCGCGCCGGCGAGCCCGACTG
>WNGH01030963.1_pt1 | contig 12012 bp, 10 predicted proteins | sample 5400631 | NCBI WGS metagenome assembly WNGH01 (sample SAMN13153373, study PRJNA577476) | soil metagenome | isolation source: 115 cm soil or saprolite under Garry oak tree replicate 1 | place: USA:California | collected 2016-06-15 | reverse complement strand
GCGATCGGACTGGAGGCGGGTCGCCCCGGCGATCGCAGCGGACAGCGGGCTGCTGGCGGCCTACTTCGCGGGGCGGTTCGCCGGCCTGGCGACGGCTCGACGCCAGCCCGGTGCACGGTGATGCGGACGGCTCGGAGAAGCGCCTTGACCAGGCCGACGACATCGGCAGGCGGCCGGCACGCCGGGCCGGGTACGGGCGGGGGGAACGCTCAGCGCGCCTGGCGCCTGGTTGGCTGGCGGCCGGTCCGCTGGGGTATCGCGGTAGCCGCCGTGCTGGCCAGCCTCGGCTGGGCCGTCGTTTCCGTCTGGCCCCCGGGCCCACTCAACCCCAGGACGACATGCGTCTATACGGCTAGCAGCCGGAGCGCCCTGAACAGCTTCGACCAGCTCACCGGACAGCAAGTGAACTGCGTGCTGCTGTACAACGACGCGAACACGACGTGGTCTGAATGGGCCAAGCCCTGGTTCACCGATTTTCCGGGCGGCGACACTGACTGGCGGCAATGGCTCAGCGCCGATCCCGGCGCCCGCAGGGTGGTCCTGTCCCAGGAGGTGGTGCCCGACGGCGTCCCGTCGAACTGGCGGGAAATCGGCGCCGCCGGCGGCTACGACGGGTATGCCCGCCAACTCGCAGCGAACCTGGTGGCCGCCGGAATGGGTAATGCGGTGATCCGGCTCGGTCACGAGATGAACGGCACCTGGTATCACGACGCGCTGGGAAACGATCCCGCCCAGTACGGTGCCTGGGCCGCGTACTGGGCCCGGATCGTGACGGCGATGCGTTCGGTGCCAGGTGCCAGATTCCTGTTCGACTGGAACGTCAACGCCGGCTACCGGAACATCCCCCTGGATGATTACTACCCGGGCGACAGCGTGGTGGACGTGATAGGGGTCGACGTCTACGACTCCGGCATGCCCGGCCATCCCCGCGATCCCGCTGTGCGCTGGACACGCCTGGATCACGAGCCAGGGGGGCTAGCGCAGGTCGTGGCGTTCGCCCGGCGGCACGGCAAACCGCTCAGCGTCCCCGAGTGGGGCGTGGTGAACGCCTCCGGCGAAGGGCTGGGGGACGATCCGGCCTACGTCACCGGCATCGCCGACACGATCAAGGACAACAACGTCGTGTACCAGGCCTACTTCGACCGCCCGGTGGGAGGTGTCATGGCCCTCAAGGATGCCCCGCAGTCCTTGCGGCTCTGGGTGAAGTATTTCGGCCCGCACGGCACGCTCTCGGGGCGGTCGTGGTTATGGTCCGCCGGCCACGCGGCCGACCGGTGGATCGCCTCAGCTCAGTAGCGCTCCGGCGACGCGCTCGGTGATCGTGTCCCAGCTGTACTCGGCCAGCCAGCTGTCGTTACGCCGCGCGCGGCCGGAATCAGGCCCGACGAGATCGGAGGCGAGCCATGCCTTGACCGCCTCGGCTATCGCGGCGGCGGAAGGCTCGCAGACTGACCCCTGCCAGGCCTGCGTCACCAGGTGCCGGGCCAGGTTGGCCGGGGCCGAGGTCGTGACGACCGGTACGCCGCAGGCGAGGGCCTCGAGCACGGCGATGCCGAACCCCTCCCTGGCGGACGGGAACACCGCGACTCTGGCCGCCTTGAGCAGCGCGTACACCTCTTTCTGCTCGCCGACGTCGTGGCGGAAGTCGACCGCGTGCGCTACGTCCAGCGAATGCGCGAGCGACCGGAGACTGTCCCGCTCCGGGCCGTCGCCCACGATGCGGCAGATAACCGGCATGCCCTCGGCGTGCAGCCGGGCCACCGCCTCCAGGAGCAGGTCGATGCGCTTGTGCGACATGAGTCGTCCGACCACCACGATGTCGGTGGTCTCGGCGTCGGGATAGGCCGCCTGGACGGCGTCCAGGTCGATGCCGTTCGGTGCCGCCAGGATCGCGGTGCGAGGGCCCAGGGCGGCGCGGAGTGCCTCGGCCGTCTGGGGGGAAGCGGCGATTATCTGATCCGGCAGGGCCATGGCGAGCCGTTCGATATACCAGGCAAAGACGCCCAGCGGCCCGAGATACTCCCGCCAGTACGACCGGCTCCACACTTCATGCCAGGTGACGACCAGCCGCTTCCGCTTTATCGCGGTGACGAGACGCAGGGCGAAGATCTGGAAATACGGCATGTGGTCCGCCTCGACCACGTCGAAGCGGCGGAACAGGAGCCGCATGCAGGCCAGGCTGAAGAACACGGCCTCGCTCACCGACCGCGTCCTGCACCCTGACCCGCGGGCCCTCCCACCAGTTCATCGTGTACACGTGGACATCCGCGTGCCGCGTCAGCCGCCGGGAAAGCTCGAAGTACCGAAGCTCCTTGCCGCCACGGTGGTAGGGATAGATCGCGTCCGTCACGAGCGCTATGACTGGCTTGCGGTGATCTCTCATCAGGCTCACTTCGGGGAGGTCGGGCAGCGGCTGAGGAAGTGGATGGATTCGGCCGGGCTCGCGAGGCGGATCGTGATGCGGATCTGGCCGCCGTGGCAGACGAGCGGCAGGGCAGGATCCATGGTGACGGTCGCGCCCGGCGCCAGGGTGCTCGTGCCGCTGACCGGGCGGGTGGTCAGGCCGCCCGCTTTCCCGATGCGGGAAGCCGTCAGCGACCACTGGTACCTTCGCGTGCCGGAAGAGTCGTTGTGGATGGTGAAAGGCACGCGCAGGCTGGTACGCGAGGCGGGCAGCCGCGCGGGCAAGGATTGCGGCTGGGCGAATGACAGAGCCGTGTAGGACGGCGGCGTCGTGTCCAGCCCAGCCTGACGCAGGACCGTATGCCCAGCCGGCGTCTGCGCCAGCGAGGCGGCCGTCACCAGCACCAGCGATGCGATGATGAGCGGGATGCGGCTCTTGCGTCCGGTGATGGCGTCAGCTCGCCTTGCCAGTGGCGATCTCGCCCGGACTTTCGCTGAGCTTCACCGGCCGCAGGGCGGCGGCCCTGGCCGGGCCGTCCGGGCCGGGAGCCGGCGCCTCAGGAAGGGCTGCCCGGGCCCGTCGGCGACGCAGCCGGACCTTTACCAGCACCCAGGCGCAGACCAGGGCGTCGCGCATCTTGATCTTCTTACCCTCGCCATGCGATCGGCTGTAATAGCTGACCGGCACCTCGAACGGCCTTACCCCGTTCCGCAGCAGCAGCGCCGTGACCTCGGTATCCAGCCCGAACCGCTCCTCGGTGAGATCCAGGGCCGTTAGCATCGGCAAGGGGATCAGTTTCAGGCAGGTATGCAGATCACTCATGCACGCGTCGAAAAGAATATTGGCCAGCACGGTGAGAAACCGATTTCCTGCGGCGTACCGCAGCGAGTGGTAGACGGTGTTGAAGCCGAACATGCGCACCCCGTATACCACGGCACACCGGCCTTTCAGCACCGGATCAAGCATCCGCGGAATGTCCTCGGCCGCATACTCAAGGTCAGCGTCGAAAGGCACAACATGTGATCCCCGGGCAAGGGACACCGCCGTTCGCAATGCTGCCCCCTTGCCCCGGTTCTGCCCGTGGCGGTGCACTACCAACCGGTCATGACGCATCCTGGCCAGCAACACCTCGGTCGCGTCTGTGCTGCCGTCATCGACCACGATGAGCTCGAAGTCACACGGGTACGGGGTCTGCAGCACCTCCTCGACCGCCCGCACGATCGTGCGTTCCTCGTTGAACACCGGCATCAGGATCGATAGCTTCACCCCCCGGCCGACGGCATCCCCGGTCGGCGTGGGCTCGGTTCCGCCGAGCCGCCCGGGAGACTGGGTGCGGTGCAGCACGGGGACGACTTCGCTCCTCCCCCGTGCAGGTGGTTCACACCAAGGCTCAGTCGCATACAAAGCCGGTCCTCCTCCTGACGTCCGCCGAGTGCCTTGTCTACAAACGGCCCCCATCCGGAAGGCGCCGCTGCCTCGTAACCGGTTCCGGAGATCAGGCCAACCCGAGACCAGCTGAAGTCTGGACTCGATGAATCGACGCCCAGCCGGAGGTCCTGGTTTACCCAATAATGCAGATATCGAGTGAGACAAGTCACGACTCCACATATGCGCAGTTAGATCACTGTTTGCCGGCGCCGGTCCGCCGCCCCGCGGGTACGGCCTGCCGATCCCGGCTGGACGCGTCTCAATATGGGGGAAACCGCCGCTATCGTGGCGGCATCGCGGCTAGCGTGGGTGGCTTGAGCGAGGGGATGGCGCATGCGGGTGACGGTCGTCCGTCCTGGCGACCTCGGACCGAGCGAGGCGAGCCTGTGGGCTACGTTCCAGCGGTCTTCGCTGGCGACGCTGAACCCGTTCCTGTCGCTCACCTTCGCCCGGGTGGTGGGCCGCTGCCGGCCGGCCGCCCGAGTGGCCGTGGTGGAAGCCGACCGCCAGATCGAGGCGTTCCTGCCCTTCGAGCTGACCACACACAGAATGGGGATGCCCATCGGTTACCCGATGAACGACCTGCAGGGTTTTGTCGGCCGCGGCAGGCCGATCGACGCCCGGCACGTCATACGCCGAGCCGGCCTGCGCGGATGGCGCTTCGTGGCCGCGCCTGCACAGCAGCAGGCACTCGTCCCGCACCGCTATGCGGGCACGCTGGCCAGGGTTCCGGTCATCGATCTCGCCAATGGATACCAGCAGTACCTCAGCAGCCGTAATAGAGCCAGCACGAAACGGATCGCCGAGAAAGGGCGGGCGCTGGAGCGCCAGCTCGGCGCCTTGTCGCTGCAATGGTCTAGTCCTAGCCCACAGCAACATCTTCGGCAGCTAATCGAATGGAAGACGGCTAAATACGGCGGCGCACGTCAGCTGTTCTCAGACCCGACCGCCTGGCGCATCCTGGAAGAGCTGACGACGGAACCGGGAGACGATTGCCGTGCCTTGCTCAGCGTGCTATCCGCAGGCGAGCGGACCGTCGCCCTCTTCTTCGGCTTGATCGCGCACGGAGGCCTCTCCTCCTGGTTTCCGACCTACGACCGCGAGCTCAGTCGCTTCTCGCCGGGCCGTATGATGTGGCAGCCCTTGGCCGAGCAGGCCGCCAGCCGGGGCATCACCCGGCTGGACCTCGGCTACGGTCAGGATCCGTACAAGTTCGGCCTGGCCAACGCCTCGTATCTGGTCGCCGGTGGCGCAGTCTGGGCTAGCCGATGCGAGCAGGCCGTACGCAGCGTCTACCGCCGGCTGCACGAGCGAGGCAGCCGAGCCCCCGGTCTTGCCGGACGAGCCGACGGCGAAAGAGATGACATGGCGGAGCTCGCGGAGACGGCATGGTGAGCCGCATCACGGTACTCGGCACCGGCTACCTGGGGACGACGCACGCCGCATGCTTGGCCGAGATGGGCTTCGAGGTGCTAGGGGTGGACGTCGACCCAGCCAGGATCGACGCGCTCACCCATGGTGAGCTGCCTTTCTACGAACCGGGACTTGAGTCGCTGCTCCAGTCAGGGCTGGAGTCGGGTCGGCTGTCCTTCAGTTCGTCCTACGCGGAGGCGGCCGCCTTCGGCGACGTGCACTTCATCTGTGTCGGCACGCCGCAGCTCAAGGATTCCTATGGCGCGGACCTGTCCCAGGTTGACAGCTGTATTGGCGCGCTGGGACCGCTGCTGGACCGGCCGTGCCTGGTGGTCGGCAAGTCCACGGTGCCGGTGGGCACCGCGCAGCTGCTGGCCGGACGACTGTCCCGCATCTCGCCGGCCGGCCGCGCCTGCGAGCTCGCCTGGAACCCCGAGTTCCTGCGGGAAGGGCACGCCGTCCAGGACACGATGCGGCCTGACCGGATCGTGGCCGGGGTGACCTCGGCACACGCGGAGGCCGTACTGCGTGAGATATACGCCGAGCCGATCGCGGCGGGCACGCCGTTCCTCAGCACCGACCTGCCGACCGCCGAGATCGTGAAGGTCGCGGCGAACGCGTTCCTGGCCACGAAGATCTCCTTCATCAACGCCATGGCCGAGGTGTGCGAGGCCACGCACGCTGACGTCACGAAGCTGTCGGAGGCGCTCGGCCTCGATCCCCGGATCGGCGGCGCTGCCCTGCGCCCCGGTCTCGGCTTCGGCGGCGGCTGCCTGCCCAAGGACATCCGCGCGTTCATGGCCAGGGCCGAGGAACTCGGGGTCGACCAGGCCCTGTCGTTCCTGCGCGAGGTGGACGCCATCAACATGCGCCGCCGGGCCCGCATGGTGGACCTGGCCAGGGAGCTGGCCGGGGGGTCGCTGCGCGGTCAGATCATCGGCGTGCTCGGGGTGGCGTTCAAGCCCGATTCCGACGACATCAGGGACTCGCCCGCGCTGGACGTCGCGGCCACCATTCACGACCTCGGCGCGGCGGTCACCGTTTACGACCCCGCCGCCCTGGTCCACGCGCGCCGGATGCATCCCGAGTTGAGCTACGCCGATTCGATGGTCGACGCCGTTACCGGCGCCGACGTGACGCTGCTGCTGACCGAATGGCAGGAGTTCCGTGACGCGGACCCGGAGAAGCTCGCGAAGCTGGTAGCCAGGCGCAACATCGTCGACGGCCGGAACTCGCTGGACGCAGACCACTGGCGCGCGGCGGGCTGGACCTACCGCGCTCTCGGCCGCCCAGGCTAGGCACGGCCCGAAGCGCACCGCCGCCGGCAGCCGGGTCCACTCCTTCGGCCCGCCAGGTTCCCGTTAGCGGCCATGGGCCGGAACCGGGAAGAACTCCTCAGGAGTCGTATCCCAGGCCGACCGCGTCCAGGGCCCTGAGCCACAGGTTCCTGCGTCCGGACCGGCGGTCCGGACAGGCCAGGGACCAGCGGGTGGCCTGCACGCCCAGGTAGGCGAGCGGCTCCGGCGGGAAGGGAGCGGCTTGCTCCGGACCATCTCCAGCTCGGTCAGTTCGGTCCGCTCGCCGTCGGACGTGCCGACCGACCCGGAGGCGTATTCGCAGGACCGGGCCGTCGCGGACGCGATCGCGGTGCTCGACGGCCTGGGCATCGGCCGGGCGCACGTGGTCGGCCTGTCGATGGGCGGCTTGACCGCGCTGCACCGGTGCTCGGGCACCCGGAGCGACGGCGCCCAGCCCGAGCGCGCCGAGGCCTTCCGCGCCGAGTCCGTGCTGACCGCGGCCGCGTTCGCGGCCGAGGGCGCCGCGAAGGTGGCCGAACGGTACGCGATCGGGCCGGCCAGGGTCCAGCTCCAGAACAAGAACCCGCGCTGATGCTCAAGCGCACCATCCCCACCGCCGGCCTGGCCGTCCTGCCGCGCACTGGCCACACCGCCAACCTGCGGGCCCACCGAGGTCTCGGCCAGCAGCACCGGCTGGCCGGTGAGCATCCGCAGCCCGGCGATGGTCCGGCCGAACATGCTGAAGAAGGTATCGGACGGACGGTAGTAGTAGCCGTCCTGACCCAGGGAGATGACGCCGCCCGCCATTTGCTTGGTCGGCTTGAATAGACATCGATCCTGTGCTGCGCTATACCGTGCGGTTGTATCGCCCTATAGTGCGTACCGCTCAGGGGGGTTTGGCCAGCATGGCAGATGAAGACCGCGGCAAGGAACTGCCGCAGCGGGCCGCCAACGCCGGGCCCGTCGCCGAGGACGACATCACCGAGTGGCTCGGGTCGGCCAAGCTCCCAGCCGCCGCCGGACCCCCGGCCGCAGCCGGACCCCCGGCCGCCGTCAAGCCCTTGCCCGCGCCGAAGGCCGAGGCCACGGTCACGCCCTCACCAGCGGCGCCGCCTCGGGCCGCCACCGGGACCCGGGGCCCGTCCGGGGGCCGCCTGGCCGTCCGGGTGGCGATCGTGGTCCTCGTGGCCGGGGCGCTGACCGTCGCGGCGGTCAGGCATTTCGCCCGGTCGCCGTCCGGCGGCCCGACCGGCGCCGCCGTGCAGCGCCAGCAGGCAGCGGTCCGCGACCAGGCCGCCGCCTGGGTCGCCCGGCAGGTCAGCCGGGACCGCGCCGTGGCATGTGACCGGGTGATGTGCGCGGCGCTCGCCGCGCACGGGTTCCCCCAGCGCGAACTGGTGGTGCTCGGGTCCACCTCGCCCGATCCGGTCAGCTGTGCCGTGGTCGTCGAGACGGCCACCGTCCGGGGCCTGTTCGGCAGCAGCCTCGACACGGCCTGGGCGCCGGCCGTCCTCGCGTCCTTCGGCTCCGGGCCGCCCGCCGTCACGGTCCGGGTGATGGCCTCGCACGGGGCGGCCGCATACCAGACCGCGCTCAACGCCGACCTGGCCGGCCGGAAGGCCGCCGGGGCCGCGCTGCTGAACGACCCGCAGATTACCGTCCCGGCGTCCGCCCGGACACAGCTCACCGCGGGTCGGGTCGACTCCCGGCTGATGCGGGCGCTCGTCGCCCTGGCCGGGCACCAGCCAATCAGCATCGTGCAGTTCGGGAACGACGGCCCCGGCGCGAGCGCCGGCGTCCCGCTCCGGTTCGTCGACCTGGCCGAGAACGTCCGGGCGGCGCACCTGGCCCGCGCCGCGTACGTGCAGTCCCTGCGTGCCAACCTGGGCACGGTGAACACCAAGTTCCGCCCGGCCACGATGACTACCGTGGTGCTGGCGGACGGCCAGGCCGTGCTGCGCGTCGAGTTCACCGCGCCGAGCCCGCTCGGGATATTCAGCCCGCGGGGCTCCGCCTGACGGCAGACCCCGGAGGCTCCGCCTGGCGGCACCCGGCCGAATCCTGCCCGCCTGACGCCGTGTAACGTTATGCCATATATAAAATACTCAAGGTCACAGACGCCAGTTCCGGTCCGCGGGATCTGTACTGGGAAGCCATGAGAGGCGGTGGCCGAGGCCCGCGTGCCTGGCGATGCCACTGGAGGGCGGCATGACGGTCGCTGATCACTTGTTGGCCGGCCTGCTCGACGGAGCCCCGGACGCCATGCTGTGCCTGGACGGTGACGGCCGGATCGTGCTGGTAAACGCCCAGGCCGAGCAGCTGTTCGGGTATCAGCGCGACGTGCTCGAGGGCGAGCCGGTGGAGACGCTCGTACCCGATGGCGCCAAGGCGGCGCACCTGGCGCACCGGGCCAGGTACATGGCCCGTCCGGCGCCGCACCCGGCTTCCGCGCGGACGGAGCTTTCCGGCCGCCGCCGCGACGGCAGCGTGTTCCCCGCCGAGATCTCGCTTTCCGGTGTCGGTACCGGCGACGGCATCCTGGTCATGGCGGCCGTCCGCGACGTGACCACCCGGCCGGAACGGCCGCTCCGGCAGTCGCAGCGGCTGGAGAGCCTGGGCCAGCTGACCGGCGGGGTGGCCCATAGTTACCACAGCCTCCTCGCCGTCATCTCCAGCTACGCCGCCTTCATCACCGAGGAGGTCGCCCAGGGCGGCCGGAATATCCGCTGGCAATCGGTCCGGGATGACGTCGCGCAGATCCGGCAGGCCGCCGAGCGCGCGACGGAACTGACCCTTCAGCTCCTGGCCTTCGCCCGCCGTGATGTCGTACCGCCCCGGCCGCTGGACCTCAACGAGGTCATCGCCGGGGTCGAGCATCTGCTCGTCCGTACCCTCGGCGAGCGCGTGACGCTGGAAATGCGCCTGGCCGCGGAGCCGTGCGTGGTGCTCGCCGACCCGGGGCAGATCGAGCAGGTCCTGGTCAACCTGGCGGTGAATGCCCGGGATGCCATGCCGGCCGGCGGGAGGCTGGTGGTCGAGACGGGCACCAGCTATCTGGACGAGGTCCCCGCCGCCAGCCGCGGTGGCCTGCCTCATGGCCAGTATGCGTGCCTGACGATCAGTGACACGGGCACCGGGATGACCAAGGGGATTCTTGAGCGCGCGTTCGAGCCGTTCTTCACGACCAAGCCCAAGGGCGAGGGAACCGGGCTCGGGCTGGCCACCGTGTACGGGATCATCACCCAGGCCAGCGGGGATGTGCAGATCGACTCGGAACCCGGTCAGGGCACCACGGTCACCGTGCTGCTTCCGTCCATCGGGCCAGAGGCAGGGGCGCGGCCGGACCGGGCGCAGGCGGCCGGTCACGGTGCGGGCGAGACCGTTCTCGTCGTCGAGGACGAGCCCGCGATACGGGAGGTAACCCGCAGGATCTTGGCACGCAGCGGCTACCACGTGCTGACTGCCGCCAGCGCCCGGGAGGCGATCGAGATCGCCACCAGCGCCGGTGGCGACATCGACGTCCTGCTCACGGACGTCGTCATGCCGCACATGCTCGGGAAGGAAGCCGCCGACCGGATTCGCGCGTTCCGGCCTGACGTGAAGGTGCTTTTCATGTCCGGCTACACCCAGGGACTCCTGGACACCCAGGGGGTAGCGGAAGCAGGCGTCAACCTCATAGAGAAGCCCTTCACTGAGGCATCGCTGCTCGCCAAGCTGCGGCAGGTCATCGGCTGAGCCGCGGGATCCTCACGGCGGCCGCCGTGGCCCGGACCGAGGCAAACCGGACCGAGGCAAACCGGACCGGGGAAAACCAGGCCGGGGGAAGCCAGGCCGGGGGAAGCCAGGCCGGGGGAAGCCAGGCCGGGGAGAGCCAGGCCGGGGAGAGCACGTCAGGAGTCGTACCCCAGGCCCGCCGCGTCCAGCGCCCGCAGCCACCGGTTCCTGCGCCCGGACCGGTTGTCCGCCCGGGCCAGTGACCAGCGGGTGGCCTGCACGCCCAGGTAGGCGAGCGGCTCGGGCGGGAAGGGGAGCGGCTTGCTGCGAACCATGTCCAGCCGGGTCAGCTCGGTTGGCTCGCCGCTGAGCAGGTCGAGCATGACCCGGGCGCCGAACCTGGTCGCCGCCACGCCGAGCCCGGTGTAGCCGAGCGCGTAGGCGACCCGGCCGCGGTGGACGGTGCCGAAGAACGCGCAGAACCGGGTGCAGGTATCGATCGCGCCACCCCAGCGATGGCTGAACCCGATGCCCTCCAGCTGCGGGAACGTGGTGAAGAAGTGATCAGCCAGACGAACCAGCGTGGCCGGCCGCTGGTCGTAGGCGGCACGGACGGCGTGGCCGAAATGATAGATGGCGTCGTAGCCGCCCCACAGGATCCGGTTGTCGGAGGTCAGCCGGTAGTAGTCGGCACTGGCACGGAACCGCGGCAGGGCATGCCGTGGCTGCGCGGGGAGGCTTCCGGGATGCCGGGCCCGTGAACCGCGAACCGACAGCGCGACCGCAGGTCGCGGCTGGAATCCCCGCCCTTCAGGGCGGCGGAGGATGTCAAAGACCGGCACGATGTACGGTCACAGCCGCCTGATCAGCGACGGGAACGCGTTGGTACCAAGCACGACGCGCCTGTCCCGCAGCACGCCGCGCCGGGTGCGCACGGTCACGCCGTCCGCGTCGCTGGCCAGGCCGGTGGTCGGCGTGCGCCGGCCTCGCAAAAGCCGCCGCCGATCACCGCCAGGTCGCAGGCCTGGTCGCCGCGCAGCGGCTCGCGCGCGTCCGGCGCGTCCGGCCGGTCCAGCCAGAACGGCGCCGGCTTCGCCGCCATGATCAGCCGGGTCAGCTCCTCGTGCCGCGCGTCCGGCGGCGCCCCAGGGGCAATCCGCCGTCAGACCGCGGCGAAGGCGTCTTCGAGGATGGACAGCCCCTCGTCGAGCAGGTCCTCGCCGATCACCAGCGGCGGCAGGAACCGGATCACGTTGCCGAACGTCCCGCAGGTCAGCGTGACCAGCCCGGCCTGGTGGCAGGCGCGGGCGACGGCCGCCGTGGTGGCCGGGTCGGGGTCGAGCGTCCCCGGCCTGGTCAGCTCGATCGCCAGCATCGCGCCGCGTCCCCGCACGTCGGCGATGACCGGGTACTTCTCCGCCAGCCCGTGCAGCCGCGGCAGCATGATCTCGCCGATCCGGCGCGCCCGCCCGGCGAGGTCCTCGGCCGCCATGGTCTCGATCGCGCCGAGCGCCGCCGCGCAGGCCACCGGATTGCCGCCGTAGGTCCCGCCCAGGCCGCCCGCGTGCACCGAATCCATGATCTCGGTGCGCCCGGTCACCGCGGCCAGCGGCATTCCGCCCGCGATGCCCTTGGCCGTGGTGACCATGTCCGGCACCACGCCCTCGTGCTCGCAGGCGAACCAGTCGCCGGTGCGGCAGAACCCGGTCTGGATCTCGTCCGCGATGAACACGATCCCGTTCTGGTGGCAGAACT
>WNGH01005544.1_pt1 | contig 12015 bp, 16 predicted proteins | sample 5400631 | NCBI WGS metagenome assembly WNGH01 (sample SAMN13153373, study PRJNA577476) | soil metagenome | isolation source: 115 cm soil or saprolite under Garry oak tree replicate 1 | place: USA:California | collected 2016-06-15 | reverse complement strand
CGAGCCGCGGATAGGTCACCAGGTCGTCCGGGCCGCAGCCGAGCAGCGTCGGCAGTGACGAGATCAGCTCCTTGGTCCCGATCACCGGCAGCACCGCGGCCGGGTGCACGGTCACGCCGTGGCAGCGTGCCAGCCAGGCCGCGGCCGCCTCGCGGAGCGCGGGGGTGCCGGCCGCGGCCGGGTAGCCGGGCGAGTCGCTGGCCATCGCGAGCGCATCGCGCACGACCCGGGGGACCGGGTCCACCGGGGTGCCGACCGACAGGTCGACGAGGCCGCCGCGGTGCGCCGCCGCCTTCGCCCTGGCCGGCTCAAGCGCCTCCCACGGAAACCGGGGCAGCCGCGCGGCCAGGGTCAGACCTGGACCTCCTGTGGCGGCAGGGAGGCGACCAGCGGATGGTCCTTGGGGATCTTGCCGGTCTTGGCGGCGCCGCCTGGCGAGCCGAGATCGGCGAAGAACTCTACGTTCGCCTTGTAGTAGTCCTTGTACTGATCGGGCACGTCGTCCTCGTAGAAGATCGCCTCCACCGGGCAGACCGGCTCGCAGGCGCCGCAGTCGACGCACTCGTCCGGGTGGATATAGAGCATGCGCTCGCCCTCGTAGATGCAATCGACGGGGCATTCCTCGATGCAGCTCTTGTCGAGCAGATCGACGCAAGGCTGCGCGATGATGTAAGTCACGTCGGAACTCCTCTTCAGTCCACGCGCTGGCACGCCCGCGAGGGCTGGGCCGGGCCCCAGTCTCAAGGCCCACTAGCTAAGTATCGCCTGCCCTGCCGGTCCGTGCGTCATCGGATAGGTCCCGCCGGGATGGCAGGCTATCAGCCGACCCGCAGGTGGCCTGCTGACACCGGGAAAGAGCCGCGGGTCCAGCCTTTGGCGCCCTTGGCTGCCCGCCATTCGTAGCGGCCGTACCGCACCTCGCGGATCCGGTAATGCGCAGCGTGCGCCACCAGCCAGGCGGCGACCGACCAGGCCTCGGCCGGATGCGGAACGGACACGGTCACCGCCGGATCCCCGGACGTGCGCACCGTGAGCGGTCCGAACGCCCGGGTCAGGCCCTGGCCGGCGGCGGCGAGGCGGGCCTGTCCCTTCGGCTGCCCGCCATACCAGCACCAGACCGACCGCGGGTTGTGCCCGGTGAATCCCCGTGTCAGGCCGGCCGCCATCTGCTGGTACTGGATGTACGCGGTGCCGTCGGCGCTGTGCTGGACGGCCTGCGCGGCCTTGTAGACCGGGATCTGCTTGTATCCCGGCACCCGGCTGAGCGCCTGGAAGAACTTGGTTGTCGCGTAGACGGGGTCTTCCAGCTGGCGAGTGGTGCCCCAGCCTTCCGATGGCCGCTGCTGGAACACGCCGACCGAATCCCGGTCGCCGAACTGCAGGTTCTGCAGCTTCGACTCCTGCAGCGCAGCCGCGTACGCGACGGTGACCGCGCGCTCGGGCAGGGCCTGCCGCCTGGCCACGCCCGCGATGGTCGCCGCGATGCCGGCCTGGCTGGGGTCCAGCTTGAACACCTGGCCGCTGGCCTTCACCTCGCAGCCGCTGGCCGGCGCGAGCAGCGGCGCGACGTGCCGGAACGCGAAATAGGCGCCGCCGCCGAGCAGGATGAGGACGGCAAGGACGATACCGGCGGATCTGCCGCGCCTGGTGCTTGTTCCCGGCACAACAACAGAACGTACCCGGTGCGCGGCAACGGCTAGGCTCGCTCGCCATGAACGCCGCACCATTCCCGCCGGGTGAGTCCATACTGCCGGCCGCGATCGATGAACTCTGGGAACGGCGCGACGGGCTCGGCCCGCAGGACGCCCGCGCCCGCGGCGTCGTCGTCGCCGCGGTTGACTCGATCGACGCGGGACACGCCAGGGTGGCCTGGCCGGACCCGGCGACCGGCGCGATCGTGGTGGATGAGCGGGCCAGGCGCGCGATCTTGCTGGCCTTCCGGCTGTTGCCGATGGTCGCCTCGCAGGTCGGCGACTTCCGTTACCACGACAGGGTGCCGCTGACCAGGCACCTGGACGGGGTCCGAGCGGTGGCTGGCTCGATCGTCCGGTGGGGCGCGTACGTCGCGCCCGGCGCCGTGCTGATGCCGTCGTTCGTCAACATCGGCGCCTACGTGGACGGCGGCACCATGGTCGATACCTGGGCTACCGTCGGCTCTTGCGCGCAGATCGGGAAGAACGTCCACCTGTCCGGCGGGGTCGGCATCGGCGGCGTGCTTGAGCCGGCCGGCGCGGTTCCGGTGGTGATCGAGGACGATGCGTTCATCGGGTCGCGGTGCATGGTCGTGGAGGGCGCGCGGGTCCGGGCTGGCGCCGTGCTCGGCAGCGGCACGATCCTGACCAAGAGCGCGCACGTGATCGACGTGGAAACCGGCGAGGAACTGCCGCGCGGCGAGGTCCCGGCGTGGTCGGTGTGCGTCGGCGGGACGAGAAACCGGAAGTTCGCCGGCGGGGAATTCGGCATGCCGTGCGTGCTGGTGCTCAAGCGGCTGCCGGCCGGCCGCGCGCACGACAAGGCGGCGCTCAACGACATCCTCCGCGACCACGGCGTGAACGCCTGACCGGCCGGCCAGCACCGGGCCGCCAGGTCCCGGTAAAAGCACCTGGCCGGGCATGGACGAAGCCGGTAATCGAGATGTATCTTGTCGCCATGGATCAGCTCGCCCGGGAGGATATCGCCGCCGCCGCGGCAGCGCACCGCGAACTTGGCCGCGACTATGACCGCGCCGTGGCGGAGGGGCTGATCGAGCGGATCGGCGACGAGATCGACAAGCGGGTGGACGCCAGGCTAGGGCAGCGCGACGACAAGCCAGCGAAGCGGGCCAGCGGCGGCAGGCCGGGTGCCGCGACCGGCCCCGGCGTCGCGGGAGTCATCCTCGGGCTCGGGTCGATGGGAATCGGCATCGGCGCGGCCGCCGTGGTGCTCGGGCAGCGGGGGTCCGGGGCGCTCGTCTTCCTGATCTGGCTCGTCATCGGCGTCATCAACGTCGTCTACGCCCGGCGGCGCTGACCGTCTCGGCGGCCGGGTAACCGCCGCCGGTGGCTGGACGCCCGCCGCGCCGCCCGCTGCCGCGGCTACCGTTGGGACCCATGAGCGTGCAATTCGAGCCACGCCGTCACGTGCGCCGCCAGGGCCCGGCCACGCTACGGGGCAAGGCCATCCCGAAGACCACCACCGACCAGCGCCTGCTCGACCGTCGTGGTCCGAGCGACTGGGTGCATACCGACCCGTGGCGGGTGCTGCGCATCCAGGCGGAGTTCGTCGAGGGCTTCGGGCTGCTCGCCGAGCTCGGCCCCGCGGTGTCGGTGTTCGGGTCGGCCCGGACTGCCCGCGGGACAGCCGAGTATGACCGGGCGGAACGGATTGGCGCGGGGCTGGCCTCGGCTGGTTACGCGGTCATCACCGGGGGCGGTCCCGGGATGATGGAAGCGGCCAACCGAGGCGCCGTGAGCGCGAACGGCGTATCCGTTGGCCTTGGCATCGAGCTGCCGGTCGAGCAGGGCCTGAACGAGCATGTCGAGATCGGCCTGGAGTTCAGGTACTTCTTCGTGCGCAAGACCGTCTTCATCAAGTACTCGCAGGCATTCGTCGTCCTGCCGGGCGGGTTCGGCACCCTGGACGAGCTGTTCGAGGCGCTCACCCTGGTGCAAACCGGAAAGATCACGAAATTCCCGATCGTCCTCGTCGGCAGCGACCACTGGTCCGGGCTGCTGGCCTGGATCCGGGACACGCTGGTCGCCAGCGGCAAGGTCGCCGTTGCCGATCTCCAGCTCGTGCGGGTCGCCGATGACCCGGCGGAGGTGGTCGAGATCATCCTGGACGCGCATAAATCCGGGGTGGTTCCGGAACTCGCCTAACCGCTCGGGCTCGGCCCGGCTCGGGCTCAGCCGAGGCCGCGCACGGTCCTGGCGGGCGGCCGGATGCCGCGGATGGAGCTGGCCATGTCGACCGCGCGGCGGGTCTGCCGTGGATGCGCGGTGCGGACCATGGTGGCGCCGAGCCAGGCGCTGATTGCCGCAATGGCCAGGGTGCCAGCATCCGGCCCCGGCTCGTCCCGCAGGTCGACCAGGGTGGCGTAACCCGCCGCGCGGGCGGCTGCCAGCCGGGCCGGCTCGACTCGCACCAGCAGCTGGCCGGCCGGCACCCGGGCGCGGCCGGTCGCCACCGGGTCGGCGCAGGCCAGGATGGCCCCGGTACGCAGCGCCAGCACCGGATCGGCGGTGATGTCGGCCGTCTGGCCGGCCGCGCAGACGAGAATGCCGGGATGATTTGCCCGGAATGCCGCGATTGCCGGGGAGCCGGCGTCGCCGAGATCGACGAGCGCGGCGCCCGCCCGCACGGCCGCTGCCGCCGTGGCCGCGTCGGCCGCGACCGCGAGCAGCGCAGTTCCCTCGGCCGCCAGCCGGTCCAGTGCACCCGCCATGGCCCTGAGCATGGCACGATTCCTTTTGTGCCAGTGGTGCTGATCGTCGTGGCCGCCGCGATAGTCGTCGGGGTGATCATTGTCGCGCTCGGCCGCGGCGGCGGGCTGGCGCAGTCCACCGCCGACTTCGTTCCCTTCGACATCGATGCCGTCACCGCTACCGATGTGGCGCTGCTGCGGCCGCCTGCGGCGCTCTGCGGGTATAACATCCCGGCCACGGATCAGGCTCTCAGCCGGATCGCGCAGGCGATGACCGAGCGGGAGGTAGAGATCGCGACCTTGCGGCGGCAGCTAACCGAACTGCGCTTGATAGCAGACGCAGCCGCCGCGCGCGACCAGCGCGCGCGTGACCAGTGGATGCCGCCGACCCAGCTGCCGCCGACGCGGCCGCCGCTGGGCCAGCCCCCGCCGGGCCAGCCGCCGCCGACGCGGCCGCTGCTGGGCCAGCCGCCAGCCGCGCCCGACCCGGGCGCTCCGCTGCCGTCGCGCCCGAGCGTGTGGCGGCGCGAGCTGGCCGAGCCGCAGGCCCCGTGGTCGGCCTGGCAGCGGCCAGCCGGGGAACCGGCCAGCGAGCCGGCCTCGGACGAGGATCCGCTCAGCGAGCCAGCAAGGGACCCGGCCACCGGCACCGATCCTGGCGCGCCAGGGGAGACCGCGCCAGGGAAGACCGCGCCAGGGGAGACCTCGTGACCAATCCAGCCCGCGGCGTGCAGCCCGGCCCGGACGGGCTGGCCCGGTGCCCGTGGTGCCTGGGCAGCGCCGACTACCTCGCCTATCACGACCGCGAGTGGGGCAGGCCGATCCGCGATGACACGCCGATGTTCGAGCGGCTCTGCCTGGAGGCATTCCAGTCCGGCCTCTCCTGGCTCACGATCTTGCGTAAGCGGGAGAACTTCCGGGCCGCCTTCCGCGGCTTCGATATGGCGGCAGTGGCCGCTTTCGGGCCTGCCGACGTGGCCAGGCTGCTGGCGGATCCCGGGATCATCAGGAACAAGGCGAAAATCGAGGCGGCGATCCGGAATGCGAATGCTGCCCTGCAGTTGCCCGCCGGGCTTGCTGACCTGGTCTGGAGCTACGCTGACGAGCAGCCCGTGGCGCCGGTCACGCTGGCCGACGTGCCGGCCTGGACGCCCGCGTCGAAGGCTCTCGCGGCGCAGCTCAAACGGCACGGATTCGGGTTCGCCGGGCCGGTAACGGCTTATGCCACCATGCAGGCAAGCGGTGTCGTCAATGACCATCTGGAGGCCTGCTCTTTCCGGGCTGGCTCGCCTTCCTGACCATTACCCGCTGACTGCCCAGGCCGGGTGAGATGGGCGCGACAATGGCGGCCCCGGCGCTCGCCTCGTCATGTTTGTGAAGTACTCAGAACGTGTCAGACTGTCATTAAATGTTCGATGGAGGCGAGCCAGCAGCGGCCGGGCAGGCATCGACGGGCGGTGCCCGGGCTGGCCCGCCGCTTGCCCCGATGGGTCTACTGTTGCCTGAGCCGGCGAACGGGACAGGCGTGCCGGCCTCCCAAGCTGCTGACAGCCGCGGGCCGCTGGCCTCCGGTGCAGCCATGGATTAACGGCTCGATGGAGGCGAGATGACCGAGGTAGAGCAGGCTCCCCCTGGCGTTGACGCGACGACGCCTACGCCGGCGCGCCTGTATGACTACTACCTGGGCGGCACGAACAACTTCGCGATCGACCGCGAGGTTGCCGAGCAGCTCCGGGCGAGCCTTCCCGAGCTCACCGATGCCGCGTGGGCGAACCGCGGCTTCCACCAGCGGGCGGCCCGGTGGATGGCCGGCCAGCACGGGATCCGCCAGTTCATCGACCTCGGGTCGGGGCTGCCGACGCAGGGCAATACGCACGAGGCGGTAACGCCGCTGGCCCCGGCGGCCCGGGTGCTCTACTGCGGGGTGGCCAGGCGGCCGTGAACGCGGCGAACGCGCGGCGGGGCCGGAGCCGAGGCCGGGGCTGGGTTCGGGGCCCGGGTCGCTCGGACTGAGAGGTCATCATGACAGCGAAACCGACGGTCGAAGCGCTCGGCATCGACGTGGCCGCGCAGGCCTGGCAGCGGTCCGGCGACGGCGACGGGTCGATCGAGGTCGCATTCGTCCGCGCTGACGGTCCCGCCGGAATCGACTGGGTGCTGATGCGCGTGGCCGGCGACCGGGCCGGCCGGGTGCTCGTCTACGACCGGAACGAGTGGGCGTGCTTCCTCGACGGCGTCCGGAGCGGCGAGTTCGACGCCGCAGCCCGCTAGCAATGGCGGGCGAGTTGGCGCAAACCCTTGTCCGGCCAGACCTTTCGTGCTATGTGCAATCATTGATCACAAAGTTTGTGAATCACAACTTAGGTAGCGCTATGCTACAAGTGATGTCCTGTCAAGAGGGAGATCGCGGATGACCGATGACGCCTATGGCGCGACCATCGCCAAGCGTCGGCTCTCCAGGCGCCTCGCCGAGCTTCGGGTAGCGACTGGCTATACGGCCAACCATGTCTGCGACATCCTGAACTGGGGCCGCGGGAAGGTCGGCCGCTTCGAGGCGAATCAGTGGAAGCGCCCGGAGATGAGCGACATCCGTGACCTGCTGCGCATCTACGATGCGCCGCCCGGCGTCCAGGACGAGCTCGAGGAGCTCGCGATCAGGGCGCGTGCCCGGCCCTGGTGGCGTGACTTCCCGGAGATCTTCGACAACGAGTTCCCGGGCTTCGAGAATGACGCGACCCGGATCCGGGTGTTCATGCCGCTGATCCTGCCTGGCCTGCTGCAGACCCCCGCCTACGTGGAGTCGCTGATGCGAGCGGGCTCGCGGCCGCCGGCCTGGCGGGAGCGGGCCCTGCAGACCAGGCTGCGGCGACAGGAGATTCTCGACCGGACCGGCGTCGCCGTGCCGAAGCTGAGCGCGGTGATCACCGAGGCATCGCTGATGTACCGCTGGGGTACCCGCGCTGACCGCTACGAGCAAGTAGCCCACCTGGCCGCGATGGGCAGCCGTCCCAACGTCGAGCTCCGCATCCAGCGCTTCGTCGACGGGCCGTATCCCGGCATGCATTCCATGATCAACATCTTTGGCTTCCCGGACGGGGAGCCCAACCTGGTGTACATGGAGACCGATTACGCGATCGAGGAGGTGAGCAGCGCGGAGTCCGTGAACACCTACGTCCAGGCCTTCGGCCGCGCCAGCGAGGCGGCGTTAGAGCCCGCCGACACCGCGGTCTTTCTCAGGCAACTTGCCGAACAACTGGAGTGAAGACGATGACTGATCTGTCTCAAGCCGCCTGGCGGAAAGCAAGCATGAGTTCGCAGAACGGAGGCTGCGTCGAGGTCGCGGCCAATCTCCCTGGCGTGACCGCCCTCAGGGACAGCAAGCGGCCGGATGACGGCGCGCACGTCGTGCCGCGCGCCGCGTTCGCGTCGTTCCTCGCTGACGCCAAGGCGGGCCGTTTCGACATCGGGGCCGGCTGAGCCGTCCGCAGTGCGAACGCAGGAACCCCCCGGGATGCAGCCCGGGGGGTTCCGCTATTCCTGCGCCTGTCTCAAGGCCCGGCACGTCACCAGGTGACAACTGCCGCGAATGCGACTGTACACGCGCCCTTTGCGGGCTGCACAGGCCTGCGCAGGCGTCCTGGCGTGCGCGGCAGCCACATCTGTGTGACCTGTCCGGTGCGGCAGGGAAGCGTTCAATCTGGCCATTTTCCGGAGAGGCCATTGCGAAGAGGGGCGAATGACTCATAATCTGTGCTTCACAGATACCTGAGTCGCGAAGGCGGAGGAGCATGTTACCGTCGCCCGCGGAGAGCGGGGAGGACCGGCCCCCCGGGCTTGGTCGGCCATCCGGTGATGGCGGACTGATGGCAGCGCCTGTGGCCGACGCCTTCGCAGTGGCGCCGCTGATCCCCGCGCAACCCAGCGTACGCTCCGGTGGCTGCTTCGCCAGGCCACTGCCGCTTGATGGCAGCTGCGCTGGCGCCGCAAGGCGCTTCTTCCGCGAAGCCGTGGCCGGCCTGGGAATGCCGGGCGACCTGATTCACGACGGCGTGACCATGGCCAGCGAACTCGCGGCCAACACGATGCACGCGCAGGACAACGTCGAGTTCGGCAGCAACCGGCTACGCCCGGTGACCGGGTTCCCCGAGCTGTGGATCTACGCCCGCGGCGGCGGTGCCAGGTGCGAGCTGGTCTGCAAGATCTTTGACTCGCAGCCGCGGTGGAAGACGGGCGATCTGCCCGATCCGACGAAACACGCGCTGGAGTCGGTTGACGGCCGCGGACTCCAGGTGGTCAACGGACTATCGGCGGGTCAGTGGGGCTATCACCCGACCCGTGCGCGGCTGGGCAACTGGAAGGTGCCCGGCAAGGTCGTCTGGTTCTCGCTACGGCTGCCGCCGTCCTGTGAACAGGTCCGGTCCGGCCGCCCGCGAGTCAGCCCGGGCCAGGCCGTCAACGAGCTGGAGAAGCTGCTGACCGACCGGGGGATCGGCGGTCGGCTGGTCCGGGTCGACGAGCCCGCGGCGGGGCTGGCGGTGCTCTCCGTCAGCCGCGACCTGACGGTGTGGTGCCATGGCGGCACGGTCTCCTGGAAGACGTCGGACGGCAGTTACGAGCGCCGGCTGCTTTCCGATCTCATCGATGTCGCCGAGCAGATCATCTGCACGCATGAGGAACTCGAGGTCGTCGGGGCGCCGACCTGAGATTGCGGCGCCGACCTGAGGTTTACCTGCCCTGGTAAACCGGTTGCTGCTTGCTGACGAAGGCCGCCGTCGCGGCGCGATGATCGGCGGTCCGGCCGAGTTCCGACTGCAGCTTGGCCTCCAGCTCCAGGGACTCCGCCAGGCCATGGGTGGCGGCGAAGATGAGGCTCTGCTTGATGGCCGCGTAGGCCGCCGTCGGCCCGGCGGCCAGCCTGGCGGCCAGCTCATGCGCCGCGCCAGCCAGCTCGTCGTCAGCCACGACCGTGTTCACCAGCCCGTAGCTCAGTGCCTTGTCCGCGGCCAGCGGCTCGGCGAGCAGCAGTAGCTCGGCGGCCCTGGCGGCGCCGACAAGCCGCTGCAGCGTCCAGGACGCGCCGGAGTCGGCGCCGAGCGCTACCCGCGCGAATGCCATCAGCACGCTGGCCCGCCGGGCCGCGATGCGGAAGTCGCAGGCAAACGCCAGCGAGGCCCCGGCCCCGGCGGCCACCCCGCCCAGCGCGGCGATTACCGGCTTGGGCATGCCGGTAATCGTCATGATGATCGGGTTGTAGTGCTGCCGCACGGTGTCGATGGACGCGTCGCCCGATTCGAGCAGCCCGGCATGCTCTCGCAGGTCCTGGCCGGCGCAGAAGGCCTGCCCCGCGCCGGTCAGCAGCACCGCGCGGACTCCGGAGTCAGCGTCGGCCTCGCGCAGCGCGGCGAGCAGCCCGGTCTTCATCTCGGCGGTCAGCGCGTTCCTGGCTGCCGGGCGGTTCAGCGTGATGGTGGCGATGGCGCCATCGAGGTCGTAGCGCACGGTGTCGGTCACACCGGCCTCCTCACATCGTCGGGGCGGCGCGCGCCACCCGATCGCAGACAACAGTCCACGAAGCGTGCGGCGGCAGGCAAGAGCTTGGCTGATTCTGCCTCAAAGAGCTCGGCGGCCTGCCGCCCCGGCCACTTGTCGGGCAGCAGCTCGGCGGGCAGCCCGGGATCTGCGAAGAGGAATTTCCGCCATTCGTGCACCAGCCTGCTCCGGGCAGCGAAGACGATCTCGTCCGGGCTGTCCGGGCCGACCTCGCCGATCAGCCCGGCGGCGCTGGCCAGCCATCGCTGGTAAGCGTGCGCCAGCCCGTCTAGGTCCCATGCCCGGGCGAGCAGCCCGCGGGCATCGCCGTCGTAGCTGGCGGTGAATCGCTCCGCGCGGACTCGCTCAGCCTCAAGCAGGGCCTCAAGTTCGATCGATGGCCGCGGGCTGACCCAGGTCGTCTCGTCAACCGGGGCGTAGCCGAGATAGCCGAGCGCGGCGCGGAGCCGGTCCCTGCGGGCCCGCTCCCGGATCCGGCCGACCACGATCAGATGCCAGCGGCCGTCCCAGTCGGGGGCGCCAAGGCGGTAGATCCGCTCGGCCGCCTCGTCCAGCCGCCTGACCGCCCGCGGCGTCAGCGCGTATCCCGCGCCATCCGCCAGCCGGACCGCCTCCAGCCAGCCCTGCCCGGCCATCCGCGACACGGCCGTGCGGACCGCCGGCGCGGTGATGCCGAGCGGGGCCAGCAGCCGGACCAGGGCCGCGACCGGCGCCCGCCCACCGCGGGACCGTAGATGATCACCGTAGAGGTCGAAGAGTGCCGATCTCGCGTCCACGCCACCCAGTCTCGCCGTGCTGTCCGTTAGTCCGCGATGAAACGATGCCCGCTAGTCCGCGATGGAACGCTGATCGTTACCACGCGGCGCCGGAACTGAAGGATAATAGAGGTACTGATAGACGTGAATGTGGCTGGCAGGTCCCGCCAGGTACCGGGCTCCGGTGCCGTAGGCCTCAGGTGAGGTCCCCTGCGGCCCTGCGGCAGGAAGGGGATGCAGGATGGCGGCGATGAAGCCGCGGACAGGCGATGGTCCGCTGGAGGTCACCAAGGAGGGACGCGGCATAGTGATGCGCGTCCCGCTAGAGGGTGGTGGGCGGCTCGTCGTGGAGCTGTCGGCCACCGAGGCCGCTGCGCTCGGGGAAGCGCTTAAGTCGGCTGTCGGCTGAGCCTTGCCGACCGACCTCCACGTCACTCTCCTCCCGGCCGCTGGCCCGCGTCTGCTCAGTACCTATCTTGCCGCCGTAGCCGATGGCCACGCCGATCCTCCTGACCTGGTCGCAGTGCCGGTCCGGGCGGATGACCTGCGGCAGGATCGGCCCGAGCTGGATCCCTTCCTGCCAGCCGGCTCCGCTGCGGTGATCGCCGCCGCCGGGATGACGGGCAAGGCGGGCGAGGTTGCCGAAACCACCGTGCGGGTGGGTTCGCACACCAGCCGGGTGGCGTTCCTCGGGCTCGGCGACGGCTCACCGCGCGCGCTGCGGCGAGCCGGGGCCGAGCTAGGCCGCCGGGCAGTACGCGGAACGCCGGCCCAGCAGGAGCGGAGAACCGTGACCACGCCCGCGATCGCGGGACTGTCCGACGAGGCCGCGCAGGCCTTCGTGCAGGGCATGCTGCTTGGCTCCTATGCCTTCACCCTGAAATCCGGTGCTGACCGGGACCGGGGCGCCGAGGTCGGGCTGCTGACCGGGCAGCCGGCCGACTACTCGGCCGCGGTCGGCCAGGCGGTCACCGTCGCCGCTGCCGTCGCCCTGGCGCGGGACCTGACCAACACGCCGTCGGCGCGCAAATCCCCGGCATGGCTTGCGGGCGAGGCCGTGCGGGTGGCCGGCCAGGCCGGCCTCACGTCGCGAATCTGGGCCGAGCAGGACCTGGCAGCGGCCGGTTTCGGCGGGATCCTGGCGGTCGGATCCGGATCGGCGCGGCCGCCCAGGCTGATCGAGCTCAGCTACCAGCCGGACGGCTGGCAGCAGCATGTCGTGCTGGTCGGCAAGGGCATCACCTTCGACAGCGGCGGCATCTCGATCAAACCCGCGCACGACATGGATCACATGAAGTTCGACATGTG
>WNGH01016046.1_pt1 | contig 12017 bp, 11 predicted proteins | sample 5400631 | NCBI WGS metagenome assembly WNGH01 (sample SAMN13153373, study PRJNA577476) | soil metagenome | isolation source: 115 cm soil or saprolite under Garry oak tree replicate 1 | place: USA:California | collected 2016-06-15 | reverse complement strand
TAGTCCTACAGTTGTAGATGACCACTGCTCTGCCAAGCCAAGGTTGATTCGTGAAAAAAGAAGAGGTCTCCTTGAGGTCCATCAAAAACGAATTCAAGGCGATCTCACGGTAATAGAAGAGACAAGAGAGATCGTTCTCTGCCTGTCCGTTAGAGGGGGAAACACACCTCAAAGACTGAGCCTTTCCCTGGAGAGGATCGAACCTGGATGGAGCCCCCATGTTCGCCCACGATCCAGCGAGCAATGGAGAGACCCAGGCCGCTCCCGGAGGGATGGCTCACGTTCTCCGTTGGTCGGGTATGGGTGCGGGACTGATCGACCCGGTAGAAGCGCTCGAAGAGATGGGGCAGGTGCGAGGCTTCGATGCCAGGTCCCTCGTCGATGATCTGCAGGCGAGCGTGACTGGGCTCTCGGTCCAGTTTCACCTCGACTTGTTTGCCAACGCCAGCACTGTATGTGATCGCGTTTTCCAGGAGATTGATGCAGAGTTGCGTCAGGTAGAGGCGATCTCCCCAGACCACGAGCTCGTCCAGGCCCGACAGGTGGATCTCGATGGCGTTTTGCTCTGCCAGCGTGGAGAGGTCTTCCGCTGCATCGACGACGATCTCACTGAGATCGACTCGTTCGCATTTGAGCACGGTCTGCCCTTGATCGGCGCGGGCCAGGATCAGCAGGTCACTGACCAGCCGGGTCATGCGCTGATTTTCCTGAGAGATGATCGAGAGCGCCTGGATATATTCCTGGGAGGTGTGTGGTCGTTGCAGAACCCGTTCCGCTTCAGTCCTGACAATGCTCAGCGGGGTTCGCAATTCGTGGCTGGCATCGGCAGTGAACTGCCGCTGGCGCTCAAAGGCTCCCTCCAGGCGGTTCAGCATACCGTCAAACGTCGTCGCCAATTCCCCGATTTCATCGCGTTGTCTCAGATTGAGGCGACGGTGCAGGTCGGTGGCGCTGATCTCTTGTGCGGTGCGTGTGATGGTTTGGACCGGACGCGTGGCCCTCTCTGCCAGCCAGTATCCTCCCGCACTGGAGAACAGCAAGACCAGAGGTGTTGCCACAGCCAGTATACTCAGCAGTTGTCGTAATTGATTCGGGACGTCGCTGGGGACACCGACGTACAAGAAAGCGAGAAGCTGTCCCTGCTGATTGGCGATGGTGATCCGCTGCATGGCGTAGGTATCCGGATCGCTCAGTATCTCAGAGAAAACTGGCGCTCCCCTCCTCGTAAAACGCAGCGCCTGGCCGTCGGAAGCAACGAAGGGATGGGTAATCTGACTGTTTTCCCAGAGCAGATCCTGTCCCCAGTCTTTTATCTGAGAGAGGTTGAGGCTCAGTGCCGGGATTGCAGGGGTCGGCTCAGGGGAACTGACCTGGGTGATCTGTCCTTGCGGGTTTTGCAGGATCACCAGGGCATCGACATTCGTGTCACTCAACCGGCCAGACGTCGGGTCGTAGGAGGGAGCTACCTGGTCAATGGTAGCATCAAGTACGGTTTCCAGGCTGTGATAGAGCGTATCCTCTTCCGTGAAATAGATGGCTGTACTGAAGATGCAGAGCACCAGCCCCAGAATCAGCAGATACCAGAGCATGAGCCGGAAGCGCAAGCTGTGAAAGAAGCGCAGCGGGCGTGTTGTCTGTCCGTGTGAGAAAGCGGTTGCTGGCATCAGTTCTCTCCTCCTCGTGTCTCCAGGGCGCGCAGCCGATACCCTGCCCGATAGACGGTCTCCAGCAGCTTGCTCTCGAATGGGTCGTCGAGTTTGCGGCGCAAGCGTCTCACATAGACATCGACGACATTGGAAGCGCTGATGAAGTCATAACTCCAGATATGGTTCTCGATCATGTCGCGGGTGAGTACCTGATTGGGATGGAGCATGAAGTATTCCAGCAGGGCGAATTCTTTGGCATTCAGTTGAATGCGCTCCCCTGCACGCGTGATCTCATGCGTGGCCGGGTTGAGGACCACATCCCCAACCACCAGCACCCCGCTTTTGTGCAGGGAAGTGCGTCTGAACAGCGCACGCAGGCGCGCCAGCAGCTCGTGTAACGCAAAGGGTTTGACCAGATAATCATCCGCTCCGCTGTCGAGGCCCTGGACGCGGTCTTCGATGGTATCGCGGGCGGTGAGCATCAAAATGGGGGTCGTGATGTGGTGCTGGCGCAACGCCCGGCAGACCGCGATTCCATCTTTGCGTGGCAGCCGAATGTCGAGGATAATCGCGTCATAGGGCGTGCTCTCGGCATACGCTTCCCCCTCTACCCCATCATAGACCGAATCCGTTGCATAGCCTTCCTCGACCAGGCTCTTTTTCAGCGCCTGGTTCAGATGGTAGTCATCCTCGATGATCAGTATGCGCATGCGTGTGGCTTCCTTTCTGGTGGTTCCATTATGCACCAAAAAGATGACACTGAGATGAAACCCCATTTCATTTCAGTGTCATCTTTTTGGTGTATCGTTTCTGGTGTCCCAAGAAATGGGCAGCTATGGCTTTAGGAGGATGGTCCTCCGCCCGAATCGTTGAGTCTTCCACGGGACACACTTGCTCTCTCGATGGACTCGAACACACAAGGAGAATATCATGACTATCACTGCATTAACCGGCACAGAGCAGCCCGGCCGAGTGATCCAGCGCCCACGCCTGCTTGTGCGCGCCATGGCCTGGGAGTTGCGTCGCTTCAGTGCCTCCCGCCTCCTCTGGCTGCAAGCCCTCGGCTTCTTCGGTCTCTCGCTCTTCCTGACGTGGTCCCAGCAGATACCACTGACGCTCAATCACGCGAATACCAACGTGCCGTTCTTCGGCTTCGTTGCCGGAACCAGCGTCTGGGGACTTCTTATGACCCTTCCCTCAGGACCTTTGATGCTGCTGGGGATGCTCCTGCCTTTTGTCAATGCGGATGGCGTGGCGCGGGATCTGCACCGGCGCACCCATGAACTGCTGATGGCGACCGCGTTGCCAACCTGGGCCTATGTCTGGGGACGCTACCTGGCGGGTCTGCTGATGAGCCTGGGGTTGTCCCTCCTGATGCTGGTCGCTCTCATGGGGATGGGCTGGCTGTTGCATCTGACCGTCACCGACTATCCGGCGCCGGAGATCGGCACTCTGATGGTGATCTGGATCGGCATGATTGCGTCAGCGACGATCGTGGTGAGCAGCCTCAGCTTCGCCCTTGGCACCTTGCTCCCGCGCCTGACCACGCTGGTCAAGATCGTGATCCTGGTGGGGTGGTTTGTCGGGGTGGAGATTCTCTCCGTCTTGTTCAGCGATGCCAGTCACGCTGCCAACTTCAGTCTCCCTGCCTGGTACGTCAATTGGGATCCGACCAGCGAGGGAATCGCGCTTGGATTGTTCAACAAGTATATGGCTGCCTTCAGCAACATGGCCGCAACCAGCACGGCGCAAACGCAGCACAACCTCCTCGCGGTCGAGAACGCCTTGATCGACCTCGGGGACTGGTTCGCACCACACCTGCTGTTGGCCGGGTTCAGTCTGGTGCTGGTACTGATCGTGGCTCTCGCCTTCAAGCGGTCTCGTCACACCCTCAGTTAATCTGTTCGTCAGCTGCTGAAATGGCGAGCATATGAAAGGAGCTTCTATGACAACCATCGTCCACGCACGCCCTGACCGGCGGATCACCACCACCCGGCGGAACTCCCCGCTCCTGAATGTCCTGAGCTGGGAACTGCGTCGCTTCCGAGCCTCCCGCCTCTTTTGGTTTCAGGCCCTCGGCCTCTTCTGCTTCCTGCTCTTCCTGACGTGGGCACTGCATGTATCACAGGGATACGCTACGGTGAGTAACAACGTGCAGATCTCCGCCTTCGTTGCCGGAACCAGCGCGGGAGGACTGCTTCACACGCTGCCAACCGTTCTGCTGGTGCTGGTACTCTTCCTGCCCTTTGTCACAGCTGATGGCGTGAGGAGGGATCTCTCCCGGCGCACCCATGAACTGCTGATGGCGACCGCGTTGCCAACCTGGGCCTATGTCTGGGGACGCTACCTGGCGGGTCTGCTGATGAGCCTGGGCCTGGCGCTGCTGTTGCTCGCCTCCATCCTGGGGATGGGCGGGCTGTTGCATCTTACCGTCGCCGATTATCCCTTGCCCCAAACGGGGGCCGTGCTGCTTCTCTGGGTTGGCATGGTCTTCCCGGCGACGATCCTGGTCAGCAGCTTCGGCTTCGCCCTGAGCACGTTGCTCCCGCGCCTCTCCACGCTGGTCAAGGTCGTGATTCTGGTCGCGTGGATCGCAGGAGCGCTGGTGATCCCCCGCGGGCTGGGCAATACCACTCCTCCTCCTAGCTGGTACGTCAATTGGGACCCGACCAGCGGGATCACCGCGCTTGGGCTGCTTCCTGCGTATGCCATTCACCTCGGCTCCTGGATCACGAGCGAGGCGCAACTTCAGCAGCTCATTCTCACCATTGAGAACAAGATGCCCGACCCCGCGGGCTGGTTTGCGCCACACCTGCTGCTGGCTGGGCTCGGCCTGGTGCTGGTGCTGGTCGCGGCCTTCGCCTTCAAGCGGTCCCGCGAGGTGCTCAACTAAGATGTTCGTGGCTCCTTCCCACGGAGGGGATGCACTCAAAAGAAAGAGAGAACAGAGATGGAATTGATGATTGATCGCCTGAGCAAACGCTATGGACAGCACGTTGCGCTGCGTGAGCTGTCGCTGCGGCTCTCGCCGGGTATGCTGGGGCTGGTGGGACCCAACGGCGCGGGCAAGACGAGCTTGATGCGCATGATCGCGACCCTGCTCTCGCCCACCGAGGGGACCATTCGCTGGAATGGGCAGGACATTCGTACCCATGGCCAGGCGCTCCGGCAGGTGCTGGGCTATCTGCCCCAGGATTTTGGCGTCTATCCAGAGTTCACCGGACGCCAGTTCCTGCGCTACCTGGCGGCGATGAAAGGGCTGCCCAAATCCCTCGTCCACCGGCGGGTCGATGAGGTGCTCTCGACGGTGAATCTGGAGCAGGAGGCCGACCGCAAGCTGCCTACCTATTCCGGTGGCATGAAGCAGCGCATCGGCATTGCCCAGGCTCTGCTGGGCGACCCCGAACTCTTGATTGTCGATGAGCCGACCGCCGGACTCGACCCCGCCGAGCGTGTGCGGTTTCGTACCCTGCTCGCCAGCCTGACCCGCAACCGGATCATTCTGCTGAGTACCCATATCATCGGTGATGTCGAGGCGGTAGCCAACCGCCTGGTGATTTTGCGGGAGGGGCGCGTGCTGGCCGATACGACGCCGGAGGCGCTGCTGGCACGCACCGCAGGCTCGGTCTGGAGTGTGACCGTCGATCAGGCCACGGCCATGCAGTTGCAGGCGAACTATCAAGTCAGCACGATGGTCAACCAGATGAGCGGCATCACGCTGCGCATTGTCAGTGCCACGCGCCCACACGAGGCTGCCGTCGAAGTTTCCCCCAGCCTGGAAGAGGCTTACCTGCTGGCAACAAGCAGACAAGCTGTTCAGGTCTAACCGGCAGGACATCGCGTCGGGGGCAATCTGTTTCGCCTTTCTTCTCTTTCCCAGGTTTTGGCGGGGAAACGGGTTGCCCCTTGAGAGACGGATGATCTATCGCCCTTCTTCACCTCTCACACACCCGACAAATGCTTCTTTTTCAAATTCAAAAAGGACGCAAGAATATCAAAGGAGCTTCTATGGCTTTTTCCCCTTGAAGAGATATGGACGACAGCGCTCAACCACTTGAGCCAACAGATCAGGCAGTATTTCGTCCGACCAGAATCTCATCAGCGAGCGCTGGCCTTCATCCAGGGATTGCTGAGTGAAACCTCACGAAAAAACGCCTGGCAAGTGGCGGAAGAAATGGGAGAAGCCGCACCCTATGCGATCCAACACCTGTTGGATCGGGCCAAGTGGGATTGCGACGGAGTAAGAGATGAGTTGCGTGCCTCTGTACGGGAAGCGCTCTCCGCTCCAGATGCTGTCTTGGTGATTGATGAGACTGGCTTTCTTAAAAAAGGGGGGAAATCGGTGGGAGTCCAACGACAGTACAGTGGCACGGCTGGACGAATTGAAAATTGTCAGATCGGCGTGTTTCTTGCTTACGCCAGTTCATGTGGACACACCCTGGTGGATCGGGAATTGTATCTGCCCAAAAGCTGGACAGACGACCAGGAGCGAGGCCTCGAAGCTCATGTGCCAGAAGAAGTGACCTTCGCGACGAAACCAGAACTGGCACGGCGTATGGTGGAACGAGCTTTGGATGCAGACCTTCCTGTGGTCTGGGTCGTAGGGGATACGGTCTACGGGAGCGCCCTGCGATTGCGGGCTGCGCTGGAAGCTCGCAAACAGGCATATGCCTTGGCCGTGACCTGTAAAGAGTATGTGGAGGTACAAGGAACCCGCAGACGAGTGGATCAGGTGGCAGGCAGTCTGACAGGAGAAGACTGGCAGATCCTGAGTGCTGGCGCAGGGAGTAAAGGACCTCGCCTCTTCGCGTGGGCACGCATTGAACTCGCGGCTCCAGAGATCAGCGGGTGGCAGCGTTGGTTGCTGGTGCGACGAGGTCTAGACGAGGGAATCAAGCCTGCCGAGATGGCCTATGTGCTGGTCTTTACCCCTGCTGGGACCCCTTTGGAAGAAATGGTGGAAGCGTTCGGCGCGCGTTGGACCGTAGAGCAATGTTTTGAGGAAGCCAAAGGAGAAGTGGGTCTGGATGAGTATGAAGTACGTTCCTGGCACGGCTGGTATCGTCACGTCACGCTTTCCATGCTCGCCATGGCCTTTTTAACGGTCTTGCGAGCCAACGAAGGGGAAGACGCTCCAGAAACGTCTGCGCAGACACACCTTCGCCTCGTTGGCAAATCGTCTCTCTCTTTTGCTTACCATCTCGCCTGGTCATGCTGGCGACGCGCGCATCAAGCTCTTGCGCGAGTGTGTCATTACAAGCGCCGAAGCGCTCTCACTACTCATCTACAACTGTAGGACTAGAGAGAAACCCGGATTTTCGTCCATATTGTCCCATTCCTCCCGTTCCTCCCATTACCCCAATCTCATGCCAGATCAGACCGTTATTTTTAACACGCCTGAAATCGTGTTCAGAAAGCTAACATGCCAAAGGCTTTCTACCGCTCTGATTGCTCGCCGTTCCCGGCACATCGTGGGCGTTGATGTCAGGAAATGCTCACGACCCAGGTACCTATCCATATTGCTGACAAGCCATCCAGGATGTTCATCTTGGACGCTTTGGGTCGCCCGTCATCATGGGCAGCGGAATTGACAACTTCGATCGGCCCCATCCGCTCTCACGTCATAATGGCGTTAGTAATCTGGGCATAGACACCTTCCATGACGGTTGGGCATCGTACTTCTTGTAAGGCTGCCAGCACGCCGCGTGCATCTGCTGCGCGATCTGGTGCCTCTGGCGGAAGAACGGGGAGCGGTTTGGGTCACCGACCTGAAGTATCCGCTCTTGGATATGAAGCAAGCTAGCGACAAGCATATGAGCAAGCAAAGTGCGGGCTTGACCCGCTGGAAGTCGCCGATTGGGAGGCGCATTCTCGCAACTACTCAATGAAGGGGACCGACTTCATCCTCATGCTCTTGCGCCTCCTGGAGTACGAGGACGATACAAACAAAGTGTCACCAGCCATCTGCTAGATCGGCTGCGCAACAATCAGCAGATCGTCCTGGCTTTCTTGGAGGATCTTTGGAGGGATTTTAATACCAATCTGGCTGAGCAAGATCTTCGCATGGTCAAAGCGCAACTAAAGGTCTCTGAGTCCTTCCGGAGTGTCGTCGGCGCCCAGGCCTTGAACCGCATTCAAGGTTATTTGTCCACGCTGCGCAAACAAGGCTTGCCTCTGTTGTCGGCTTTGCAAGCCTCACTTTGTGGTCATCCCGTCTTTCCTTCACTCTCGCGGATATGGGAGGTTACCTCACAGGGCTTTCCCATTCTAAAAAACAGAACAGCGACCAGTGAGAAGCAATTGAATGGCTTGCTCAAGTTCGGCATCGAAGTAGCGAGCCTGGCGGGCCACATTACAGACGCCCAGACGATCCATCAGGCTTAACACGGTGCTGTTGAGCCGAGCTAAGAGTCCTGGAACAGCTCCCGTGCGTGTTTGGCACGTATCTTCTCCCAGAGTCACATCGCGCCTCCAGTGGGCACGGATCAGTGCCAACATGCGCTTGGGAGGAGCCACGCCCAGCGAGAGACTGCTGAGTCCATACACGACCTGGTGGCAGCTCTCCCCTGTTTTGAGGATGGAGGAGGTCCGTTCGAGTCGAAAGACTCAAACCAGTCGTTAAGATCAGGGCTACAGGTGATCTGTCGATGCTCCAGGCGCCCATGGCCTTTGTCCCACGTCTCCGCCTGAAGCCAGCGCCGGCGATCAGGGGTGCGATCTGCAAACAGGTCGGCGATATCTTCGACGAGGGTGGGTTGGTTGTCCTTGGCGATGAGCACATACGCTCCCCCAAACCGCTGCACCTGCGCACAGAACTCCCGTTGGGTATGCATGGCATCCAGGGTGATAATCCGTCCTTTGACTAGCGACGGCGTGATGAGCGGCTTGAGCGCGCTGATCTCATTCTGCTTCTCGCCGACATTACACTGCCAGAGTACCGTGCCGGTCACCACATCTGAGCCTCTGAGCAGATGAATGGGATGAGCCTGCGTGCTGGTCGCGCGAAGGGTTTTCCCATCAATGGCTAGTTGGGCATGATCGAGATGTCCCTGACTAGTTTGAAGCCGGCTGGGTTCGGTGCCAGAGCGTTGCTCTGCCTCCCAGCGGATGAAGAAGGCAGCGAGCAGTTCATCGAGCAGTCGGGTATCGATGCGGGCTAACATGCGACGATAAGTCATCTGACACGGCATCTGCGTTCGTTTCAGCCCAAAGTGGGCGGCGATCTCCTTGCCGCGATGGCGAATCCACTCCGTGGCTCCGCTCAGCGTGGTTTGCCCCGCTAGTTTGGCCAGCAGTAAGAGACAAAGCAGCAAGGCCAATTCATACCGTTTGCCCTGTCCCCGTCTGGGGTCGGGTAAGCGTTGCAGCGCTTGGTACAGCGAGTTTCCTGCGACGAGATCGCTCTGAGCTGTCTCGTTGCCGACGATGGGAGGCGGAGCTAATGTTGTATAGTCCATAGAGAGTCTTCCTTGAGATTGGTTTTTTGTATTCTACAGGGAAAACTCTTCTTTTTTCATCCTCCTGGGACGAGATGGCTCCTCTCTCCTCCTTCCCTCTCCTTGCTCAGCTTTTTTAGAATGGGAAAGCCCTGGGTTACCTCATGAGTTGCTTGACGAAGCACAATTGTAGTGTTATTCTTGCATTGTTCTGATTGAATTACTGCAAAAACATGGATACACTATGTGATCATATATTGCCGCTCCCTGGGATGCTGTAGTTGTACTGAGCACTTTACTGCTGACAGAGTATAGAAGTGAAAGTTATCTTCATTTCGGAGGATAGATATTTCAAGGAGGAAGTCCATGGTGGATATCAGTCAACTGGTGCAAGGTCTTACTAGCTTTCTCACACCCTTCATGCCATATCTAGTGACCGCAGGGCAAACAGTGGCTGGCGATATCGCTGGTGCTGCATGGGAGCAGGCTCAGAAGATATGGGCCAAAATCCACCCAAAGGTGGCCGCTAAACCCGCCGCCCAAGAAGCAGCCCAGGATGTTGCCGCACAACCCGATAACCCCGATGCGCAGGCGGCATTACGCCTGCAACTTACCAAGTTATTAGCGGATGATCCAACCCTGGCAAGCGAACTACATGTTCTGCTGACGAAGGCCCTGACAACTGGAGTGACACAGAACGTCAGCGGCAACGAGAATGTCGTTGTGGGACGAGACCAGATCAGCGGCGTCGGCTTCTACCAGCCCAATTTACATGCTGGTGGAGGCGTGAATCAAGCTCTGGGCGACTTGACGATTACAAATAACCCTGAAAGCCCTAAACAGTCTTGAACTGACCATGCTTGCTCCTCGATACAAGCCGGAGGATTGTGTTTATGCTACCTGCTGATCCCTGGCAACCAATTCAGGAGGAATTGTCTGCGCTGTTACAAAACAATGCCTACAGTTCATTGCGACCGTTGCTGGAAAGATTCAAACCTGTAGTAGATGCCAAACGCTCCAATCCAAACTATGTGAATCTGGAACCGGAACAGGCAACAACATTTCTGAACGTCGTCAAAAAAATCCAGGCAGAAACAGAGCAGGGGAGTAATCTTCTCGAGCTTGTTCAGCAAGTGGCGTATAACCAATCCGACCTGAGTGTACAAGGAAATCTGAACCAGGCAGGACGAGATCTTACTATTCAGATCTTCAACAGTGCCCTACCCAACTTTCAACAGAATGAACCAGACCCCCGCATCGCGGTACCGATTGTCCTTCTGGTGATGAACGCCAGCGAAGCAAATGAATTGGCATCGGGAGTATGCTTTCAAGGCTATCCCGATGATGTACGTACTGATTTTAACAAATTGCAGGCGCTGCTTATTGAGAACAACTCGGCTGACTGGCAACAACGCTACAGGGAAACTGCAAAAGAATGGCGTCCTTTCAAAGACAGCCAGGAAAGCATTGAGTGGTTATTGGGGGTGACTGTTCGAAAAGCGGTAAAACTGGGGTAAAATAGCAAGGGAAGAGAAAACCCAAGGAGGGAGAGCTATGCGTTTACGGATCGTGCTACCCAAAGTGAAGCCTGAGGCAATTCCTGTCCCCACCCGATGTGCCTCTGCCGGTTGTGGAGGGAGGACGTTTCACTTACGCCAGCAAGTGGCGAAAGCTCTGCGAGATACGGTGTATCAGGAAGTGCGGGTGCATCGCTATCAGTGTTTGCGGTGCAAACGGACGTTCCGGGTCTATCCGCAGGGAACGACCAAGGCCCAGACCTCGCAACGGGTCAAAGGGCTGGCGGTGATGCTCTACCTGCTGGGACTCTCCTATGGAGCCGTCTCCTTAGCGTTAGAAGGGCTTGGGGTGGCTCTCTGCAAGAGTCGGGTGTATGATGGGGTGCAAGAAGTGGCCAGACGGGTGCCTGGTCTCACCCGAGATCAGGTCTTTGCTGGAGTGAAAACGCCTGCCTTAGGAGGCGATCTGACCAGCGTCAAATGCAAAGGGGAGTGGTTACCCTTGGGCATCACGGTTGACCCGATCAGTGGGCTGGCTCTGACCATTGATGCGCTGCCAGCCGAAGATATCAAGGCGCTCAAAGAGTGGATTGAGCCGATTGCCAAGCGCGTGGATGCCCAGGTCTTGGTCACTGATGATGCCGACGTCTTCAAGACGGTGGCTGATGAGGTAGGCCTGCAACATCAAGTGTGTAAAGCGCATGTGCTGCGTAACACCGAAACCTTGATTGAGCGCTACCAGCCCTTGGTGGCCAGAGATGCGGATGGGTCGCTTCAGGCCATTGGCGTGAGCCGAGAGCAGGCGACAGCGGACTTAACGCGCTTAGGCGAACTGGTCAAGAGTCGAGAGCGGGAGCAGGCCACGGAAGTGGAAACCATGCATCGGCGCTATGTGCAAGCAACGCCCCCGCAAGAGGGAGAGCATCAGAGTTTGGCCTATCGTCTGCGACTCTTATTTCTCGATCGATGGAACCTGTGGCATCGTTTGACGCGTTACCGCAAGTGGAAAGGGTCCAACGGGGAAACGCTCGATGGGACCAACAATGCCTGTGAGCGTGCCATTGGCTGGTGGATCAAAGAACGCTATCGCAGTATGCGTGGCTACAAGGTGCCGGAGAATGCGGTGCGCGTCAGTCGTCTGCTCGCCTGGTGTGGCAACTTCCTCACGACCGAGGACGGAGCCAATCTGCCTGTGCTTTTGTAGTACGCCAGAGCGAGCAGGGGGGCCTCGCAGCTCTTTCCTTCCAGACCTCTGAGTACCAACTATCGAACGATCACGGCTCTTAGTTTACTGTATAAGGAGAGATGTCAAGCCAGGCAGCATTCATCGCTGAACTGTTTGGAGTAGCCGTCTAAGCACAGCAGTTTGGGAGCCTTCACGTCCATTCTCTTCCTCCCAGCGTTTTTGCAACACAGCC
>WNGH01007322.1_pt1 | contig 12019 bp, 9 predicted proteins | sample 5400631 | NCBI WGS metagenome assembly WNGH01 (sample SAMN13153373, study PRJNA577476) | soil metagenome | isolation source: 115 cm soil or saprolite under Garry oak tree replicate 1 | place: USA:California | collected 2016-06-15 | reverse complement strand
GCCCTACGTCACCGTAATTTTTCTGTCGATATAGCTGCCACCAACATCCACGATGCCCCCGAACCAGGAATTGAAGTTTCTTGCAGCCCGAAATTCCAGCCGTGCAAGTTCTGATGCCGTCCGAAGGCCAGGGCAGGAATGCCTGACTCGAACGCGGCCAGGTTCAGCGCCTCTTGTTCGTGAGTTGCGTCGAGCCGGACGTACTGATAGCCGCTTTGCCCCGCTAGGAAGCTGCCCGTGAGCGGGAAAAGAGGTTGTAAGTGCAGCAGAAAGAACTGTCCAGAGTACGAATTTATGCATATTGGTTGGAATATCCTCAGTTTTCGGGGAAGGGCTTGTACTATCCCATACCGTATATCGCCGTGCAACACCGTAACTATTTGTCAAACAGTCGCTATTCGATGGGCAATTATGCACGGTGAGTGAAGTATTGACGCCGAGCCGTTTGACAAGGGCACGCTTCAGGCGTAATCTCCGGTCCGGATACTCGCTGTGTGAACAGCGAGAATTCTCGAACTGTTCATTGAGCCCAGCCTCTCTTTCTTCAGTTCTTGAAGAATATCGCGCGTGTCGACATAAACGGCGGCACGACGTTAAAACCAAGTTCGCCCCATCCCCAGGAGGCAACGTGGCTACTCAAGAACCTAGGACTCCGCCTTTTCCCGCTCCAGTTCCGCCCGAAGGGACTACGCAAAACGAAAACATCTGCCCGCACGGAACGCCAGCCTGTCCAGTGTGTATTGCTACGGATGAGCTCTTGCGCATCGTGCATTCAGAGAGACCGGCACTCGGTTTCTTTGGGAGACTTCGATGAAGCGCTGACGAAAACAATTACTTCGGCAGATTGAGGTAACGCAACCTTGGAGTGAGTTCCAGTTCAAATCCGCCTTGAAACTTGCGGCGGCAAACCTTTTCAAGAGAACTCTTTGCCAGTTCCTAAGCGGCAAACTTCCCACGGTCTTGTTTACGAGTGAAGAGCCGTTTGCTTTTCCCGAGGACGATTCCAACCAGGTAGCCAAGCCGCCCGACCATCCTCTTGAAGATGGGCTTTGGAGGAGGTTCTGAAATAGCCGCTCTGTACTTGTTTATCCACGCCTGCTCAGAGTCATCCACGACCGGAACATCAGGCTTAGATCTTTTCATTCCCTTGGCCAGAGTAGAGAAGCGCGAAGAGTCTTTCGCGAGGAAAAACTCTCCGGCTGGTACTAGGGCTCGCTTTGTTTCTTTCAAACATTTCGGCAGGAGAGGCGGCGGGAGCGGGTGACGAAGTGGCACGCGCAGCCCGGGGGTAACTTTTGAGGGCTGCCAATCCCGGTCAGAAACGCAGGCAGTATGCTCTGCCCGAGAAGGCGGGTCAATCACGCAAAAGTTGCAATTTGCGCTGCGACTTTGGTTGTACCTGAACCGTTCTGCGAACCGGCTAGTGGCTTGTCACGGCACTTTAATGACGTCGCCAAGGACCCTGCTTTGCAGGAGAAGTTCGTCTGCAGGACCGGGCAAACTGGCACTGGAAGGGGACAAATCGCGCACAGTGCTACCGGCACCGACACAAAGAGGATCGCAAGTGATTGAAAAGATGGTGCGCCCTGAGAGATTCGAACTCCCGACCTTCTGGTTCGTAGCCAGACGCTCTATCCAACTGAGCTAAGGGCGCGATGGATGGGTATCAGCGGCGAGCTTCGATTATAAACCACACTTTGCGCTCTCAGAAATCTTGACCCCGTATTCGCAGAGAGGTAATGCCGCGCAGTTCTCCTCCGCGATTCAATTCACTTCTTGATCAAAGTGGTGTGACTTGCAATACATTGCCATTTGCTGTTTTGGTAAATCCAGGAATCGGTGAATCGGCCGAAGTGCTCGAAAGGCTTTCCCTTAAAGACCCCTTTGGTGTGATACCTCCCAATCACAATCGCCACATTCTCATAGGGAAAGACTCTCATGTTGTCATTTGTGATCAAGGTGGCGCGGTAGTTGGGATCGCGCAAATCTGCCATGAACTGTGCTTTGTTCATCACGGTTCCGTCATAGTCGGTGTAGACGAAAGAGGAGGAAACCAAGTCTTTCAGAGCCTTGCCATCGTGGTGCAGCTGCGCTTGATTCCATGCGTTCTCCAATGCAATGAGCCTGTCCACGTCCGGACTTGAATTCTTTGCCGGACCTTGCGCACGTCCGACCAAACTGCTTATGCAGATCAGGCAAACAACAAGCATAGTTTTCATGCCATTCCTCCTTTCGATCAAGTAAGGCGAAGTCTAGGGGGAGGCGAGACAGTATAGCCGACCGAATCTGGATGCCAAGGAAACATGCAGTATCCTGCCCTGGGCGTGATGTTGGTCACCTAGCCACAGGGGTAAAATTCAGCATCAAAAAATCGATGCCGAAAACTAAAACAATTAGACCCGTGAAGAAGAAGAATACAGCCAAAGTGAAAGCCGGTGCTATTCCCGCGGAAGAATTGGTTCAGCCCTTCCCTTCCATCGAATTGCCGATTCAGCCGCCATATCCGCCATCGGAAGCTAGCTCCGTCAACGAAATTCCGCGCGGCGCAGACTGGCTCTACGAACCCAAGTGGGACGGCTTTCGCTGTCTTGCCTTCCGCAATGGTAAAGAAGTGCTGCTGCAATCGAAAGCGGGACAGCCGTTGGGTCGCTATTTTCCCGAGCTGGTCGCCGCATTGGCGGATTTGCCGGAACACCGGTTTGTGCTCGATGGCGAGATCGTAATCTTTTCTGGGGGACGTCTATCCTTCGACGATCTGCTGTTGCGTATTCATCCTGCTGAATCGCGCATTCGTAAGTTGTCGGCTGAATCTCCCGCCACTTTCATGGGCTTTGACTTGCTGGTGGATAGCAAGGGCAAAGTGCTCACAGATTTGCCACTCAAACAACGGCGCCAGAATTTGGTGCAATTGTTTCGGCGTTTTCCGGCCAAAGGAACGGTCCGCCTGTCTCCGGCATCAACGGATCGTAAACAGGCGGAGCAGTGGATGCGCGAGCTCGGCACACTGGGGCTGGATGGAATCGTTGCCAAGCGGTTGGACGAGCCCTATCGCTCCGGACAGCGCACCGCCATGGTGAAGATCAAACGCATTCGCACTGCTGACTGCGTAGTTGGAGGTTTTCGTTATGCGGAAAAAGGTGGTGGAGTAGGTTCGCTTCTTCTGGGTCTTTATAACGATCAGGGGCTACTGGATCACGTAGGTTTCACATCCAGCTTCACCGCTGAACAGCGTACTGAGCTAAAGAAAATTGTTGAGCCGTTAATTGGTGGGCCCGGATTTACCGGACATGCGCCCGGCGGACCGAGCCGCTGGAGCACAAGGCGTTCTTCCGAATGGCAGCCGCTGAAACTCAAGCTGGTGTGCGAGGTGAGTTACGATCATTTTTCGGGATCACGTTTCCGCCACGGTACGAAGTTTTTGCGTTGGCGTCCAGAGAAAAAACCACGTCAGTGCACGTTTGAACAGGTGAGACCAGCCGTGAAGGCAGGCCGGAAAATTCCAGACCAACTGTCTACGGCGGACTCTGCCGCTTAGGAAAGAGTTTCGCCTGGCGGTTTGCTAAGCGCTCTTCTGTTCCGACCTTCTGGCTTCGCATTCTTTCCGGATCTGCTCGTACTCAGCGGAAAGTCGTTCTAGTTCCTCGTCCGAGAGTTTCTCAATATCAATCATTTCATTGTGCGCGACATGAATAGACCGGATGATTTCATCGAGCTTGAGATGGATTGCCTTAGCATCCCGATTCTGTGTGTTCTGGATAAGAAAGACGATTAGAAACGTAACCACGGTGGTTGCGGTGTTCACAACCAATTGCCAGGTATCGGAGTAATGAAAATAAGGTCCGGCAACCGCCCAGCCAACAATCAGCGCGATCGCCGCAGCAAAAGCCCATTTTGTCCCAACCAGGCGTGACGCCGTGGCCGCAAAAACCTGAAACCCATTGGCCAACCCACCATTTCTGGGACTTTCCTTTGCCATTGTTTCGCCTCTCGACGACTGTCCAGATTAGATGCTAGCCGCGGAAACCAGGAGGCCTGATTGCAAGCAAGGGTTAGGTGGGAATCGACGCCAAAGTGGGAAAAAAGGGCCGGGGAAGCCAAAGCTCGCGGCCCCTGCAATAGTTTTCGAATATTACGCATCAGAGTGCTACTCGAACTTGAGTTCAATTCAAGTAGCTTCGGCGCGCGTCGGAGTTGACTGCTGAATATCAAGCGGGAGATGTGCATCCATCAGCGAAGCGCCTCCATCCACGTCAATCAGTTGGCCAGTGATCCAACCGGCATCTTCGGAGCAAAGCAGCGCTACCGCGTTCCCGACGTCAGCTGGAGTTCCCAGGCGGCCCATTGGTGTCCAGCCGCCCTGATGCCAGTTCCGGACGCTGTTCTGCACCGCTTCCGGCAAGCTGTTCAGCACGCTGTCTTCAATCCAGCCGGGACTCAACGCATTGACCGTAATTCCGCGGCTAGCCAATGCCACCGCGAAATAACGACAGAGGACTTCTAAGCCGGCCTTGGCGGCGCCCATCGCGACCCAGGGCTGCCAGCTGCCAAACTTTCCGCCTGGTGCGTAAGTGATCGCGATGACCCTGCCGTGGTCTGGCATCAACCTGGCTGCTTCGCGAACTCCAACCAGAAATGCCTTGGCCTGAGAATCGACCGCGGTGTCCCATTTATCGAGAGTGATCTCCATGGCAGGTTGATAAAAGGTGGGGGCCTCCGTGCGAGCATTGTGCACGAAAATATCGAGCTTGCCGAACTCGGATTCGACTTGCTGAAAGATTCGACCCACTTCTTCGTGATGGCACACGTCCCCTTGCACCACAAAACCGTCGGAACCACGCTCGCGGATTTTGGCTAAAGTAGCTTTAGCGGCGGGCTTCGTTCTGATAGTAATGAACCGCGATCTTGGCTCCTTGTTCCGCCAACTTCAATGCGATCCCTCTTCCGATGCCACGAGAACTGCCAGTGATCAGCGCACATTTTCCGACTAGCGACATAAGCTACCTCCTTATACTGCGCGGCATGTTAGTTCTGACTGCTAGAGCCGTCAATGTATTCTGTCTTGCGCTCAACACACTGAGAAGCAGAACTTGACACCATCTCTCCTCGCGCAGCAGAATGCGCTCTTTCGCCCAGGTGAACCATGCCCTTCGCGACACGACTTGCCCTAGCCGTTGTTCTCCTCATTTCCGCTGCTTTCGCCCAGGACCGTTCTCACGCGCGGTCCATGGTGGTCACGCGCTACGGAATCGTCGCGACCAGTCATGTGCAAGCGTCGCAAGCGGGTGCACAGATTCTGGCTCGCGGTGGCTCTGCCGCGGACGCAGCCATCGCCGCCAACGCCGTGCTGGGCGTCACCGAACCCATGATGAATGGGATTGGCGGAGATTTATTCGCCCTCTACTGGGACGCCAAGACCGGCAAGCTGTACGGTTTGAACGCCAGCGGATGGGCGCCCCAGGGCCTCACGATCAGCCACCTCAAGGCCATAGGCGCGACGTCAATGCCGCAGTCGGGTATTGATACTGTCACTGTGCCCGGCGCGGTTGCGGGCTGGAACACATTGCACGAACGCTTTGGACGTCTCCCCTGGAAGGATATTTTTCAGACTGCGATTTTCTACGCCGACGAGGGGTATCCCGTCCCTGAATTGATTCACGGGTACTGGGAAGATTCCGTCGAAGATTTGCTTCGGGACGCTGAAAGCCGTCGTGTGTTTCTGCACAACGATAAGCCTCCGGCCGTTGGCGAAATTTTCCAGAATCCTGATCTGGCAAAGGCACTGCGACTGATTGCCCAACAAGGCGCAAATTCTTTCTACCGTGGAGAGATTGCCCAAGCCATCCTCCGCACGTCACAGACCCTTGGGGGAAAGATGTCGGAGGCAGATCTGGCTGAGTTTGCCCCTGAGTGGGTGGAACCGATTTCCATCACCTATCGCGATTGGACGATATACGAACTCCCTCCCAACGGACAAGGCATGGCCGCACTCGAGATGCTGAACATCATGCAAACGTCGCTTGCGTCTTCCGAAGGCCCGCTCAGCGTCACCGAATTGCACAAAAAGATCGAGGCGATGAAATTGGCCTACGCCGATCTTTATCGCTACAACGCTGATCCTCGTTCTGACAAGGTTCCGGTCAAAGGATTGCTTTCCCAGAGCTATGCGAAGGAGCGCGCCAAACTTATTAATCCAAATAAAGCTGCCTGCGATGTCGCTGCCGGTGAGCCTCCATCAAGTGACACTACGTATCTTTCCGTTGTCGATCGCGAAGGCAACATCGTTTCATTGATTCAGAGTAATTACGCCGCGTTCGGATCTGGCATAACCGTTCGCGGAATGGGATTTTCGTTGCAGAACCGGGGTGCGCTTTTTTCTCTCGATCCTTCCTACCCGAATGTTCTAGCGCCTCATAAGCGTCCCTTCCACACTATCATTCCGGCTTTTATGGAGCGCGGCAGTCAGCATATCGGATTCGGAATTATGGGAGGACCGAATCAGCCGCTGGCTCATGCCCAGTTTGTGTCGAATGTTGTGGACTACGGGATGAACATACAAGCGGCCCTCGAGGCGCCTCGCTTCACGGTGAGCTCGCGGCGTGGTTGCAACATCTTGATCGAATCCCGCGTGAAATCAGAATCTCTTCAGCAATTGTCGGGGATGGGGCATCAGCTCGAGGTGCGGCGAGAATATTCGTCGGCCATGGGCCGGGGCCAGGCAGTGCTGCATGACTCGCATTCAAATGTAAACTACGGCGCTTCCGATGCGCGCGCAGACGGTTCGGCTGAGCCTGAACCCCCGCCATTGAAGTAACTGGCTGTGCAGGTACAGGTACCCCCGAAGTGCTCCTACATTAAAAGCTGTATGGTCATAATGAGGTGAGTTGGCTCATCTTCGATAGTCAAGCTAAATACTAAGGTGTTCGTCTTATAACGTGAGCTTGCCTGGAGACTGCAACATCCCGCAGCCGCATCCGCCTGCGCCCGCGGTCTGGATGGGGAAACCAAATGAACTCTGTCCGGATCCTTATCGCCGACGATCACGAGGTGGTCAGGCGAGGTGTTCGTTCTCTTCTAACCTCCCGTAAAGAGTGGGACGTCTGCGGCGAAGCGGTGGACGGGCGGGACGCTGTCAAAAAAGCCAAAGAACTCAAGCCTGATGTGGTGGTGCTGGACATCAGCATGCCTCATCTTAACGGTTTCGAAGCTGCCCGCTTGATTCACAAGGAAGTTCCCCAATCCAAGATTCTGATATTAAGCCAGCACAATGTTTCAGAGATGCTGCAAACCGCTCTGGACGCCGGCGCGCGAGGCTACGTGTCAAAATCCGAGGTCTCCCGCGACTTGCTTCCAGCAGTTGAGGCCATTATCCACAACCGCTCGCCTTTCATTTCTCAAACCGGAAATAACGGCGACGGGATTTCTGCGAACGCATACTCCGCGCTCTCGGAGAATACGACGGGTATCGCCGCTCAGCCCGGCGAGCTCGAACTTCTGGCCGAGCGCAACCATTTACGCGAGCTTTTCATGCAACTCCCTGCCGCTATCGGCATTATGAGTGGACCCGAGCAGCGCTGGAGCTTTGTGAATCCAGCTTATGTCCGTGCGGTCGGCCGCAAATCTGACAAGGATCTGCTGGGAAAAACAGTTCGCGAAAGCCTACCCGAGCTAAAGGACCAAGGTTTTTTCGACCTCCTGGATCAGGTCTACCGTAGCGGAGTGCCATTCGTGGGCACGGAAATGAAGGTCAAACTCGATCGCGTTGCCTCCGGCCTTCCGGAAGAGGCTTTCTTCAATTTCATTTATCAGCCGGTTCGAAACGCCGCCGGAGCAGTCGAAGCAATTTTTGTGCATGCGGTAGAGGTCACCGATCACGTCCTGGCACGCCGGACCATGGAAAAGAATGAAAATCGGTTCCGCCTGGCGCAAGTCGCAGCACAAATCGGCACCTGGGAATGGGATCCGGACGGCAAAAACACTTCATTGTCCAGCGAACTGCACCACATGTTTGGAACCGAAGCCAGCGACCCTGACCACGTCCAAACGTGGAAGTCTCGGGTTTTGGCCGAAGATATGCCGAAAGTTCAGGCGGCGATGCAGGAGAGCCTGAAGACCGGCTCCATGGAATTCGAATATCGCTATCAGGATCCACAACGCGGGCTTCGTTGGTTTTACTGCAAAGGACGCAGATTTACCGAAGGCGACACGCGCCTCTTCGGCGTCGTCCTGGACATCACTGAGCGCAAACAAATAGCCGAAGCTTTGCGCAATGCGCACGAGGAGTTAGAGGCCCGGGTTCAACAGCGCACTGCTGAACTCCAACGCAGAACTGAGGAGGTATCGGCACAGGCGGATCTTCTGAACCTGGCGAACGATGCAATCTTCGTGCGCACGTTGGACGACAAAATCACGTACTGGAACCAGGGAGCGGAACGGCTCTACGGCTGGAGTCGCGCTGAGGTCCTACAGAAAACCCCGCATCAAATCCTACGAACTGAGTTCCCGCAACCGTTCGAAGAGATCAAAGCGCAACTGCTGCGCGATGGCCAATGGCAAGGAGAACTTACCCACTCTAAACGTGACGGCAGCCGAATAACCGTTGCCAGCCGCTGGTCCATGTGGTGGAGTCCCGAAGGCAAGCCGTTGGGCTTTCTGGAAGTGAACAGCGATATCACAGAACGTAAGCGAGCTGAGGAAGGTCTACGCACCATCTCCGGCCGGTTGCTACAGATGCAGGACGACGAACGTCGTCGCATTGCCCGCGAACTGCACGACAGTGCGGGACAGACCTTAGTTGCCTTGGATATGAATCTTGCGTCCATCCAACGTGAGGCTAAGCAGCTCAGCCCGCAAGCGCTGAAGACTTGCAGTGAGAGCCTTGACTTGGTGAAAGAATTGTCCAGGGAACTGCGCACCATCTCTCATCTGCTGCACCCGCCCCTGCTCGACGAGGCGGGGCTTCCTTCTGCGGTTCGCTGGTACGTGGAAGGATTTGCGGAACGGAGCAAGATCCGCGTCAATCTGGATCTGGATGCCAACTTGGGACGGCTGTCCTCGGAATGCGAGACCGCTATTTTTCGCATTGTGCAGGAATCTCTCACTAACATTCATCGCCATTCCGGAAGTCCAACAGCCAGCATCAGTATTAGCCGCACGCGGCGCCAAGTAAGACTGGAAGTGCACGATCAAGGCAAAGGGATTTCAGTCCAGAAGCAGCGTAATTCCGGATCGATGAAGCGTGGCGTCGGAATTCAAGGGATGAACGAGAGAGTGCGCCAACTCGGAGGGCGGTTGCAGATTAACTCCGGCAAAGGCGGCACGTCTGTAGTCGCGATTCTGCCAACAGAAAGCGCTTCGGGCGACAGCTTCGCCTCTGCTGTAGAGCGCGTTTCCTAAGGCTTGCTGTGTGAAGGAAATGAAGTTTGGGTTTCGTGTGCGCCAGAAATGAGAAGCGTCCCTGACTCTTTCGAATCAGGGACGCCCGAACAGCCCTCCCCCAGAACTGCTCACCCCGAAGATACGTCCCGCCCTAGACAAAGTAAATTCCACCTTCGTGCCAGCTTCCTGGCACAAAGCGGCTATGCTCTTGGCTTTTACGGGAGCGGCGACTTTCAAATTCAAGGGTACTCGGTTGTGCAACACTTCTCTCGTTGAATTCAGGTATCGTGAGTGTTCGACGCAATGCATTTATGAAACTATGCAGGTGTTTGCACTCCGCAGCTTCGTTCAGTCGTAGGACATAACGTAACCTGCTTCAATTCAATCACATTAAAGTGCTTCTACTTTGGAAGTAGACATGCACGTTAGAAGGACGGCAGTGTCCCCCAATGTGGCGAGTTCGAGGAGCGAGTTGGAGGATTTGGGTTGGAACAGTATCGGAGGAAGTGTAATGAGGCGAATGTTCTTGGCTTTGTTAGCTCTAGCCTGGCCAATAGCAGCTTTTGCCAGCAGCGTGAATTTTACGAATCGCGTTGGCAACCTCATCGGCACCCATGCTATCGTGACCGGTTCAAACCTAAATGCTGTGGATAGTCTTGATGCTGTGGGGTTGACCACCGTTTATAACCAGGGGACGGGGTCCTTCAGAATCGGCGCCCAGACTAGCCGCGATTTCCAATCGAATGCCGTGTTCGGGAGCCGCGTGCCCGCGCAGCTGATCATAAACACGGGTAATGGATTTTTAAGCGACTCCACCGAGATTGCCGTCGGCGACACGAGCATTGCTGTGCCTGAACCGGGGACTCTTGGTTTGCTCGGAACGGGTTTGGTGGGTATAGCCGGATTGGTTCGCCGTAAGCTCAAGTTCGATTAGTCGCTTCATCTAAATTCGACAACCTTTCTCATCAAGGCCCCCGAAGCGGGGCCTTTCGTTTTCTTCGAACATCCGGTGGTTTCGCGCTGTCGGGCGTCACCTCTGCAGGACCGAAGTTACGCCCGTAACATAACCAACACAGTTTAGCGTTGACGGTCCTTACTATGCTCTTTAAATTCGCCAAGAGGGGGGTGTATGAAAGACATTCACGAGGTCCTGCGCCGAAAGCAAGCCAGGTATGCGCAGCTAGCGAAACAGATCGAAATGCTGCAACAGGCAGCGGAAAAGCTGCGGGAAGTCGCCCCTCTGTTGACCGAGAACGACGATGACGACAGCGCCATTCTCGCTGAGGTGGATGATGATGTCGTCCAACCCAGCGCTACGGCCGCAAAGGCGGCGGCCGCAAGCTCGACCAGTCAGGGTGCCCCCGCTAAGCCCGTGCGCGCTCCGCGTTGGCCCTGATCTCCCCAACCAAGCTGGCCCCCATAGCCATGGCATATGACATGCAGGCATTGTTGGTTTCCAAAGACGATGAAACCTCAGCACTCCTTGGTTCAGTTCTGTGCGAATTTGGACTCGGAGTGCAGTGCTGCGGTTATCTGGATGCGATTTGCCGCGTCACCGAGCAGAAGTTTGACGCGGTGATCGTCGATTACGACGATCCCCACAGTGCCGCGCTGGTTCTACAGAACGCCTCCCAGGCCTCTTCAGGAAACACGGTTGTCACCGTAGCCCTCCTAAGCGACAAGACAAAAGTACGCAGTGTGTTTGGCGCCGGCGCAAATTTCGTTCTCTACAAGCCGATTTCTGTTCCGCAAGCTCAGGCCAGCCTTCGCGCTGCCACAGCTTTACTCAAGCGCGAACGTCGCCGCGCTTTCCGGGTTCCCGTACAAGTGCCGGTTGAGGTCCAGGTGCAAAACGGAGCGCAGATGGAAGGCATCTTGTTGGATTTGAGTGAAGACGGCATGGACATCTTGACTGCCCAACCCCTCTATCCCTCAGCTTTCATGACCGCGCATTTCGTTCTCCCCAATACCGATACCGAAGTCGAGCCCCGAGGCGAGGTAGCCTGGGCGAACCCGAATGGTCAGTCCGGGGTACGCTTTGTGGATCTCCCCGAAAAACTGCGCGCTAGCCTGAAAACATGGGTAACCGCAAACTCGCCCCAACTCCCGCCCGAAGATCCTGAACCGGTTTCGGATTGTAAGTTGACCGATCTTAGCCTGGGCGGATGTTATGTTGAAACCGATTCACCCTTCCCGGAACGAGCCGGAATTGTTCTCTGCCTGAAAGCTGGAGACATCGAAGTTAAAGCGGATGGCACGGTTCGCGTGATGCATCCCGAATTCGGCATGGGAATTGAGTTTGCGTCGCGAACCGCCGAACAGCGCGATGCGGTTGGAAATTTCATAGATTTCCTGACCAGCCGCCCGGGCACGTGTCCCGAACTGCTAGTCGCTCCACGAGCCCTTAAGGCGAGAGAAGATCACGACCATTCGGGAGCCGCAATAACCTACGGAACTCACGATTCCTTGCTCGCACTTCTACGCAATCATGAGTTCCTTACTCAGGAAGAATTTCTGAATGAACTGCGCCAGCAACGCACTTCTGAACAAGTGACCTCGTAGACTTCGCCTTACGGTAAGTTCTTTCCCGCTCGTCGAGTGGTGCACGCTTCTAAGCGTGCTTTAACCTCTCCGATTGCCCATT
>WNGH01012078.1_pt1 | contig 12020 bp, 11 predicted proteins | sample 5400631 | NCBI WGS metagenome assembly WNGH01 (sample SAMN13153373, study PRJNA577476) | soil metagenome | isolation source: 115 cm soil or saprolite under Garry oak tree replicate 1 | place: USA:California | collected 2016-06-15 | reverse complement strand
GGTTCGGTCTCCGCTGGCCATTCAGCACGGTCCTCTTCTCCTGGGTCACGGTCGCGTCAACGCTGGCTCCCGAGTTTCACCTTGACCGTTATCTATTGACGATGCTGGCAGGATTCTTCGGCCTCGTCATCGGAGCACACTATATCGACATAACCGCAAGCAAAGACAAGTACCTTCCCTACTTCCCAAAGATGAACCGGGCGGCAATCAGAACAGTCGGCGTTCTCGCGGTCCTGGCTGGTATGGCCGTGGGCGTCTACATGTCGCTCCTCTACTCCTTATGGTTCCTGGTGTTTGTGATCCTCGGAGGATTCTTCGCCCTCTTCTATCCTCTAGAGAGGCCCAAGTGGCTTCACACATATCCCGGTTTTGGATTAGCCTGGGGTTTCATGCCAGTCCTAGCTGCCTACTACATTCAGGGGACGCGAATAGACCTGTTGGGCCTAGGCTTGGCCGTTTTCCTCGGAATAACAGTGGTCGAGATGCACCACATGGCCGTGCTGACAAACGAGAAAGAATATGACGTCGACTTGACGAAAAATGCCCGGCTACTGTTAGAGATCCATAGAACAGCAGCATACTCGATCGGACTGATCTTACTAATATCACGACTAATCTAGAATGAAATCTTGCCAGAAGGATTTATGGAACCATTTAGCCGCCTTGAATCGCCCAAACCGGGTAGATAGCGTTCCAATAGTTCTCGGAGTCATAGACCAATGGCCCAACGAAGGTAATCTGGTTGCCGACGAAAGGAACCGAGATCGTGGCTTGGTCTCGGGGAATGAGCTCCAACACCAGCCAACCGTTCTGGCGGTTGACATTTCCAACGTCGAGCAGCCTCCCATACTGTGGACTAAGGCTAACATCGATTCGCCAGTTGCCGTCGTCCTGGAGATTGACGGATTTTACTATTCCACTCCCCGCCTCGCAGTCGGAGATGACTCGCAAGCGGAGAGGATTTGATACTCCTTCCAAAGGATTACCCTTCCGACATTGGGGCGACGGGGGCGACGCTACTTTCTGAGGATCGGACGGGCTTGAGGCATTAAACCGGACGATAAGGAGTGCAGCCACCACCATCAAGAATATCGGGACCGCGAGGTAGCGCCGCCGAAACCGCAACTGACCCCAGGGAAAGCGCATCTGAAAAAATCAGAATTTGGGCGATATAACATTACCTTGCGATATTGGCTTCGACAAGCTATCGAGGTTCCACCTATTCTTTTCCAGAATTAGTAGCCAACATCTTCTCGGCTATAGTCATAGACCAGTCGAGATCACGTCCCGGGGACGATTAGATCTTGGCTGTGTCCTTTGATCCTATGATTTCGCAGAGCTCTTCTTCGACTGTTCCGAATTTTTTCGGCGTCTCAACGAACCTTCCAATTTCCTTCCAGTTCTTGTCGTAAACGATTATTGTGGGGATTGCTCGGATATTGAATTCTTCAGCCATGTCCCGGTAAGCGTCATAGTCCACGACGCGGGCCTGCAGCATGTTGTTCTTTGCCATTATCAGCGACTTTGCAAGTCCAGGGATATACGCGACGCAATCGGAGCACCAGTCTGCTGAGAAAACTATTAGGTGATGTTTCTCGTCGACCCTTTCAAGCGTGTCAATCGAGCTGGCTTTGGGATGGTATTCCTGGAGTCGGCGTTTCATTGACTGGCGGGACTTCTCAACTTTGACCTCGTTGATGTAGTCGAAAGGGTCCTTTCCTACTCTTAGCGCCATCATGGGCTTTCAGCCAGAATCTCTATGATTTCTCGATCTGAGTTAGGAACACGGTCGACGCTTCCAGTTCTCCGTTCGATGATTCTCGGGCCTTGATTCCTGTCAATCTTATCGCATCTCCCATTCTTAGGGTTTCCACAAATTGGGCATGATTATCCCAGAGGGCGATCCTGATCTTACCTGTACCGTCTTCCACCCTAATATTTGAGACCCTTGTTCTCCTACCTTCCCTAGTTTCGATCTCCCGGGGATCTGTTCGCTCAACGACAACTCCACGCGTAGTGTAGAGTTTGGGGCCGGGTTTGATCGATGCAATCGTGACGGGAGGAGGAGACTCGACGTTGACAAGTGTCTCTTTTGTTATGGAGGATCTTGATCCTGCGTTCAGGTAGACCATTCCGATCCCAGAACTTCGCCATAGTGAGACCCTGTTCGTTCTCGCACAGGGCCCACGCAGGCCCCTTCTCCCCTCTGCTCTTCTGCAGTTTTCTAATGCGAACCCGCACAGTCTCAGGAGATACGCTTGCTACCGCGTTCTCTCGGGACCCGACGGAGCTAAGAGCGGGTCCTGTAGGAGAGGTTCTGCTCAAGACTTCGACGTTGCTTCGAGATCCAAGGTGAAACTCGACTTCCCCCGCAAGTCCCAGCCTGGTGTAGCCATGCGCAAGACGTAGCCTGGACCCGTTTCCGAGCTGTTCCTTCTCTACGATCTCCGCCGTGGAATCCCAGAGGACGCAGGTGATCTGTCCGGAACCATCCTTCAGTTTGACTCTCACTAGCTTACCAACAGATCCGTCGGACCGCTGAAATTCCCGAAGCTGGCTTATTGAGAGGATTTCTCCCGAAATGGTCGCGTCTGAAAGTCCTGCTTGGACGCTTGAAATCCGCTGGTCTGAAATGTTGGCGGCATCTCCCGACAGACCGGCAAGTTGTTGTGCGAGGAGTCGTGTTGCTCCTTCGTCGGATAGTAGACCGTGCGATTCCTGTTTCTTGCGTTCGATGAGCGAGAGAAGTTCTTCTCTGGGCATGCCGGGGTTTTTTGTGAGTATGTGATTGAGGAGATTGTCAGAAGACTCTGTCATGCAGGTTCTAGTCCCAGAACATTCGGGTACGCTCGAACTCTCGCTCCGCCCTTAGAACACTCAGGTATAAGTCATCTTCCCTCGCCAGCCTGTTTCTCAGGATTCGAGTCGCAGTAGTGGGTCCGACTCCTCTAGCTGCAAGAACTATGCCCGCTCTCTTTCCATAATTCTGAATCAGGCCTGCAGATCGCCACGCCGTCATCCATTCCTTCTCTTCTCCAGGACTTAACTTGCTTCCTCTCTTTTTCTTGTTGATTATCGGGCCCAGTGCATCGTTGCTTCGGTAGGTCGCAGCTATCAGAGACGATCGGCATTTTGGACATCGCACGACTTCCCGGAGGGTATCGACTCCTCGTATGCTGTCCCATTCTCCGCAGTTCATGCAAAGTAGTCGAAGGTTGGTGGAGAGCAATCTGCTCTTCACGACTTCGATGATAGAAGCTTCTTCGACTGCGGGTCGCAGTAGACCGTGTGGAACGATCCTGTCAAGAATGGGAAGGGCAAATGGAGTGCATTGACCCACGTCCTGAATAGTTTCGATCGTGATCTCCCGGGATCCAATCCTTTCAAGAACAGTTCTGGCACATTTGACATCCAGCTTTTCTGTGAAGAGTTCTCTTCGAGTCTCATCATTAGCTATAGAGGTCTTGAAAATGTCGACCAGGAGTCTTGCCTGGCGAGCTTTGTACTCTGCTTCTCGGCTCACTGCACCGAGGCGGCGGAGGACGTGCCAGTGTCTCCAAGCGAAAAGGTCTGAGGCGTCAATGGTGTCCCCGACAATCTTTTCCATATCGTCAGCTGAGAGTTTTCTGAATTCCTCTGCAACCAACAACGCGCTGACCGGTCGTGGGAAGATTAGGGCAAACCGGTACTGGTCGACTTGTGTGCCGATGTTCGATCCCAAGCGGGACCCAAATAAGGCGGCCATGGCGGTGGCGAGGGTCTCGTTGACCAAGTTTCCGAAACATGAATGGACTACTACGCTGTTCTCGAAGCTCTCGACCAAGACCAGTTGGTCGGAAGGAATCGGAGCCTGACGGGGCACGTCCAACTTCTTCGGCAACGTCGATCTGGACAGGAATCATATCTCCCTCCCATCCGGGAATAGCAGTCAGGCTTGGAGGGGCCGCCTCCACCTCGACATGATACTGTTCCTCATCGACCGAGAGCACCTTCCATGTCTGACCGTGGAGGATGAATTCTGTTCCGCTTGCGCATCGGCGCGCGACGAAGTCTTGGTCGAGGCTTCCGATCCGTCTCTTTCGGAAGAAGTCAAACACAGTGTACTTCTGAACATCAGGTATCACAGAGAGGTTTGTGAAATAGTACTGAATCGCCTTGGGGTTGCGAGCGGTAAGGAACTGGTCGAACTTTCTCAACAGTCTCAGCTCATCGAGCTGCGCAATAACACGGCCGAGTTCGACCGGATCTATCTCTCGAAACGGGTAAGAGCTATGAACGACCTCGCCGATCTCCTCAACGGTCATTCGGCCTTTCTGAAGTAGCAGGCCGATTATCTGATGGGCGAGGACATCGTACGCCTTCTCATGGATGATTGGTCGTTCTAGCCTTCCTTCTCTTGCTCGCCGGATCAGAACTGCAGATTCTAGTATGTCGTCCGTGTTGATGGTCAGAATGACTCCGCGAGATGTTCCGCCTAAGGTGTGTCCGCTACGGCCGACTCGCTGGACCAGCCTCGTCGTCTCTCGTGGTGAGGTGTATTGTATGATGAAGTCGACGCTGCCAATGTCGATTCCTAGCTCCAGAGAGCTTGTGCAGATGAGTGCTTTGAGTTTGCCTTCTTGGAATTCTTTCTCTGCTTCTTCCCGCAACTCTCTCGACAAAGATCCGTGGTGTACCCGGACGGGGACCCCGCCCCCAATTGCCTGAATCTGGGCTGCTAGCGCCTCTGCATGCTCGCGTGTGTTGGTAAACACCAGGGTTGACTTGTGAGATTGTATAATGCCGAGTATCATCCGAGCTCGAGAAACCGTTGACGCTGGTAGGCCCAGGTTGATAGATTCTTTCTGATCTCCGGAGCTAGGATGGACGGATCGGACGCTGATCTGAAGCCCCCGGGTCTCGTCGGAACGTAGTACTGTTACTCTTCGTCCTGATCCAACTAAGAACTGGCCGATACGCTCTGGCTCTCCGATAGTAGCGGAGAGTCCAATTCTCTGGAACTCAACGCCGGTGAGGTCTGTGAGTCGCTCTAGTGCAAAGGACAGTTGTACGCCTCTTTCGTCTGTCGCCAATTCGTGGACTTCGTCGACGACGACCCATCTGACCGAGCGAAGATGTTCCTTCATTCTCTTCCCGATCAGGATTGCTTGTAGCGTCTCGGGAGTTGTGATCATGACGTCTGGTGGGCTCTTTGCCTGTCGAGATCTCGCGCTGATCGGGGTGTCTCCATGTCGGACCTGGATTTCGATGTCCAGGTCTTTTCCCATCTCCTCAAGCCTGCGGAGAAGATCTCTGTTGAGAGCCCGAAGCGGGGTGACATAGAGGACGGATATGCCGCGGGGCTTTCCTTCTGCTCTAGCTTCGATCAGCCTGTCGAGAACTGGGAGAATGGCGGCGAGGGTCTTGCCGGTCCCGGTTGGAGCGATGAGTAGAACGTTTTCGCCGCTTAGGATTGCGGGGATGGCTAGTTCCTGGATCGGGCTGGCTTCTAAGAAGCCCTCTTTCTCAAGCCTTTGTAGGACTGGGGGTTTGAGGGATGAGAAGGCCGAAGTCCGCATCTACTGCACTAGTAATCATCCAAGGGACGATTTATTCTTCTTCCTCTGCGACCTTCTTCTTCGATTCCCCTGGGCGTTCAGCTGCAATGTAGAGGAAGATCAGGATTAGTGTGACGAAGCTGAATATGTAGAGCAGGAGCTGGAGTAGCGCAAACTCCTGGTCTGGTTGAAGGCTGTAAGACATATCGGCTCACACGAGTTCGTTCTCGCAGAACCCCGGAAACGGCTACTAAAACCTTGACATTACTCGGGAGCAGCGATCATCGTAAGTTTGGAAGTAATCTCTGGGTAGCGTGAGTCAGTCATATCGATCGCGTCATGCTTGCTCATGGCCTCGGAAAGCTGTTGGGCGATGATGTGGTAGCATAGTTGTTTCTTGTGCTCCATTACCCGAAAGTAATAGTCGTCGCAGGTGCAGAACAGGCTGTCCGGGAGAACCTGATAGTCTCGCCCGCGCCCGGCTACGACCCAGATCGTTCTGCCGCTAGGAGAGAACTGGTACTTTCGAACTTTTCCAGCTTCCACTAACCCGAGTGCTTGCTGGAACCTTTTCTGGAATACAGTTATCAGGGTCTGCTTCTGTTCTTCTGAGAAGGTTCTAGTCCGGCCTATTTCCTGGCATGCCCCTTTGAGTATCCTGTTTTCGTTTACGGTCGGTGGCGAACTAGTTCCCTCCTGGAGTGGCTGTCACGTGCTAAGAATACCTTTTCATTGGACATTGTCGATTTCGAATTAGCGGGCATAATAGTGACTGACAATGTTACCGTGAAACCAGTGGCGGACCAACCGGCTCTTCTGCTGGAACGCAAGGGAGAGCGGGTCCTCGTAATCGCTGACTTGCATCTCGGCTGGGAAGTGACTTTGGCGCACCAGGGGATACATGTGCCCTCTCAAGTGCCGAGGCTGCTGGACAAGCTTCGAAAAATCCTGGCTGAGACCCGTCCTAAGCTCTTGGTGTTGTTGGGGGACGTGAAGCATGCTGTTTCGAAGGTTGAGCTGGAAGAGTGGAAATACGTTCCAGAATTCTTCGACAGCCTTGTCGAGATTATACCTGATGTTGAGGTGGTTCCAGGAAACCACGATGGTAACCTCGAGCCATTGACACCGACGTCGGTTAAGATCAACAAGTCCAATGGAATGGTTCTCTGGGACTCTGTTGGATTATTCCATGGTCACGCTTGGCCCGCGCCCTCACTCCTCGGATGCAGATTCCTCGTCATGGGCCACTTGCATCCTGTCGTGGTCTTCAAAGACCCGTTAGGGTTCAGGATTACCCGTCAGGCCTGGGTGAGAACGAAAAGTGACGGAAAGAAGCTCGCAGAAGGAGTATTGCGACGTGACGATGCCAAGTTTCAGGGGGACGCCGCTGAGGAGGTGAAGAAAAAATTCGGAGTCTCAGTTGCTGATGCTGACTGTATCATCATGCCATCATTCAACGATTACCTCGGAGGACAGCCGATCAACCGGAATTATCAGGAGGGATGGACGGAACTCTACAAGGAGTACATGGGACCCGTCTTGCGCTCAGGCGCGGTAGACTTTGAAAATGGCGAGGCGTACTTGTTTGATGGAACTTTTCTCGGTAAGATTCAGGATCTACGACGTCTTGCGCAGTAAATCTTGACCGCTAGTTCTGTTCGCGTGGCGCAAGCCTGGCGAGAATCTTGCTCGTATCGCCACCGTTGAGCTTGGCGATCTCTCGCAGAAGATCATAGTAGGACCTGACGTGTCGCTTTCCGTCGCGACCATGGTAGAGGCTTACGTTGGCGTACATTGTCGTGACTAGTTCGTGGTTGTACATTGGATATTGTGTGTCGCCGAGGCCTAGTTCACCTAGTTGTTGGCTGATGGCTCCTTCTCGGAGTTCGAGGACCTTCCGACCTTTGCGTTGGCGGTTCCTGTTCTTTAGTCGTGTTCCTTCTATTCGGCAGTCGTCGCTGCAGTATTTCTCGGAGAACCAGCCTAGGAACTTGCGCTTGCAGACGACGCATGTCTTGAGGACTTTCTTGTCGACAGCCATGTTATTCTAACCGTGTGTCTTTGGTCCCGTATCCCTTCGTTTGTTGAATATATCGTAGAGAGGTACCAGTATAAAACTGGCATGCCTCCCACGGCCCATAACCGGCACGAACGATCGACTGACCCTGCCTCGTACTACGCAAAAATCATCGTCGCATAGATAACGCCAGTTCACCTTTTTGTTAGAAACAAAAGAGTCGAGATGCTGATTTCGGAAGGTAAGAGCTAAAGCGAGATCGCACTTTGGAGGCGACTGAGGGGCTGTCGGATAGCCAGGTCTAGAGGACAACAATATCCTCGATGCGTCCGGACAATCCGCGTGGCTTGGGAGCGAGCTGTCGCGCCAGGAACCCACGAAATCGCAGGTTCAAATCCTGCCAGCCCCACCATCACCCTCTTTCTCTCTGGTGTGCATCCGCCACGAGTAGCAAAAGCCTAGATACTCTCGGCGGTTCCTAGGCCGATTCACGAAATGCTTATGAGATATCCGGCGGATTTCATCTTCTATGCCGAGCAAGGTGGTAGCTGACAAGATCAAGAATCGGGCGGTGCCAGCCTTGGCTGTCCATGATGCAGAGAGCGCACTTGCTTTCTATGCAAAGGCATTCGGTGCAAAGGAGGTTTCCGAGCGGATACCCTGGGAAGGAAAGATCGGGCACGCGGAGATCGAGATCGAAGGCGCACATGTGATGCTTGCCGACGAATTCCCAACTCACAACAAAAGTCCTAGGACCCTCGGCGGAACACCTGTCATCATCCACGTCGACGTGAAGGATGTTGACTCGTTCTTTGAACGGGCACTTGCGGCCGGGGCGACGGTGCTTCAACCCATCAAAAATGAACCATACGGAAGAATCTGCAAACTACAAGACCCGTTCGGGCATCAGTGGTTCTTCAACTCCGCACCTAACCAACGCCACTAAACTCCCGCGACAAGAGTAAGATTCGATCAGGTTTGAATTCGAGTACCTTACGGGCCCCTTTCACAACTCGCGCATCGAACCCGAAGGATGGGACATAGTCAGTCATGATCAAGCAGCAGAAGAAGAGAACGGGAAGTGGGCAGTTTTCGCAGACGAAATTCTTCGGAAAAACAAATTGAGGGACCCTCGGGTTACCTGCCCAAGTAGTAGACACCGATAAGAGCTATGACAAACAATATTGCAAGCGCAAGGTAGCCGAAGTATCTATCAATCATTTCTTTCCGTAGAAGCGCGCTTCTTATTGCTTTCCGTTATGGGAAGTGCTCTACGGATATTTGGGCATAGCGCGTACAAGTGGAGGATCTTGTGAGACTTAGTAACACTCGTTCCTCCACTCGCGTCTCATGTGGACCGAGAAGTGAAGGTTATTGGAAAACGGGGGTTTGTCCTGGTCGTCCGGTTTTGTTGGCGGTATTGAAGGAGAGCCTTGATTAAACAGGGATCTCTTAATAGAGTCTTCTGGACATCAAGTACCAGAAGGTTCCGTAGCTCTGTGCTGATCGCTTCCTGTCCTGGAAGCGTACGGTCGTGAAGGATTCGTAGACTGTTGTACGCCTCCTTGCGAGACTTGCATAGTCTCCTCTGACCAGGACTCTCGACGGACTGTTTTCCTTCATGGCCGTATTTTCCCTCGCGGCCTTTGGCCACCGGTCCTGTATTTCACTCAACGATTTGAACAGGAGAGCGACTGCGAGTGATTTTTGTCCACTGATTGTGACTAGAGAAAGTAGAATGATCGACTCCTGGTCTCTAGTCTAAGCCGAGGGCTAGAAATCTAGGTGCAGAAAAAAATGGGAAGTTGATGCGAGAGACTTTGTTCGAGTCTAGGCCGTTTGGAATGCAACTGAGACCTGGGGTAGTGCGGAACCGTCCGCCTGGGTTGTCAAGGTATCGTCCGTGTAGATTATCGCTGCGAGTCCGTTGAGCGGGTTGATCGCGTCCTGGAAAAGGTCGAGGAGGTTTCGTGTGCCGGGAGAACAACCGGTTCCGTTGGTACATATGACGCCGACGTGGTTTGGATGGGCTGTGACTGTGCTCTGTGTGAAGTGGGAGCCATTGTCTGTGCTCTGAGCCATGTACACGTTCCAGACAGCTGTTGGATCATCCTTGCTCGAAGCGTTTGTGCCATAGTAGACATAGTCGACTGTGCTGCCGCGGGCTGCGATCCATGGGAAGACTGCTGTGTTCGCGGGGGATGTGTTTACCGCTCGTGGACTGGTCCAGGTCTGGCCCTGGTCTGTTGATTTGGAGATGAACACTTGGTGCGCGTTCGACCAGCCGGCGTAGAGGGTCCCGCTGAGCGGGTCTACGGCTAGAGCAGGGAATACGTTGTTCAAAGCCACGTTAACGTTTCCTGAGAATACTAGATGTGGGGTCCAGGTTTTGCCCATGTCAGGGCTGACGGTGACGTAGATGTTGTTGAAGTTCGCGGTCGTTCCCTTCTGCAGGCCCGAGACGCCGCTCGCCCATACTGTGTAGACATTGTGGCTGAATGAGTCTGCGATGAGCTTGCCCTGGTCGTTGTTGAAAGTAGAGTTTCCAGTAGCACCACCCTGTCCCGTGATCGGGTCTGTTACGCGATGGAAGGTGAAGCCGTCATCGTCAGAACGCTGGACGTGGATCAGAGTGCTCGATCCTGAGTCATGGTAGGAAATGTAGACGTGCGGTCCGTCCGAGGTTATCCACTGGCGGTCGGATTGTGTGGTGTCGATGATCTGGCCGGTGCAGTGCGAGAAATTGTCTGATGTGTCAGCTTTTGGGCAGGTGATCGCTGAGACGCCTAGTTGGGTGATTCGGGTTTGAGGGTTGAAGAAGAAGATGAGAGTGGAGACGTGTAGTGTGCCGGTTGAGCCGATGTCTACGTCCGCGTCGCCTCCGCCGCCAACGTTGTTGGCGAGGTTGGCGTCTATCGTTCCCTGAAACACTGGAGCTTGTCCGAATCCTGCTTTCCATGTGTTGGTGAAGAACTGGGTCCAAGACAGTGCCACATAGACTGTGGTGCCGTCGGGTCCGATGGAGAGTTCGGGTTCGCTGTTACCATCAGGCCGGAGCAATGGAATGTTCGTGAAGCTTAAACTGGTTGTTTTTGCCCCGTGGACTGCGACAGGTATTGCGAGTGTCAAGATCAACGCTATCGTGATCGTAGTGATTGCTCGTTTCATACTATATTCCTAGTTGCTTTCGCGGACCGTTTCCTTATAGGTTTTCCCGGGACAAAGGTTCCTACAGGAATATTGATGTTGATTTGTCACGTCGGGGACAGCTCACAATGGACAGGCACGGTCATTGAAGAATAGGCTAAAACTCCGAAACATTGGATTCCTATGGGACCTAGAAGAGCCCCTTCCCAAATCAAGATCGAAGAACAAAGCTGCGATCAGGGCGGCTACGCGAAAAGACAGTGAACGTCTGAGAAAAATTGCCGTTGAAGCCTACCTGCCTGAGTGGTCGTGGTGGGTTAGGAAAATTGGTGGAAAGGAAAGAGCGCGTGCTGATCTGATGTCTTACGTGAGCGAGTTCTTGCGAGACCGCAGGAAGCAGATCTTTGTCGCGGAGGAAGATGAAAAGATAATTGGGTTCTGCGGTGCTGCGAAATATGATAGAGGTACCGGGACGATCGGTTATGGGGTCGCGGTTCTGCCCGGTTTCCGCAAAAGAGGAATCGGTTCAATGTTGCTACTCGCCGCTCTTGATTGGCTGAAGAAATCCGGCGTAAGATTCGTAACGCTGGAAGAAGAGACTTTTGGCTTTGCAAACAAAGACATTCCCGCCATGTTTCTCTACAAGAGCCTCGGTGGAAAGATAATCAGCGATCAGACTTTTTCTCTGGTACAGGTATGAGAAGAGTCAGCAGGACGCTTCCTCCGACGATTCCGGTGAAGTAAATGTAGATGCATGGTTTGGCTAGTACTTGCCAGTCGATCCCAGGTCCGGTGGCAACGCCGCTTGAGTCGCAGCCGTATGGAGTTTGATAGGTAACAACGCTATAGGTCACCGCGGCCACGACGACGATGGCGAGAAGAACCAGGACAAGGGTTCTCTGATGGCTGCATAATCTGGCGAAGCGCATCTGTGGTAGGACTCTCAGCAATGCTTTTATCGGTTTAGTCCCTAGGCCGCTACTATCTTGAAGATTCTACAGGTTTCTGCAGGAGGCGTGTCCGCCCTCATTCTAGTTGTGCTGATGCTGAGTTCTGCAAATGCTGCCCCTCTTCTCAGCGTTGGCAGCCACGCGGATTATCATTTGGACGCCTCGATCCAAGCCTCTCAGAACTGCAACGCCACACCTGTCAGCTACAATCAGACTGCCTGCGGACCGTATCAACCAATGACCCTCGTCAACATAGTTGACTATGGACCCTGCGTTTCGACCGCGAGCTACTGTTCCTTTAGCCCTGCCAACATTAGCATACCGATCGGGACAACGGTCATGTGGTTCAACAGGGGCAGCATGTCTCAC
>WNGH01030390.1_pt1 | contig 12022 bp, 13 predicted proteins | sample 5400631 | NCBI WGS metagenome assembly WNGH01 (sample SAMN13153373, study PRJNA577476) | soil metagenome | isolation source: 115 cm soil or saprolite under Garry oak tree replicate 1 | place: USA:California | collected 2016-06-15 | reverse complement strand
TTTCCTTTCCCATAGTAGCTGTATATTGCCAAATATTGAGTTTAAAAGTTCTCACACTAGGCTCAGAAACGCCCGTTTTGATGTATCAACTGCTCATGGGGCTGGTCAAACGATCTAGAAAGAGCTGTTTGAAACCTCTGGAATCCACATTCTTGCAAATCATCATTTTCTTGCCAGGCGTCTTGCTTTCCTGTAGCCTTTCCCGTCTGTCTGCAACGGTCATGCCTGCTGTGATTTCGCCTCTTGTCTCGACTTGGACTTTGTAGCGGGTATATTCGAAGAGTGAGGGTTTGATCTTGGTGGCGACGGTCATTGGATCGTGCAACGCGAAGATTCGATGTTTGTGTATGTTCTTGTTGAGGATCGTCGCGGCGAAGCTGGCAACTCGGCCCTTCTTCTTCTTGATATCGCTGTAATTTTTCAGTGTCAACTGGTTCTTGGGGTCCATTGTCACGTCGAGGCCAACCGCTGTTAGCGGAACTCCGGATTCGAACACGATCTTTGCCGCCTCCGGGTCCGCGTAGATGTTAAACTCGGCAACCGGCGTTACGTTGCCGACATCATATTCTGCTACACCGTAGGCTCCGCCCATTATCACAAGTTCCTTGATCATTTTGGCGGATTCAGGGAAACCTGTTAGGAGGGCGGCAATGTTGGTGAGAGGACCAGTGCAGATGATGATAAGGTCGCGACGCTTTGAAATGGTTAGCTCGTTAGAGATCGTGTCTAGAGCATTCTTTTCTGCAGGATGAATTTTTGAAAGTGGGAAGTTGGAATCGCCTAGCCCATCTTTTCCATGGAAGCTCGTGGCCCGAACTGCGTCTCTGACAAGCGGGTTTCCTAGCCCTCTAGCAACCGGCACGTCTCCTCTATTGAGGAGATCAACGACTCGCAATCCATTCAGTGTCGCCTGTTCGGCTGTTACGTTGCCCGAGACTGCTGTTATGGCTGTAACTTCAAGCTCTGGCGATCTTAGTGCGAGGATGAGTGCGAGCGCATCGTCTATTCCTCCGTCTTGGTCGATGATGACGCGGGTGGGCTTCTTCGAGCCCGAGCGCTTCCTAGAATAACTTCGTGATTTTCTTTGTCGGCAACACGTCTGTCAAGTACCAGAACTTGACGTACTGTAACCCTGTCCGGTATTGTAGCTCGGTGAACGAGTTGACGGCATCCTCTGCGACAATGGTCTCGTATCCTTTGAAGAACGCGTCCGCGCAGGTATGTCTCACGCAACAGTCAGCGTGCAGTCCCGCGAGTATCAGAGTGTTCGCGCCTTTGCCATCATGAGCTCTCTTCAGTTCTCTCTCCAGTCTCGTATCGTGGAAGCTGCTGTAGGTTGTCTTGGGAATCTCAACATCCTTCTTTCTTGGTCTGAGAGCGCTGATCACCTTGGCGCCCTTCGTCCCTCTCATTGCGTGTTCGCCCCAGCGCTGGATCTCAAAGTCTCGGCGTGTGTGTGAATCGTTTGGATAGAAGACGGGAATGTGTGCGCTACGGGCTGCGTCGGCTAGGTCCCCGGACTTGGGAATTATGGGGAGTGCGCGGGGGGTCTTGATCTTCCCGTAGACAAAGTCATAGAGCATATCGACCACCAAGACAGCGTATCGCCGGTCCTTGTCGTATACGTGGGGTGCGACCGACATTCCGGGATCGTAGAGCACTAGCTTCTCTGTCGAGCCTTGTCCGTGAATTCTGCTCAAGTCTCCTCAATATCGGTTCAGGCATGATTTTAAGATATCAACTAGATTGGCTCGGGGCATCGGAGGATGAGGAATTGCCCGGCAAGGCTGACATCGTAATTGTGGGAGCAGGTATAGCCGCGCTCGCACTAGCAATAGAACTCCAGAAAAAAGGAATCTCGACAATCCTTCTCGAACGACAAAAGAGTCCTGAGGGCATTCCGCGAGGATTGACCTTCCAGCCTAATGGGTTGGCGGTCTTAGAGAGGCTTGGCGCCCTTGATCGGGCAAAGGAGGTAGGGTCTATGTCACAGATTCTAGAAGTGAAGAGCTGGGAAGGAGAAGTTCTCCTAGAAGCGGATTACAGCTTGTTAGATCATCCTCAGAATTATCTCCTGACTGCAAACGCTAGTGAACTAGAACGGACGCTCGTCTATCTAGCTGAGCAAGCAGGAGCACAGATACTTTGGGGGACTTCTTTCCAGGAACTGCTAATGGATGGTGGGAAGTCGGATGGGGTTGCATATGAGTCCGAAGGGGTTAGCGATCAAATCAGAGCTTCAGTTGTGGTAGGAGCGGATGGTCCTCAGTCTCACATCAGAACTAGCCTTGGTGTGGGCGTGAAGACGAAGAAGTATCCTGACTCTTTTCTGGTTGGACTTGTCGGTCCTGTTCCGGGTTTGGAGGGCAGGGCGCGTCAGTATCAGCATCCTGGAAAGATGCTGGGGATAATGCCTTCTGGTCCAGATGCGACCTATCTCTTCCATTGCGTTGGTCCACGTAGTTTTGATAGTGTGAAGAAGGAGGGCTTGGCGTCTTTCAGGGCGGAGGTTGTTGAGGCGGCGCCGGAGATGGCGGACGCGTTTACTGGTGTGGAGGCTTGGACGAAGATGGCGTATTTCACTCCCTCGTTCATTGAGGTGGATAGGTGGGTTGGAAATGGGCTCGCTTTGCTTGGGGATGCAGCGCACACGTTTCACCCGCATGCGGGACAGGGAGTAAACCTGGCACTCGAAGACGCGGTGGCATTGGCCGAAGTGATCGAAAAATGCGAAGTCGGGGGAGACTTCTCGCAGGCATCCTTGATGGAATACCAGAAGCAACGGAAAATGCGCGCAGACGTGATAGGGAAACATGCCAACTATACGGTGACGTATGCGTTGAGCGATAACTGGCTGATAAAACGGCTGAACAAGAGAGCTCTCCACAAACTCAACAAGGACAAGAAGCTGCAGAAGAAGGCCTTGGAGATAACCGCGGGAATCTTTGAGAAGAAACCTGGACTCGTGACGTTGGCGAAGATAGGCGGAATACTACCCTAGGTTGAAACGCGCTAGCTTGCGGCAGGGACGACTTCGGCTAGAGGTTCCAGAACCTGCTCCTCTGGTAGTTTCACATCTTTGAACGTCCGCCAGAAGTAGCTGATGGCTGTGAGGTAGAGCACTGTGCAGATAATGAAGGGTAGGGCAAGGTAGATGCTATTGGGGCTTGTTGCTAGCCCCATGATGTAGCCCCCGAGACCGGTGCTGAACGAGTTGGGCAGTCTCCAGAGCGAGGCTACAATGGCGGAGGCCACTGATCGTTCCTCAGCCGGGACCAGGCCCATCAGAAGAGAGTTCTGGGCTGGGTTGGACATCATCATCAGCATGCTTCTGACGATATAGATGGACGAGGCGGAGGCAAAGTTTGGCGAGAACGGAATCGAGAAAAGAAACAATGTAGACGATCCTTGCGTTAGCACGATTGTCCGAACGGTACCGAACCTCCGAGCAATCCGAGGAGTTGCGAGGTTGGCGAATCCCATTACAAGGCTGTTGATGCCGCCGAAGATCGGCCCAGTCACATCGTTTGCGAGGCCGTACTTGAGAAACACCCAGCCTGGGATAAGGGGGATTACCATGCCGGCACCTAGAGCGATCACGATCCCGTAGGCAGCGTACCGAAAGACTACGCCTCGGCCCTTTCTTGGAAGAATGTGGAACCCAGATTGCTGGCTCGTTTCTAGCCTGGACTCGGAGACTCTGAGGTAGACGATCGTCGGACCGATGAGGCTGATAGCAGCTACCCCGACGAACAGGTATCTGTTGCCGGTGACAAGGTCGACCTGATAGACTGATTTCATCAGACCGAGCAGGCTCGTGCTGAAGCCTCCCAAAGCCGACGCGACTGTAGCAACGAAGAAGGAGAGGCCGAAAGCGCTGGTCCGTTTCAGATTTCCTGCCTTGTCCGCTAACAAGGCGCTCCACGAGGAGGCGAACATTGCCTCGGAGAACCCAGCTAGGACAGCTGCACCGAACAAGTGAGAGATGTTCGAGTCAATAGCGAAGATGGCCAGAGCAAGGCTTCCCAGCACTCCTCCCATAACTACGAACTTCTTCTTGCCGTAGCGGTCTGCGAGGCCGCCGAATAGGAGGGTGGAGGAGGCGCTGACGACTCCGAAGGTTCCGAGGATGAGACTGCTAGTGGCGAAGGAGATGCCTTCAAGTACAAGAAAAACTTGCAACGAGATGAAGAGTAGGCCTGCGGCAGCCCAAGTGAAGAAGCTGGAATAGATCAGGAGGTTGGCTTCGCGGGGTATGCCCTTGTACTCGTCAAAGATTGAGCCTAGCCGTTGAAACAACGAAGAGCATCCCCGAACTGTCAACGGGATGGATGTTGGCAGGAGATTCTAAAAGATTGGTCCCGCAAGTGTTTCTATTATTGGCTGGAGTTTTCAAGGAGAACAAACAGCGGCATGTGTTTGAGGCTAATGGAAAAGAAGGGGATTGGACGGTGGAACCGCCCCGGAATCTCCATTCGTGAAAGCGGGGTTATAGTTGGACCGGGCAGAGAAAGTCTGCGGACGCGTTCCTTGTCACGGTTACTGTGCCAGCACTTTGCGCTGCGAGGACTGCTGCTTGGGACGTTAGGAGTACTGGTCTTGCGTCTTGGTCGAATGTTACCATGAAGTACGGGCAGAGCCAAGACAAACGTAGCTACGACAAAGAGTGAGACTATTGAGAACTTTTTCAAAGAGAACTCACCACCATAGCATGTTGTAAGCTTAGTAGGGTTCAACAGACTTTACGCGTTTAGCGAAATCAGGTGTGGATTCGATCGAAATCACGTCAGGATCGCGAGGGTCAAGGGTTCTTTACACCACTCCTCTGTCGATGAACCTTGTTCTGGAGAGACTTTCGGAGTCTCCTAGCTCCTTCTCTCGCCTCAATAATGAAATTCTCTGCTCCAAGTTTTTTCCTTATGACCGGTTTGAGTTCGAGGTCGATTTCATATCCGACCCCTTTCCTTCCGAGTTCCCTAGCGACTTTCAATGTTGTTCCCGAGCCAGCAAAAGGGTCGAACACTAACTCTCCAACCAAGGAGAAGAGTTTGATCAGCCTCCTAGGAATTTCCTCAGGGAAGGCGGCGATTCCTTCCTCGACTCGACCAGGCATCGGGAGGACGTTGGTGATGTTCCAGACGGTGAGGTTCCATCTCTCCTTGTTGAGTTGAACGGTGTCTATTTTGGAGGATTCGAGAAGATTCTTTGGCGCGTCTTTCAAGTGGTTATAGTCGAATTCGCCGTTCTGGAATAGGAGAATGGATTCCTGGATGTTGTCGGGGTAGAAGTACATGGGGTATGGGTGCTGGAGGACGACGCCGCTTCGCCTGCTGATTCTAGTGTAGCCAGCGGGTTTGACCCATGTTATCTTGTCGCGATAGAGAAGACCCTCGTCCAGAAAGATCCCCGTCGTGTCAGCGACAAGTGGATATTTCCGCCCGCGGCTGCCACCTCTCTCTTTCACCAGCATATCGTCGGTGACTATCGCACAGATTCTTCCTCTTCCTAGCACTCTTCTGCTCTGAGAGGCGAAGGACCTGATCAAGTCCAGATAATCTTCGTAGTTCGGAAAAAGGTCTGGATAATCGAAAGGAGCGTTGAAGTACGGAGGAGACGTAACGACCAGAGAGACCTCGCCATCAGCGACCTCCGTCGAAGTCATCTTTCGGAGATCGCCGAAGATAACCCGGAGACCCGGGACGTCCCTAGAACTCCCATTCTTGGAATTCATTGCCAGGCGACCTTTTTCTGAGCGAAGACCCAAGTCTGAGGTAGCGAGTATATACGATGACCCACCATAGAGAGAACCATGCTGGACCCCAACCAAGTTCCTATTACAGAGTCAGCTCTGCTCGTGATTGATGCGCAGGACTCGTTCAAAGTCGGTCCGCGATGGGCAAGGCGTAACAACCCAGCATTTGAAAAGAATGTTAGCGCTCTCGTCGAAGCTTATCGTGGTGCCCATTTGCCGGTCGTTTTCTTCTTACATACTGATAGCGACGAGGCGTTCGCCAAAGACAGTCCCGCATTCAAGCTGATGGACTTTCTGAAGCCAGGAAAAGATGAGCCTGTAATGGTGAAGAACACTCGCAACTGCTTCACCAGCACGACACTGCAACCGTACCTGATCGAAAAAGGTGTGAGACGCGTCAGCATCACTGGTATCCAGATGGAACAGTGCTGTGAGACGACCGCGAGGATCGCAGCCGACCTCGGATACGCGGTAGACTTTGTCACCGAGGCGACGATGACTTTTCCAATTCCGAACTGGGACAAGCCAGGCGAAGAACTCGGAGTCGACGCCATACGCGAACGCACAGAATACGCCCTACGACGCCGATTCGCACGCATCACAACAGTCAACGAACTATCAAAAGAACTCAGAGAGACGCAGCTTCGACCAAAGTAGTAAATCGTCTCCTCTCTATCAAGAGTCATAGATCCTTTCACATTTCACAGACCTCGGTCTTTCCGCACCTAGGTCCCTTGCCATGGTGCTCGGCCAATAGCAAACTTTCTTGCTACGATGTCCAATAAACCCGGTCCAACCTGAATAATAACTATCACGTGAAGCACAGTGATGAGCAGGGGGACTACTTGGCTGTAAGGACTAAGGTAGACGTATTCATTAGTTCCAGCATTAACGAGTTCAAGAAAACCAGGGTCGTTTTGGCAGATCGCATAGACAAGATGCCCCACCTGAAGGCTATCCTTCTTGAAAGAAGAGGAGCCGATGCCGAGACAGTGACAACAGCCTCATTGAAGGGGGTTGAGAGCTCTGACATCTACTTGGGAATCTTTGGGAAAAAATACTCAGAGATTACTCTCAAAGAATATCATAATGCGGTACAGCTTGGCAAGCCTTGTCTCACGTACGTTAGGAAGGCGAAGGTTAGGGACCCCGAGCTAGCCGAGTTTGTCAAGAAGGAACTCTCAGCACGGTCCAAGTATTATGAATTCGAGAATGACCAGATGCTAGTAAAACAAGCGAGAAAGGATCTGAACACACTTGTTGTGCAGACCTTCAAATCTATTTCTGGCACAGGAACTTTAAGCGTGCGTCGCGCCACAGTAGGCGGCACCGACGTGCTCGTAGAAGATCGGTTCGAGGAAGAGTTCTCAGAAAAACTTTCGACGGTGACGAAGATGCTTGTTAATGGGCCACATGAAAAGACGAATGACGCGATTGATGTAGTCGTCATGATGTTCAAAGAACGGATTGACAAATGGGATGTCCCATCCATCAAGTTCGCAACGAGGGAACTGTTCACGAGACTCTACAAGTTTTCTGAAAAGAACGGCATGAGTGACCTTTACCTAATCTTCAAAGACCTCTTTGCCCGGGCATATTCCGAACGTAGATATTTGTTGGGAGCAATGCTCCAAACATTTGGGCTTATCATGTTTGAATCATGGGTCCCCCTTGACGACGTTGAAAGAGGAGAAAAAGCTGCGAAAGTCATGCTCAAATTGGCAATAGATCTCCTAGACAAGGACCTTGAAGTGGCTCGAGATTGTTCGACAGCTATAGATGACCTAGCAGGGGACTTGTTTGAACCAGAAATCCTCAGCAAAGAAATCCTCCTTGCAGCGCGTGTTTTCGAAAGGTCACTAGAAGAGCCACAGTTCCGCGAATTTGTAGAGGATCTGTCCGACTGGATCAAAGTTAACGACGAGTACGCGTGGGACGCGGATATCAAAACGTACCTAAGAGATTCGATAGACTATGCCGAATGGGAACATACGAATTATGGCATAAGCATCGACCAGCTCAAGATCAAAGTCCTGTACCCTAAACTGCAGCAAACAATCGATCAGCAGATTGAAGGTTACGTGGACTTTTTACTAGAATCCGAGTCGCGTGAAGACATAAGCTTCGAGGCTGAGGAACTAGTAAAGACGATAACGGCCTACGAATTCCTCCGTCCCGACATAGCTAACGAAATTCAGTTGAGAATCCTAAGCACTCGTGATCATGGGTTGCAAGAAAAATTTGATCGAATAATCCATAGTAACAAGCTGCTAGGAGCGGTCTACCGAAAGTCCGGGATGATAACGACCTTTGACGAGTTGATCAAGTTCCTAGAAGCCAACTTTGACACGGAGAACATAGGTATTGGGCTCACAACCTTTGGCTTCGCAATGATCAATTTCACAAGGAAACTGAACGATGCCGAGAAAGAGTCTGTCAATCAAATTGCTCGAAAGTATGGGGTGGATGAGGACCTTGAGATACGCGATCAATTGCTGACCTTCGAAATGGACCATCTAGTCTATGTAAGTGAAGGTCAGCATAATATGGCGAAGCTAACATCCTTCCTGAAAGAAATATACGGCGTTATCGAAATCGAAAGCTTTTCCACTGACATGGAATTTCGGCTTCGTAGACTCAGACAGACATGATCGGAGGGTTACACGCTCGTGGTGTTCGGGCCTCGATGCCCTCCAACCTAAGACAGTACTCTACGTCCCGAAAAACAATTGTTCCATACAGGCTTCTCAGTTGGTTAAGCTTATGATGTTCAGTTTGTGGCAGTGACCTCGAGCCTGTCCCAAGGAAAGCTCTTGTGGTGCTTGTAGTATTCCACCAATCCCCCCTCCTGCATCAGGCCTCGAAGGAATTCGGGAACTTTCAGAGCGTGAAACACCTCTCCGTCTTTGGTTGTGACTGACCAGTCTTGAAGGTTGACGACTATCTCGTCGAACTGTTTGACTCGTTTTGTTATTCCCGGAACTTCTAGAGCTGGTAGGCCAATAGCGAAGCTATTCCGGTAGAAAATTCTTGCGAAGCTTTCTGCAACTACAGCCGCAACTCCTGAGTATTTGATGGCGACTGGTGCTTGTTCGCGGCTTGACCCTCCTCCGAAGTTTTTTCCTGCAACGAAGAGGTCGCCGGGTTTGACTTTCTTGTAGAATTCGGGGTCGAACCCGTACATGGCATATTTTGCCATCTCGACAGGGTCGTTGGTGCGCGCTTTGAACCGGAATGGTATGATGATGTCCGTGTTCACATCGTCGGGCCAGACCCATGTTCTGCCTCGGATGATCGTCGACGGTGGTGGGAGGCTCACAGGTATCTCCTAGGATCGGCAATATGCCCTTCAAGGGCTGATGCCGCGGCTGTTGCGGGGGATGAGAGGTAGATTTTGGCGGTTGTGGCGCCCATTCGTCCCACATAATTTCGCGGAGAGGTGGAGAGACAGGTCTCATTCTCTCCTAGAACGCCGAGATGCGTGCCAACGCATGCGCCGCAGGTAGCGTTTGTGAACACTGCTCCTGATTCGAGAAAGGTTTCCGCCAGCCCATCCTTGATCGCTCGTTCGAACACGTTTTTGGAGGCGGGTGTGATTATGCAGCGGGTCCCGGCCTTTATTTTGTGTCCTTTGAGGATCTTGCCCACGACCTGCAGGTCCTCGTATCGTCCGTTTGTTGAGGAGCCGATGAAAACCTCGTCCAAATGATCATCCCCGAATTCGTCAGCACTACGCACTTTGCTCTCGTTCCCCGGGCCCCAGACCTGGGGCTCAAGAGTTCCCAGGTCAATATCGTACTCGTCTTTGTAGTGGGCTTTTGGTCCCGCATGATCGATTTCGTATTCTTCTTTGTAGTGGGCTTTTGGTCCAGCGTGGATCTCGAACATCGCTTTCCGGTTTGCAGTTTTGAAATAGTCCTGGGTTATGGGGTCGACTTCGAAGATGGAGAGTTTGCAGCCGCACTCCATCGAGTTGTTGCTGATACAAGCCCGTGACGAGATAGAGAGATTCTTGACCGCTGGACCCTTCCACCCCAACGACTTGTAGTTCCCGCCATCTTCTCCGACCATTCCGATGAAGTGAGTTATGATGTCCCGAGCGTAGACACCCTTCTTGAACTGGCCAGTGAGGTTGATCTTGATGGACTCTGGGACCCGGACCCATAGCTTGCCGCTCGTCCAGACAGCAGCCATCTCCGAACTACCAATACCAGTCGCAAAAGCGCCTATCGCCCCCGCCTGACAGGTGTGAGAATCAGCACCAAAGAGAACCATACCCGGCACCACATGGGTTTCGAGAAGGTGTTGGTGGGATATGCTGCCCTCTACAAGGCGGACGCCTTGCTGCTTAACGAATTCTCGAATCAGAATATGGAGATTAGCCACTTTCTCGTCAGGAGCAGGAAAACTGTGGTCTATCACAAGATGGATTTTCTGTGGGTCCCAGACCTTCTGAACACCCATCTCACGGAAGACTTTGATCGCCAAGGGTCCGGTACTATCTTGGGCCATGGCCATGTCTGCAGGCAAAACGGCAATCTCTCCCGCATGGTGAACTTTCCGACCTCCGTCAGCCTTGACGCTAATGATCTTCTCCGCGAAAGTAAGCGAGTCATCGTTAAGAATCGTTTGAGACAACTAGGTCGCGAGGCGGGACGAAAACTGTCGTTATTAAAGATGAAACCGAAAAGGCGCGAATGTAAGCTCGTACCTGCGTCCCGCCGGGTCCGATGGGGAATCTCCCGGGGATCAGCTTGATCCTGGGAGCGGAAAACTCGACTGCAGGTCAAGGATTCTACCGAGAAAATGGTTCTCGACCACTTTGCCTCCTACTGCGAGATTGAGAGCAGGCTTTCCGCTCACGGCTGGCGGGTTGAAAATGTAAACGGTGAAGGTCCAAGTGCTGCCTGGAGCTACGAAGGAGGGTGCGATAGTGACCAGCCTGGTATTGAGCCCATCGGTCCCATAACCTACTGTAAACTGTTGCGGCGGTTCGGTGTAGGTGCTTACTCCTACAGCTAAGGTTGACGCAACAACGTTTGACACTTTCAGGGACATTGACTTTGTGTAGAAGTTATTGTTAGCCAGAGACAGACTCACTAGGAGTGCACACTGATTCGCGAGGGTAAGGTTTGCACAGTCGGCCCTGACGTAATAGTTGCCGATGTTCGTGAAAGTGGCGTAGGCAGCCATCGGGTCTTGATAGGTGACACTAGCGCTACTTACCTCAACGATCGAAGTTGAGAGGGTCTGAATCACGAGAATCGCGGTGATCACTACAGCTATCGCAACGGCTGAGAGAAGAGTGACTCGTCGCTTGGTGAGGATTCTTGTCAAGATAACTTACTCTGAGGTGATCTCCGCTTACGGTCAATAAAACGGTGTCGGGTGCTGACCAAAGTCTATTTAGATTCGGTTCCCTTAGATCTGGGAATCCATCCAGGAACCCGTTGTTTGTATCGGCGATAGTCCTCGCCGAACCTTGTCTCCAGACCCTTTTCCTCACGAACAATTCCGATGAAGTTGATTGGGAGGCCTACCAACCCTAGAATCGCTAGAAATAGAGACGGAATCACGATTATGATCCCAAGGTAGATCAGGAAGCCTCCGAGATAGAGTGGGTTCCGAATCAACCGATAGGGGCCTATCGTACAAGGGCCTTCGCGGGCCGGGTATAGAGAGGGGTGCCGTTGCCCGTATTGAATATCGTCGAGCTTGCCCAAAACCGGAGAGCTACTCCGCAAAGAACAGGAGCAATTCCGAGATAGTTGTATGGAGAGGTGGGAACTATTCGCAGTCCAAACAGTGTGTCAACCTGAAGCCCTAACAAACCTAGTACAATGAGGCTTAGCAGCGTTGCGCTCTCGAAGATAACGGGCTTCGCAACCTTGGCCACGGCTACCATCGGACAATACTTCGCCTCCTATCGTCTTTTTAGTTTGAACTTGGGATGATGAACTGGGAAGCTGCCCCGCCCATGAGAACCTACCGGCCATGTTGAAAATCCGCAAAGCAAAGGTCGAAGACGTCCCGCTGATCTTGTCTTTCATTCGCGAGTTGGCGGAGTATGAGAAGGAACCCAGTGCAGTTCGAGCGACGGAAGACGACTTGATCAGGGATGGTTTCTCGGAGAATCCCAAGTTCAGGGTACTGATTGCTGAGTGGGATGGTAACCCGGCCGGTATGGCCTTCTTTTTCCAAAATTATTCAACGTGGCAGGGAAGACATGGCCTCTTCCTGGAAGACTTTTTTGTTAGGCCACAGTTCCGA
>WNGH01005539.1_pt1 | contig 12023 bp, 8 predicted proteins | sample 5400631 | NCBI WGS metagenome assembly WNGH01 (sample SAMN13153373, study PRJNA577476) | soil metagenome | isolation source: 115 cm soil or saprolite under Garry oak tree replicate 1 | place: USA:California | collected 2016-06-15 | reverse complement strand
GCCGCCGACTCCTTCCACGTCGGCAACCTCTACTTCAATCGCAAGTGCACCGGCGCGATGGTCGGCGCGCACCCCTTCGGCGGTTTCAATATGTCCGGAACAGACTCGAAGGCCGGCGGGCGCGATTATCTGCTGCTCTTCTTGCAGGCCAAGTCCATCGCCGAAAGGGTGGTGTAGCGCCGGGCTTCAGTTCACCCTGAGGCACTTGCCGAAGGGCCCGGTATGTTTTTGGCGGCAGGCCGCAGCCCGAATCCAAATCGAAGGAGAACGTACATCACCGGCCCGGAAAGCATCAGCCAGGGAGCCCAGCGAAAAACAAATTCGCCGCTGTAATACACTTTCACCGCGCACAGCAGCGCCGGAAAAATTACGATGTAAGCGAGCCCCAGCGTTCCTCCCGGAATCCGGAAGCTTCGCGCAGCATCCGGCATTTTCCGCCGCAGTTGCCACGCAGCGAGCAACGTCAGCAGCGTCGTCGCAATGCGCGTCCAGATATAGATGTCCACCAATTGCACCAGCGACGCTCGCGCCAGCGCGCAATACACCACGGCCGAAATAGCGATGGCCCGCGCCGGAGTTCCGTAGCGCGGATCGATCTTCGCCAGCCATCGCGGCAAGTAACCATCTTCCGCCATCGCCGCCGGAAGCCGCGTGGTGCACAGGATCGTGCTGTTGGAAAGGGAAGCTGTCCCGATGATCGAAGCCGCCAGCATCAGCGCGCCCAGAACGGGCCCGCCAACTTGCCGCGCCGCTTCGACCATGTAGCCCGTTTTCCACGCGCTCCAATTCCCCAGCGCCGCAAGCGCCAGCGTTCCCGGCACGAGATAGGTCAGCGTGACCAGCACGGAATTCCACGCGAGCGCTCGCAGAAGGGTCTTCTGCCCGCCTTCCATTTCTCCGGCGATGGTCGAGAGTTGCTCGAATCCCGCGTAATTCCACATCGCCAGCGCCAGGCCCGCTCCGAAGACCGCGCCGAACGGTTTTCCCGGCGGCGCGAGCGGCAACATCGGGTTGAACCTCCAATGAAACAGCGCGGCGCCGCACATCCAAACTACCGGCACCAGAATCAGCGCCTGCATTGCCGTTGCCACCCAGCCTGCCGCCTGGATGCCGCGGACGTTCAAATAGGCAAGCCCGCAGAGAAACAGACTTGCCACCGGCCATTTCCAGAATCCCGCAAGCGCGGGAACGTAATTCGCCAAATAGTCCACGATCAGAACGCCGTAGAGACTGTTCAGGAGAAATGTTCCCGCCCAATTCCACCAGCCCGCTTGGAAACCCCAGAAGTCTCCGAAGGCCGCGCGCACCCAGCGATAGAATCCTCCCTGAACGGGAAGAATGCCGTTCAACTCCGCCGCAGCCAGCGACACCGGAACGCTCCAGAACAACGGGACAAACGCCAGAAACAGAATCGCGATCCCCGGGCCGGACAGCGAATAGATCTCTTCGTAGCCGAACGGTCCCGACGCGCAGTAGCTGTAAAACACCGCGAGCAGCGGGAGGAATCCGATCTTCTTGAGAATGGCCGCGCCGGCTGGGTTGGATTGGTTCGGGTCAGAGGCTGGGTTCACTGTGAGGAAAGCTCCGATCGCCGCGCCATCATAGTGAACGACGGCGCTCCGCGCAAGGACGCGGGACGGCAATCTCCTAGTACTTCTCTCAGGTATTCACCTGATTCGTCTTTGCAGGATTCACCGAATGTACATCTTCCGGGAGATACCTTAAAAACCTCGGCGGCAATGAAACTCTAATTAAGTAAGAAGAGATTTATTGACAGCTGAGGAGACTACAATGCGCCGCGAAATCATTGCTAGCTCTTTGTTGGCCATTCTCTTGCTTTCTCCCTGCGGTTCTGTGCAGCAGTCTGCGGCGGCCCAACAAACCCCGCCAGTTTTGCAGGGCGCTTTGAACGCGCTCACCGGCGGCACAGCCGTTGCCGATGTCACGCTCGCCGGCACAGCCCGCCGCATCGCCGGTTCCGACAACGAAACCGGCACCGCGACGCTCAAAGCGCTAGCGACAGGCGAAAGCCGCATGGACCTCAGCTTCGCCTCGGGCCCGCGCAGCGAAGTCCGCGCGTCCTCGTCTGCCGCGGCTGACGCGGCCGGAAGTTGGTCGGCCGCCGACGGCGTCTGGCATCCCATCGCAAATCACAACCTCTTCGCGGACTCTTCCTGGTTCTTTCCCGCCTTGACCATCGGCCGGCTGGCCTCTTCGGCCAGCTACGTCCTCTCGTATGTGGGACAGGAAACAAGAAACGGACAGGCGGTTGTGCATGTTACAGCCTCTCAGCAATTTACGGGCATCCCGGCCGCGCAGGCCCCGCTGTTCCAACATCTCAGCCAGATGGACATTTTCCTCGACGCCGCCACGCTGCTCCCTGCTGCGCTGTTGTTCAACACGCACCCGGACAACGACGCCGGCCTCGACATTCCCATTGAAATCCGCTTTTCGGATTATCGCGCTGTGAACGGCGTCCACACGCCCTTCCACGTTCAGAAGTATTTGAACAATGGACTGGTCCTCGATCTCCACATAAACACAGTCAACCTGAACACCGGCCTCTCAGCGGCCGCATTCAGCGTCCCGTAGCGCGCCGGATCTTCAAGAGGAGATGAGCCGATGACACAGACGAACCGCCTCCCGTTGCTCGCCATCATAGTTCTTCTTGCTGTTGCGAATTCCTCCGCCCAGGCTCCGACGGGCACTCCGCCGTTCGGCAGCTTCGGCGGCGGTCCTGACGTCATCAACCTCGCCAATTTGAACTCGCACATCGTCGCTCCTGTCTTGCACAAGGCGGGCCGCGCCGGCTTCAACTTCACCTACGACCTGAGCTACGACAGCTCGGTGTGGTTCCCCGTCGGCTCGAGCGGCAGCCAAAGTTGGCAGCCGGTCATCAACTTCGGCTGGCGCGGACAGACCGAAGTCGCCACGGGCTACATGAGTCACAGCCGCAGCACTTACACGTGCCAAATCTGGATAGAAGGCACCATTCCCCCTCGGTATACGACCGGTCACGACTATACCACCTCCGACTACGTGTACCACGACTCCTTCGGGATCTCCCATTCCTTCCCGGATGTCTCAACGGACATCGGCCCATGCGGTAGCGGCGGAGGGGGAACCGAGACGTTCCTCGCAGCGGACGGCTCCGGATACACGATTTCAACCGACGGCTCCACTATATTCCAGATGTTTTCCCGGTCCGGAGCTTTGATCAATCCGCCCGTCAGCGCCACCTCCGGCTCAGCCAACGGCATGGACCGCAACGGCAATAAGATCAGCGTGGACACTAGCGGGCATTTTACAGACACGCTCGGCACAACGGCTCTCACCGTTGCCGGCGGCGCTCCGAATCCTTTGACGTTCACTTACACGCCTCCCTCCGGTGGCTCGGCCACCGTCAGCATGTCCTACGTGAGTTACACCGTGCAAACGAACTTCGGTTGCAGCGGCATCGGCGAATACGGCCCCACCAGCAATTCCCTGGTGGATCGAATCACGTTGGCCGACAACAGCTTCTATCAGTTCACCTACGAACCGACATACAACGTATCCGGCGCTGTCACCGGACGCCTGGCTTCCGTTAAGCTGCCTACCGGCGGGACGATTTCTTACCAATACAACATCGGAGGAACCGGTCTTAATGGCATCGCCTGCGCAGACGGAAGCGCTTCAGTTCTTACACGGGCAACTCCTGACGGTACCTGGACCTACGCGCGTTCCGGCTCTTCACCCGCATGGACAACAACTGTCACCGACCCGCAGGGCAATCAAACGGTCATCAATTTCCAGGGAATTTACGAAACTCAGCGCCAGGTGTATCAGGGTGCCGTTGCTCCAGCCAACCTCCTCCGCACCTGGACCACCTGCTACAATGGAAATACTTTAAACTGCCCATCTACGGCGGTTGCTCTGCCTATTACGCGCCGCACCGTCACCGACCAGTACGGCTCCAGCGGCCCCATGTGTCAGCACATCTACAAGTACACCAGTTTCGGAATGCTTACCGAACAGGACGACTACGATTACGGAAGCCCCGGCCCCGGCCCGCTGCTCAAGAAAACCCTGATTACCTTCGCCAACCTGGGAAACAACCTCAACGCCTCGGTCCAGATCGTCACCGTCCAAGACGGCAGCGGCACCACCAAATTCCATCAGGACGTGACCTACGACGAGTCGGCCAAGGAAAACACGCCCTGCATCACCGGCGCCCCGCAGCACGACGATACCGGCCACGGATGCAGCTTCACCGGACGCGGCAATCCCACCTCCGTCACTACGTGGGCCGACATCTCCGCGGGCGTTGCCAGCGCCGTCACCAGCACCATGACTTACGATTCGCTGGGAAACCTGCGCACCGCCACCGACCCGTTGAGTCACGCCACGACGCTGGGTTACACCGACGCATGGTCTACCACCACATGCACGCCGCCCAGCGGCACCAATGCCTATGTGACCAGCGTCTCGAACGCGCTCTCGGAGGTCACAAGCGCGAAGCACGATCCTTGCACGGGCATGCTCGCTTCGGTCACAGACCCCAACAACCAGACCACCTCGTTCAGCTATGATTCCTCGTGGCGCCCGTCGCAGACCAACTTCCCCGACGGCGGCCAGACCAGTTGGAGCTATAACACCACGTCGCTCCCCGCCAGCGTCACCGGCACCACGAAGATGAACGCCACGCAAAACATCGTCGGAACGACCGTGTTTGACGGCCTGGGACGCGACAAGCAGGACCAGCTCAACTCCGATCCGCTGGGCGTCACTTACGCGGACACCACCTATGATTCGGTGGGCCGCGTCGCCAGCGTCTCGAACCCTCATCGAGCATCCGCGATGCCCACCGACGGCATTACCAGCTATCAGTACGACGCGCTGAGCCGCGCCACAAAAGCGATTCCGCCGGACGGCTCAAGCTCGGCGAACAACGTGAGCACAGTTTATTCGAACAACTGTGCGACCACGACGGACCAAGCTGGCAAAGTGCGCAAAGCGTGCTACGATCCTCTCGGACGCATGACCCAGGTCTTCGAGCCGGACGCGACCGGGGCGCTGAATTACGAGACGGACTACCAGTACGACGCGCTGAATAATTTACTTTGTGTCCACCAGCGCGGTACAGATACCACCGCCGACAAATCCTGCACTGACGCAACGGTTCCCGCCAGTTGGCGCCCGCGCACCTTCGCCTATGACGCGCTCTCGCGGCTTACCAGCGCCACCAATCCCGAATCCGGCACCGTCACTTACGCTTACGGCGCCAACGGCAACCTCATCACCAAGACGGCGCCCGCGCCCAATCAGACCGGCGCCGCCACCGTCATCACCACCTACACCTACGATGCCCTCAACCGCGTGACTCAGAAATCCTACTCAGACACCACGACGCCGACGGCGTATTTCATGTTCGACACGCCCTCGCAGTGGGGGCTGTCGATCTCCAACGTGGTCGGGCGGCTGTCCGAGGCATGGAACTACGCCGGGCCAGGCGGCTCCATGGTAGCCTCCGTGTTCAGCTACGACAGCGTTGGCCGTGTGATGTTGAACAATCAGTGTGACCCGTCCGATTGCCCCTCTGGAGGCGCCGGGGTGAATTACACCTACGACCTCGCCAGCGACATGACCTCCTACACCACCGGCGTCGGCGCGACCTTCACGCAGGCGTTCGACACCGCCAGCCGGGCCACTCAGCTTACCAGCAATGAGGTCGACGCCCAGCATCCTGCCACGCTGGCCACGGTAGATTCGTCCCTCGGCTATCTTCCGGCCGGCGCGATTCGCAAACTCACCCTCGGCAATGGCCTGACCGAGACGGCGGCGTATAATAACCGCGTGCAGCCCTGCCGCATGAATGTGAACTCCTCAGGCTCGTACCTCACCAACTGCGGCGACGCTGTGCCCAGCGGAAACGTCCTGGACCTCACCTACGGTTTTAACTCCGGCACGGCCAACAACGGCAACGTCGCCTCCATTGCGGCCACCGGCAACCAATCCTTCAGCCGCACCTACACTTATGATTCGCTCAACCGCTTGGCGACGATGAATCAGTCGAGCGGAAGCGCCACGTCGTGCAGCAGCACTTACGGACTTTCTTGGACCTACGATATCTGGGGCAACCGTACCGATCAAACCGTGACCGGCGGCACCTGCAACGCTTCGCATGTTAGCGTGAACGCCAAAAACCAACTGGTGGACCCGGTCAACAACATCTACCACTACGATGCCGCGGGCAACCTCACGAGCGACGGCTCGCACAGCTACACCTACGACGCCGAGAACCGCCTCATCCAAGTGGACGGCACTCCGGGCACGTGTTCCACAGCGACCGCCTGCTATGTTTATGACGCCCTGGGCCGCCGCGTCGAAAAAATCACCCCCAGCCGGACCAACAACTACATCTATGACCTCGCTGGCAACGTGGTCACGGAATGGTGCTTGGTGCCCGGCTTCACCGGCTGGTGCACCAGCTACATGTACCTGAACGGGCAGCTCGTCGCCCAGTACTCCAGTGGCACCACCTACTTCGTCCACAAGGACCATCTCGGCTCCACGCGCCTGGTCAGCAATCTCAACCAGTCCATCGCCGACAACCTCGACTATCTTCCCTACGGCGAACAAACCGCCGGCGACACCGTCACCACGCACAAATTCACGGGCGACGAGCGGGACTCCGAAACCTCCCTCGACCACACCTGGTTCCGCCAATACTCGCCCTTGCTCGGCCGCTGGATCACCCCCGACCCCTTTGCCGGCTACATTGACAATCCCGAGTCCCTCAACCGCTACTCCTACGTCCTCAACAGCTCGACGAATCTGGTAGACCCGCTGGGCCTGGACCCGGGTCAAGATGATACGCTGCTCCCCAAATGCCCACCGGGCGTCGGGGGCCCAGACGGCGGCGGAAATCAGCCGATGACAATGCATCTTTGCGACGATGGACACGGGCACACATATTGGGTTGGCGATTATGATGGCGAGAAGTGGTGTCCAGAGGGCGGAGGACCATGCGAGTATTGGAATGCGAGGACAAACACGTGGGAGTTCCAGCCCCCGCCCACCGATATAGTTTCTGAGCTGTGGGACTATTTCGAACACGTACCTCTTGCTGCCAGTATTTATATCCCCATTCCCTACACAGTCGGTACAGTGAGCGTTATGATCCCGCTCGCCCACATTCCATCCTCGCACACGAACTGCGTCGGACTTGGACTTGCTGCAACGACACCTACAGGAAAATTCGTCGCTGGCGGCCCACTCCTCCTCGGCAACTTGAACAATGCAAAATCCATCCTTTCGGGATGGGGGTATAACTTTGGCGCTCAAGCTACTCCTTTTATCGGTGTTCAGGCCGTTGCAAATAGTAGCGGCGCGCTCGGCGGTCCTACGTTGGCTACGGGAACCGGTTTGTCGGCAGGATATGGTTATAGCACTTGCCGTTAGATACGGAGGGGAAAATGCCAGATTGGGCGTTCAAGACAGCGTTTCTTTTGGCGGCAAGCCTCATGACACTCAACGGTGTACTTATGCTTATCGCACCGGCCAAGCATAGACGATTCCTTGCTTGGGTGAGCCGAGCTAATTCTTGGTCACTACCAGTTGGTGAACAACCCCAACACGGACTAGAAATTGAGCGCCGCCTGGCGGGGATTGGGCTGGCAGGGATGGGAGTTTTCTTCGCCTGGAGCATGTTCAGAGATGCTACCCGTGGTACGGCGGAGACAGATCTGCCAAAATTGGGCGCCGCGTGGTTTCCGTCGTTCTTAGGGCTGAGTATCTTTGCCCTCGGAGTCTTCGTCATTCTTATGCCTGGGCGAATTGTCCAATGGAGCATCAAACATCAGCCAACGTCACGCGAGATCTCAACTTCAGCATTGGACCGCTGGAGAATGGGGGCGAGGTTGCTCGGGGTCGGATTTCTGTTGGGAGGTCTCTACACTCTTTGGGTTTCCTTGATGCGTTAATAGCAGTTGGGCGGGAGTTCCAGCCTCCTTCCTCAGTCGGCCAGGAGATCCGGATCCTGACGCAGTTGCGGAACCTAGGGCGATGATAGAGACATTGCGATTTCAACCGGACTGATTAGTGATTGTCGGTGACCTGCTCCTCTAGATCCGCGCACCCGATCACACGACCGCTGGCACTACCTTGTGGCACAGCTCGACCCGCCTGCTGACGATGAACCACGTTGTTGAAGCAGCGCGGCGCGGCAGCGGCTGGAAAAACAAAACGTCCCTCCCGGAGCGTGGAGGCTTCACGGGAGGGACGTCTTGCATGAGGAGAGACTCGGAGGCCGAATCGTCGCCTGCGCCGACACGCGCTCGGCAGCAGGCTTGCAGGGACCGGGCGCTTGCCCCACTACAATTCGTCGTTCGGTTTGGGCGGCTCGGGGGCGCGCTCGAAATGGAACATGCGCATTCCGTGCCTCCCTTCTTGCACCGTGAAATCCGCGGGCACCTGGAAGAGCGACGCGGGCGGCTCGGCGCGCTGAACATTGGTCAGCTTGTAAATGGTCTCGCCAAATCGCGGGTCACTTCGCCGGGTCATGACCACGAGTTGCAAGTCGGGCGAGTACCACACTTCGGAAACAATGGTGATGGGCTTTTCATTCCCGATGCGGCCGATGGGAATGGTCCGCGTGGTCCGCGTGCCTTCGGCCGAAACGCCCTCGATCACTTGCGTGCCGAGCGATTCCGTCTTAATCATGTCCGACTCTCCGGTCCTTTCGAAATGCTTCCATGCCCTGGCTCTTTCGCCGGGCCCTTCCTGCATTCTCGGCGTGGCGGTCATCCTGTTGGCGGTCTTGTTTTTCAGATCGAGCACGAAGCGCTGGCCCGCTACCGGGTCGTGAATGATCACGAACCGCGGCGCATCTCCCGACGCTGCCAGCGGGCCAAGGGCAGGCAGGGTCACTTCCCGGCGGAAGCGTCCCTGGCTGTCACGGAATAACGCCGTGCTGGTCTGCCGGTGGATGTGGTTGCCGTCCGCCAGAAGCTGGGTGGTTTCGGAAACAGCCACGGCGGAAAAGGGCGAGCCTTTGACAACCTTGCCGCCGCGCATGGGTTCGAATCCCAGCATGTCGAAGCCTTCCGGCGGAGGGGGCGGAGGTTGTTGAGCGAATCCTGCGGGAGCGCCGGGCGGCAAAGCGTGGTGCGCCGGCGGGGCCTGCGCCAAGCCACAGGCAGCAAACAGCCCCGCAGCAAGCACAGCGACAAGAAATTGCATCCCCGAACTACGAAGCTTCATCGATCCTCCTTCTCTCCTGAAAACCGTGACCACGATTGCCGGGCGCGCGCAGTTTTCTCAGCGAACGTAGCGCACGGCCCGCGGCGTGCCGTCCTCGGCAACCAAAAATTCCACCTGGATCAAGTCTGCCGCGCGCTCCTCATTGACCTGCAAACCAAAAGCGTTCAGCGACCCGCGCCGCATGCGGACACGCACCACAGAAGCCTCTTCGGCCGGCAACAGCGGAAAACTGTCCGGCAGCGGAACAAAGTCCTGGGCGCTCTCCGCGTCAGAATCTTGCGCGGACTTGGGCGAGTTGAGCGGATTCGCGGCTCCCTGTTGGGGAACGGCCTGAGCCTGGTCCTGCGGCGGAGTTGCCGTGGGCGGCTGAATTGCAGGCGAATTCGTCTGCGCTGGTGCGTGTGCGGCCAGCGGAGTGGCGGGTTTGGCGCCGGGACGCAGCGTCAGCCCTGCCAGCGCCGCGGCAACGATGACCGCCGCCGCGCCCGCCCAGATCCAACGGCGCCACGCTCGCGCGTGCACTTGCATCGCGCGGCGTTGGCGGAAAATGGTTCTCAGCGCGGCCTCGGCCTGCGCAGACGCGAGAGCACCGCGATCCTGCTCCGCAAGTTCCCGCAAAGCGGCATTCAGCGTCCGCACCTGGTCCAGCAGAGACGAGCAAGACGGGCATTCGCCCGCATGGCTGATGGCCTCAACCCACAGCGGTCCGGCCCGCGCTCCTGCGCGGTCTACATCGTGAGCCACTTCTCCAAATTGCGAGCAATTCATAGCTGCACTTCCTTCCACGTCCTCATCCCGACGCCTTTCGCGCGTTCAGGCGCGCAGGTTGCCGCAACACTTCGAGCTTGGCGAGCAGGAGAGCCCGGCCGCGATGCAGGCGCGAACGAATCGTCCCGACGGCGCAATCGAGCGTCGCAGCCGCCTCTTCATAACTCAATTCCTCCAAGTCGCAGAGCACGACGGCCTCGCGATAGCTCAGCGGCAATGCCAGCACGGCCTGCCGCACACGCTCGGTGGTCTCCGCCTGGGCGGCAGAGGTTGCCGGATCGCCCGTGGCAACAAGCAGCGGATGCGTTGCCCGATTTCCGTTTTCGTGAGCGGGCTCTTCATCGAGCGGCAGGTAGACGCGGTCGCGCTCCCAGCATTTCAGCAAGTGATTGCGCGCCACTCCGATCAGAAATGCAGCCAGCGAACCGCGCGCCGGGTCAAACTGATTCGGGCTGCGGACCAGCACCATGAAAGCCTCCTGGGTTACTTCTTCGGCGACGGCCGGGTTTCCGCTCATGCGCAGCGCAAAGCGGCAGACCGCGCCTTGTCTCCGGCGATACAGGGCCGTGAAGCCCTCTTCCTCGCCGGCCTTCATGCGCCTCAACAGATCGTCATCGGTTGGGTTCTCGACGGGCCTCACCCTCTGAGTTAGACGGCCTGTATTGGGTGCCGTTACAGATTCCTTTGGGAGGAGGGAAAAGTTCCAGAATTTATTACGGCAGTCATTTTGCTGAGGAGGTTATCTGCATGCCCGCCATTTGAGGGCAGAGCCGAGTGTGTGCCGGCGACGCCAAGCGCGCCGCGGCGCTTTCCGCGCGAATCACCGCGGGCGGAACATGCTGCCCGCGATGCGCGTGACCATGCGGCGCGGGGTCAGCCGCTCGCTTTGCGCCATGAGATAGTTTCCCATTCCGGAAATGACGTAACTCTTTCCCGCGGCGAGGGCTCGAAGTCCCACGCGGGCCACTTTTTCGGCTGTTTCCTGGCGCGCCGTGGCGCGTGCGGGCGTGCCGGCAACCTCGCGGAACTCACTCTGGGTCGAGCCCGGGCACAGGCAGCACACGCGCACCCCGAACTCACGAACCTCTTCGGCCAGCGCTTCGGCGAAGAGGAGATCGAACGCCTTGGTCGCCGCATAGGTGGCGATGAACGGGACGCCCTGAAACGATGCGGTCGAACCCAGGATCAAGACGTCGCCATGCTTGCGCTCAACCATGGCCGGCAAAAACAGCCGCGTCAGATGCACGACGGCGGCGCAATTCACCTGAGTCATGGCCAGCTCGCGTGACAGCTCCGACTTATAGAATGGCCCATAATTGCCGAATCCGGCGTTATTCACCAGCAGCTCGATCTCGATGCCTTTGCCCTGCGTAAACGCCAAGAGTTCGTCGGGGGCGCGCGGCAGCATCAGGTCCGCCGCGACTACTTCCACGCGCACGCCGTGCTTGGCGCGCAGTTCCTTGGCCAGCTGTTCCAGGCGGTCGCGCCGCCGCGCCGTCAGCACCAAATGAGCGCCGGCCGCAGCGAGTTGCTCCGCCAGCGCTTGCCCGATCCCGGCACTCGCGCCGGTCACTAATGCCCATTTGTCTCGCCAGCGTTCCATAGGGTCTCCTTTTTTCGCGCAACGTTCCGCTCTGATTCCCATGTGATGCCTGGAAATGCTCTCCCGGTACGCGCACGCGGGTCAAGGGCAATGGCGATACTCCGGAACTTTTCCGGCGTAATAGAGGAATACAGGGAGTAATCTAGTGCCGGGATTCTGCCACTTGGGGGAACATCATCGGGCCGTGCATCGCCGTCAAAATTCTTTCCGCCTCGTCACAGGATTGCTGCTAGTGCCGTTCCAACTTATTGGAGCAAGTCTCCCAGAAACGGCTGGCCTGCACCTTCCGATCGAGGCTGCGAGCCGATATTCGGCTCAAATAGTTGGAACCGCACTAGGAGTCGCGCTGGCCTGGATAAGTTGCACCCCGGCGTCTGCTCAGGAGACCGCCCCTGCGCCTCCGCAGGCA
>WNGH01020535.1_pt1 | contig 12025 bp, 13 predicted proteins | sample 5400631 | NCBI WGS metagenome assembly WNGH01 (sample SAMN13153373, study PRJNA577476) | soil metagenome | isolation source: 115 cm soil or saprolite under Garry oak tree replicate 1 | place: USA:California | collected 2016-06-15 | reverse complement strand
TGCGGAGAAATGAGAATTCGAGAGAGGTCCGCAAGTTGAGATATAGTTTGCATTGTGGCGATCATCGCTGCCCGCTTCAGGCAGCGGGGAGTCGTTTTGGATCGCAAGCGGATTTGATATAACACGCACCTGAAGGTTACCCGTGACAACCTCAAGCGTTTACACGCTTCGACGTGTACTTCGTTGAGTCGAGACGCGAAGGACTACTTTCATTCCGAGAGCATTAGCAGCACGGGTAATAGTATCGAGCGTAACCGCAGTATTCTGAGGATCTAGAAGGCGGTCCAGTTGTGAACGGCTCGTCTGAAGCTCTTGTGCCATGGCCTGCTTTGTCTTCCGTTGGCGCTTCATTTCCTGTTCCAATTGCCAGGCGAGGACGCGTTTGGTGGCGACTGCTTCAACCTCTTCGCGAATTCCGTGTTCCTCAAGGAAGCTGTCGAAGGTCGAGCCACTTAATTCGCGCCGTTTGCGAGTTTCTTTTTTCTTCATTGGATTCCTCTCTCGTGCTTATCCTTGTTTCTTCTCGCCAGGGCCAATTCTTCAACCCGCGTCTTCTGTGTTTTCTTTATGAAACTGTGGAGCAGCACCATTCGATTCCTCGCATCAATGTAGAACAAGACCCGAGCAATCCGATTGTGTGTGAGATGCGTTCGGACTTCAAAAACTCCCTGGCCCAGGGCTCGACACGTTGGCATTCCAATAGGCCAGCCGAACTCGACGGTCTTGATGTCCTCTCCGATTCGCTTCCGGTCATCCGGATATGGCAACGCCTTGAGCCACTCTCGAACTGGTTCGCGACCGCCTCCGTTCGATAGAAGATCGCCGGGACGTGCTTGCCGGATTGTGCCGTTGTGGTTCGCCAAAATTCTGGCCGACTTTGAAATCAATAACATAGCCGCCGCCCTCCCGCCACTGTTCCGATTGAACACCTGATCTCCATCACGAAGGTCGGGTTGACCTTCGGTTTTGTGCCAACGGGGCACTTGACTCAAAACGGCAGAACCGGAGGGCCATCGGTATCCTTATATATATATTCGTGGCCGTCCAAACTGGAATACGGGAGCACAATCTCGGCTCCTGAGCCCGCGTATCTGGCAGATTTTAATAGCGTTGTTTGTGGCGGGTGGCTCGGGGGCAATTGAATTTGCAATTCGCGAATCGCGAATATAGAATATAGGCATGAATCTGAAGCCTCAAGACGTTGTGGTTGCGCTGAAGCTACTCGGCTATCCAAGCGGACGCCCGCCGATTTCCGTTGTCGCAGGCGATCTCGGCCTGAGCCCCTCGGAAGTGCATGGAGCCATTCAGCGGCTCAGAGGCTCCCGGCTTTTGCATGGTCCAGCGTTGAAAGACAAACCCAATATTTCCGGTCTGGAGGAATTTCTGATCCATGGGTTGAAGTACGCATTTCCTGCCGAACATGGCGAAGTGACGAGGGGCATTCCTACTTCGTATGCAGCCGAGCCGCTAAAAAGCGAAATTTCTATCTCTAACGACCTGCCGCCAGTTTGGCCTTGGCATGACGGCGATACTCGGGGCCTGGGGCTTGAGCCGCTCTATAAAAACGTCCCGCGTGCGGCGTTGCGCGATCCCGCGCTCTACCAACTTCTGGCACTGGTAGACGCGATTCGGGATGGGCGCGCGCGCGAGCGGAATCTGGCCGAACGCGATTTGGTCCACAGGCTTAAGTCGATTCATGGCCAATCCTAATCTTCAACTGCTAACAGATGCGGCCAAGTTGTTGAGGCCTATTCTCGGAGAATTGGTTTTTGTCGGTGGCTGCGCCACGGCCTTGCTGATCACCGACAAGGCGGCGGCAGACGTGCGTCCAACATTTGATGTGGATGCGATTGCGGAAATCACTTCCTATGCCGCGTACGCTGAATTCTCAGAGCGATTGAGAAAGCTTGGGTTTCAAGAAGACGCAAGTGAAGGCGCTCCGCTTTGTCGTTGGCGTCAACAAACGACAACGCTCGATGTGATGCCGCTTGACGAAAAAATTCTGGGATTTTCGAATACGTGGTATCGGCCCGCGATGGACCACGCGGAAGAACGTGAACTGGAAAAGGGTTTGAAGATTCGACTGGTCGCGCCGGTATATTTTTGTGCTTCGAAGCTCGAAGCGTTCGCCGGCAGGGGCAAGAATGATTTTCACGCGAGTCGAGACCTTGAAGATCTGATTGCCGTTGTCGACGGGCGTGCCGAACTGGTGGGAGAAATTCAGGCTGCGGCGAGCGACGTGCGTTCTTACCTCGCGAAGGAAATCAAGAATTTGATTTCGATTCGCGAGTTTAACGATGCCCTTCCAGGACATATTCCGCCTGACGCCGCCAGCCAGGAAAGAGTGGGCACGATTATCTTGCGGCTGGAAGAGATTGCCTCACTGTAGCGCAGACCGCTTCTAGCGAGGATCTGTGCCTCCTGGTTTTCCCTCACTAATCGGTCCCACCCTCACAAAATGCCTGCTGGAAATGCCACGAACAAAACGCGGCGGTAGAGCACTCGTTCGTCCAGTTTTTATCCAGAGCTTCTGAAAATCGCCCGCGCCAAAAACACAATCAAGCCAACAGTACACCTGGACTAGCAGAGTCTGTGTTACAACTCCGGTTTTTGTCAGGGAACAGCTTCAGCCGTGCCGTCACTGACACCAAGTCAACAAGCCTTTAGCCGCTGGGGGCCTTGGCTGTCAGTTCTCACACGGACTTTAGCAGCACCGAGCGATGAGGTACCTCCATACCCGATCTTGGTGGCTCCTGCATCTGCAAACCAGTTTTCCGGAACATCATTTGCGGTAGCGAGAACAACCCCTGCTCCCGGCGCGTAGATCGGCTTCCCGTAACCATACCAATTCTCAAGGATGCGAGGATCATCGTGATACTCCCGGCCTTGCTCATCCACATAAATGAAGTCGCTGGCGAAATTGTTCGAGTTTGCAGTGATGCCCAGCGACTTCACTTTGGAATTGCCCAGCGGCACGCGCTGATGATGTGCATAAAGATCGTGTCCCTCCCAGACGAAAATCTTCCCACGGAGCGGCAGAATAAGCGCCGTTTCGTCTTCATATCTGCGGGGGCTGACAGCGAACTGTTGCAGGAAATCACAGTCATCCGGCAACCTGTGACGATTTTTTCTTGCTGCTGTTCGGTCGATTCGCGCAGAAGGCAGAAGGAATACTGCAGTGCCACCAACGATACAGGCGATTCGAATTCAGAAAAAGGGTTGAAAACGTCAATCGTTTCGCCGGGCGCAAGGATCTGCTTGCCGATCACGGCAATGCTCGGCGCGAATGCGTCGGTGTTGACCGATCTCCGAAGTACCAACTGGCTCGCCGAGTCATATACGCTTACTTCAATTTGTGAAATCCGTAGGGTCTTATCTACTCGCATTTCGAACAACCATGTCGAAGTTCAGAAACTGATTGCCGTCGCGCACCTCGATGATTGGGCGCTCTGGCATAGATTGAATGGTTACGAGAGGCGGTGCTGGCATTGCGGAGGACGCGGCCCCATTGCTCAGTACGAAGAGCAAGGGAGTCAACCACACAATCCGGTTAATCATAGACTCCTCCTGAAGAAATATAGCGCAATTGTGGGCCTAGAATCGGGTGCTAGAAAGTTGCCCGGAAACGACGTTCCGGGAAATGACGTAATGCATTGGCTCGCTGACCGAAAGGTTGAAAACTCATCACCAATTCGTCACCAAAACTAGGATATTTTAAGACCTTTTTTTGGGTAGTCAGAACCGGAAGAGCAAAGCAGGCAAAGGGTTTTAGCTTTCTGACTTCATTTTTGACACGGTAGAGGTGTGGGGCCGCTTTCTCGAACGTTCCTTGTCGATTGCGTCACAATTGTCAGTGTCATGTAGGTGTCATATGAAAGGCGAGAAAAATTGCAAAAAGCGATAAAAAAAGAAAAGAGAAGAAAAATCCGACTAATCCGATTTGATCAGAACTTGCTGATTTCCCTCGATTAAGCTCGACTCCGGCAATTTGTGATTAAATTAAATTCACGGCTGTTAACCGAAGGGTTGCTAGTTCGAATCTAGCCCGGGGAGCCAACTCTCTTTTCAATCAATGAGTTAGCGGCTGTTCTTTTTGGGTCTTTGACGACCGTAGTAAAAACGTAGTACGCGTCCCGGAATTCTCAACAAGCGAACCGACACGAACCGCGCAAAAAACCAATGTTTTCTGCGAAAACGTTTGTGGAAAGGCCCGACCCTTCGGTTCGTATCCGAATGCTCGGCAGCCTTGCCGCCGATGATTACGTTGCCTAGATCGCACGAGGCGTGTGGTGCGAGTGATCGAGCCCGCGCGGGATCGCCACCGGAACAACGATGAGAAGAGAGTTCGATTTGAGCGGTCAGAGGGGCTTTTTATTTTTGTGTCACTCCCTTAAGTCTGCGGGTCCGATTCCGCGCCCAGGAAGCGGGCTTCCACTGTAGTGAGAACAAAGCTGTCCCGTGCACAGCTGCCACAACGACAAAGATCTTCAGTGTATTGATGACTCTGTTGAATTCCGTCTTAGGGTTGCATTCTTTACGCAGAACGACGCAGAATGCCGTCCACCGTCTTTTCTTGTTTGTGTTGTCGTAAAATTCGGGCGTAAGGGCGAGCGGCATGCCGTTCGCAGGGCAATTCGGCGCCGCGATTCAGGAATGTTTTTCGAACGCTTCGCTGAGGGTCTTTCCGTCGAACGCGAGCCTGCTGGAAATGACCGGAGAGAAATCCTTCATACGGCTGTTGGCGACGCCAAGCTTAACCATCGCCTCGAATTTTTCCGCACCGTAATGGCACCTCGCATTGCTTGAACTCTCGGGCGAGCCGATGGCGTTGAGGAAATGAAGTCGGGTTGCGCGCAGAGGGTCTCGCTCCTGTTCGTTCTTTTCGATGTCGTCGAAGACAGGCATTGGAGTGTGGATGCGTCGAATAATCCAAGATCGCAGGGCGATGATGAGCGTCCGAACAGGGTAGATTATTTTGCGGCGATGGCAATTGATATTTGACATCACACCAGTGGTGGCTGCTGCGCGCCGAAAGGCTGCTAGAACAATGTTGGAGCAACCCAAGGATGACTCGAGCTCGCAAGCGCAACCGGAGCAATGACTTAGATTAGATTTGCCTCAGAAGGCAGAATGGTCAGCTTCAGTTTCAGCAGGAATGAGCGGCGGCAAGATCACTCGGGTGTCACACAGGGAACCACTTGGCGGCTGTGGCGACGGTAAACTCGGAAATCTTGGTCGGTCGTGAGGATAATGGGATCGGCAAGCGTTTCGGTCATACGAACGAGGCAAGCATCGGCGAAGCCCGTGGGAACGTTGGAATACTTCTCGATCAGCTTCACGACTGGCTTCACGTTCTCGGTAAGCGTGAAGGCGACCAGCAGAGCGTCGCGGCGAAGTAATGCGCCGAGCTTGGGTGTACCAAGCTCTCCGAGAAGGTGGAAAGCCTCGGACAGAACGGCTTCGCACGTGGACCAAGGCGGAGGCAGCTCGGAGGCTTGCGTCACGGCCCATTTGTGGTGAGCGTCGCGACTGCTAAGCAACGCTACAACAAATCCAGCGTCAACGAGGACGTTTCTGCCCATAACCAGTGGCTTGCAAATATTCCTTCTTCCGCGCAGTTAGGTCGGTCGGTAGGCCATCCACCGATCCGATAAGGTCGGCGATGGCAGTGAGGGAGGCAGTGCGGCGCCGCTGTCGGGGCGCACGCTCGAGCCGTTCGCGAACTACATCCGACTTCGAGACCTTCCGTCCGCGCGATTCCGCCTCAATGTCCGCCACCAGTGGCTCGGACAATCGTACGGTGAGACTCTTCATGAAGTAATTGTATTACATCTCCGGCGGGTGTGCAAGACAAGTTAAGGTAAAGGCAAAGCCTGGCGACAGGTCAGAACGAATAGGCTTCTCGCATAAGCCGACAAAGACAAACTTTTAGTGTGTAGTTTTCCATCTGGACGAGAATGCCAGAATGACTCCGTGAGGATTCTCATTTCAGCGCATTGGACAGACGCGGCCCATCTTCACCTATCGACTGATTGCCCGCGACACCGTTGAGGAGAAAGTCCTGGAGTTGCAGAAAACCAAGCGCGACCTTGCCGCCGCAATGATCGGCGCCGAGAACAGCATGATTCGAGACTTACGCTCTGAAGACCTGGCATTGCTGCTGTCATAGCGATGCCCGCCATGAAAAACGTAGTACAGACGTAGTATCAATTGTGGGGAATGGGGCCAAAAAGTGAGTATCGCACGGATAAGAACTGAGGAAGAGACTCGCCGGATTTTGCTGCAATTCGTTAGCTTTCCTCGGTTTAGCTAAGCTCCGGCGAATTCTGATTAAGTTACTCTGCTGGCTGTTAACCGAAGGGTTGCGAGTTCGAATCTAGCCCGGGGAGCCAACTCCCTTTCAATCAACTAGTTAGCGCAGGTTCGTTTTGGCTCTTCCGGCAGCATAGTAAAAACGTAGTACGTGTCTTGGAATTCTGAACAAGCGCCCCCACACGAACCGCGCAAAAACCCAATGTTTCTCCGAAAACCCTTTGTGTAGAGGCCGAACCCTTCGGTTCGCACCCGAAGGGTTGGGTATTTTTTCAACCGATTGATGCACCGCGATTTGGATTGCTTCCGGATGCCCCGACCACAATCGCGGATTGGACCCTGCCGAATCTCCGGTAAACACTAGCCGACGCAATCAGGAGTTGCAGGATTATTGCAAGCGTTCGCGAAAGGGTCACTGCAATTTCGCGTATTCCGCTTTGGCCTGTTTGAGGATCGGGATGTCGGGGTCGGCGTCTTTCCATAGCGTGAAGAACTCTTTATAAGCGGCCAGGGCGCGTACACGGGCAGCATCGGCATCCGCTCCCTGCATTGCTTTTGCTTGCAAAGCATCGGCACGCGCCACTCCCAGTTTTGCCATCGCGCCGGTCCAGCAGTTCCAGACGATTCCGCTATGGTTGATGACCTTCTGGAATTCATCGGCGGCGGCTTTACCCTGTTCGGCCGCCAAATACGCTTCTCCTCGAAAGTACGTCGGGTAAAGACAGGAAATATTGGCGACAAAGCTGATTTGCCCAAGCTCGATCGAGTTCGCGGCCTGCAAAGCAGTGAGTGCAGCAGCCGGGTTCTTCTTGTTCAGCGCCATTTGCGCCCGAATCGCTGGCAGCCAAAGCGATTGCATCTGCGTATCCAGAGGAAATCGTTTCGCTAGGTCTTGTGCCATGGTTTCGGCTCGCGCCGAATCGCCCGCCATGGCAACGGCCAGCGCGGCTTCAACTCCGACGCCTTGACTTGTGGGAGTAAGCTTCAAAGCCTGTGAAGCCGCCTGCCGAGCTTCGGAAGGATTGCCGTACACAGCTTCGCGCTGCGCAGCAATTGCCCCCCAGACGGCACCAGTCTCCTTGCTGTCCTCTCGAATGGCGGAGTCCTTCGCCTGCTTGGTCAGTTCTCGCGCCTTGCGCAGACGACCACCATATGCTTCGGTGTCGGATGCCAGACCCAATCCAAAATTTTCGTAGCCAGACTTCGCGGCAAACCACTTTTGCTGTTCCGCCATTCCGGCGGAATCCGAGCCAAGGAAGGCCAGGGCGTAGAGAGCATCGCGAAGCACGAGATCATCCTCATGTCGCGCTTGCGCCTGATGGGTGATCTGCCGCGCTTCGTCCAAGCGTTGCAAGGAGAGGGCAAAATTGGCGAGACTTCCGTAACTGGCGAATGAATCTGGATCGACTTGTAATCCCTGTCTCGTGACCTCGGCAGCTTTTTCATACTCGCCCTGCAAACCGTACACGCTGCCCAAATTGCCGTAAGCCAGGGACCTCCGGGGATAGCTGTCAATCGCTTCCTGATGCGTGCGAACTGCTTTATCGAGTTCCCCTGTCACGTATTGATAGTAATTGCTGGCAATGTCCAGCTTCTCCGGTTCGCTGGCATGTTCCCGCAACTGGAACGCCTTGGTGAAATACTCGTTAGCACGCTCTAGCTGCGCCATATTGGAGTAAGCGACACCCACCGAGGAGTAGCCAATGGCAAAGTTCGGGTCAAGCTCGATGGAACGCTGAGCGTAGGGCAAGGCTGCGGCGGAGCCTTTCTCGTTACCGGCCTTCACCGCGAGGGTGTGTGCCTTCAAGGCTTCGAGAGATGCAGTGGTGAACTCGGACAACGGAACGTCAAACTTCTTTACTGTTGCCAGCGATTCGCCCAGTTCGCTCCTCAGCTTCGAAGCCGCCTCGCCCAGCGCCTCGAGCACCTTCTCTTTCGACGCGGCGGTCACCTGCCGCTCGGTCAGCGGGTCTCCGCTCTGGCAATTCACCACCTTCAACGCCAGCACGTATTGGCTGCCCAGACTGGCAATCGATCCGGCAAGGTACGCCTTGCTGCCCGTCCGCTGGCAAAGCTCACGGGCAACATCGGGCGTGAGCTTGGTGCCGGCGGGGCGCGTCATCAATTTCAAGGTCGCCGCTATCTTGTTCTCCGGAAGGACATTCAGAAACGGCGACTGGTTCAGAGCCACACTAAGGGCCGTCTTGAGCGTGTCGTCAAAGACCGGGTCGCCGGTACTATTGGCGAAATCGGCCAGAACGATGGTGTCTTTCTCGGTCAGCGCGGCCGCAGCCGATTTCGTCCCAGACGCGCGCGAGCGGAAATAGAAGAATCCTCCGATCGCTGCGATCAGAAGCGCGGCGACCGGGGCCAAAATCTTCCAGTTCTTGCCGCTCGCCGGAGTTCCTTCAACTACACCCGCATTGCTTGCAGATGCATTGCTTGCAGACGACGCACGGATCCTTCCAGCCGCGGAAGAATCAGGCACCGCTGGCCGGGTGAACCGTTCGGTCGGATCCTGCGCCGCCGCATTCGTGCCCGAACTTGCCGAAGGAGACCGTCCGGAATCCGTGTCACGCCGCAGCCGCTGCAGTTCCGCGCGCATGTCCGACGCATGCTGATAGCGGAGTTCGCGATCCTTCTCCAGCGCCCGATTGATAATGTCGTCCAATTTCGGAGGAAGATGAGGATTCAGCCGCAAGGCCGGCACCGGCGCGCGATTCATGATCCCGTCGTAGATCACGCCGGTGCTCTCGCCGGTAAACGGCAACGCGCCAGTCGCCATTTCGTACAAAACCACGCCAAACGAAAATAAATCCGTCCGCGTATCCAGTTGCTTGGCTCGTACCTGCTCCGGCGACATGTAGGCGACGGTACCGAGCGTTGAACCCGGACTCGTCAGATGCTCCGCGCTCATCGCCTCAGTGGCATCTCCAAGGGCGATAACTTCTCCGGATTGCGTGCCGGCCACGGTTAGCTTCGCCAGCCCAAAATCCAGAATCTTGGCGCGGCCACGCTTGGTGACAAAAATATTGGCTGGCTTGATGTCCCGGTGGACGATCTCTTCGGCATGCGCGGCGTCCAGCGCATCGGCAAGTTCAATCGCCAGTGGGAGCAGAGCATCAGTATCGACCGCAACGCCGTTGATACGGTGTTTCAGCGTCATGCCATCCAGGAATTCCATGGCGATGAAGCGCTTCCCTTGATGTTCACCAATTTCGTAGATGGTGCAGATGTTGGGATGGTTCAGTGCGGAAGCGGCGCGTGCTTCGCGCCGAAATCGTTCCAGTGCCTGGGCATCTTGCTCCAGGTTGTCCGGCAAAAATTTCAGGGCGACAAAGCGGCCTAGCTCCGTGTCTTCCGCCTTGTAAACGACGCCCATTCCACCACCGCCGAGTTTTTCGACGATGCGGTAATGGGTAACAGTCTGTCCGAGGAACGAATCAGGGCCGGCCATGTGCGGCAAATTTTATTTGGCTCGCGTTGACATGTCAACGGAAGCACACGGAAGCACAAGCAATCGCGGCCTAAGTCGTAATTTAACGCGCATCTCGTCAGTGCTTGATTTCCCGACGCGATGCCGACTTGTTAGTTCTGATCCGCTTGGTGCCCATTTGGCTCGCTTCATCGAAGATGCCACAAGGGAGCTGTGGAAGTTTCCGGAGCGCCACTGGCAACGCCCAATCGCTAGCCGAGCAATCCCCTCTTCTTTGGTTGAGGAATTTATTCGATCCGTTCTTCCAAGGATATGGCCACTGTGTCACCCACAGTCTTCCCGATCGCTTGGCGAATGTCTGCCGGTACAGGCAGTTTATGTGTGCCATCACCCAGAGCCATGAACGAACTCCGAAAGGGGTGCCCACCGATTTGCCCCTGACCTTTACCAAGCCGTGGGTTCCAAAGAACTTGACTGAACTAGGCCAGACGACATAGGTCCAACCACCTTCTTGGGAAGTCTTTTGTAATTTGGCTGAGAACTTCTTGTCTAACTTCATTTTTGAACCTTTCTTCTTTCTCTGAATTATCATGAGCAGCTCTTAACATGGATGGGGTTAGAGCACTCGCAAAACTGCTAATGTCGCATCATCCGTCTGGCACCCTCTGGAGAAGTCGTCCATGGAGTTGAAGATCGACCGGACGAGATGTTCAGCATTCTCAGTCCCTAGTCGCGCCCAGGCGGCTGTCGCTTTCAACAGGCGCTGAACTCCCCACTCCTCGCCGGATTGGTTTGCCGCTTCAATGACTCCGTCGGTGTAGGTGATGACCACATCGCCGGGATCAAGCTGCACCGCTCCCTCCTCATAGCTCGAATCAGGAAACATACCAACAGGTGCGCCGCCCGTCTCGAGCGTATCGATTGAACCGTTTCGCCGAAGAACGATCGGCGGAGTGTGTCCGGCATTCACGTACCGTAGCGTGCGCGTCGCTCCGTCGAAGACGCCATAGAACACGGTCGCATAACGGTCCGCGAGCGACGAAGCATATGCCTGGAGATTTACTAGCCTTTGCCGGAGGCATCGCCAACGACCAATGCCAGGCGGTCATTTGTAAGAGACATGAAATCATAGCAATCGCCGCCGAGGGCTCGAACTTGGCGGCAGCGCGCGCTGTAGTCCACCGAATCGCTGGTCCGGCCCAGACTCTGCATAAAGCGCTGCTGCACATCGCAGGCCAGCACCCAGTCCTGGCTAACGTCAACTACCACATCGTCCGTCGTCATTTCCCAACCTCCACTCATATGTCGGTTCTGGGTGAGAAAAATCGACAGGCTGGGCCTGATTTTTGGTTAAAAATAACTTTTCGAGGGATGTAGAGAACGCCGCAACGGCTCCGACTACCCCATGAAAACGCAGACTAGGGTCTGGCAAGTACTTCACAAAAGGAGAATGACCGTGGGCAAAGTCACCGAAGTATCTCGTCGCCGTTTCGTCGCTTCCGCGCTCTCCGCTGCGGCGTTGGCGGCTTTACCTGCTCGTTCGATGGCAGACTCTAAGATGCAGAAAATGGTAGGGAATCAAATGACCACCTTGACCCCATACCTGTTGTTCGATGGCAAATGCCAGCAGGCCATGGAGTTCTACAAATCCTGTTTTGGCGGAGAACTGACCGCGACCAAGGTTAAGGATTCTCCAGCCAAGGATTTCATGCCTGCAGTTCAGCAGGAGAAAATCGTCAATGCCCGGCTCAGAAACGGCAAGCTGGAGATTTCAGCCTCGGACTGGCTACGGCCTGACCGAACTCCAATTCGCGGCAACACGGTTTGCCTCTATCTGAGTGGAGGAACATTCGAGGAATTGAAAACTCTTTTTGAAAAACTTTCGGAAGGCGCAGAAGTGACCGACCCTCTGAAAGAGCAGTTTTTCGGCACTTACGGAGCACTCAACGACAAATTCGGTGTCCGGTGGATGTTTCAAACAGACAAGAAGTCTTAGGCGAAGCGTATTAAGGCGAACAAACGACATAGGAGCGACAGATATGAAATACATTTTGCTGATGTCCGGCACGAAGGCAGGCGTTGACAGCTATCACGCCTGGTCGCAAAAGGATATTGAGACGCACATGGCTGTCCTCCGGAGTATCACCAACGACCTGAGCGGATCCGGAGAGTTTGTAGCCACACAAGGCTTAGCCGAACCCACTGAAGCGAAGGTTGTGCGCGGCGAGAAAAATGGCATGCCGGTCACAGACGGTATTTTCCCCGAGTCGAAAGAGT
>WNGH01005535.1_pt1 | contig 12027 bp, 10 predicted proteins | sample 5400631 | NCBI WGS metagenome assembly WNGH01 (sample SAMN13153373, study PRJNA577476) | soil metagenome | isolation source: 115 cm soil or saprolite under Garry oak tree replicate 1 | place: USA:California | collected 2016-06-15 | reverse complement strand
GGCGCAGCGTGGAGCCGAGCCGCAGCGCCGTGTCGAGCCCGGTGCCCGACCACGCGATGGCCGCGTCGATCCGCGGCAGCTGAGACGATGCGAGCACCTCGGCCACGAGGTCGAGCTGGATCACGAAGCCAGTCGCCGGCGCGGGACGGCCGAACTTGGCGAGCAGGCCGTCGTAGCGCCCGCCCTGCGCCACGGGCTGGCCGAGGTCCGGACCGTACCCTTCGAAGATCACGCCCGTGTAGTAGTCGAAGTCGCGGATCGCGCCCAGGTCGAGGACGACGACGTCGCCGATTCCCTGCGTAACCAGGAGCTCGCGCACCCGCCCGAGCTCCGCGACCGCCGCCTCCGAGCGCTTGTTGCGGACCAGCCCGCCCGCGGCGTCCAGGATCTCGGGACCGCCTCGCAGCGCCGGGAACCGAAGGAGCAGCTCGTGCTCCGCGGACTTGAGCGGCGTGCCCTCGAGCAGCGACTCGAGGGCGACGAAGTCGCGTGCCGCCAGCGCCGCACGCACCGCCGCCTTGACATCGTCCGGAAGGCGGACGGCGTCCATGATCCCGTGGAAGAACTCTGCATGGCCGACGTCGATCTGGTAGCGGCGGATGCCGGTCGCCTCCATACAACGCGCGGCGAGGGCGATCACCTCCGCGTCCGCCACCGGTCCGGACGCCCCGATCAGCTCCGCGCCGACCTGGTACGTCTCTCGCCGCTGCTGGAACCGGCCCTCGTCGGTCGAGACCACCGGGCCGGAGTAGCAGAGACGCATCGGCAGCGGCGCGCCGCGCAGCTTGCCGGCCGCGAGCCGCGCGACCGGGACGGTGCGCTCGCCGACCATCGCCACCACGTCGCCGCGCTGGTCGGTGAACTTGAACAGGCGGCGGCGCTGGTCGACGCCGAGCCCGAGGTCGAGCACCTCCATGCTCTCGACCAGCGGGGTGATGACGTGGCGATAGCCCCACCGGCGCATCTCTGCGAGGAGCGATTCCTGCGCCTCCCGCAGGACTTCGGCCTCGGCGGGGAGCAGGTCGCGAAAGCCCGGCACACCGCCGAGTTGAGGAGGCCTAGCCTCCGTGAAGAAACCTCCGGGCCGCGGCCTCAGGAGAGTCAGCTTTCGTCTTCATCTTCATCCTCGGCGTCACCGTTGGCCTCCTCCGAGAAGTCGACCGCCTCGCCCTCGTCCTCGACCGCGTGCATACCCTCTTCAATGTCGTCGCTCGCCGGCTCCTCGGCCAGCACCTCGCCCCCTTCCTCGTCCTCCGTGAAGACCTCCACCTCGCGCGTGAGCAGGCTCCCCTTGGCGTAGGGCCGGAACTCGACCTCGCGCTTGCGGCGCATCGGGAAGCTCGGCTTGCCCGCGAAACGCGGGTCCTGGTAGGTCTCACGGACGATGAGCTTCACGTTGCCGCCGTCGACCGAGGTCACGCCCGACTGGTAGCGGTTCCCGCCGCGCATGAACTTGATGAGGCGGCGGGCCAGCTTGGCCTCCAGGGGCCCGATGCGCACCCCACGTGACGTCTCGATGGTGATGCCGTCGCCCTCGATCTTCAGCTCGGCGACGTCGCCGGCCGCGACCTTGGACGAGATGTCGGCGCTCCCAGGAGCCTCGATCGTGGTGAACACGGTCTTGCCCATCTCCTCGACGAAGAGGTTGAGATCGACCCTGGTGCCGCCGACCTTCAGGCCTTCCTTCTGGTGAAGGAGCGCGTTGATGCGCGCGGCGTTCTTCTTCGCGATCGAGTTCATCGGGTTGATCTTCAGCGCGACCTCATAAGCCGCCTTCGCGTCCTTGAGCTTGCCCATCTCGGAGAGCGCCTTGCCGAGTCGATTCTGCGTCTCCTCGTCCGCACCGAAGCTGTCGATGATGAAGCGGTTCAGCTTGACGGCCTCGTCCCACCTGCCGCCGATGGCGAGCTGGACCGCGTCCTCGGCGTACTGCGACCGAGGCTTAAGGTGCTCGCTGGTGTCAGTCTTCAATCGGGCGCGCTCCTATGCAGGGCTAAGGCTCAAAAAGGAATGCTGAGTATACGGAGTACCGAGTTCACACGGGTGTTGTGCGCTTGCCTTGCGCTGGTAATAAGCGGGTGCAGCTCGGGACCGCCGGCCCAGGAGACGCTCAAGACGCTGCGGATCGGTGTGGACCTGCCGCTCAGTGGGGCCGAGAGCCGGGCGGCGATGCCCGCTCTCAACGGGATTCGCTATTACGTCCAGACGCACGCGACGCTTGACGGATACGCGATCCGGCTCGACCCGGCCGACGACGCCGCCGACCCAGGGCGCGGCGCGTCCAACGTCAACCGCTTCATCACCGACCAGGGCGTCGTGGCGATGATCGGCCCGTTCGACGGGCCTGTTGCGCGGAAGGAGATCCCGGTCGCCAACGCGGCCGGCCTGGCGATGGTCAGCCCCGCGACCAGCAACCCGTGCCTGACCCGGGATGTCTACATCCCCGCGCTGCTGAATCCAGCCCGCGCGGCGATCTCGTGCAAGGAGGCCGGCCTGCCCGCGGCGTCCGACCTGCGGCCCACGCGCGCGAACAACTTCTTCCGCCTGACCGCCACCGACGAGCTCCAGGGCGCGGCCGCGGCCGACTTCGCGTACCAGGACCTGCACGTGCTGAGGGCGGCGGTGATCTCCGACCACGAGGCTTACGGGCAAGGGCTGGCGTCAGCGTTCAGCGCCCGGTTCTCACGCCTCGGCGGCAGCGTGCTCGGGCGCCTCGACGTGGACCCGAGCTCCAGCAACACCGGAGTGGCGGCGTTCCTCGGCCGGATGAAGGACACCGGCGCACAGGCGATCTACTACGGCGGGGGCAGCAAGTCGGGGTGCGCCATCCGAGCGCAGATGAGCCCGCCCTTCGCGACGGGCGAGGCAGTCCCGTTTCTCGGCGGCGACGGCATCGCCTCCGACCCCCAGTGCATCCGCGCCGCGGGCGGCGACGCGACCGGCATCTACGCCACGGTGCCCATCGTCGACGCCAGCTCGGCGCCCAGCGCCACGAGCGCGATCGCGGGGTTCAGGAGCTTCTTCGGAACCAGCTCCGCCTACGGTCCCTACACCATGCTGGCCTACGACGCGACCGCGGTCCTGTACGCCGCGCTGGACAGGGCCATCTTCGCCGCGGGAGGTGCACCGCCGTCCCGGACTCAGGTGATCTCGGAGCTGGCCAGGACCTCAGGCCTTGCTGGGGCCACGGGAACGCTCGGCTTCGACCCCAACGGCGACACGACCAACCGCGTGATCTCGATCTTCGAGGCCGGCTCGGACAACCCGCGGGCCCCCTGGCGGCTGGCCGGGACGATCGACTACAGCTCGCACCTACCGTATTGATCGATTTGATCGTGGGCTGATCTGGCCTGGTTTCAAGTTCGACTTGACTTGTGGGGGCCTCCGCGTCGATAGTTTGCCTCGGAGTAGAAGTTCGGCCATCCCATGTGGCCGCACTCGCCGCCGGCGCACTCTCGCCCCGCTAGGCCGGGAAGAGGGCGGCAAGTGAGGGGAGGCTTTCAGGTGTGGTTTTGCGCATTTGCCTCCCAACAAGCACAAGGGGGAACCATATGGTTCGAGCTAGGGGACTTGTAGTCCTCACAGTGGCGACGCTTGTCGCTTTTGCCTGCGGCAACTCAGGCGGCGGCGGTGGCGGCAGCAAGGGCGAGATCGACATCGCCAGCGACCTGCCCACCTCTGGCGCCGACGCATCCAGCGGTCTGCCCACGCAGTACGGCGCGGCCTTCGCGGTCGAACAGGCTGCGACCGTCAAGGGCTTCACGCTGAAGTTCGTCCCGTTTGACGACGCGGTCAACGGCAAGCACGACCCGACCAAGGGCGCCCAGAACGTCCAGCAGATCATCTCCAACACCAAGGTCCTGGGCATGGTCGGTCCGTTCAACTCCGGTGTGGCGGCGGCCGAGATCCCGGTCGCCAACCAGGCGCCGCTGGGGATGATCAGCCCGTCGAACACGAACGAGTGTCTGACCATCTCGTTCGACTACTGCCAGAAGTACGCCGGCTACACGCCGGACAAGCTGCGCCCGACCGGCAAGAACAACTACTTCCGGATCGCGGCCAACGACACCTTCCAGGGCCCGGCCATGGCCGACTACGCGGCCGACACGCTCGGCCTGAAGACCGTGGCCGTGTGGGACGACCAGGAGCCGTTCGGCCTGGGCGTCGCCAACAACTTCGCCAAGGAGTTCCAGAAGAAGGGCGGCACCGTCGTTGCCCGCCAGGGCTTCGACACCTCGAGCAAGCCTGACTTCCACAGCTGGCTGAACCGCGCAAAGGCGGCCGGCGCGAAGGCCATCTACGCCGGCGCGACCTCGGCTTCGTACGGATGCATTCCGCGCGCGCAGAGCCAGGGCATCTTCGACCCAAGCACCTACTACCTCGGTCCGGACGGCATTGGTGACGGCCAGTGCATCAAGGACTCCGGCACGACCATGGGGAACGACCACATGTACGCGAGCCAGGGCGTCGCGGACGCCAACTCCAACGCGAGCGCCGCCTCGACCATCACCAAGTACAAGGCGGAGCACCCGAACCCGTCCGACACCGCGGCCTACACCTTCGCGGGTTACGACTGCGCGGCGATCCTGATCGACGCGATCGGCCGGGCGATCGACGCCAACGGCGGCAACATGCCGTCGCGGCAGCAGGTCATCGATGCGATGGCCAAGACTTCGAACTTCCAGGGCCTGACCGGGACCTACTCGCTCAACGACAAGGGCGACCCGACCTCGCCGGCGCTGCAGATCCAGCAGTACAAGGGCGGAGCCTGGACCACCGTCAAGAACATCGCGGTGTCCACTTCGTAACGTCGACCTCTGACAAGGAGGGGCGCAGGAGCCCCTACTTTCTTTTTGCCGCGAAACTCGGATTTGTGAACAATTAGGGGCTCGTATGGCAGAGACGGTCCAGCGACTACGGGGCACCTTCTTCGCGCTGAACGTCAACTCCTTGCTCAACCTGGTCGGCCTGCTCGCCATCCTCGTCGCACTCTTCGCCACGGTGCAGCGGGTCTTCGAGAGCGGCGGGACGTACTTCTTCCAGACGCTGGGGTTCGGCCTCGCGGAGGGGGCCATCTTCGCCCTGGTCGCGCTGGGCTACACGATGGTCTACGGCATCATCGAGCTGATCAACTTCGCCCACGGTGACGTATTCACGCTCGGCGCGTTCTTCTCGCTGGCCATGATGCCGTTGCTGGGACTGACACCGAGCTCATCCGGGGCCGGCATCATCCTTCCGATGCTCGGGCTGTTCATAATCACGATGCTCTTCTGCGCGTTGGTCAACATCACGATCGAGCGGGTGGCGTACAGGCCGCTGCGGCACGCGCCGCGCCTCGCTCCCCTCATCACGGCCATCGGCATGTCCTCGCTGCTCGAGGGCGCGATGTTCATCTGGCGAGGGCCCTTCAACCTCTCGTACCCCGACTACCTGCCCGAGTACCAGATCCCGCTCGGCGGTGACCTCACGATCTCGGCCAAGGCGGTCTTCGTGATCGTGCTCGCCGTGATCCTGATGGTGGTGCTGACCATCTTCATCAACCGCTCCACGCTCGGCAAGGCGATGCGCGCGACTGCACAGGACCGCGACGCCGCGCAATTGATGGGCATCAACATCAACCGCACCATCGCGGCGACGTTCTTCATCGGCGCCGCCCTCGCCGGAGCCGGAGGCATCATCTACGGCCTCTACTACAACTCTGTGGCCGCCTTCGACGGCTTTCAGTACGGCCTCTACGCCTTCACCGCGGCGGTGTTCGGCGGCATCGGCAACATCCCCGGCGCCGCGCTTGGCGGATTCATGATCGGCGTGGTCGCGGCCATGTCGGACGGCTACTTCACCGTCGCCTGGACCCGGCCTTTGATCTTCGGCATCCTGATCTTCGTCCTCGTCTTCCGGCCCACCGGTCTGCTCGGCATGCGGGTTCCCGAGAAGTGAGCGCGCTCGGCCGCTGGATCGCTTCCAACCGCCGGAATCCGAACGCCATCGCGTACACGGTCTTCATCATCGCGGCCCTGCTCTACCCGACCATCGTCCAGTTCTGGACCGGCGGCAGCGGCGACTATCTCGTCGGCATCGCCGCCGACGGCGGCATCTACATGCTCATGGCGATCGGTCTGAACGTCGTGGTCGGATTCGCCGGGCTTCTCGACCTCGGATACGCGGCGTTCTTCGCCATCGGCTCCTACACGTACGCCGAGGTCGCCTCCTATCACCTCGGTGTCACCCCGATCGGCCACGCCCTGCACATCCCGTTCTGGTTCGCCCTGTTCGTCGGCATGTTCATCGCCGCCTGCGCCGGCGCGCTGCTCGGAGCTCCGACGCTTCGCCTGCGCGGCGACTACCTGGCGATCGTGACCCTGGGCTTCGGCGAGATCGTGCCGATCGTCTTCCGGAACGGCGGGATCTGGACCGGCGGCGTACCCGGGATCAGCGGCCTCGACGTGCCGTCGCTGCCCGGCTGGTTCCAGGGCCCGTGGATCAACCAGGCCTTCGCGTGGGTGCCCGACTTCCGCTTCACCACCGCCAATCTCACCGCCTATTACGTGCTGATGTGTTTTCTTATCGGGCTGAGCGTCGTGCTCGTGCACAACCTCTACAACTCGCGGCTCGGCCGCGCCTGGATGGCGGTGCGCGAGGACGAGACGGCCGCCGCCGCGAGCGGGGTCAACACCGTCACCGTGAAGCTGCTCGCCTTCTCCATCGGCGCGGCGACGAGCGGTTTCGCCGGCGCCTTCTACGGGGCCAAGCTCTCCTATGTGAGCGCCGAGAACTTCAGCTTCATCGTCTCGGTCACGGTGCTGGCGATGGTCGTGCTCGGCGGCATGGGCAACATCCCCGGCGCGATGCTGGGTTCCGCCGTCCTGTACTTCATCCTCTTCTGGCTCCTGCCCAGCGCCCCGACACAGGTCGAGAACCTCGCCTCCGCGCTCGGTCTCGACTTCCTGAACAAGGCGGACCCGAACGGGTGGCCCGGCATCGCGGAGGAGGTGTCGCGCTCGAAGTTCGTGATCTTCGGACTGATCCTGGTCGGGATCATGCTTCTGCGCCCGCAGGGGCTTCTGCCCAGCCAGATCCGCAAGCAGGAGCTCAAGCACGAAGAGCACGATGCGCTGACAGCGCCTAGGCAGCTGCAGGGCTAGAGATGGCGCCGATTCTTCGCGTTGAAGGCGTGAGCAAGCGTTTCGGCGGTCTAGTGGCCGTGGACAACGTCAGCTTCGAGGTCAACGAGGGCGAGGTCTTCGCGCTCATCGGTCCCAACGGCGCCGGCAAGACGACGCTCTTCAACTGCGTCACGGGCTTTTACGAGCCGACCTTAGGCACCATCGCGTTCCAGGGCAGTGACATCACCGGCTTCCCGCCTCACCGCACCGCGAAGGCAGGCATCGCGCGCACGTTCCAGAACATCCGCCTCTTCGACTACATGTCGGCCGTCGACAACGTCCGCCTCGGTCATCACTGCCGCATGCATTCAAAGCTGTGGGACTCGCTGTTCAAGACACCGTTCGAGCGGCGCGAAGAGCGCGAGGTCATCGAGCACTCGATGGAGCTCCTGCAGCTGGTCGGGCTCGGCAAACACGCGGACAGCTATGCGCGCAACCTGGCCTACGGCCAGCAGCGGCGCCTGGAGATCGCCCGCGCCCTGGCCACGAACCCCAAGCTCCTGCTCCTGGACGAGCCGGCGGCCGGTTTCACGCCGCAGGAGAAGGGCGAGCTGATGCAGCTGGTGCAGGTGATCCTGGGTCGGGGCATCACGGTCTTCCTCATCGAGCACGACATGCGGGTCGTGATGCAGGCGTCGAAGCGAATCGTCGTCCTCGACCACGGGGAGAAGATCGCCGAGGGTACGCCGGCCGAGGTGCGCTCGAACCAGCGCGTGATCGAGGCGTACCTGGGCAAGTCCGCCTAGATGGCGCTGCTCGAGCTCGACCGCATCGACGTCTTCTACGGACGCGTCCAGGCGCTGCGCGGCGAGTCGCTGCAGGTCGACCAGGGCGAGGTCGTCGCGCTGATTGGCTCCAACGGCGCGGGCAAGACGACGACGCTGCGCACGATCTCGGGTCTCCAGCACCCGGCACGCGGCACCATCCGGTTCGACGGCAAGGACATCACGCGCGCCGAGCCGCAGGACATCGTCAACCTCGGGATCTGCCAGTCGCCGGAGGGCCGGCGGCTGTTCACGCGCATGACCGTCCTCGACAACCTGCGCATGGGTGCGTACACGCGGCGCAACCAGGCCGCGATCAAGAAGGACATGGACCGCGTGTTCGAGCTCTTCCCGCGGCTGAAGGAGAGGCTGAACCAGGTCGCGGGCACGCTGTCCGGCGGCGAGCAGCAGATGTGCGCGATGGGCCGGGCGCTGATGGCGAAGCCGAAGCTCCTGATGCTCGACGAGCCGTCCCTTGGGCTGGCGCCGATCCTGGTCGAGACGATCTTTCAGATCGTGCGCGAGATCAACGCCCAGGGCACGCCGGTGCTGCTCGTCGAGCAGAACGCCACCAAGGCGCTGGAGGTCGCGCACCGCGGTTACGTGCTGGAAACTGGAAACATCGTCCAGTCAGGCACGGGCAAGGAGCTGCTCGCGTCAGAAGACGTGCAGAAGGCCTACCTGGGCATGTAGCCATTGCGTCGTTTTGCGCAAAACGGCGGCAAGTAAGCGCGCGCCGGCGAGCGCTTTGCGCAAAACGCGTGTTAGCGGCCCGGTTGGTAGCTCGAGACGAAGAGGTAGATCAGGACGATCGCGAACGCGCCGTACTCGAGCACGACGTTGCGCGTGAAGCTGTCCTCCACCGTGTGCCGCACCAGGCCGCGATTGATGTACCACGCGAAAAGCAGCATCACCGCGAACGTGCCCTCGTTGACCACGAGGTACAGCGACAGCGCGGTGATCGCCCACGCGAGGAAGGTCACGACCTGGCCGACGAACAGGGCGAAGATGAACGCCCGTCGCGGAGCGATGGTGGCGCCGTTGATCCGGAAGCTCCGATAGGAAGCGAGAAAGGTGATGGCGAAGATCCACAGCAGCCGCAGGATCGGGTTGAACGGCAGGGTCACCACCACGAGATAGGCGCCCGCCAGGACGAGGACGAGGATCGTCTCCTGGAGGATCAGGTGGCCGCGCTTCTCGGCGTCGCGCAGGCGCAGGTAGTCGAGACGCGCGGCGATCATGAACCCCGCGCCGAACATCGCGGTCAGGACGAGGTACTTCCAGAGCTCCGGCACCAGCAGCGAGAGGCCGGCAAGGGTCGTCGCCCCGAGCGCGACGGGGATGTAGTGCTCGATGCGCGGAAACTCCTCGGCGCCGCGGAGGTAGCCGAGCAGCGCCGGGGCGGCGACGACGACCAGGCCGAGCGCGATCGCCCACACCTGCCCAGGGCCGAGCAGCTCCGACTTGAAACCGAGCGCGATCGCCACGAGGACCACCCCCGCGAAGATCAGGAAGCTTCGATCTCGTTCTGATTTGGTGGCGGAATCGGCCGGAACGGCCTGGTCCACCAGCACCGGCGGCAGCTTCATTGTTCTCGAACCAGGAATTTAAGCACGGCCGTACCGGTCCTCGAGCCGGACGACGTCGTCGACCTCGGGCGTGGAGACCTCGAAGATGTCGGTGTCCTCCACCGCGGTCAGGCGATGGCGAGTGCCGGGCGCGATGTGCAGCGTGTCCCCCACCGTCATGCGCCGCGTGGTCAGCGTCCCTTCAGGTCCACCGAGCTCGATGTCGACCGCGCCCTTGATCACGTACTGGTACTCGTCTTTTCTCTTGTGGAACTGGAGCGACAGCGCCTCGCCCTTCTTGACGTGCAGGATCTTGCCGGCGTAGCGGTCGGTGATCGCCCAGCGGAGCTCGTAGCCCCAGGGTTTGTCGACCTTGTGGTCGTCGACGCGACCGAGCTCAGGGAATCGCGTGCTGCTTGATCCCAACTATTTCCTCGAGGGCGCTGAGGCGAGCTTCTACGCCGTTCTGGTCCGCGGCCTCCGAGTAGATTCGGATCAGCGCCTCCGTGCCGCTCGCGCGCAGCAGCACCCAGCTGCCGTCGGCGAGATAGAACTTGAACCCGTCGTCCGAGCGCACGCGCTGCACGGGCACCCCGGCGATGTCGCTCGGCTCGTTCTTCTCCAGCGTGTCGAGGATGCGCTTGCGATCGTTGTCGTACGTCTCGCGCTGCAGGTGGATGTCGTGCCGCGCGTATGCGTGCGGACCGACACGCTGCTCGAGCCCGGCGAGGATCTGCGAGATCGTCTTCCCCGACTTGACAATCATGTCGGCGAACAGCAAACCGATCAGGATGCCGTCGCGCTCGGGGATGTGCCCGCGCACGGCAAACCCGCCCGACTCCTCGCCGCCAAGCAGCGCGTTGGTCTCCATCATCTTGGGCGCGACGTTCTTGAAGCCGACGGGCACCTCGTAGACCCGCTCGCCGAATTCCGCGCCGAGCTTGTCGACCATCGCGGTCATGTTCACCGTCTTGACCACCGGTCCGCGCATCCCGCGCGTCTCGAACATGTACAGCATCAACAGCGCGAAGACCTGCAGCTGATTGATGAACCGCCCGGTCTCGTCGATGATCCCGACCCGGTCGGCGTCGCCGTCCGTGCAGATGCACAGGTCCTGGTTGCCAACCTTCATGACCGCCATCGCGGAGTCGATGTTGGGTGGGATCGGCTCCGGGTTGAGGCCGCCGAACAGCGGGTTGCGCTGGTTGTGCAGCTCGGTCACGACGGTTCGGCCGCCGCCGATCATCTCGGCGACGTAGCCGTATCCCGAGCCGTACATGCACTCGTGGACGATCCGCAGGCCGGCATCCTTGATCGCGTCCAGGTCGACCATGCGCGCGATCTGCGCGTAGTAGGCGGGGCGCGGGTCGTACGAGGTGACGAGGCCGTGCGTGACGGTGCGCTCCGGAGCGTGGACCTCGGCCAGCGCGCCGATGTTGCGCTCCAGCTCGGCGATGACCTCCGACGGCACGGCGCTTCCGGTCTCGGTCTTGTACTTGTAGCCGTTGAACTGGTAGGGGTTGTGGCTCGCGGTGATGGCGACCGCGCCCGTCGCCTTGCGGTCGATCACGGTCCAGGAGGCGACCTGAGTCGGTGACGGCCGGTCGAAGACCAGCGTCTTGATGCCGTTTGCGGCGAAGATCTCGGCCACCGCCTCCGCGAAATCCTCGGACGCGAACCTGCAGTCGTAGCCGACGATCGCGAACGGCTCACTCGAGCGGGTCTTCATGTACTGCGCGGTGGCCTGGGCGACGCGGCGCACGTTGCCGAAGGTGAAATCGTCGGCGATGATCCCCCGCCATCCGTCCGTGCCGAACTTGATCGGTGTCATTGTCATGTTCCGTTCAAAGATAGATTGTCGGGGTCCCCGCGAAATCGAAGATTTCGTGGGGTGACTATAGGTATCTCGTCTTGCGGGCTCGCTTCAGGGCGTCCACGACCTTACGCACGTCCTGCGCGCGCGAGCGCGGAACCACCAGGACGGCGTCCTCGGTGTCGACGATGATCATGTCCTCGAGCCCGATCGCGGCCACAAGCCTGCGATCTCCGAAGACCAGGCTGCCCGTGGTGTCCACAAGGACCGCCTCACCCTCCACCGAGTTGCCGCGCGCGTCAGCGTGGACGCGGTCGCCGAGCTCGGCCCAGCTGCCGATGTCGGACCACTCGAAACGGGCCGGGACAAGCAACAGGTTGTCCGTCTTCTCGAGCACGGTCCGGTCGATGACGTCGACCGGGAGTCTGGAGTAGAGCCGCGCCGCCAGCTCTTCGTCTCCGGCCGCGCGCGCCTCGACCACCGCGGCCAGCTCGGCCAACCGGCGCGGGAGATGGCGCCCGATCTCGGCCGCCATCACGCGCGGCCGCCACACGAACCACGCGAGGTTCCAGTAGTAGCCGCCGGTCTTGACGAATCGCCGCGCGGTGGCCAGGTTCGGCTTCTCGATGAACTGCTCGACCCGGCGCGTGCCCGCCGGCCCGGCTCGCCGCGCCCGGATGTAGCCGAGGCCGGTCGACGGGAACCGGGGCTTGAGGCCC
>WNGH01005947.1_pt1 | contig 12030 bp, 14 predicted proteins | sample 5400631 | NCBI WGS metagenome assembly WNGH01 (sample SAMN13153373, study PRJNA577476) | soil metagenome | isolation source: 115 cm soil or saprolite under Garry oak tree replicate 1 | place: USA:California | collected 2016-06-15 | reverse complement strand
CGGCGGGGATGAGGGTGGACAGGATCTGGACCGTGGTGGTCTTGCCCGCGCCGTTCGGGCCGAGCAGCGCGAAGATCGTGCCCTCCGCGATCGCGAGGCCGATGCCGTCCAGCACCATCTTGTCGCCGAACGACTTGCGCAGCCCGCTGGCCGAGACCGCCAGGGCCTGGTTCTGCTGTGTCATATGCCCATGATCGAAGGCTGACGCTGGGTCAAGGTCAAGCCCTTAGCCACGCAGCGGCCGGAGGCCGGGTTAGCGCAGGCCCCCGCAGGTGGCGGCGGCCACGTCCACCAGGGCCGGGAGCAGGTCATCCACGCTGGTGATCTGTTCCGAGACCTCCCGGTCCACGTTCATCGCCGGGACCCTTTCCCTGATGGCGGCATGCACGGCCCGCAGTGGCTCGCTCGGCGCGGCGATGTCCGTGCGGCGATGTCCGTGCGCAGGTCGATGCCCTGCGCCGCGCAGCACACCTCCACCGCCAGGCAGGTCCGCACGTTCGCGACCACCTCACGCAGCTTGCGCACCGCCGTCCAGCCCATGGACACGTGATCCTCCTGCTTGCCGGAGGTGGGGATGGTGTCCACGCTGGCCGGGTGCGCGAGCACCTTGTTCTCGCTGACCAGGGACGCGGCCGTGTACTGGGCGAGCATGAACCCGGAGTTGGTGCCCGCGTCCGGGGCCAGGAACGGCGGCAGGCCACGGGAGAACGCCGGGTCGAGCATCCGGTCCACCCGGCGCTCGCTGATGCTGGCGAGTTCGGCGAGCGCCATGGCCAGCATGTCGGCGGCGAACGCGAGCGGCTGGCCGTGGAAGTTGCCGCTGATCATCACCTCGCCGTCCCGCGCGACCACGGGGTTGTCCACCACGGAACCGAGTTCGATCTCCATGACGCCGCGGGCATAGGCCAGCACGTCGCGGACCGCCCCGTGCACCTGCGGCGCGCAGCGCAGGCTGTATGCGTCCTGGACGGCGTGCCTGCTCTCCCGGTGGCTGGCCATCAGCGGTGACCCGGCCAGCAGGGCCCGCAGGTTCGCGGCGCTGTCGAGCTGGCCGGGGTGCGGGCGCAGCGCCTGGACGCGCTCGTCGTAGGGCCGGGCGTGACCGAGCAGCGCCTCGATCGACAGCGCACACGCCACGTCGGCCGCCCGGACCAGCATCCGCGCGTCCACGATCGAGAACGCGAGCAGCGCCTGCATCGGCTCGGTGCCGTTGACCAGGGACAGCCCTTCCTTGGGGGCCAGTTGCAGCGGCGTGAGCCCGTGCTCGGCCAGTACCCCGGCGGCCGGCCGGCCCTGTACCGGGTCGCCGGGGCCGCGCAGCCGCCCCTCCCCGATCAGCGTCTGGGCCAGGTGCGCGAGCTGGGCCAGGTCCCCGGACGCGCCCACGGATCCCTTGCCGGGCACCACCGGCAGCAGGCCCAGGTTCAGCATTTCGATCAGCCTGGCCGGCAGGTCGATCCGGACGCCCGAGTACCCCGCGGCGAGCGTACGGGCCCGGAGCAGGAGCAGGGCGCGGACGGCGGCATCGTCCAGCGGCTCGCCGGTGCCGGCCGCGTGCGAGCGGACGATGGCGCCCTGCAGCCGTTCCAGGTCGCGGGCGCCGACGCGGGTGTCGGCGAGCGCGCCGAACCCGGTGTTGACGCCGTAGACGGGCGCGTCGCCCGCGATCGCGGCGGCGACCACGGACCGGCTGGGCTCCATGACGGCGGCGACGCCCGGGGCGAGTTCCGCGGTGGCCGCGCCGTGCGCGACATCCACCACGTCCTCGATCGTGAGCGCGTCGCCGTTGACGGTCACAATTCGCATAGAGGACAGCCTGCCATCCCCCCGGACCGGTTAATCCTCCAGGGACCAGCCGAATGCCGAGGCCAGGCCCTCGCACCCGGCCGGGGTGACCCGGACCGCGCGGCGCCGGCTGCCCCGCTCGATCCAGCCGAGCCCCAGCAGCCGCGTGGTCATCGCCGCGCCGAGCGCCCCGTTCAGGTGCGGTTTACGCTCCGTCCAGTCCAGGCAGGCGCCGGCGAAGCGGCGGCGGCCCCGCTCCAGCGCACCGATATTCAGGCCGAACGATGTCAGCGTGGCAGCCCCGTCCGGCGTGACCACGAACGCCTCGGGGCGGATCTGCGCCTGCGGCGCGGCCCCTTGCCGGCGGCCGGGGTACCCGGGCCCAGCGCCGGCCGTGGCACCGTTCCCCGCGGGGGCGCCCGCCCCGGACAGGCCCCCGTTCGACGGCTGGCCGCCATCCGGGGCGGGCGCCAGGATCCCCCGGGCCAGCAGGGCTTCGAGCAGCGCGACCCCGGCCCGGCCGGCCAGGTGGTCATAACAGGTGCGCGCCGCGGCGAGCGCGGCGGCATCGCGGGATTCCTTCAGGCTGCGCACCTGGACCGGGGTGGCGTTGCTGAGGTGCGCCAGGGCCTCCATGGCGGCGGCGACCTCGGGCCCGGCCAGGTGGTAGTACCGGTGCCGGCCCTGCTTGATCATCTTGACGAGGCCGCCGTTGAGCAGCCGGGCCAGGTGCGCGCTGGCCGTGGCCGGGCTCACGCCCGCCAGCCGGGCCAGTTCCCCGGCGGCCAGCGGCCGGTCGTCCAGGAGCGCGGTGATCATGGCGGCACGGGTCGGCTCGGCGATCAGGCTGGCGGCCGGCACGACGTCGACGTCGCGGGCGATGAACTCGGGCCGTGCGGACATATTTCGACGCTAGCGCAACAATTGTTCGGCCACGATCGAAGTATGAGCGAAGACAGTGTTAGCCCCGACCCCGCCGCCCCGCCCAATGCGGTCGCGGCGAGCGCTGCCGTACGCGAAACCGACGGTTCCGGCAACCCGGGCCAGTTGGTGGCGGACAGCGTGGCGGCGTGCCTGGCGATCGCGGCGACCTGGCACGCCTGGGACGGGCGGCCGCTGGCCCGCACCGTGGACGGCAAGCCGAACGCCTGGACCCCGGCCAAGGCGCTGCGCCGGATCACCGACCACCTGGTCGACCACCTGCACCAGGTGGAGGCGCTGCTGGCCGGGGCGCCCGCGCTGCCGGACGCCTGGCATGGCAGGTTCGTCACGCTGGACGCCGACTGGGCCCGGTTCACCGAATCTGACTACGACGAGGCGTGCTCCCGGCTGCGCCGGCTCGGCCGCTGGTACGTGCTCCGGTACGAAGCGGCCGGGGCGGCGGCCTGGGACGAGCCGCGCGGCGGGGAGTGGACGCTGCGGGAGATCGCCGAGCACGTCGCCGGGGTGCGCTACTACGCCGAACAGGTCGGGTCCCTGGCGGTCCTGGATCCTGGCTGACTCCCCTTCGGGCGCTGCGCCGGCCCCGGAACCCGGTTTCCCGGGCTGGCCCGGTTCCCCGGCTCCCCGGTCCCCCGGTCCCGGGCTGGCTCCTCCCCCGGCCGGCCCGGGACCGGGCCCCTCCGGCTGCGTGGTTCCCGGCTGATTCTGGGTCCCCGGCCAGCCCCGGCCGGGGCCCTCCGGTTCCGCACGGCCGGCCTGGTCCCTCGCTGACCTGGCCCGCCCCGCGGGTTACCGGGTACCCGTTCCCCCGCGATAGAGCTACCGTAGGGAGGGCCGATCGTATGTCGCCTTAATTCTTTTCTGAGCTGATGGGAGCGGGCCGTTGCGTCACTGAGTGTCTCGCCAGCCCTTGGAGACCTCACCGCAAGGAGCCTTGCATGCCCGCGCTTTCACCCGTTGTCACCTGTTCCGGCCTGCGTTTCGCGTGGCCGGACGGCACGGCCGTGTTCACCGGCCTGTCCCTGGTCATCGGCGCGGGCCGGACCGGGCTCATCGGCGTCAACGGGTCGGGCAAGTCGACGCTGCTCAAGCTGATGGCCGGCGAGCTGGCCCCCGCGGCCGGCTCGGTCTCGGTCGCGGGCGCGAGATAGGCATCATCACCCGCTGGCTGCGCCTGGACGGTGAGGTGGCGGAGATCGATCCGCTGTAGCGGCGGCCGGACTGGTCAAGGGTGAGGCCGCGTTCCCGGCGCGGGAACGCGGCTCCCAGCAGGCCTATCTCATTCGCCACCGTCGTCGGGTCACCCAGCGCGGCGAACACCTGGACCTAGCCACCGTCGTCCGGGTCACCCAGCGCGGCGGTCAGCTGGCCACCGTCGTCCGGGTCGCCCAGCCGGGCGGTCGAGCCCCTGATGATCGGAGGGTCCGATGGAGCCATGAGCTTCGCGCCCCCAGCGCCGCCCGGCCGCGCGGTCGAGCCCCTGATGATCGGAGGGTCCGATGGAGCCATGAGCTTCGCGCCGTTTGCCTGTGTCACGCCCGCGGGGGCGACACTCCCCCAGGCCATGGCGGGGCTGGCCACCCCGGCGAGGCCGAAAGCCAGCGCGCCGCCGGACGCGACTACAACCAGAGTCTTAATCATCTACCGCTCCATTCGGTGGTTCCGCCGCCTGACCAAAGGCTCAGGCAGCAGCCTGGAACGCCCCTGAAACGCCGCTGAAACCGCAGGCAGCGGGCTCAGGTGCCCGCCAGGCGTCAGCGCGACGCGGCGAGGGCGGCGTCGGCCCGGCGCAGCAGCGGCGCGAAGTTCGCTTGCAGCTGGGACAGCGTCGCCACGTTCTGCCCGATGAGCGCCTGCTGGTAGGCCGCCTCGACGGCCAGCCAGGTGTTCAGCAGGTTGACCTGGGTCTTGCAGGTCACGTCGGCGACGGCGGTGGCGATCTCGGCCCTGTTCGGCGGGGTCCGCCAGTGGTGCCCTTCGACCTGGGACGGGCTGCTGTAGTGGTAGTAGTGGCGGGCCATGCATGCCGACCATGCCCGGGTGACCGTGCGGATCCGCGGGTCGGTCTGCGTGAAGCTCGCCGCCTGCTCGGCGATCTGCGGTACGGGGTCGGGAACCGGCTCGCCGACCTGCGCCCCGTAAACCGCCTTGCTGGCCTGCTGCAGGCAACTGACGTGACCGCCCGGGCCAGTCCCGGATCCCGGGCCGAACCCGAACAAGGCCTCGGCATAGGCCCGTCCGGCCTTCAGCGACTGGCCGAACCCGGCCGCGTTGACAAAGCCGATGATCTGCGGGCCGGATGGGGCGGACCCGGTGCCCTTGGGATGCGCGAACCCGAACGTCCGCGCCTGCGTGAGGCTGGTGAGCCCGGCCCCGGCGGCTTCGACCTGCCCCAGGGAGGCCACGCTCGACATCGGGGAGGAGGCGGAGCTGGTGTCCTCGAATCCCCGGGCCGCCATGCAGTGCTGGATCAGCAGGTTGCTCGCGTCGGCCAGCGTCTCCTGCTGCTGAGTCGAGATCGCCTGATAGGCCTCCAGCGGCATCGCGATGGGCAGGCTGGAGTGCGCCGGCGGGATCGGCGGCACCGTGATCTTGGGCCGCGACCCGCCGCCGCCGCCGCCGCCGATAAAGAGGACGGGCCCGCCACCCAGCGCCCCACCGCCGCTGAAGATGACAACACGCTGGGGGATCCGGCCCCGCCGGCCCGGGGGGAACAGCGCCGGCCGGCCATGGTGCCCGGCGCTCCGCGGGGCTCCGGTGCATCCGGCCAGCAGGCACACCGCCGCCAGGGCGGCCGCCCAGCGGACGGCCCGGTGGCCGGCGGTGCCGGTGGCGGTCCTCATGCCGTCCTCCCTTCGCGGCAGCACCGGTTCGTCCCCGGCGGGCGCCGCTGCCGCGGGCGGTGCTCAGCGGCGCAGGGCATCGGCGGGCTCCAGCAGGCTGGCCCGCAGGGCGGGATACAGGCCCGCCAGCAGTCCCACCGCCGCGCCGGCGACGGGGGCCGCGACCACGATCCGCGGGTCGAGCAGCGCGGTCCAGTGCCGGTAGATGGTGACGCCGAGAATCGTGAGCACGCCCAGGCTGGCCCCGATGAGCCCGCCGAACAGGCCCAGCGCCGTGGACTCGGTGAGGAACTGGATGCCGATGTGCCGGGGGCGGGCGCCAAGCGCACGCCGCAGCCCGATCTCCGCCGCCCGCTCCAGCACCGCGACCAGCGTGGTGTTGGCGATCCCGACCGCCCCGACGACCAGCGCGATCCCGGCCAGCGTCAGGAACAGGCTGTTGAGGCTGGTGCTGACGTTGTGCTGTAGCTGGCCTACGCTGGGCGCGGCCGCGCTCTTGAGCAGCGTGGGGTTGTCCGGCCGGATCGCGACCGGCGCCTGCTCGGCCACGATCCTGGCCGCGCCGATCCTGGTGCGGATCAGCATCTGGGCCGGTTCCTGCGCGGGAGCGCCCCACAGCCGCAGCGCGGTGCTCGCCGGTACCGTCACCCCCACATCGAGCTGGGGCAGCCGCTGCGAGCTCGCGCTGATCCCGATCACGGTGAACGGCTGGCCGTCGATGAAGATCGCGGGCTGGCCCTGGAGGCTGGTGATCCCCAGGCTGGCGGCGGCGGCCCGGCCGATGACGGCCACGTTCTGCGCGTGCGTTTCGTGGAACTGGTTGAAGAGGGTCCCGGTGACGAGCCTCACCCCGGCCGCGGCCAGCAGGCCAGGGCTGGCGGCCGTCACCGGCATCGAGTGCTGCGACGCGAGGAAGCCGCCGGCGAATCCGCTCACCGCGGCCTGCTTGAACCGCACCGGCCAGTAGATCCCCGCGGCTACCACGCCGTGGATCCTTTCCGCGAGGGCGTCGGCGTCCGGGGGGAAATCCACGGCCGGATGGCTGGATTGCCTGGCCCCCACGTCGAACACGAAGGCCTGGGTGGCCTGCAGCACGTTGAACTGCTTGCCGATCTGGCCCGACGCGGTCTGCGCGATCCCGACGATGGCCACGAAACTGCCGATTCCCAGCATGACGCCGAGCAGGGTCAGCGCGGACCGGCCCGGCCGCTGGAGCAGCCCGGCCAGCGCCTCGCTGCCCAGATCGCGCAACCGCAGCCGGGAGGGCGGAACCGCCCCGGGCCGCCGCCTACTCCTCGGGAAACGCATGGGTGTCCTCGTCCCCGGGTGCGCGGTCCGCTGGCGGCAGGGCTTCCGGGGGTGCCGGTGGCGGCCCGGTTGCCGCGGCACCCGGCAGCGGCACGGGTGCCCCGGTTGCCGGCTGCGGCGTAACTCGTGAAATCTCGGCCAGCTCACCGTCACGGATGGCAATCTGCCGCTGTGCGCGGCTCGCTACCACCGGGTTGTGCGTGATGACCACCAGCGTGGTGCCCGCCCGGTGCAGCGATCCGAGCAGATCGGTGAGCTCCAGGGTGGTGGCGGTGTCCAGGTTGCCGGTGGGCTCGTCGCACATCAGCAGCGAGGGCCGGTTGACCAGGGCGCGGGCGATCGCGACCCGCTGCCGTTCACCACCGGACAGCGCCGTGGGCAGCGCGTGGGCCCGGTGGTCCAGCCCGACCTCCGCCAGCGCCGCCATGGCCGAGGCGTACCTGCGCCGCCGTGGCTCGTCGGCGTAGACCTGCGCCAGCATCACGTTCTCGATGGAGGTGCGGTACGGCAGCAGGTGGAACGACTGGAAGACGAATCCGATGCGGTGCGCCCGTACCGCGGCGCGCTCACGCTCCGGGGCCGCGCCCACGTCGATCCCGTCGATCTCGATCGAGCCCTGCGTGGGCTTGTCGAGCAGGCCGAGCAGGTTGAGCAGCGTCGACTTGCCCGAGCCCGACGGCCCGGTGATCGCGACGTGCTCACCCCGGTAGATGACCATGCTGGTCGGCTTGAGCGCCGCGACCGGTGGCGGGCCACGGTAGGTGAAGGCGGCCGACGAGAGCCTGATGACCGGCTCTCCGCCCGGGCCGCCGGTCACCCAGGCCCCACGATCGTGATCGAGCCGGATCCGCCGTGTGACACCCTTGCCTTCCTGGCGGTGCGGCCGGACGGGCTGGTCAGGTAGTTCTGGCCGGTGACGACCTGGTCGCCCGGCTTCAGCGCGCCGACTGGATCGGGCCGGATCCCGACCAGGCCGTCGCCCTCGGTCACCACCGTCACCGGGATTCTTGTTGCCGTGTTCGGCCCGGTCACCTTGGACACGTAGTCCTTGCCGTCCTGCCCGCCGAACAGCGCCGCCTCGGGCACCGCCAGCATCGGCCCGCTGCTTTGCGCCGCCCGGATGGACAGGATGACGTTCTGCCCCGGGCCCATGGACGGGGGCAGCGGTTTGCGCAGCTTGATGTGCATCGGGTAATAGAGACCGCCCGAGATGCTCTTGGAGGTCTGGGCCTTCCGGCCGACGGACGCGATGGTGCCGTGCACGGTGGCGGGGCTGCCCTGAGTCGTGATCGTGACACGCATGCCCGGCCGGACCAGCGGGCCGAACGCCGGGTTGAGCTGGCCATGGATAGACGGGCTGCCCAGCGACAGCGTTACCAGCGAATCGCTCACGACGCTGCCCACGTGGCCCCCCAGCTTGACCACCTGGGCCGGGAACCGGGGCACGAACATGATCTCCGACAGCGGCACCTCCGCCCTGCGGTGGCCCTTCGAGCCCGACGGAGCGGCTGGCGCCGGATAGCCGAGACTTTGGTAGAACGCGGCGACCGCGGCGCTGGTGCCCGGGCCGTAGACGCCGCTGGTGTCGCCGCCGACCGAGAACCCGAGCGACTCCAGGCCCGCCTGAAGCTGGGCGATGTCCGAACCCGATTCGCCGGGGGCCATGTCCCGGTAGGCGGGCACCGTGCCCTGAAAGACGAAGAACGGCCGCCCCGCGACCTCGATGATCACGTTCCCCGGTGCCACGAAGCTGCCCGGCGGGTAGAAGATCTTGGTGACGACCTGCTGGGCGTTGCCGCCCCCTCCCCCGCCGCCCCCTCCCCCGCCGCTGAGCGACGAGATCTGCGGCGGCTTCGTGATCAAGCCGTCGGCCTGCACGGTGTTGCGTATGACCGTGTCCTGCACCGGGGCCGTCAGCCGGGTCAGCCCCGGCGCCTTGGTCTCGGCGGCCTGCTGTGCCGGGGACTTGATGGTGGTCGATATCAGCAGGCCGCCGATCGATGCGATCACGGCCAGGCCGATGACCGCCAGCAGGATGATGCGGCGCCGGCGCAGGCGGCCATAGCCCGGTTTGTGTTCGAGGACGTCCACGCCCATTCGCTCTCCTGCCGCGGGCCGCCGCTGCCGGCCACTCCACCCTGGTCCCAGCTACAGTGGCACGCCGTCAGGTGACGGCGCGGGCAGTGCCGGCGTCCGAAGCCTCCGAAATTCGGCTTTCGCACAGTTAGACGATCCCGGGCCGGGGATGTTGCCTGGTTCCGCGTATCGATCCGGTAGCGATGCCGGTGACTTCCTGGCCTCGGCCGCGTGGCCCGCGCCGAGCGCAACGCGGGCTACCTGGGCCCGGTGTGCCCGAAGTTGCGATGTGCGCGATGAGCACCGCAGACGCGCCGGCCGAAGCCGCTCCTCCGTGATATCATTGGATATCACGGAGGTGGAGATGACGGACATCCTCATTCGCGATGTACCGGAAGATGTAGTCGCGGCTTTGGACGCACATGCAGGCCGTTTGGGGCTGTCGCGGAGCGAGTATGTGCGCCGCCGCTTGGCCCAGGATGCGGCCAGGCAGGACTCAGTGGTCAGTGTCGAAGACCTGGCCCGATTCGCGGATGTCTTTGGTGACCTAGCCGATCCTGACGTGATGTCGCAGGCATGGCGATGACGACATGGCTCATCGACAAGTCCGCACTGGCCCGGCTCGCAGTCAGCCCGGATGCTGCTGAATGGGCCGCGCGGATTGAACGAGGGCTGGTACGGATCACCACCGTCACCCGCCTTGAAGTCGGCTACTCAGCTCGTTCAGGCTCAGATTTGCGCGCCGGATTTGCTCACCCGCCGCTCTCCTCGATGCCAGTCGAGTACATGACCCCGGCTATTGAGGACCGAGCGGTCGAGGTTCTGACCCTCCTCGCCGACCGAGGCCGGCATCGGGCACCTTCCGTACCGGACTTGATCATCGCGGCGACCGCCGAACTCGCCGGCCTCACCGTGCTGCATCTCGACAAGGACTTCGATGTGATTGCGGACGTCACCGGCCAGTCCGTCGAGCGCCTGAACGTGAAGTAGCGCTTTCCAGGGACTGGCTGGTCAGCGCCTGAGCCCACCTGAACGCCGCTGAAACCCGCAGGCAGCCAGGCCAAATCCCGGCAGACCCCGCCCGGTCCGCGCCCGCGGTTACGATGTTCGCGATGAGCACCGCAGACGCGCCGGCCGGGGCCGGGATCCGGGAAGCCGAGGTGTTCGGCTTCGGCGCGGTCTTCCTCGTGATCGGCCCGCGCAACTTCCACCGCCGCGTCCTCTCCTAGCTCGGGGTGAGGGTGTGGCTCTGTGGCCGCCTTGGTCCGCTGACCTCGGGCGGGCCTCGTCTGCTGCCGCCTGGCCGCGCCGAGTTTGCTCGCCCGCCAGGATCGGCTACAGTTCTGAACGCGCGTCATCCTGGTCGGCGGGGTTTGCCCGGTGCCGGTAAGGGTCATGCGGACGTGGCTCAGTTGGTAGAGCATCACCTTGCCAAGGTGAGGGTCGCGGGTTCGAATCCCGTCGTCCGCTCGGAGGCGTCGGACGCCGTATCGCGGTGCCGATGGCCAGCACGGCTCCCGGGTAACCCTGGTCTGGGTCCTGGGTTCCGGGCGCGGCGGAGTGGCCGAGTGGCCTAGGCAAGGGCCTGCAAAGCCCTGTACGCGGGTTCGATTCCCGCCTCCGCCTCGAGGGCGGCTAGCTCAGTGGGAGAGCGCTACCTTGACACGGTAGAGGTCACTGGTTCAATCCCAGTGTCGCCCACCAGGTTTGGTGCAGGTCAGCGGCTTGTTTCGCGATCCTGTTCCCCGGTGGCCCTAGTCCTGGCCCTACGGTCAGTAGGGTCAACGCCGGTGACAGAGTGACAGATTCGCCCGCCAGCCCGGCCACATGAGCGACCCCCGGGGGCCCGATCCCCGGGGGTCTTTGCTCGCTGGTGACTCTCAGGCCGCGTCTTCGTCTGTGTTCTCGTGGACGTAGAGGCGGCTGACGGCCTGGTTGATGGCCTTGAGGATAAAGGCCCGGTCTTGGGCGAACAGGTGGCCGTAGATGTTCTTGGTCGTCTCGATCTTGCTGTGCCCCATCTGGTTAGCGACCTGCATATCCGTCGCGCCCGAGGCGATCATGAGCGACGCGCAGACGTGGCGCAGCTCGTGGGCCGTGTAGGTAACGGTGCCGTCCTTGTGCGCAGCGGTGAACCCGTGGGCGAGCGCGAGATACTTCCGCCAGGTCGCGTATCCGAGGAATCCTCCTCGGTCGCCGTTGATCAGGCGCGAGTACAGCCGCCCCTCGCTGCGGTGGCGGCCCTCAGTCCCCCGGGCCAGCAGGCGGCGCACCGCTGGCATGGCAATGTCGGGAATCATCACCACTCGTACCGCGGCCCGCGTCTTCATGTCTTCGCGAACGTCGCGGCGCCCGCCCTGGACCAGTTCACCGCCGCCAGGCGCGTCCGCAGCCACGCCCTGGAACTGACGGAGCGAACCCGGCGACCCAGCATCCTGTCTGACCTGTACGCCATCTGCGCCCAGGCGACTGCCCTGATGGCCTCCAGCGCGTTCGACCTCAACCGCTGGGACGAGTCCGACGCCCTGGCGAAGTCCGCGGTGGCGCGCGCATCCCTGGCGGGCCACAGCTCCCTGCAAGCCTGGACGCTCGGCCTGGCCGCGTTGCTGGCGAACTGGCGCTGCGAGCCCGACATCGCACTCAGCCACTTTCAGCAGGGCATGGAGATAGCACCGCCGGGCGTGCCCAGGGTGCGGCTTCGTTACATCGCGTCCCGCTCCTACGCGCTGCTCGGCGACAGTGACTCAGTAGCCGACGTGCTCGCCGCCGCGCGTGGCGACCAGGACGACGCCGAGCGGTACCCCGACTCCCTCAGCAGCGAGGTAGGCGGCGAATTCGCGTTCAGCCGTGCCCGCGCCGCAGCGTACGCCGCTGCCGCCTGGCTCGATCTTGGCCGTGGCCCGGAGGCATTCGAAGCAGCCAGGTCCGCCCTGGACACCCTAATGGGAACTAGCAGGTCCTCTGGGTCAGGCGAGATGCATGATGCGGGAGGCTTGTTGCCGGTAGCAGCCGGCGGGTGAGCACTGCAAGACCCCCCGGACGTGAAGTCCCGTGGTCAGACCGTGCCCCCGCCGGC
>WNGH01012536.1_pt1 | contig 12031 bp, 9 predicted proteins | sample 5400631 | NCBI WGS metagenome assembly WNGH01 (sample SAMN13153373, study PRJNA577476) | soil metagenome | isolation source: 115 cm soil or saprolite under Garry oak tree replicate 1 | place: USA:California | collected 2016-06-15 | reverse complement strand
GGGAAGGTATGGGTGACATAGCTCAACGAAGGCCGGCGATGCTACTGATCGTATTCCTGGCCGCGATTCTGCTTCTGCTGGCTGGAGCCGGAATGGCCCGCGCCACACTCGCCGCCGCCACTTCTGATCACAGTGGGCCCGTTCCGGCTGTCATCAACGCTGGTATCAGCAACCACCTGAACGTCGCCGTTCAGTCAGCCCCGATCGAATCAGACGAGACGCCAAAAGGCGGCAAGCACGGCAAGGGCCATGGAGGAGGCGACGGAGACTAGGCGTAGGGTCGCGGCCGTAAGCAAGTCGGGCAGGTGCTGATCCTGCTCGTCGAAGACGAGGAGCGCATCGCCGCCTTCGTCACCAAGGGGCTCCAGGCGGAAGGCTATTCGTGGGTCCGCGCCCGCGATGGCGGCGAAGCCCTTGCTCTGGCTGGGACTGAACCGATCGATCTTGTGGTGCTGGACCTCGTCCTACCGGATGGCAGCGGGCTCGATGTCCTGACGGCCCTGCGCCGCACCAAGGCAGGCTTGCCAGTCATGATACTCACAGCCCTCGACGATGTGGGTTCCCGGGTCCGAGGTCTGAACGCCGGCGCCGATGACTACCTCGGTAAGCCATTCGATTTCGATGAGCTGCTGGCCCGGATCCGCGCGCTGTTGCGACGGGACCAGGCCAGTGCAGTCGAGCTGAGGGCAGGCACGCTCCGACTCGACTTGCTTGAACATTCGGCAAGCTCCGCCGGCGGTCGTGTGGATTTGACCGTGCGCGAGTCTGCACTGCTGGAGTACTTGCTCCGTCATCCCAATCATGTTGTTACGCGAGCCCAGATCAGCAGCGGAGTATGGCCGTACGACTCGATCAGCGATAGCAACGTGGTCGACGTCTACGTCGGCTACTTGAGACGGAAGGTGCCCTGGCCGGCCGATGTTCGCATCGAGACGGTTCGAGGCGCAGGATATCGGTTGCGCGTGTCATGAACATCGACTACCACCTTGAGCGTTGGATGGTGGCAATGAAGGCAGCCGTCCGGCGCCTTGACCAGCTGCTGGCTCGATTGGGAATACGCATCAGGTTGAGTTTGACTGCCGCAGCATTGGTCCTGGTCGCACTCATCGCAGTCGAGCTTGTGACCCTGGCTATCCTTCGCACACAGCTCTACGGAACAGTCGATGCCAACGTTGCGCTCGAGGTTCGCGCATTTCAGCAGCGCGTGGCGTATGCAGCTACGGCAACAGACGTGGACATTACGGCTCGCGAATTCATCACAAGTGACCCGGCGGCGGCCTCTGGACTTGCCCCCGTCATTCGCGTCCAGCTAACAGGCGGAGCAACGATAACCAACACGAAGGACAGCGCTCTGCTGGCGATGGCTGGCCGCTCGGCTACCTCCGGCGAAATTTCAACGGTGACCGGTCCGCGTGGCGATTACCGGATGGCGGCGGCGAAGATCTCGCTAGGCGGCAAGAGCATTGGCGATGTCAGAGTGGCCCTACCTCTTCACGACGCGCAGGTGATCTTGGGCACCATAACCCCCGTGATAATCCTGCTCTGCCTCGGCATAGCTGCGGCTTCAGGGCTACTGACCTACGGTGTTGTTGGGCGAGCGCTCGCGCCGGTACTGAGGATCAGACTCGCGGCCGCAGGCATCACGGAGCGGGACTTCGGCCATCGCGTCGAGCATCGCGGACCCCGAGATGAGGTTGGGCAGCTGGCGGAGGTTTTTGACGAGATGGTGACGAGGCTTGAGCTTGGTTTTCACCAGCGGGAGAAGGTCTATGCGCTTGCCTCCCACGAAATGAGGACTCCACTCACTATCATCCGCGGTCATCTTCAGGTGCTGAGGCGGCAACGGCAGCCTTCCTCAGACGACGTGCAGAAGACAATCGACGTCGCTCTTCAGGAACTGGAACGAGTGACTGAAGACGTGAACGACATGCTCTTCTTGAGCCGGATCCAAGTGGACAAGGTGTCGACCAAACCCGTTGATGTTCGCGAGCTTCTGCTCGAGGTGCATCGCCGAGCTCGTGGCGCCTCGACTCAACATTGGGTTGTCTACGCACCCAAAGCCGTCATGGTGCGAGGTAACCGCGAGCAATTGACCCGTGCCCTACTCAACCTCGTCGTCAACGCCGCTCGCCATACTCCCGAGAGCGGGGAGATCCATTTGAGCTGCCAGTCGTCGGGAGGCCAGGCGTTGATTGCAGTTGCGGACTCCGGCAACGGGATCGCACCCGAGCACCTGCCGCACGTGTTCGAACCCTGGTTCAAAGACGGGACGAGCCGCTCCGACGGCGGCCTCGGCCTGACCGTTGTCTATGAAGTTGCCCGCATGCACGGAGGCGCCGTGCACGTCGAGAGCAAACCGGGCGCTGGAGCCCGATTCACGATCGAGTTGCCTCTCGCCTGACCGCTGTTAGCGATCCAGGTTGCGCAGGGCGCCGTAGGCGAACGCGAGGCCGAACCAAACCCAGTTCTGCTCGAAGTAGTTGGTCGACGTTCCGAAGTACGTGCCGTTCTGGCCACCACTCTTGGCGGTCGCCTCCAGGCGAGTCGTCATTTGATTCGCAGCATTCCTGTCGACGACGAGGAAGGAGGCAATGGCGCCACCGTAAACGGTCGGATCTTCGTTTGGATTGCGGACCGCGCCGTCATGTGTGTATTCCGATGCGAGTTTGCCCTGCTGGCGCCAAGAATCGAGCAGGACGATGCTGTGAGAATTGAGATATCGCACCGCCCGCGGTTCGAGGTTCCATTGGGCGTCCAGAGCCACCCGCCACATGACGCGAAAGGCGTCGTATCCGTAGTCGCTGCCCTGAGACATGCCTGGCGCAAGGTGCGCAGCACCGGTGGCGACGGCGAGAGCGCACCAGTTGGGGGGCAGGCGGCCGGCGTTGCTGTCCAGGGGTGCGTCCGTGCACGCTTGCACAGCCTTGTACGAGGTATCGACAAGTTCTCCCCAAGGGTGTGCGTGATCTTCCTCAGCAAAGATCCGATACGCATAGGGAGCGAAGTAAGAAGGATTCAAGACTGGGCCCCCGGCTGCTCCCGGTGCCCAATTACCTGCCGTGAGATAGGGCTGCCCTGCCACGGTCGCAACATCCTCGTCCCAAATTCGGCCGAGCAGAGCGATTGCAGCCGGTCGGTAGGTGGAGCTCCACTGATGGGCTGCGAAAAGCAACGCGAGGGCGATGTCCTCATCGGCGTCGCTCGCGCTGTTTGCATCCACCAGGCGCCAGCTGCCATCGGCAGCCTTGCCCCACAACCAGCCGATACGGCTGTGTGTCGGATCACCCAAGTTGTTCTGTGTCCAGCGCCAGGTCACCTCGAACGTGGGCCGGTCATTCATCCAAACCGCGCGCAGCATCGCGTAGGACTGGCCTTCGGACGTGGTCATCTGGTCGCGCTGGAAATCGATGACGCGACCGTCAGGCTGAATGAAGCGATGCTTGTAGCCACTCCATGCGGCCGCCAACAGGGCGGGACGTGGCGACTCGAGAGGCGACGGTGCTGCTTGGCTTGCGGAGGCTTGGGGGCTGCCCGCATGGAGCATGCCTGGTCTAAACCCGATTTGATAGACGAGGGCGCTCGCGCCGAGGGTGATCACGACGCCCAACGCCACATGTGTCAACCGGAGACGCATCAATCGCCGCCTCGGTGCCCCGGAAACCATCGCGGCATCAGCCATGGCGGCGTGCAGCCGATACCGAAGTATGCGATGCGTTCGGAGGTAGGTTGCCCGCCCCCAGCTCTGACCACACGGAGCTCGTAATTGCCGTAGCCGAGCTGCCTTGCTGGAATCGAGGCGATTCGTTGAATGCCGCCCTTGCCAATGTCGTAACTCCACCCGCCCTGCACCGCAAGCTGCTGACCGCTGGCCAGGTAGCGGCTGACCGTAAAAGTGCCTGAGCCCATCTGCATGTGTGAGGCCCATATCTCAGCTCCGCCGCACGGCAGCTGCACAAGTTGGGCAGGCGTAGGCGGCTGAGGCCCGCCAGCCCAGACCTGACCATCGTATGCCTGCCCCGACGGAACTCGGGCGTCCCACCCGTATCGCCTGATGACTTGCTTACCCGACAACTCCGTTCGGTTCACGGTCACGGGAAGCGATGAGACAATGGTGAGCGCCAGGCCCGTAGCCCGGCTGTCCCAGTGGGCAAGGCTGTATTCGAGGTCAGAGAGAGCGGGCACTGCGATCTCGGTAACGATGTCGCCCAGCTTCCAATGTGCCTGTATCTGGATCTTGACCGCGCTGCGGTTTGGGTTGAAGACGGTGATGATGTCATCAGGCGCCGGCGGGGACAAAGCACCGAACCCCCAGCGAGGCAGCGGCTCCGGCTCCGGCGTTGACCACCCGATCGGTCGCACAATCTCGCCCTGACTACCCAGAACCGGGGCATCCGGATATCTGGTTGTCGATGGCAATGCGGTCAGCCAGTCCAGCTGAGCCAAGGTGAGCGGCCTAGCCTGCACCGGTTGCTGTGGCAAATCAGGAATCTCATACAAGACAAGCTGCACGTTGACGAAACTGGCGGGATCGCCCGCCTGGTTACGCCCGTAGCGGCCGCCCATCACAACGTTCCGCCCGCGAAAGTGGTAATCGAGGTAGTGCCGGACGGCTGCCGAGCGCTCGTCCTCGAGGTAGTACACAATCCACAGCCGCTTGTACCCAGCAGCCAGGCTGCGCACGTAGTGGTCGATGGCGGCCTCGTCGAGCCTTGTCTCAGGGGCGGCTGCAGGAGCAGGAATGAGATATGTAGGTAGGTTATCGTTCGCGTAGTACTCGTACGTGTACCGATTAAAACCTGCGTCGATACCGACTACATCGCCGGCCGCAGAATGCTCGTGGATATAGTCGGCGACCCGTCGGAAGTCCTCCGCAGCCGGGTTGTACGGGCTGGTTCGTTCAACGCCCAGCCCGAGCAGCATCAAGGTTGTTATCAATGCGATGGCGGCCAGATGGATGGGCCCGCGAACGATCCTTTCCACTGCGACCGCCAGAAGAATGAAGAGGGCTGGCGTCACGACGATGAGGTAGCGGGCCGAGACCGTCGGCTTCCAGGCCAACGACAACGCGACAACACCGATGGTCGGCACGAGAAAGAGAGTCCATAGCAAGAGTCCCCGCCAGCTCGGCGGAGCTCCGAAGCTTCCTGCAGCCAGCGCCAGGAACACAAGCAACGGCCACGCAGCCATCACCTGTGAAGTCGCCGCGACATTTAGATAGCCGAGCATGAAGTCGGTCAGCAGCAGGAGGGGTGTGTAAGCGTCTGGAGGCGCCAGATTGGGATCGCCCGCTCCGCGATAGAAGTGGACCAGCATCCAGATCCAGGGGAGATAAGCGACCGATAAGAACGCCATTGCTAAAGCCGCGGGTTTCAGCACACCGCGTCCCAAATGCGACGCGCGAATCACGACGTAGACCAGATGCGCCGCCAGGACGGCAATTGCGAAGTAGTGGAAGTAAATTCCGAGGCTGGTGGCGAGCGTGAACAGGACCCATCCCCAAATGCGGCGGTCCTCGATCGCATACACCAGCCCGAGCGTGGCCGCAGTTCCGAACAGCACCAAAAAGCTGTACATACGCGCTTCCTGTGCGTGCCATATCCAGAACGGCGACGCAGCACCAAGCGCTGAGGCAAGAAGACCGATGTGGTGGCTGTAGAGCCGTCTGGCCAATAGATAGAGAAGCGGAATCGTTGCAATCGCGGCTAGCTCACTCGGTAGGCGCAGTACAACCGTGTCCGTGCCAAATCGAGCAATCCATTCGTGCAGCAGCAGCAGGTAACCAGGCGGATGGACGTCCGCGGCCGCGGCCTGGAACAAAGACGGGGTGTGCTGGTAAGTGGCCTCGTAAGGCTTTAGCGGCAGGCGCGCAAAGTGCAGGCTCTGGCCCTCATCGAGGCGCAGGCTGAGTCGACCCGCGTCGTACAGGCGAAGCGCGGCAGCGACAGCGACCAAGCACGGCAGCGCCAGGCGGTTCGCCCAGTTGGTCACTGCAGTCACGTTTATGAACGCGCGTCTGCGAATACCGATATCGAGCGCGATGACCGCCATCAGGCAGCCTCCTGAGCCGTCGACAAGATTGGCTCGGCTACGCGCTGGCCACTCGCCGCCCGCACGATGCCCGCCAGCATGGCGATGTTGAACAATGCCCAGCACGAGTTGGTGACCGCACTTGCATCGACGACGCGGTGCAGACCGACCGGAATTGAGATCAGGCTAAGCGCAATGGCGGCCAGCTGAGGGATGACCAGTACGTAGGCAGACCCGCCCTGAGCGACTTTTGGAGTGACTGCAAAACCAATCCGCCGTCCAGCTATCGCTGAGGCCAGCGCAGACAAATGGACCGGAAAGAGACCGAACGAAACCTGTACTGAACGTAGCCGCAGGTGGCCGTCGAGAGACCGCACGAAGATGAAAACGGTCAGAAAGATGTAGGGCAGAAAGTGAGCGATGAAATCGTCGGAGGTGGTCAACTTCACGGTTTGCACGCCAAAGAGCAAGAAAATGCAGGGCAGCGCTATGTAGACGAGGACGGAGACGCCACTCAGATAGTTGGAAGCGGCCCACGCGTATTGAACTCCGAGCGCTGGTCGAACCCTGTTGAGGGTATGCAGACCGCGAACTAGCATCTCGAGGTTGCCTTGGGCCCAGCGACGCTGCTGCTTCAGAAACGAAGGGAGGTCTTCTGGAGCAAGGCCACTAGCAAGCGGCTCATTGATGTAGCGCGATCGCCATCCGCGTGCATGAAGCGCGAGACCGGTTGCCGCATCCTCGGTCACCGAGTCCTCCCTGAATCCGCCGATCTCCTCGACCGCGGCGCGCCGCATCACGAAATTGGTGCCGCAGCAGATGACACCATCGAGTCCGTCCATCCCCTCGCAGACCGGGCCGAAGAAAATCGCCTGCTGGTCCATCGCACCGCCTGCGGTGAATGACACATGCTGATTGGCATAGAACTGCGGCGCCTGCACCCAGGCGATGTCCGCATCGCGAAACCACGGCAGCAGGCGCTCGAGGAACTCCGCGGCCGGAACATGGTCGGCGTCAAACACGGCGAAGAAGTCGCCATCGGTGCGCTTGAGAGCCTCGTTGAGGTTCCCCGCTTTGTGACCGCGGTTGTCAGGCCGCGTCAACCACGCAGCTCCATAGCGATGGGCCAGGTCTTTCATTTCGGGGCGTCGTCCGTCATCGAGCAAGTACGTGCGGTGTGGCCTGTGCATGGCGACCGCCGCGGCCAGCGTGGGCTCGACGATCTCGATGGGTTCGTTGTAGGTCGTGATGAAAACATCGACGCCGCCTTCGATGTCTCCCTTGCGCCGGTTTGGTTCGCGCAGGCGCCACACCGCGTGCCAGTACCCAACGACCTGGAAGATGTTGATCAGCTGCGCCAGAACCAAAAGACCGTATAGGGGCAGTGAGGCTGCGTGGGCGAGGTTGACCAGCCAGACCAACCACCAACCGAGAGCCACGGTGCCGGCGAGAATCAGAACCCGGAGGGTCGCACGTCGACGCCGCGTTGCTTTGCGCGCGGCTTGGACAGTTTTCTGCTGCGCCCAATCGGCGGCTCGGATGTACAGGGCACGAGTACCCCACGGCTTAAGGCGTCGTACGTGATTGCCGCTCAACGCGCCTGGATCGGGCGAGAGCGCGACCTCGCGATATCCCCAGGCTCGAGCAACCAACAATGCAGCCAGCAGCGGGCTGGCCGTAGCCTGCAGCCGGGCGAAGACTTCGATTGCCGTGCGTTTCCGCAGGACGAGGAGTGGCACATTGGGTTGTCGACTGGCCGGGGATTGCAAGGCGACTTCCCAGACAGTCGGCAGGTTCTGAATACATTTCTCGATCAGGAGCGCCTGAAGTGAGCATTGCTTTGCTCCGGATCCCAGATGCAGACCAGCTCTGCACTTGCTGAACGGAGTGCGCGGCGCAGCAACTGAGGATCTCGACTCGTCACCAACAACTCCGTACGCCTCCTGAGCGTGCGAAGCTCGCTGGCGAGTTGGCTCAGACCGGAGTGACCATCCCTTCCATCGGGACCAAGGACGATGAAGCTAAGAGCGGGCTCCCCAGCCATTCCGCGACGAACTTACGACGCGGTCTTATGGCCATCATGAGATGGAGATGAGAAGGTTCTCATCTGAGGAGAAAACCTCAAATTAGGCCTTCTTGGGCGCGTTTTGCGCCAAATTCGCGCCCTGGGCTCAGACGCGGCGGCGTCGAACGGTGGCCCAACTCGAACGACTCCAAGGCAGTGGCTGTTTGAGCCGTCGCATGTGGTGGATCGCGTCAGCGGGATCGGATCGCTCTTGGACACGAGCGCCACGTCATGATGTTCGCGGCCCTCGTGCTATCGCTCCGCTCATCAGGGGGTTCAACGTCCGCTGCGTCACCTGAGGCCCGGTCGCCAAGATACGGAGGGCCCCCAACTCCTGTAAGCCGGACTCGGACTGGGCGCCAGTTCGGAAACTTTTGTCCCCATTTGTCCCCATCGCGACCGCGACAGCAGGGTGTGGGGGGTGGGCCATGATCGTCGATAAACCGACCGCCAGCTCAGTCTTAGGATCGAGCTCCACGGGGACTAAGTCGGCTCGCAAAGCCAGCGTCTAGGTAGGAGCGAGGGGTCAAGCGGTATCCTTATCCACGCAGCGCAAAGGGCTGTTCAGTTGTTTCTAAACAGCTGGTCATAAGGCCGTTTTGACCGATTTCGATCGCAGAGGCAGCCCACCTGTTTACAAAGCAGCCGCTCTGCCAATTGAGCTACGCCGGCATCCGCTCGAAGGTTAGCGCAACCCTATTCGAGGGCCGTAGGAAAGTGCCAGCTAACTCGTACTCCAAATGAACCCCAACTTCGCGCAGCAAGCGTCAGACGCCAAGCCATGGCGCAATCCTGTGGGGTTCAAAAATCACGTCTGAGCGCACTCCGCGTGGCTGAGCGCCTAATCACCCGGGCCAGCTAGGATTTTTGCGCCGGGGTGCTGGTTTCTCTCGTCTATTCGCTGCTTCGGGCCTTTGCTCGACGTGATTGCGACCAGTCACGGTGATCAGGCTCGACTCCAGGCTGAGGTGCTGGCACTCCGGCGCCAAGTTCAGGTCCTCGAGCGCCAGATCAAGCGAGTGGGGTGGACGCCGGGTGACCGGATGCTACTCGCGGCACTTCGCGATCGCCTTCCACAATCGGCATGGGCAGGACTGCTAGTCCAACCTGAGACCGTGCTCGGCTGGCATCGGGCTCTGGTACGTCGCAAATGGGCCGCATACCTGCGTCGCCCAAGGCGGGGCAGACCGCGGATCTCAACTGAATGTCGGCAGCTGATCGTGCGCATGGCGAAAGAGAACCCAGGCTGGGGCTACTTTCGAATCAAGGGCGAGCTGCGCAAGCTCGGGCACACGGTGGCCGCGACCACAATTCGGTCCGTGCTGGTGCAGGCTGGCATTCCACCCTCAGGTCGCCGAGCCAAACTGAGCTGGAAGCAGTTCCTGGCGGCTCAAGCCCAGACCCTGGTGGTGGCCGACTTCCTCAGCGTCGACACCGTCTTCTTCAGGCGCCTCTACGTCCTTATCTATATGCACCTGGCCACCAGGCGCGTTTTGCTGGCCGCTTGCACGGCCAACCCAAATGAGGCGTGGATGGCTCAGCAAGCCCGCAACCTGGCCTGGACGCTGGAAGAGGAAGGGATCAATCCGAAGGCCGTCATCCATGACATAGACAAAAAGTTTTCGGCGAGAGCTGACAGCGTCTTTAGATCGGCAGGAGCTCGAGTGATCTTGACGCCGCTCATGGCGCCTCGAGCCAACGCCCACGTCGAGCGATGGATCGGAAGCTGTCGGCGGGAGTGTCTGGACCGGATGCTGGTGGTAAACCAGCGCCACCTGGAGGCGATCGTGCGGGAGTATTGCATGCACTACAACCAGGAACGTCCACACCGCAGCCGCGAGTTGCGACCACCAGCGGCACGAGGCGATCCCGTCGTCGCCAGAACTCGTGGGGTCCGACGGCGCGTGCGGCTGGGCGGCCTGATCAGCGAGTACTACTGCGAGACGATGGCGGCCTGAATCGATGGAGCGTCCCATCGACGAGAAGCGAGTCGAGGGACCTCCGCGCTTTCGGGTTGCACGCAACCCAGATCAGCTGGAAGCTCGAGGACGAAGGGATCAACCTCAGCGCGCTGATTCACGATCGGGACAAGAAGTTCGCGTTCCAAGCCGATCGTATCTTCCAATCGCAAGGCGCCCGGGTGATCCTGACTCCGCTGATGGCGCCAATGGCAAATGCCTATGCCGAGCGCTGGATTGGGAGCTGCCGTCGCGAGTGTCTCGACTGGATGCTGATTGTCAACCAACGCCACCTCGAGACGGTCATCCATGCGTATTGCCTGCACCGCAACCATGAGCGCCCGCATCGGAGCCGGAGCCGGCGACCTCCAGCGGCCTACAACGACCCTGTGCATACGGCCGGTGGCCGAGTCGAGCACAGCACACGCCTCGGCGGCTTGCTCAGCGACTATCGCAATGTGCGGGTAGCCACGTGACGTCATTTCGAACCCGACACCTGTCCCGTTAGCACTGGCTGATCAATTCGATTGCGGAACTTGGGCGCGGGAGGGCGCATGCTTGGGATCATCGGGGTCGGGCCAGCCGGAGTCGAGGCCGATTAGTTGAAGCTCAGCAGGTCACGTGCAGGATGGCGTTGGTGTCCTTATCGCCGCGATTCAGAATGGCGATGGCACCTTTGGTAGGCAGCCCCAGGAGTTCCACCTTCCGAAGTTGGGCCTGCTTTCGCACCTCGTCCATCACCGGCAACCCGCCCTCGGCTCCGGTTCCTACCACCAGTCGGCGGCAGCGCCAGGGGATGTCTTCTTTGGCCGAGAGCGGTGTGTGCCCGTAGGCGTCCCGATACTGCTTGGAGGCCTTCTTCTTTCGCTTCCGAATCGCGCCCTGGTCGATGACCACGTCGTACTCATAGGTCAATCCGTCGATTCGGATGGAGCCGAACGAGAAACCCTCGAAGCGCACCGATACCTCCCTACCTGAGGTTACTCCTGACACACACGCAAGTCACCAAGGAATCAGTCTTGCCCAAGATCCACTCTCTCGCTCCTCGCCCATGAACTTGACCGGATAGGGTCAGACTTCCGCAACCTGAGCCACGGCAATGGCCCACCGGCAAGCAGTTGGGCTCATCCTGCCCGCGCTTGCGCGCCAAGCTGCACGTTTAATTTGGCCCATGCGGTCTTACGATTCGTGCCATGAGCCTGAACCTGGCATTGATCCTGCGCGAGTCCGCACAAAAGAGACCCGATCACCTCGCGGTCATCCTGGAGTCGTTCAAGCTCACGTACAGCCAGCTTGATGCTCAGTCCAGCCAAGTTGCGTCGAGCCTCAAAGCCGCCGGGCTAAAGAAGGGCGATCGCGTCGGCCTGATGCTGCCGAACGTGCCGCAGTTCCCGATGGCCTACTTCGGGATCTTGAAGGCGGGCGGCGTCGTGGTGCCGATGAACGTGCTGTTCAAGGCGCTCGAGGTTAGCTTCTATATGGGCGACTCCGAATCCCACGTCCTCATCGTCTGGGAGGATTTCGCAGGCGAGGCGCTGAAGGGCATCGAGAACCTAAAAGGGATCACCACGTATGTCGCCCTCAAGCCTGGCAGCAGTGCCCCGCCTCCCGGGACCAAGAGCTTCATGGAGCTGATGGCCGGGGATCCGAGATTCGACATGGAGCCGACCTCGGGGGACGACACAGCGGTCATCCTCTATACGTCCGGGACCACGGGCAAGCCGAAGGGCGCGGAGATCACGCACTCCAACCTGTTCATGAACTGCCACTTCATAAGCCACGTCTTTGACAGTACGGACGACGACATGTTCCTATGCGTGCTGCCGATGTTCCACTCCTTCGGCCAAACCTCGGTCATGAACGTCGCCATCCATGTCGGCGCGACCCTGACGCTGGTCCCCCGCTTCGACGCGGCGAAAGTGCTGGAGGTGATCCAGCGCGACAAGGTGACGGTGTTCGCGGGTGTGCCGACCATGTACTT
>WNGH01019040.1_pt1 | contig 12032 bp, 13 predicted proteins | sample 5400631 | NCBI WGS metagenome assembly WNGH01 (sample SAMN13153373, study PRJNA577476) | soil metagenome | isolation source: 115 cm soil or saprolite under Garry oak tree replicate 1 | place: USA:California | collected 2016-06-15 | reverse complement strand
CCCCGTCGAGAGCGAATCCGCAACAGGATGATCCGCGAGTGCGTGCGGAAGCGCGAAACAAAGGAGGGCGCCCGATGAACCTGCATACACGAAGAGCCTCGCTGCTCGTCGCGGTCTCTGTGCCGCTCCTGGCTGGCTGCGCGCGGCGTGGAGCTCTCGGCGGGCGCGCTCCTAGGCGACGCCGGAAGCTTCTAGACGTGTCCCCACGGATCGGACTACCGCATACTCCGCGTCAGGGCCGGGATGGCCGAGCGTGATTCGATGCGGTGTTACAGGGTGAGGGATGCGCGCGTGAAAGCCACGACGCGACTTAGGATCCAGAGGGCGAAAGCCCGTGGGGGTTCGACTCCCCCTCTCGCACCAGTCCTCTAGTACGTCTACTACGTCCGGGTTCTCTCGCGAGCTACCGCGCAGACGGCGGCGGCGGTGGCGGTGTCCCCGCGGGCGGTGGAGGCGGTGCGTCCGATGACGATCTCGCCGGTGGCGGCGGAGTCGGCGCGGACTGGGTCTTCGCGGCCGCCGTCGGGCACTTGTAGACATTCGCGGCCATCATCTTCAGGTCGTCCACTCTGAACGTGAGGACGGCCGCGTTGCCGCCGCCTCTCACGATCTTGCGCCGGAGATCTTTGACGTTGTCGTCTCCGGCCACACCGATCTGGTTGCACCCCGACACGAGCGCCGGCTCAGTCGTGAGAAACACCGCCGCCATCGCCTTGTGTTCTTGTTCGTCCTGCCACGAGTAGTACGGCGACGGCCCCCAGTAGGGATACGGATAGGGATAAGGCGGGCCCCAGTAGGGGCCGACGCCGATGACGACGCGACCGCCGCCCCATCCGCCGCCCCAGGCGTGGCTCGGCGTGGCGGTGACGACGAGCAACACGGCCGCCAGGAGAGAGACCGTCGCGGACCGGGCTATCTTGCTCACCGCATCCCTCCGTCCTCCCGATGATAGTACGGATACGGGCGGTAGTCCCGGTACGGATGGTAGGCCCGGTACACGGGTCGGCCGGGAATCACGACAACGGGCCGGGGCGCCACGACCACGGGTGGCCCGAGGATCGGCACGGGAGCAGGCACGAAAACACATCCCGACTCGCCGAGCGAGGCGGCCAGGAGCATCGCAGCGACCAAACGTCCCGATCGAGCTCGACGTTCCATGAGCGTCCTCCTGCCGAGTTAGACGGATCGGGAGCACGGTTGTTTAGTCGCCGGGCGCCTTCCCGCCGGGCCCTGCCGTCAGATCGGGCATGGGGCGTGATACCATGCAAACGCTCGAATCCACTTCGGAGTGCCCATGAAAGTCGCGGTCGAGTCGATCGAAGGCTGCAAGCGGCGTCTCGCGGTCGAGGCGCCGGTGGACGTCGTGCAACAGGAATGGGAGCGGGCGTACGGTCGCGTCCAGAAGCAGGCGCGGCTGCCCGGATTCCGGAAGGGCCACGTCCCGCGCTCGCTCGTGAAGGTGCACTTCTCCGACGACGTGCGGCGTGAGGTTGCCGAGCATCTCATCCCCGACGTCTACCGGAAGGCGCTCACCGAGGCGAAGCTGGATCCCGTCAACGAGCCCGACCTGCAGGAGGTCAAGCTCGAGGAGGGCGCGCCGCTCAGCTTCGTGGCCGTCGTCGAGGTCAAGCCGGCGATCGCGCTGAGCGACTACAAGGGCGTCGCGGTGCAGCACGCGCCGGTGCCGGTGACCGCCGACGATCTCACCGCCGCGCTCGAGCAGATGCGCGAGCAGCAGGCGCAGTTCCACGTCGTCGAGCGGCCGGCCGCCACCGGCGATCTGGTCGTGGTCGACTACACGATCGCGATCGACGGGCACCCGCCGTCCAGCCAGACGGGCTACGAGTTCCTGGCGGGGGCGCGCAACGTCCTGCCCGAGATCGACGACGCGGTGGTCGGCGTGCGCGCGGGCGAGGAACGCCAGGTCACGCTGCGCTTCGCCGACGACCATCGCCGCGAGGACCTGCGCGGGCGCGGCGGCCAGGCCACCGTCAAGGTCGTCGAGGTGAAGGAAAAGGCGTTGCCCGCGCTCGACGACGACTTCGCGAAGTCGATCGGTGAGTTCGAGACGCTGGAGGCCCTGCGGGCCGAGCTCCTGAAGCAGCTCGAGGCGCGGCGCCAGCACGACGAGACCCGGGCGCTACAGGAAAAGGTCGTCGACGCGGTGGTGGCGCAGCACGAGTTCACGGTGCCGGACGCCCTGGTCATGCGCCAGGTCGCCCACCGCATCGAGCACGCGCGCGAGTCGGTGCGGCAGCAGGGAATCGATCCAGAGCGGATGCCCTGGGACTACGAGAAGCTGATCGCCGAGCTGCGTCCCAACGCCGAGAAAGCGGTGCGCCGCGCCCTCCTGCTCGAGGCCATCGCCGACAAGGAAGCCATCGCGCCCACCGACGCCGACGTGGACGCCGAGGTGGAGAAGCTCGCGCAAGCCAGTCAGCGGCCGGCGCCGGCCGTCAGGCGTATGATGGAGAAGAGCGGTGACCTCGACGGGCTCCGCCAGGGTCTTCGCGATCGCATGACCCTCGAGCTGCTTGTCGCCAACGCGAACGTCAAAGCATGAACGCTCCGAAGAATCGCAGTGCGAGCCGCGGGCCGTCGCGGGGCTGGGGCCCCGCCGGCCGAGGCGAGCCGAAGAAGAGGAGACTCCCGATGGCTCTGGTTCCGATGGTCGTCGAGCAGACCCCGCGCGGCGAGCGGGCGTTTGACATCTTCTCGCGCCTGCTCAAGGAGCGCATCATCTTCCTGCCGACCTTCATCGAAGACGAGCTGGCGAATCTCGTGATCGCCCAGATGCTCTACCTGGAGGCGGACGATCCCGACAAGGACATCAACCTCTACATCAACTCGCCGGGCGGCTCGGTGACCGCGGGCATGGCCATCTACGACACGATGCAGTACGTGAAGCCGGCGATCTCGACCATCTGCATGGGCCAGGCGGCCTCGATGGCCGCGCTCCTGCTGTGCGCCGGCGCCAGGGGCAAGCGCTTCGCCCTGCCGCACTCGCGGATCCTGATCCACCAGCCCCTGGGCGGCGCCCAGGGCCAGGCGACCGACATCGACATCCAGGCCAAGGAGATCCTCCGGATGCGCGAGGAGCTGAACCGCATCCTCGTCTATCACACCGGCCAGTCGATGGATAAGATCCAGCACGACACGGACCGCGACTTTTTCATGACCGCGGAGCAGGCGAAGGACTATAGGATCGTCGATGAAGTGATCTCCTCCAAGCCGACGACCCGACCGGTGACCGCAGCAGCGGCACTCGCGATCCAGAAGTAACCACCCGATGGCCCGCGCGCGGGAAGGCAACGGAACCCTGCGGTGCTCGTTCTGCGGCAAGAGCCAGAACGACGTCCGCAAGCTCATCGCCGGCCCCACCGTCTACATCTGCGACGAGTGCATCGAGCTGTGCAACGACATCATCGCGGAGGAGTGGGAAGAGGAGAAGTCGCGGGAGCTCCGGAGCCTGCCGAAGCCGTCCGAGATCAAGACCCTCCTCGACCAGTACGTGGTCGGCCAGGAGCGCGCCAAGAAGGTCCTGGCGGTGGCGGTGCACAACCACTACAAGCGGATCGAGTCCGGCGGCGGCGGGTCGAGCGACGTCGAGCTGCAGAAGTCGAACATCCTCATGATCGGCCCCACCGGCTCCGGCAAGACGCTGCTCGCGCAGACACTCGCCAAGATGCTCCGGGTGCCGTTCACGATCGCCGACGCGACGACGCTGACGGAAGCTGGATATGTCGGCGAAGACGTCGAAAACATCATTCTGAGACTGTTGCAAGCGGCGGACTATGACGTCGAGCGCGCCGAGCGCGGCATCGTCTACATAGACGAGATCGACAAGATCGCGCGCAAGTCAGAGAACCCGTCGATCACGCGCGACGTGTCCGGCGAAGGGGTGCAGCAGGCGCTGCTGAAGATCCTCGAGGGCACCGTCGCGAACGTGCCGCCGCAGGGCGGCCGCAAGCACCCGCACCAGGAGTTCATCCAGGTCGACACCTCGAACGTGCTGTTCCTCTGCGGCGGCGCCTTCGTCGGACTCGACAAGATCATCGAGAACCGCGTGGGCCGCTCGGGCATGGGCTTCGGGGCCGAGATCAAGAGCCGCGAGGAGCGCCGCATCGGCGACCTCCTGTCGATGATCCAGCCGGAGGACCTCCTGAAGTACGGGCTCATCCCCGAGTTCGTCGGCCGACTCCCGGTGATCGCGACGCTTCACGACCTCGACGATCAGGCGCTGGTCCGCATCCTCCGCGAGCCGAAGAACGCGATCATCAAGCAGTACCAGAAGTACTTCGACCTGGAGAAAGTGCGGCTCAAGTTCACCGACGACGCGGTGGCGGCCATCGCGCGCGAGGCGCTCAAGCGCGGCACCGGCGCGCGCGGACTGCGCGCCATCCTGGAAGAAGTCATGCTCGAGATCATGTACGACCTGCCCTCGATCCAGGGCCTCAAGGAGTGCGTGATCACCCGCGAAGTCATCCTCAATCGCGAGAGGCCGATCCTCGTTTCCGAAGCGAAAGAACAGACGGCCTGAGCGGCACCCTCTTTGTCGTTGCCACCCCGATCGGAAACCTCGAGGACATCACTCTGCGCGCGCTCCGCGTTCTGCGCGAGGCCGATCTGGTGGCCTGCGAGGACACGCGGCGGACGCGCGCGCTCCTCACGCACTTCGACATCCACAAGCCGACCGTCAGCTACTACGAGCACAACAAGCTGACCCGCGGGCGCGAGCTCCTGCGCGAGCTCGCGGCCGGCCGCTCGATCGCGCTCGTGACCGACGCGGGGACGCCGGGCATCTCCGACCCGGGCGTGCTGCTCGTGCGCGAGGCGCGCGCCCACGGCGTGCCGGTGGTGCCGGTTCCCGGGCCGGCGGCGCTGGTCGCCGGCCTCTCGGCGGCGGGCCTCCCGGCCGACCGGTTCGTCTTCGACGGCTTCCTGCCGGTGAAGCCCGGCAAGCGGATCAATCGGCTCACGGCGCTCCGGGCGCTCGCGACGACGGTGGTGCTGTACGAGTCGCCCCACCGCATCGTGGCCACCCTGGGCGCGATCGGCGAAGTCTACGGCGAGGTCGAGCTGGTGGTCGCGCGCGAGCTGACCAAGCAATACGAAGAGGTCGTGACGGCGCCGCCGGCGGCGCACCTGGCGCGGCTGGCGGCGGGTCCGGTCCGGGGCGAATTCACGCTGGTCATCCCGGCCGCAAAGTCCGTGCGCGTCGAGGCCGAAGGCGCCGCCGATCGGGAGCCCGGCGACACGAGGTGAGCCGGCGCCGCAGTCAGCGCACGCACACGCCCGGCAGCCACGTCCCGTCGGCCGCCTGGCAGGAGCACGGCGTGCCGGGCATGACGGTCGAGGGGATCGCGCAGACGCCCCATTGCGTGGAGCAGACCCTGATCAAGGCGTACGGATAGTCCGGCGGGAGAAGCTGGTAGAACTGGGGCGCCGGAGTCTCCTGCGCGGCCGTGGCGACCGCGCAGAGGGTGAGGAGAGCCGCGAGAAGCCCTCGCGCCGACAAGGCCAGGGCAGGGGCTCGTCGGCCGCCATGGGTACGCCTCATGGAGACACCCTAGCACCGCGCATCGCCCGGTCAACGTCCGGCCGCCGAGACGGACGTTTGTGCCCTCATGCAGCGACCCGTATACTCCGAGTGGTTATGAGCGTTGCGAAGGCGTTGACCATCGCCGGCTCCGATTCCGGCGGCGGCGCGGGCATCCAGGCAGATCTCAAGACCTTCTCGGCGTTCCGAGTGTTCGGGATGAGCGCGATCACCGCCGTCACCGCCCAGAACTCGGTCGGCGTCCAGAGCGTCTTCAACCTGCCGCCCGAGTTCGTCGCCCGGCAGATCGACTCGGTCCTCTCGGATTTCGGCGCCGACGCCGTGAAGATCGGCATGCTCTCGACGGCGCCGATCATCGGCGCGGTCGCCGACCGGCTGCGAGCGTTCGCCGGAGACGGGAGCCGGGTCGCGCCCATGCGAATCGTGCTCGACCCCGTGATGATCGCCAAGTCGGGCGACGCGCTCCTGCAGCCCGACGCCCGCACGGCGCTCATCAAGGAGCTGCTGCCGCTGGCGCTGATCGTCACGCCGAACCTGCACGAGGCCGAGGCGCTGGCCGGCATGCCGGTCGCGAACGAGCAGGACATGGAAGAGGCGGCGCGGCGGATCCTGGCGCTCGGGCCCCAGCACGTTCTGGTGAAGGGCGGCCACCTGCGCGATGCGGCCACGGACATTCTCTGGAACGGGCGCGACCTCACGCGGTTCACCGCCCCGCGGCTGGCGTCGACCAGCACGCACGGGACGGGGTGCACCTACGCCTCCGCGATCGCCGCCGGCCTGGCCCGCGGCCACGCGCTCCGCGACGCCATCAGCGAGGCGAAGGCCTCCGGATCGTGCGCGCCCTCATCGCGCTCCTCATCGGCACCTTGCCCGGGCTGGTGTTCAGCCAGCGGATCGTGGACTGGCTGGCGTTGTCGGTGACGAAGCTGAACTACTCGCTGGTCTTCACGGCGCCGGCCGAGGCGTTCTGGGTGCAGATGAAGGTGGGGCTGATCGTCGGCGTCTTCGTCGCCGCGCCCGCCATCTTCTGGCAGGTCTGGGCGTTCATCGCGCCGGGGCTCCACACGCACGAAAAGAAGTACGCGGCGCCGTTCGTCATCATCGGCTCGCTGCTCTTCCTCGGGGGCGGCGCCTTCTCCCTGTTCGTGGTGACGCCCTACGCCATCCAGTTCCTCTTGAGCTACGCGCGGCCGGGCCTCAAGCCGATGATCACGCTGCAGAACCACATCGACTTCCTGCTGAAGTTCACGCTCGCGTTCGGCGCCGTCTTCGAGCTGCCGCTGGCCCTCACCATCCTTGCGCGCGTCGGCGTCGTGAACGCGAAGATGCTCGCGCGGAACCGGAAATACGCGATCCTCGGCGCGTTCATCGCCGGCGCGGTCCTCACGCCCACGCCCGACGCCTTCAACCAGGCGCTGATGGCCGGGCCCCTGATCCTCCTCTACGAAGTCGGGATCATCTGCGCGCGCATCTTCGGGCGAAAGCCCGCGGCCGCGCCGGCCCCGGCGACGGCCGAATCGGTCTAGATGGACTTCGCATCGCTCGGCCTCCCGGAACCCGTCATGCAGGGGATCCGTGAGGCCGGTTTCGTGACGGCGACACCGATCCAGGAGGCGGCCCTGCCGCTGGCGCTGCGCGGCAAGGACGTGGCGGGCCAGTCCCAGACGGGCACCGGGAAGACCGCGGCGTTCCTGATCGCGGCCTACACCAAGATGCTGCGCACGCCCGCGCCGCCGCCGCCTCCCGGGGCGGGCGCGCCGCGCATGCTGGTGATCGCCCCGACGCGCGAGCTGGTCGTGCAGATCGAGTCCGACGCGCGGCTCCTGGGACGGTTCACGCCGTTCCGGACCCTCGCGGTCTACGGCGGCATCGACTACGCGAAGCAGCGCGACGACCTGGCGGCGGGCTGCGACCTCCTGGTGGGCACGCCCGGCCGCCTCATCGACTACCTGAAGCAGCGCGTCTGGACGCCCCGGCGCGTCGAGATCCTCGTCATCGACGAGGCCGACCGCATGTTCGACATGGGCTTCATCGCCGACCTCCGGTTCATCCTCCGGCGCCTGCCGCCCCACGAGAAGCGCCAGTCCTATCTGTTCTCCGCGACCCTCTCCTTCCGGGTGCTCGAGCTGACCTGGGAATTCATGAACAACCCGACGCAGATCACGATCATGCCGCAGCAGAAGACGGCCGAGCGCGTCGAGCAGTCGCTCTTCCACGTCGGCCGCGACGAGAAGTTCCCGCTGCTGCTGGGGCTCCTGCGCCGCGAGGGCGGCGACCGCATCCTGATCTTCTCGAACACGCGCGAGGAAGCGCGCCGGCTCGAGGATCGCCTGATGCGCAACGGCTGGGACACGCGCGCCCTCACCGGCGACGTGGACCAGAAGCGGCGGCTCAAGATCCTGAACGACTTCAAGGAGGGGCGCCTGCCCATCCTGGTCGCGACCGACGTCGCCTCGCGCGGGCTCCACATCGAGGCGGTGACCCACGTCGTCAACTGGGACCTGCCCCAGGACGCCGAGGACTACGTGCACCGGATCGGCCGCACCGCGCGCGCCGGCGCCGGCGGCAAGGCGATCGGCCTCGTGGACGAGGCGAGCGCCCTGGCGCTCGAGGCGATCGAGAAGTTCATCGGCCAGAAGATCTCGGTCGAGTGGGCGGACGACGACCTGTTCATGCAGGAGATCAAGCCGACCGCGGAGGAGCGCCGCCGCTACTCCGAGGAGCGCCGCGCGCGTCTCGCGGCCCGCGACCGCTTCGGCGGCCGCGGCGGTGATCGCCGCGACCGCGGCCGCCCGCACGGCCGCCCCCACGGCGATCCGGGCCGCCCGGCGCCGGCGTCACCGCCCCCGCCCCCGGCCGCAGAAGGCGCCCCTGGTCCGCGGCGTCGCCGCCCTCGTCGCCGCGGGCGTGGCGGCGGTCCGAGACCCGAAGGCTCGCCCCCGCCCTCGCCGTAACCCGCGGCGACGGGAAGAGCTAGAACGCCGAGCGCGCGCGAGCGTACGCGGGCTGGTCGGAGCGAGTAACGTCCGGGTTGACGCCGCGCCGAAGGGCGGTGTGGTAGACGAAGAGCTGGAGCGGCACGACGGTGAGAATCGGCGAGAGGAGCTCGTCGACGTCGGGGATGGCGATCGTCTCCGTCGCGAGGGCCGCGATCTCGCGATCGTCCTCGCGCACGAGCGCGACGAGCGGCGCGCCGATCTCCTTCGCGACGCGCGCGGCGGCCAGGCATCGCTCGTGTGACGGTCCGGGCGGCGCGATCAGGAAGACCACGTCCTCGCGCTCGAGCGCGGCCCATGCTCCGTGCAGGAACTGCTCGCAGTTGAAGCCGGCCGCCGGCGCGTGGCTGGCCTCGTTCATCTTCAGCGCAGCCTCCCAGGCCGTCGCGGTGTTCGGCCCGCCGCCGACGAACCAGGAGCAGCGGGCGCCGCCGTATCGCGCGGCCAGCTCCTCCCACGTTTCCTGGCCGAGCAGCGAAGCGAGCAGGTCGGGGATCGCGTCGAGGTCCCGCGCCGCGCCGCTCTGGTCGCCCGCGGCGGCGGCGAGCGCGGCCAGGAGGGCGAGCGCCGTGGTGTAGCTGACCGTGTGGGCGCCCGAGCTTTCCTGATCGACAGTGCGAAGCGTCCAGTCCGCGGCGGCGCCGTCGGTCCCCTTGCCGGTGATCGCCACGCCGGCTCCGCCGTTCGCCCGGGCGCGCGCGAGCGCCGCGAGCGTGTGGTGGTTGGTGCCGCGGTGGCTCACGCCGATCACGCCCGTACGCGCGTCCTCGTCGGGCCAGTAGCTGGCCAGCTCGAAGGCATGGAAGGCGCGCGCGCGCCGGCCGAGCCCGCCGATGCGGGCAAAGAGCAGCTCGCCGACGAGCGCCGCGTGCCAGGACGTGCCGACGCCGGTGAGGAGCACCTGATCGAGCGCGCGCAGGCGGGCGGCCGCGGCCGCGATCGCGTCGCCCTGACCGCGCGCGACGAGCCGGAGCGCGCCCGGCTGGGCGTAGATCGCGTCGTGCATGTGGTAGGGATGACCCGCCCGCGGCGCCCCCGCCTGCTCGGCCACGACGGTGATCCTCCGCTAGCTCGTCGAGGGGAAGGCGGGCGCGCGCTTCTCGCGGATCGCCTTCACGCCCTCCCGCACGTCGGGGTACGTGAAGGACAGCATCTCGAGGGCCAGCGACTGGTCGAAGATGGGACCGGCCTGGCGCAGCCAGTTGTTGAGCGCGCGCTTGGTCCAGCGGATCGAGTGCTGGCTGCCCCGGGCGAGCCGGTCGGCGACGTCGAAGGCCCTGGCCATGACCTGATCGGCGGGCACGCTCAGGCTCACGAGGCCGATGCGCTCGGCTTCCTTGCCGTCGATGAAATCCGCGGTGAGCAGGTAGTACTTCGCCTTGGCCATGCCGCAGAGGAGCGGCCACAGGATCGCGGCGTGATCGCCCGCCACCACGCCGAGACGCGTGTGGCCGTCGGTGAACCGGGCGTTCTCCGCGATGATGCTGACGTCGGCCAGGAGCGCGACGACGAGCCCCGCGCCCACCGCGACGCCGTTGATCGCCGAGACGACCGGCTTGTCGAGATTGATCATGTTGTAGACGATGTCGGAGGCTTCCCGCATGGTGCGGCTCAGCGCCTCCGGATTGCCCGCCATGTCCTCGACCAGCCCCAGATCGCCGCCCGCGGAGAACGCCTTGCCGGCGCCGGTCACGACGACCACGCGCGTCTTCGGATCGGCGTCCACGGTGAGCCAGACCTGGCCGAATTCCCAGTGCAGGCGGGCGTTGGCCGCGTTCAGCACCTCGGGGCGGTTGATGGTGACGAGCAGCACCCCGTTCGGCTTCGGCTCGAACGTGAGGTGGCGGTAGTCGGAGTAGTCCATGACCTTCTCCTCAGGACGGCTCGGGGCCGATACCGCCGCCGGTCCACGAGAACGAGCGCGCGGCCAGGTCCGCCGGGAGCGGCGCGCTGGGCGCGTCGGCGGCGATGCGGGCGTACGCCAGCACGGCGTCGAAAAGATCGGACGTGTTGATCCGCCGGAGCCAGAGCGGCCGGCCGTGGAGGTAGAGGAACACCACGTTCGCCTCGCTGCACGGTCCGAGGCACTCGGAGAACGCCAGGCGCACGCGCCCCTGGAGACCGGCCGCGTCGAACGCGCGCCGCAGAGCCGGCCGCACGAAGCGGGCCGCACCGTTGTTGGCGTGGCCGCAGCAGCAGCCGAAGCACGCGAACATCAGCCCGGGGTCAGCCATGCACGGCCATGGTACTCGACCTTCGGGCTCGAGCCAGGAGGAGAAGCCCGGTGATCGCGAGCGCCGCCGTCCAGAAGGCCGGCAGGAACCCGGCGTGGCGCATGCCCAGGACACCGGAGAGGAACGGGCCGAGGAAGATTCCGGCGTCCACGCAGACGCGGTAGAGCCCCGTCCGCCACGCGATGTGCTCGGACGCGGTCTCCTGGCGCAGCACGCCGAGGGGCAGCATCCAGCCCGCCATCGAAAGACCGAAGAGCGCGCAGCCCACGACGACGACGGGGAGCGAGCCGAAGCCCACGAGCGCGTTCGCCGCCGCCATCACCAGCAAGATCAGCGGCAGCACGCGCGCGGCGCCCCGCCGATCGGCGAGGAACCCGATCGGGAGCAGCGCGGCGATGTCGAAGAGCTGCTGCACCATCAGCAGACGCGCGACGCCGGTGCGCTCGAGACCGAACTCGCGGCTGGCGCGCAGAGGAATCAGGAACTGTTCCATCGTCGAGTACGCAAGCGCGATCAGCCCGCCGGCGGCGAAGACGAGCGGCACCAGCGACGAGCCTCCGCGCAGCGCTTCGTGATGAGGCGCCGGATCGGCCGGCGCCCGGCCCACGATCTGCCGCGCGAAGAGCGGCTGCGGCCCGTCGTGCGCGGGCAGCGCCGACAGCAGCTTCGGAATGACCAGGACGCCGATGAGCTGGGGCGCGCACGTGAGCAGGAGCGCCGTGTTCCAGGAAAGGCGCGACGGCAGGGCGGCGATCATGATGACGCCGCCGAGCATGCCGATCATCGCCGAGAGCTCGTAGGCGTTCAGGGCCGAGGCGAGGCTCTTCCCGGACTGGAAGCGGAGGATCGCGGTCAGCCCGGCCATCATGCTGAGCGCCTGGCCGAGGCCCATGAGCAGCCTGCCCAGCACGAGGATCGCAAATCCGCCGCCGCTCGTGAGGCACAGCGCGCCGATCGCCAGCACGAGCGGCCCGAGCCAGAGCGCGCGGCGCAGGTGGTGGGTCAGGAAGAGCCCGAGGGGAACGTCCGCGATCATCCGGGCGAAGCCGAACGCCCCGGCCACGAGGCCGAGCTGCCAGTCGGCCAGGGCCGCGCCGCGCGCCATGTCGGGTAGGACGGCCGGGAAGGCGCCCCCGGAGAAGATGTTGGAGAAGGTCATCACGCAGAGCAGAGCGGTCAGGGACGTCACGAGGCCTTTTATGGTAAACGAAAGGCCATTAGCCCTGGGGACAAGCACGTGCT
>WNGH01021211.1_pt1 | contig 12033 bp, 9 predicted proteins | sample 5400631 | NCBI WGS metagenome assembly WNGH01 (sample SAMN13153373, study PRJNA577476) | soil metagenome | isolation source: 115 cm soil or saprolite under Garry oak tree replicate 1 | place: USA:California | collected 2016-06-15 | reverse complement strand
GAGGCTGGTGGCGCTCGCGCCGCCCGCCCCGCTCTGGGTGCCCACCTTGATCACGTGGAGCTGCGTGAAGATCGTCTTGGTCGCGGACCTGCCCGCGGTTGACACCGTCGCGATCACGGAGATGTAATCCCCCGGCTGGATGTAGTCGGCCACGCCGACCTGCTCGCTGGTCGGGATGGTCATGCCGACGTAGCCATGGGGGATGGGCAGGAACTCAGACTGGGAGCCCAGCGCCTGGTTCGGCTTTGCGACCTCGTTCGACGCGATCGCCTGGCCGGAGTTGATCGCCACCAGCGGGATCATGCCGCGAACGTCGGCGACGTTGGTGAAGTAGACCTTCGGGTAGGTCGCCGGGACCGACATCTGCTTGGTCGAGAGGGCGTCGGCCGAGATCGGGACGCGTGGCCCGATGTCTCTAGTCGCGTAGACGACGGTGAGCTGGGGACTGCTGTTGGCGGCGCTGGCGTTGAGTGCGACGAGGACGAAAGCCACGATCACGAGCAGCGCCAGCAGGAACCCCAAAAGCGTGAATGGCCGGCGCGAAGTAATTGCGCTAAACGTCCGCAAGGCCGACCAATCATAGGCAAGATATCCCGGTGCCGAGCCCCCTTACGTGACAGTGCAAACACCACTTTCGCGGGCTGCACGCACCCAGGCGGGACAGTCGCTGGTCGAGTTCGCAGTGTCCTCCGTCGTGCTTCTGCTGCTGATCGGCGGGCTGGTCGACATCGGGCGCGCCATCTACGTGTCCGAGGCGCTGTCCAACGCCGCCCGGGAGGGAGCGCGCCACGGCGCGTGGTTCGACGCGCCGAACCTCTCGCACCCCTACCTGGACGACTCTGAGATCAAGTCCGCGGTCGACACAGAGCTCGCTACCATCGGTCTGCCGGCCTCGGTGCTCAAGAACCCCGGTACGACCTGTCCGAACCCGACGGACGGCAACACCCTGCACAACCCGCCTTTTGCGTCGGCCGCCTACCCCGCAACAGCGAACCAGCCCTGGCTTTACATCTGCTACAACGACACGCCCGGTCTGGACTTCACAAGCCCGGCGACGAACCAGGCGCAGCTCGACCTGAACGTCATCGTGCTCTACACCTACGGACCGCTCACGCCCCTCGTGAAGTCGCAGTTCGGTGTCTTCCAGGTCGCCGCGAACGAGCACATCACGGTCCAGGGAAGTTGATGCTCCTCAAGTCCCAGCGATCCCAGGCGCTGATCGAGTTCGCCCTGGTGTCGCCGGTCCTGTTGCTCCTGCTCTTCGGCGTGATCGACATCGGGCGCGCGATCTTCTACTACGACACGCTCAACCACGCCGCGCGCGAAGGCGCGCGTGTGGCGGTGCGCGCATCCAACCAGCTGCCCACGAACGCGGACGTGCTCAGCGCCGTCAGCGCGCAGATGCTCGGCATCCCCGTCAGCGCCCCCTGCCCGCAGGGCCCGATCTCGGCGTCGACCCCGCCTGCGAACACGGCGTGGCTGTACATCACAGAGCCTGCTCCCCCGGGCGGCGTCGAATCGACGCCGGCGCCCAACGCGCCGGGAGGCGAGTACGCGTCGAACGCCTCGGGCGGTTGCAGCGCCGTCAACCCGGCGTCCGGCAACCGGCAGATCCAGGTGACCCTGCGCTTCAACCTCGTGCTGATCACCCCGATCGTCGCCCAGGCGACGGCCAACCACATCGTGATGACCGCGGCCGCCGTGTACCGCACCGAATACTGATGCGCCCTCATCCCCGCGGTCAGTCAGGTCAAGCGATCGTGATCATCGCGCTGATGTTGACCGTGCTCATCGGCATGGTCGCGATCGCCATCGACGGCTCGCGCGCTTACGCCCTGCGCCGTGACCTCCAGGCCGCAGTCGACGCCACGGCTCTGGCCGCCGCGGACAAGATGCAGCAGACCGACAGCTATGTCAGCGCCGAGCAGGCGGCGACGACGATGTTCGGCGCCAACCTCCGCCTCTACAGCGCGCCCTCGTGCACGGCCTACGGCACGCCTGGCGCGAGCCCGTGGACCGTGACCTGCACGTACTCCGACGGCACCACACTCACCGACGTGGCCCGCGACACGGGTCCGCAGGGCGAGAGATTCACCCTCACGGCCACGAAAAACCTTCAGCTCCAATTCGCGCGGATGTTGACGAACGGCACCAGCCCGAACCTGGGCGCGACCGCCAACGGGGGGGCCGACAACCTCCTTTACAGCCCAATGCTGGCGGCTCTGAACCAGTCAGGGTGCGGTGGCGCCGCTGGGTCCGCGCTCACCGTCAACGGCACCGGAACTCTCACGGTGAACGGCGACCTCGTTGCCAACGGATCCGTCGCGGTCGCGGGTGGAAGCCTGAGGGTGGCGGGCGACATCTACTCGCGGTGCCAGTCTTCCGTGGCTGGATCCACGGTTGCCTGTTATCCGAGCGGTGCGTCGGCGCCATGTTCCTATCCCGACGTTGCGGGCGCGACGCGGTCCGGCTTCCGCCTGCCGGCTCCGCTCTATCCGGCGCCCGCGGTCGGCGGCAGCCAGGGATTCTCGGCCAGCAACGTCGTCGTGCTCCCTGGCATCTACTCTTCGGCGGTCTCCGTCAGCGGCGGCCACTGCTGGTTCTTGAGTGGCGGCGTGTATGAGTTCCTGGCGGGGGCGGTGAACAACGGGGACTTCGTCAGCAATGAGCTCAAGCCACCTGACGAGGCGGATCCTGGCAGCAACACCACGCGAGCGGCGCATCAGTTCTGGGACACGGATGGGGCCCAGTGTGCCGGCGCGGCGCAGGTGAGCATCGTGGGCGGTCCGCGCGGCATCTCTGTTGGGAACTGGGCGTTCGAGATCACGTCCGTCAGGGCCGACACATACGGCGGCGTCTCGTACACCCGCGAGAGCGCGCCATCGGTGTGCTACGCGCAGAACGTCAACAACAGCGGGCAAAACGTGAACATCGCCATCAGCAACGTGCCCGGCGCCACCTCCTACAACATCTACGCCTCGCCGCCGGCAGCCGGCGGCACGTGCACTGGAACGTTCGGCCTCGCGACCTCGGTGCCGGTGACCGGGACAGTGCAGAACAACAACACCACTCCGTGCCCCTTGCCGGTAGGCGGCGGTTGCTCGCTGGGCAATGAAAGCATGCGCCTGGACGACACGGTGCTCACTCCCGGCTTCGCCCCGAACGCCGCCGCCGCGCCCGGGACGTCGAGGGCGTATCCGCCCGACGGCGAGAGCGCGCCACTCGCTGCGGGGCTGCCGAACCTGAACCCGGCCCGTGGCGCCGGAGCCGCCGGAGACAGAGCCAATGAAAACAGCTGCAAGACGGTGGGCGGCGCCTACGCGACTTGCCCCGCCGCGATCACTCCGGGCGCCGTCGAGTTCTATTTCCCGAACGGACCGTGCCTGACGACCGGCTCGGGCGGCGACACGTACATCTTCAGCGGTTACCAATACAACTGGATCACCGTCCACCAGCCGGCCGGAAACTCCTGCACCAACACGCTCAGCGCCGCCGGCAATTCGGCGTTCATCGGTCTCTTCTGCGCGCCGTCGGCGACGGTCAACATCACCTCGCCCTACATCGCGGAAGCGCCCGCGACCGGCGGCATCATGGCCGGCTCGCTGAGCTTCACAGGAACGCTTCCGAGCCTGACTTTCAGCGCGAGCTATGCGCCGGTGCCGCCCGCGGCGCGGCTCGTCTCCTGAGGAGCAGCGCGTTTCACGGCCGGAGTAAATCCGGCCGCGAGGACTCGGCAGGTCTAACTCGTAACGGCTTCGGCGTCTACGCTCGCGTTCGCTTCGGACGGGCCGGCGCCATTCGTCTCGTGCCCGCTCTCGCCGTGTGACTCGAGGTGCCCGATCCGCCGGTGCAGCACCGAGGCCTGCTTGGACTCGCCCAGCTCCTCGAAGCGCTCGACCGCTCCCCGCCACGCCGCCTTCGCGTCTTCGATACGGCCCAGGCCCCACAGTGCCGTGCCACGGCTGGTAAGGGCTTCGGCGCGCTCCTGGGTGCGGTCCCCGGGCAGCAGCTGCAGCGTCGAATCAGCCAGGCGCAAGACCTCTTCGAACGCTCCGATCGCAAGCGCGTTGGCCGCCGCGCGCCCGAGATAGGCCGCCGTGCGGGCGGCATCGGCAGCCGTGCCGGACTGGTACAGGTGGTACCCGATCTCACCGGCGTGGTCTTTGGCCGTCTTGCCGTAGACACGCTCGAGCGTATCGGCCACCGCGAGGTGGTAGGCCTGCAGCCGCGGCAGAGCCAGCGCCGCAAGGACCCGTTGGCGCACCAGGTCATGCGCGAAGCGGAACGTCTCCTTGCCCGCGGCGACGACGAAGTGTCCTCGTGTGGCCTCGTCCAGCGCGTCGCGCAGCTCGTGGCCGGAGAGCTCACCGAACGCTTCAAGCAGCGGGACGTTGAAGTCACGGCCGATCACCGCGGCGGCGACCAGCATGCGCTGCGCCGGCTCGCTCAACCGCTGTACGCGCCTGCCGATGAGGCCTCGCACACTCTGCGCGAGCTCGAGGTCTTCCTCCGTGTAACTCGCCTGCGCGTGACCGCCCCCGCCCAGCAGGCTCTCCGATTCCGCCAGGTAGAACAGCGACTGCTCGACGAACAGAGGGTTGCCTTCCGTGGCCGCCTGGACGCCGATCATCTGCACCGGCGTGAGCGGCGTTTCGCTCAAGCCCGCGACAACGCGTTCCACGTCGTGGTCGCTCAGCCGGCCCAGCGTTATGCGCTGCGCACGGCGGCGTTTCAGCAACCGCGAGAGGGCGTTGACAAACGGACGCCCCGAGTCCAGCTCCGAGTCCCAGTAAGTGCCGATCACGACCATGCGGCTGCCGTTGATCCGCTGCGCGAGGTCGCGGAGAAACAGGACAGTCGCCTCGTCGGCCCACTGAAGGTCGTCGAGCAGGACCAGCAGTGGCTTCGCACCCTGCACCCCGGACAGGAATTCGTAGATGGACTTGAACAGCTGCTCGCGAATCTTGTCGGCGGAGACCTCGTGTCCGGCGACAATGCCACGGACTTTCTGGCGGAGGCTCGGCACGAGCGTGGCGAGGAGCGGACCATGGTGGCCCGCCGCCTCCTGCAGGGCGCGCGCCGTGGTCGTGGCAACCGCGGTGGACAGGACCTCGCGGATGGGGCCGTAGGGCGCGCCATCGTTCTCGAGGCATCGCCCGCTGAGGACGAGCCAGCCCTTGGCGGCAGCCTCGCCCGCGACCTCGGTCGCGAGCCGGGTCGCTCCGATTCCGGGTGCGCCGGTCAGGAAAACGAACGAACCATTGCCTGAGGCGGCGCGGTCGAGCGCCATGCGGATGTCGAGGCGCTCCTGCTCGCGGTCGACGAAGCCGTCGCCAGACGCCAGCACGCGCGGCGTCTCCTTCACCTCGCCCGGCGTCACCTCGTGCAGGCGCCACCGGTCGGGAAAGCCCTTGAGCTTGTAGCGGCCTCGAAACTCGAACGTCATCTCCGCGATGGGACCGACGAGCTGGCGCACGATCTCGGAGACCAGGACCTCGCCACCCTTCGCCTTGCCGGCCACGCGGGCCGCCACGTTGACCGCGGCACCGAAGATGTCGCCGCCCTCCTCGACCACCTCACCGGTGTTCAGGCCGATGCGGATCCTCAGCTTGCGCTCTGGGTTCTGCTTGCTGTACTCGGCGATTGCCTGCTGGATGTCGAGCGCGCACTCGACGCCATGCCGCGCTGACCCGAAGCTGATCATGAAACCGTCGCCGAGGCCCTTGATCCTTCGGCCGGCGTGCTGGCTGACCTTCTCGTCGATGATCGTCTCGTAAGAGCGCATGATCTCGTGCGACGCCGTGAAACCCCGGGTCGAGAGCAGGCGCGTCGACTCCTCGACGTCGGTGAACATGATCGTCACCGTGCCCTCGGTCTGGCCCACCGCGAGGCTGCCGATGATCGTTTCGGCGGTCAGCGGCGCGGCCGCGTTGATGGGCTGGCCGAAGCCGCGGAAACCCGCCTCGCCCTGCGGGTAGCGGACCGCCTGCAGCAGGCCCGCCTCGGCGGCGAGCCGGAGCTCCCGGCCGGCAGAGTCTTTGCTGATCCTGGCTTCCCTGTAGTAGTCGCTGGCCTTGAGCTCTGCGCCCTCGAACGCCTCCGTGAGCGCAGGCGCGAGGCGAAGGCTGAGGCCGCGCCGGGTGATGATGCTCTCGATCACGGCCTGGATCCGGCGCGAGGCGCCGGTCGGGCCCGCGGCGCCTTCCCTGGCCGTGACCGTCGGCAGCAGGCCGCTGAAGCCGCTGGACGCCGCCGCGAGCTGCCCGAGGGCTGTGGTCGCGCGGGCCATCGCCGTGGCCGCCTCCAGCGCCTGCTGGGCGTGGCCTCCGTCGCTCGGGACATACTGCGTCGGCACCGGGGTCGTGGGCTCATACGGTGCCGGAGGCGTTCCGGCGGGATAGACGACAGGGGTCGCGACGGGGAGAGCTGCCGGCTGTGCGTACTGTGCTGGCGGAGCCGGCGGAGCCGCCTGGGCCGGAGCCGGCGTCGGCGCGGCCGCCTGCAGGTCGGCCACGGCCGAGCGCGCGGCGTCGATGAGCTTGCGCATCTCCTCCTGCATCTCCGGCGTCTGCGCCTGCGGTGATGCTTCGGCCTGTGCGGGACCGCCGCTCGTGGGGCGGGACGCGGGTCGCTCCGAGCTGAACGGCACGACTACCACGGTCCGGCGCTCGATGTTCTCGGCCCTGCCTTGACCGGTGATCAGGGGATCCTTGACCACAGGCATCATGCTGTCCGACCCGGCCGGGACGTAGCGCGACTTGGCCGGGTCGAAGAGGTCCTGGTTGACCTGGACGCCATAGAAAGCCGCCTTGTCCAGCGCGGTGGGCACGTATCCGGTCGAGTTGTACTCGAGCCGGAGGTCCGAGCCCATGCCAAGCAGGAAGATGTCGCGGAGGATCGCGCCGTTCTGGTCGTAACCGACGACCTCGGCGATCTGCGCCACCTTGCGCCGTCCGTCGGGCATGCGCGCCTGGTGGACGATCAGGTTCACGGCGGAGGCGATCTGGGCGCGCACAGCCTCGAACGGGATGTCGATCGAGGCCATCATCACCATCGTCTCCAGGCGGGACAGCGCGTCCCGGGCCGAGTTCGAGTGGATGGTGGACATCGAACCGTCGTGGCCGGTGTTCATGGCCTGGAGCATGTCCAGGGCCTCGGCGCCGCGGACCTCACCGACGAGGATGCGGTCGGGACGCATTCGAAGGCTGTTGCGGAGGAGCTGGCGGATGGTCAGCTCGCCCTTGCCCTCGACGTTGGGTGGGCGGTGCTCGAGGGCGATGACGTGCGGGTGGTCGATCTGCAGCTCGGCGGCGTCCTCGATCGTGATCACGCGCTGGTTGTGAGGGATGAACCGGGCGATCACGTTCAGGGTTGTCGTCTTGCCCGAGCCGGTGCCTCCCGAGACCAGGATGTTCATGCGCCCAAGGACGGCGGCCTGCAGGAACTCGGCCATGGCGGGGCTCAGGCTTCCCTCGTGCTTCAGGTCCTCGATGCCCAGGACAGCGTCCTTGAACTTGCGGATCGTGAGCGCCGGCCCGTGGATCGCGGCCGGCCGGATGATCGCGTTGACGCGGCTCCCGTCGGGCAGGCGGGCGTCGACCATCGGGTTCAGGCCGTCGATGTGCCGGCCTGTGGTCGCGACCATGCGCCGGATCGTCTCGAGCAGCTGGTTCTCATCCTCGAAACGGACCTCTGCCTTGGTCAGCACGCCGCGCCGCTCGATGAAGATCTGGTCCGGTCCGTTGACCATGATCTCGCTCACCGACCGGTCGTGGAGGAGGCTGTCGAGCGGGCCGTAGCCGACCGCGGCTCGCAGGATGATGTCGGCCAGCGCCGACTTCTCCTGCGTGTTCAGGACGATGTTGTCCTCGAGGAGGAAGCGGTCGAGGTGGGTGCGTACCGCGCGCGAGAAGGCGATCGTGTCGCCCGTGGTCAGGCCGACGTCGCGGATCAGGGCCAGCCGGTCGCGGAAGTCGTTGGCGAGCTTGTTGAGATCGCGTCCCTGGCGTGCGGCGGCCTCGAGGATGTCGGTGCGGCGGCGCCTGGGCGTGCCGGGTGGCGGTAGAGGTGTCGGCGCGGACACGCTCCACGTGTCGACGAACTGAGTGTCAAGCAAGGACGCGGCCACCGCGATCGCGGGGATGACCTTCTGGACCTCGGGGAGCCGGATCTTGATCGACACGCCTTCGCTGTAAGGCTGCACGGCGGGGTCGATGTAGGCGGCGATCCACTCTCCGTCTTTGAACCTGAGGATTGCCTTGCGTCCGGTGCTGAGGTCACCGGGGTCGTGCTCGAGCGAGGGGTCGTCCACAACTCCGAAGACGATGTACTTGATATCCCGGGTGGGGACGAGGTGAGACCGTGTCGGATCGTTGGTCGAGTAGACCGGGAACCCGTCGGACGTGACTACGCGCGCGTCGGACTCGCCGTCTTCGAGCCCACCGTCGAGGCGATGGACCACGACCTTGATCCGCCGCGAGGGGGCTTCGTCGGGCAACTGGGTGGGTGTTTCGAGGGTGATATCGGCCATCAGCTGAATCTCTCGGGCGGTCGCCGCCGATCGAGCACCCATTTTGAGCCCGGCATTCGCTTTGCGACTCCTTTTACCTCGGACGCGCGGGCGGCCACCGCGGCCGGGCTGCCGTAGCTGCCCGCCTCGGCGATCACGATCCCGATCGACACCGACACGAGCGGTGTGCGCAGAATGTTGCCGCTGCGCTCCTCGGACTCGATCCAACCGCGCTCGCGGTCGAGGGGGTCGTAAAGCGCCGGGATGGCCTGGTCGAACCGCTTGGTGATCTCCTCCGCGATGTTCTCCGCCATGCTCGGCTCGGTCAGGATCACGAAGTCGTCGCCGCCGACATGGCCGGCGAAATGATGGCCGGAGTGGTTCGCCTCCAGGACCTCGAGGATGATCGTGGCCAGCGTCTTGATCACGTCGTCGCCGCGAAGAAATCCGTAGTGGTCGTTGTAGCTCTTGAAGGCGTCGATGTCGGGGTAGAGCACGGCGAAGCGCTGGTTGTTGGCGAGGCGACGGCTGATCTCGCGCAGGATGTCCGCGTTGCCGCTCATGCCCGTCAGCGGGTTCAGGCCGCGGGTGGTCGTCGAGCGGGTCATCACCGCGCGGAGCCGCGCGACCAGCTCTTCAGGGATGAACGGCTTGGTCACGTAGTCGTCCGCGCCGGAGAGAAGGTGCTCGACCTTGTCCTTCAGTGAATCGCGCACGGTGAGGAACACCACCGGGATGAGCCGCGTGCGGAAGTCCTCGCGCAGCTCGGCCATGATCTGGTCGCCGGTCGTCTCGCCGAGCATCAGGTCGAGGAGGATGATGTCGGGCCGCCACTTGACCGCCGCCTCGTGCGCCCGGCGGCCGTCGCTCACCGTCACGCATTCGAAGCCGGCTCGCTCGAGCACCCGCTTGACCAGGCGGAGGACCTGGTCGTCATCGTCCACGACCAGCGCGATGTCGCGATGCGTGAACGCCGAGTGGGGGCGGTCCGAGGCGGTGCCTGGATCTCGCGTCACCGTCACGACGGTTGCTTCGCCGGCCGGGGAATCTTCTCGATCAACACGAGGGCGCGTTCCGCCGCGGTGCGGATCTCCTGGATGTCCGCCTTCACGGCATCGGGGTCACCTGTCTCGTCGGGGATCAGCTCGCAGTACTGGACGATCACCGCGATCAGGTTGCGAAGGTCGTGGACCAGGACACGGCTCGGGTCTTCCTGCAATGGCTCGGTGGTCACAGCCTTTTCACGAGCCTCCAACGGTTGAGGTCTCCGTCGCGCTCGTAGCCGAGCTCGTCGAGGAGCGAGCGTGCGATCGCCAGGCCGCGTCCGTCCTCGCGCTCGAGGCTCGGCATCTCGCGGCCGAGATGCTCGTGGACCGGCGGCCCGGAATCCGTGAGCGACGCCACGATTTCGTCGTCGTCGAGGCGAAGGGAGTACTCGACTGGGCGCGTGGTGCCACGAGGGCGGCCATGCGTGAGCACGTTGCCGCCGATCTCGGCGAGGGCGGTCTCGAAGAGGATGACCGCGAGGTCGTCGGCGTGGCGTCCCGTGGCGCGCCGAAGCCGCTCGACGGACTGATGCAGTACGTCGAGTCCTTCACCGAGATCGGAGAGCGAGGCCCGAAATTCAAAGCGGTGGCTCCCCATCGGCTCAGAGGCCGGTGAGGGCTTCCTCGACTGTCGCGTAGTAGGGAAAAACCCGATCGAGGGTGGTCAGTTCGAGGACGACGCGCACCTGCTGGTTGGGCGCGGCCAGGCGCAGCTCGCCCTGGCTGTTGCGGATCTGCTTCAAGGCGGCGATCACCGACCCGAGCCCGGTCGAGTCGACAAAGCTCACGCCTTCCAGGTCGATCACGACCTTCGGCGGGCTGTTCTTGACCGCCTCGCCGATGGCTTCCTTGAGGGCGGACGCGCCGGCGACGTCGAGCCGTCCGGTCGGCGCGAGCACGGTCACTCCGTTGTCGGCGGGGCGGGTCTCGACCTCCAGCGCCATGGCCGGAAGAGCATATGGCAGCGAAGGGCGACTTCAGCCTCACTTGACACCCCGGCGCTCGTTGCCGAGGCTCCTCGCACCCGCGCTGGCTCAGGCGGCCGGACGCCTTCGGCGTTGAAGCCTGCGTGGCCGGCCCGCGCATATGCTTCGGCGCCCCAGCGCCGGGCGCCTAGACTGCATGCCCGTGAACGCCTCCGCAGGCTCCTCCCGGGTGCTCGTCGTCGACGATGACGAGCCCCTGGCGCGGGTCATGGCGCGCACCCTGCGCGGCCGGGGATTCGATTGCGACGTGGCCCTCAGTGGGGCCGAGGCGCGCAAGCTGCTGAAGGCACAGGACTACGCCCTCGCGCTGCTCGACGTCCGTCTTCCGGACGAGTCTGGGTATGGGCTTATCGAGCACGTCAAGGCGGCGCGGCCGGACACCGCCATCGTCATGATCTCGGGCGTCGACGACGCGGAGCTCGGCAGGGCCGCGCTCGAGCACGGGGCCAACGGGTATTTCGTCAAGCCTGTCGGCGCCACGCAGCTCTACCTCCTCGCTGTCGCCAACATCCGCCGCCGCAGCCTCGAGATCAAGCAGCGGGAGAGCGTCGACCGCCTCGAGGACGTGGTCGCCCGACGCGCGGAGCAGATGCGCAAGGCCGCCGAGCTGCAGTCGGGGATGCTGCCCGCGTCGCCTCTCAAGGAAGGGGGCTTCGAGATCGCGGCGCACTTCACCGCCGCACGGGAGATCAGCGGCGACTTCTACGACTGGTATCGCTCCGACGACGCGCATCTCACCCTCTCGCTCGGCGACGTCATGGGCAAGGGCCTCACCGCCTCCCTGATGATGGCCACCGCGCGCGCAGCGCTGCGCGGCGTCGCGGGAGTGTCGCCGCTCGACAGCGGGGTGAAGCAGGCGGCGGGCGTGATGTCGGCCGCGCTGGAGGTCAACCAGGCGTATGTGACGCTGTTTCACTGCACCTTCGACTCGAGGTCCGGCGACCTTGCTTACGTCGACGCGGGCCACGGCCACGCGAGGGTGCTGCGCGGCGAGTCGGGGCAGGAGCTGCTGCGGGAGCGGAGCGCGCCGATCGGGATGTTCCCCGACACCGAGTTCGTGACCGGCGAGGTGAACCTCGGGCCTGGGGATTCGCTGGTCGTGTACTCCGACGGGCTGCTCGACCTCAGACCGGACCTTGCGATCCGCGACGTGCAGCTTCCGTTCGAGGCCCGGCAAGCGCCCTCGGCGCAGGAGATGGTCGAAATCCTGGCCCGGGGGGCGCGGGACCGGGAGCTCATGGACGATGTGACGGTGGTCGCGCTCAGGCGAATACCTCTTTGATCGCCCCTCACCCCAAACCCTCTCCCCTGGGGGGAGAGGGAGATGCCAAAACGGTCTCTTAAGGGGGGCTGAACCCCACCGGTCCGCCCCTAGACTTTGACCCCTGCGCACGTTCAATCCCGCCAGGGGGGGCGAGGGTTTGGGGGCACTGCAAGGGAGCGGACCGCAGCTTGCCTCGTGGGCCCGCGTCGGGGTGCGTCGGGCCATGCC
>WNGH01007113.1_pt1 | contig 12034 bp, 10 predicted proteins | sample 5400631 | NCBI WGS metagenome assembly WNGH01 (sample SAMN13153373, study PRJNA577476) | soil metagenome | isolation source: 115 cm soil or saprolite under Garry oak tree replicate 1 | place: USA:California | collected 2016-06-15 | reverse complement strand
TGCCAACCGGCGTGAGCGCATTATACAGCGTACTTGGCGAGACACAGCCCCTACCCCAAACACTCTACGCGGACGAAGCTGTCTACGGTAGCTTCCTAATCGCGGCAGCCCCAACCAGCGTGAGCCATACCAGCCTACCCGCGAACATAGCGGTCTCCGTCTCCCTTTCCGGGGGACCGGACAACCTCTTCCATGCCGGCGATTCTGACGCGTCCAACCAACCGCCCGAGTCAGGACCCGACGAGTCCGTGCACCAACTGAATGTTACACTGGCCTGCGTCACATCAACAGGTTTGGGTTGCAGCCTAGGCACAACATCAGTGACTCTGACAGCCGGATCACCCACAGCAAGCACAACGCTCACCATCACCGGAACAGTAGCTGGAACAGTCTATGTCCAAGCCTCAGAAGCAGGCTACCCATCAGTGACCGTCAAGGTCACTGTCACCTAGAACAACGGCAAGACTAAAGAATAACCTCCCTTTTTTTCTTTATCTGGTCTAGTCGTAGATGAGTCTGCGCGCATATATCCTCAAGAGGATTGTATACACCATCGTTCTGGTCCTGTTCGTCATAATCGTAAACTGGTTCATATTTCAGGCCATTCCCGGCGTGGAAGGAGCGATCGGATCGCTTCAAGGAAATCCGAGAGCAACCTCGCAGCAATACCAACACTTTCAGGAATTGTATGGTCTCAACAAGTCTCCCCTCCAACGTTTTGAAGAATATTTCTGGGGAATGCTCACATTCAACTTTGGCAACTCTTTCGTCACCCAGCACCCGGTGATCGATGATATCGTCAAATCCGGGCGTCTCGCCAACACCGTTCTTCTCCTCGGCACCTCTACAGTCCTAGGCATAGTCATAGGCATCCTCTTCGGCGTTGTCGTTTCAGCCCGTCGGGGGAGTGGCATAGACACGGGATCTGTCACCGTTGCCCTTACCACCTTTTCCCTTCCTGTCTTCTGGATGGGCCTTACTTTCATCGCTGTCTTCTCCTACCTGCTACACTGGTTTCCGCCAGGCAAGGCTTATCCTGACACGTGGTTTCTGTTCGGAAATCCTCCGCTCGCCCAGCTCATACTCACGAGACTCCAGTACCTCTTCCTACCGATGCTCGTCTTGACCCTGTTCCAATATGGAGGCTTCCTGCTCCTGACTAGGGCGACGATGTTGGAGACTCTTAGTGAGGACTATGTCACTACGGCTAGGGCTAAGGGATTGAAAGAGCGGACTGTGCTATTCAAGCATGCCTTCAAGAACGCTTCTCTTCCCCTTGTCACAGCGTCTGCCCTCGGCTTCGGCACTGTTCTGGGTGGCGCGATTCTCACCGAGACAGTCTTCAACTGGAACGGGCTCGGACTTTGGCTCTACAATTCCATAATAGGCAAAGACTTTCCAGTTATGCAGGCAATGTTCTACATTCTAGCTCTGAGCGTGATCATAGCCAACTTCATCGCGGACCTCATCTACGGAATCATCGACCCTAGGATAAGATACGAATAGTCTGTGGGGTCGCCTTCCGTGAAGAGTGGAACCGAAAGCAATCTCAAGTTCAATCTGAGACGATTCGCAAATTTCCTTCGGCTAATGCTTTCCAATAAAATGGCTGCTGTCGGACTGTTCATGTTTCTGGTCTCGGCGGGTGCCGCTCTAGCCGCTCCAATTGTATATCCCCAGAATCCCCAGAACGTGGCCTCTGCCGGTTTTCTTGCCCAGCCTCAGTGGGTGTCGTATTTTCCGGAAGGATACTACCTGAGTAGCAACATGGTCGTTGTAAATAACCCTGGATTCAATTCTCCATCAGCCCTACAAGAATGGTCATACAGCAACACGGCCCAGAGCCCGGATGTGTCAATTTCAACGGCCACAATTGCATCCACCGGTTCAATTCAAATATCCTCCAGTTCACCTCTTAGCCTCACCGTCTACAAGACGTTCCACTACCCATATCGCGGCCCGCCATCGAGGTTCACGCTTCCATCTGTCGCTGTAAGGTCGCAGGGTGCGTCGGCAACTAACCCCATCGTGTTCAGCCTATTTCTCAATCGGGGGGTTGAGAGGAGCTTTACTCTGTGGTCGAAGAACCTGACAACCAACGACGCCTGGATCTCGCCACCATACCCACTGGACTCAGGAAGTCCGAGTCTGCCGATAGCAGCTGGGGTTCAGGGCGGGCTGCTTCCATTCACAGAAGTGGTATTCAGTCGTTCGGACGACTATACACTAGGATTCACCGTGACCTTCTCGGCTCCTGGCACAATTAACGTAACAAGCCTCGGTCTGAGATTGTTAGGAAATGCCTACGGTCTTCTCGGAGCCGACTCTCGCGGCAGTGACCTCTTCGCCGAGCTTCTCTGGGGAGCCCGAACATCCCTGTTCGTAGGTCTCGTCGCCTCCTTCATCGGAATTGGGCTCGGTCTCCTCGTGGGTCTTATGGCCGGATACAAGACCGGAATCGTCGATGAAGTCCTTATGAGATTCACCGATATGATGCTGGTTCTTCCAAGCTTGCCCCTACTGCTGGTCTTAGTTGCGGTCGTCGGGCCAAGCATTTTCAATATAATCATACTCATCGGCTTCCTGGGCTGGATGGGCTTTGCAAGGGTAATCCGTTCACAGGTCTTGAGTATAAAGGAGAGACCCTTCATTGAAGCCGCAAAGGCGGCTGGGGCAGGGACAAGGAAGATACTTACGACACACATATTCAGAAACGTGGTTTCTCTAACTTACGTCAATCTAGCGCTCGCGGTTCCAGCCGCAATCCTGACCGAGGCAGCCCTGTCCTTCTTGGGATTGGGCGATCCCTTGTCAATCTCTTGGGGACAGATAATCAGCAACGCGCAGGCTGTCAACGCATTGAATGACTGGTGGTGGATAATACCCCCCGGAATCGGAATTGCCTTTGTCTCCCTCTCCTTTGTCCTGATCGGCTATTCGCTGGACGAGATCTTCAACCCGAAACTACGCAGACGTCGCTAGCTCCAACCGGGCCAGCAAGAGAGGTGCACTGTGACCCCAGAGTTCTCTCTAACGGGATCACCAAAACAGCGGCAACTGTCTATCTTCTGGTTCTTGTTTTCCCCAAAGCTTAATTGAGCCGGGAAAACTCCATCTCACAGAATTAATGCGAAGCTAGCATGGTTTCAATGTCAACAGTCCTCGACGTCCAACACCTTACGACCCACTATCGCACACTTCGAGGATGGGTGAGAGCAGTCGAAGATGTCTCGTTCAAGATCGAGAAGGGTCAAGCCCTAGGCATCGCCGGTGAGTCAGGATGTGGCAAGACGACCGTCGCAATGTCGCTTCTGAAGATACTTCCGAAGGGTGGAAGGATCAGAAAGGGTTCGATCATCTTTGACGGATTAGACCTCGTACCACTCTCTAATAATCAAATGAGACAGATTCGTTGGAAGGGGATAGCTATCGTCTTTCAAGGTGCAATGAACGCTCTCAACCCTGTCTTCAAAGTTGGTGATCAGATAGTCGAGGCCATCAGAACTCACGAACCCGACGTCGACAGGCGTAGCGGTATGGACCGGGCACGAAGTCTTCTGGAACTGGTCGGTGTCGAGCCTCACCGTGTCGACAATTATCCTCACGAGTTCAGTGGCGGCATGCGCCAACGGGCGCTCATTGCAATGGCCCTCGCATGCAACCCCAAGCTTCTCGTCGCGGACGAACCCGGCACCGCCCTAGACGTGATCGTCCAGGCTCAGACCCTAAAACTGATGCGGGAACTCAAAGAGCGTCTAGACCTTTCCATGGTCATGATCAGTCATGACCTGTCAATAATCGCAGAGACATGCGAGAAGGTCGCCATAATGTACGCGGGCAGGATCGTCGAATATGGAGACGCTGAGGATATTTTCAAGGAACCACTCCACCCGTACACGCAAGGTCTCGTCAAAGCCTTTCCTAGCATCAAGGGCGAGAGAATACGCCTAACTTCCATTCCCGGCTCCCCACCCGATCTCTTGAATCCTCCGACTGGATGCAGGTTCAATCCCCGCTGCCCATACGTAATGGACGTGTGCCGCAAGGAGGTTCCCCCGTTGAAGATGCAGGGGAACGAGGACCATCTAGTCGCTTGCCATCTCTACTAGGTGAAGTGGAAGTGAGTGAAGATTACATCATCGAGGTGGAGAATCTGAAGAAGCACTTTCCATTGAAGAAAGGCTTCTTCGAATCGCTCGTGTCAAAGCAGGAGATCACTGTAAAGGCTGTAGACGGTGTAAGCTTTAACGTTAAGAAGGGTGAGATTTTAGGACTCGCCGGAGAAAGCGGTAGCGGCAAGACCACCATCGGCCGCCTTCTCCTGCGCCTCGTTAAACCGACAGAGGGAAGCATCTACTTCAACGGCAAAGACATTACGAAGATGAAGGATTCAGAACTGAAACCTCTCAGGCGTGAGATCCAGATAATCTTCCAGGATCCCTACGAGTCTCTGGACCCGCGAATGACGATCAAAGAGATCATCGCCGAACCGCTCCGAATCCAAAAAATTTGCAAGAACGAGGAAGAAGTGGAGGAAAGGGTCAAGGCGATAATGAACGACGTTGAGGTAACTCCTCCCGAGGAGTTCATGCATAGATTTCCCCACGAACTGAGCGGAGGCCAACGCCAGAGGATAGCCGTAGCCCGAGCCTTTGTACTGGGTCCAAAATTCGTGGTGGCCGACGAGCCGGTGTCGATGCTCGACGTATCCATCCGGGCCGAGATTCTTAACCTGATGATAGACCTGGTTAAAAAGAGAGGCAGCTCTGTCGTCTTAATTACGCACGACCTAGCTGTTTCAAAACACGTATGCGACAGGGTTGTCGTAATGTACCTGGGAAAGATGATGGAGATGGCTGGATCATCGGAGTTGATTGACTCTCCCCTGCACCCATACACTCAAGCCCTCATCGCCGCCGTTCCTGTCCCGGATCCAAACTATAAGCGAAACGATGTCATAGGGGGCGAAATACCTAGCCCGATAAATCCTCCTCCTGGATGTAGATTCAACACTCGATGCCCGTATGCGCACGAAAGGTGTACTATAGAGGAGCCCGCCTTTGTGGAAGTGGAAAGAGGCCATTATGTAGCCTGCCATCTCTACACTTGAGAAAGCAAGTCCAGGCAAAAGTAGAACAGTCCTGAGTTTTGAAGGATTCGACCCCCATTTCTGAAGACTCCCCACCGGTGCGCAACATCGAGATCTTGGGGATCAAAGATTCGTCCGTTAATTCCTCTCATCTACACATCGCCCAGCAGACTTGGCTGATGCATTTCTCGGTCCTCGAGCCTACAAGCCAACAGGTGGTTGACGACCACCGCTGATTCTATCAACTCTCGCCATTATCGGACAAGTGATCGAACCTACTGGAACGGACAACGTCCGCTGGAATCCGTGCATGAGGATACACCCGGCTGACTCTGCGCCTGTGGAATGGGCTACGAACGGGCCGACGAGAAAAAAGAGTTCGGGCACTATACGTAGAAAGTCTCTTGCGATTGTCCGATGAGTCGGCTAGTGAACTAATTCATAAGCCGCGATCTACGACTCCGCAGTCTCAGGAAGACCAACGAGATAGCAAGAGCAGCTATGGCTGCGATGAGTAGTTGAAAGGCTAAGACGAGAAATTCTAGCGGGTGCGCGGGAATGCCGACGCCGCCAACAGTTTGAGATTTCTGGATCTCGAAAGTTCCGACCATAGCGTAGGGATGATAGAAACAGAGGTAAGTGTAATTCCCGGGCAAAATGCCCGCTGTGGAGAAGGTGAAGACTGCAGATGGGGGAAATACATGTGAGCATCGGTCGATTGTGCCACAGTCGCTCAGGTCCGTGTCATCACCATCTATGTCGAGTATGAACTCATGTTGCATAAGGTCGCCACTCGCCAGACTCAAGCTGACAGTATCTCCTTGAGTGACAATTATCGTCGGATTGGGCCTAGAAGTCGTCCCGTTCCAACCCGAATTGATGCACGCGCCTCCCACGAGACCGCAACCGGTCAGGGTTATCGAGACCGAAGCGCGTACGCTCGGGACGTCCGGTAGTAGCGTGGCAACGAATCGCCCGCCCATAGCACCGGCTGAGAGTACCAACATTAGCGCCAGAACGAGATATCCGAAAATTTTCAATAAACAAGGCCATGGAACGGCACCTGACATAACCTTATCGCCATTATTTGGTCAATATGGGTGAAGGAGGTTTGGAAATCTCAGTCCAAGATTACAGTCATTCTGAAGGCTTGATTCGGGCGAGGGTTCTAATCTCGTTACTGAAAGGAGTGAATGGGCCTCGGCTGACCCTGCGCAGCCTTCCTTAGTCCTCCAGGCCCTAATCGGGGCCGACCTGCCCCCAGAGCCGAGAAGGGCATCGTTGGCGTCTTGACCAAGCAGGGTAACAGTCCTCAATTTCGCAAGACTAGAGTTCACGAACAAACCACGGCGTATCAAAGGGAATTTAGAGAAAGAGTGAGTTTGATGGAATCTAAAATCCTAACAATGCCGCTCGACCCTTCGATCAGATTAGTCATGATGTCCCATGCATTCACTGAGCTGATATCACGTGCTAGCCCAAATATTCGAGCCCGCCCGTGCTAGCCATCAAAAGTTTGGCCCACTAGAACTTCGATTCTAGTAGTGTAGATCGTCAGCCCACAGGTGCCGGTAACAGTAACAAAGTACTTGTTCGGCACAGTGTCCTTGTCAAGCCGCATGTTCAGCACCGCGGTCCGGGAACCATCAGGCACTAAAGAGACACTGGTCGGGGCTACCCGAGCATCCAGTCCGGCGTCGGGAGAGACTGTCGCCTTCATCGTCACGTTGCCTGCGAAGTCGAAACTCGTCAGAGTTAGCGTCGCTCTGAATGATTTGTGTGCGGGTTTGATAACGACTTGGTCAGGGGTTATCGTGAAACCCTTAACGGTTAGAGGGTCTGCAGTTATCGTATGAGAGAGCGAGCCGCTGGAGGCTGTCACATTCAGAGTGTAGTGTCCAGGGATAGATGGTTGAAGTACTAATAGGTTGGCGGCGTCGGCGAAGCCCGGTGGGCCTATGGTAAGAGTGGTTGGAAATATGATTGCAAAGAGCCCAGGTGTGGCTGCGGCCGAAAGAGTAACCGTCCCAGTGAAACCGTTTGATCCAGTCACGCCCACAGTTTCCCAGTAGAAACCTTCACCGAAAATCCAGGGAGGTGTGACAACGACACTGAAGTCTGGGGTGCCGACTGGTCCGTAGGATCCTTGAATTGTAGCGTGAGGAATCGCTTCTCCTAAGGTGTCTAGCAATTCATCAGAGAACGAAACGATTGGAGTGCTGAGCGCCGATACTGCTCTATACGTTATTGTAAATAGAGTTCCATTGCCCGAATTACCATTGCCAGCAGTATAGGCTTCAGAATGAACCACACCCGGCCCATCATCGGGACCCGCACCACCAAACGGGCAGAGAGCGTTGATGCACTCCGTCGACTCCGTCGTTCCAGTCAGGAAAGACCCCAAGGTAATGTTCACAGGATTCAAGACACGATTGTCTGCCCATACGTACAGCGCCCAGCCCACCATTGGTAGATCGAGACTGATGTTAGAAACAGTTACGTTGTACCTGACATAGCTGCCTGGGGATGCGCCGCTCTGAGTCGACGGTAGTATCGAAACGAGTGGCATCCCAGATATCGCATGAACTGGTGCGACTCCGCTTGAGAAAAGAGCGGCGCTCATCGCAACCAAAATTATCAAGGCACTCTTCAGAAGCAAAGTCTTCCACAATTCCCAATCTTAGATTAAGAACTTGTCCTGCTATATATCGATCTGCGGAAGGGGTCTAATCCTCTGATTCAGATTTTGCAAATATTTGGATCAGCACCTTTTTCACCTCCTCTGCGGTGAGGAATCTCCTATCGTCGAACGCTTCTCTCGGTCTATCTCTGTAGAGTTTGTACAATCCGATGATTATAGCTGCCATCAGAACATACCATAGGGGGCCGAACATTGACGCTATCGATATGGACAGAAATCCCGTGAGTGGAACCAGGAGAATCCAGAGCAGGACTCCCATAAGCTTACTAAACTATCGGAATCACGAATATAACAGTATGCTATTCCCGACACGAGAATTAACAGTGTCGGTGACTTCCCGGATATCGATCATAATCGCGGAGGGCCTACCATGTTTCTACAGGTCCGCGGGCGCAGCTCCTAAAAGCGCTCCCATCAGCCCTACGATAAGAGCAAAGGGAAAGAACGCTGTGAAAATGATCCCGGTCGCCAAATTCGCCTCGACGGTTTGAGAGAGAAATCCAGTGATCGCAGGGAGGTCTAGTATCAGAGCCGTCAGAAGCAGGCCTACAATGTAGGCGCAGAAGAATCCCAGCATAGCCGTAGAGATGCTTCTGAGCACGAGCCCTGACAAGAACGACACCGCGAAGAATCCCGCGTAATAAAGGGCGAAAAGTAATAGCCCAATCTGGCTCGTTGTGGCCTCCGAGTAATACTCGGCTTGGGGAACGAGAACCCCATGGGCTACAGCCGTTACTGCCAAGTTTGCCAGCGATGTGCCCCAGCCCAGGATCACCAGCACCTCCTTAGCTCGAAATAATTTCAAACCGATAGCCTTAATCTTCAACAAACCAAAGGTCGTCGAGACATTCGTCCGTGGATTAGATGAAGCTTTACACTGACACTCATAGGCTCGCAGTCTGGTTAATTGTCTTGGTAGTAGCAGGTTCCTCCGTTAACCTTGCATTAGAGACCAGAGACATAGTTCAATTGTACGCCACGATCCGCGAACTCGATTTCACAATGTCCACAATGGCTTTGCAATCGAATTCGACGAGCACCGTTATCCTGGCGCAACTGCGTGCCGACAATCCCGCCGAGTACGGTGGACTTGAGGCGACGCAGATCTCGCTCTCAGCTTACTTCTCCTCCGGTACATTCTCTCTCTTCCAACAGAATCCGCTAGTCTGGGGCCGGATGATCAGCAGCGCCCTATATCCTCTAAAGTCGACAACTTGGAACTTCACCATCCTACTGAATCCCCTGAACGCCACCGCACTAGACTCCTTCTACCAAAACCACAACCGAGACGTCACTGCCAGTGTTTTGTTCCAAGTCCTAGTCACTACCTCTTTTCTTCACACATTTACAGGCGCCATCTTCTACCAAAAAGAACAGGATTTGGCCCTATCCTATAATTCGACATAGCAAGTCGAAGGCGTTGGGCCAATGAAGAAGGCAGAGGTATTTCCCACCCGCTCCCCGAAGCTTCTTTTAGGAGCATCTGTGAGTGTCAACCTCCAGCTTCTAGAGCAATTGATAGACATTCAGGGGTAGCGAGGAATATCCAAAGGTTGAGTCAGTCATCGGAATAAGACGATAATCTATTTAGATAGTTCCACGTTGGAGGTGCTTCTCAAGATGCATTATGGCTTCAACGGTTGTTATTCGTCTATTGGCTCTCTTGGTTCTAACGCTCTCTGTTACTGCTCTCCCGTCTATTGTTCACGGTGACTATCCTCCTCCAAGCAATGGTACTACTCCTCAGACCCAATGGGTTCCTGCTGGTCCGGCCTCTGACAAGATATTCTACTCGTTCTTTGACAGCGACACGTCTGAGCTGAACGCAATGTGCGTTGGCCAGCCGATTGGCTGTACTCCATCCGTCGACCTCACCGATGTTCCGCTCCCAGGCTCCGACCTCCAGTCAGCAGGATGTGTTCCCAATCCCAGCGTCAACGGTGGCTGCGCCGAAAACGATCCGCGGTTCTGGACCACCACCCCAACCGAGCAGCTAGGTATGCTCCACATTGACTTCAACCATGCGTCTACTCTCTGGGGTGTAACCTTCTGCAATGGTCGTGATGGCGTCACAGCGGGTGTGACAACGTGCTCTGACCTTGTGGGCGGTGCGTCTATAACGGCTAGCTGTCCGAATGTGCCTGCGCCTCATGCGGGCAACTGCACTTGGGCAGCCTTGAACATACGTCAGGGCATCGCAGCACTAATCAACTGCGCAGTCTTCGTTATCGATGATACTCCGGCCATTGGACCCAACGCTGTCTGTATGGACAATCCTACCACTCCAGCCTCGAATGCTCTACACTCGGGCTATCCGAACGATAATGCTAACCCGTGTAACGGTGGCTATCCGTGTACCGTTCCAAACCCGAACTGTGGTGGAACCGGCTGTAACACGGTAGGTCCCTACTCCGTAGACCCGACCACTGACAATGTTGTTGCTCCAGGAACAGCTGGGGCCTACAAGTTGGGCGGTGCCTGTTCTTGGGATGCGATACTTGGCTGTGGTACTCCTGCTATTTCCGCGGAGCACTACTACAATGATCTTACCAACTCGTTCGGCACGAATGTTCCACCATGTGGTGGGTCTGGTCAGCCTGCTTGTCCGCCTCCTGGCGGTGTTAATCTCGGACGAGACTTTTGCAATGCTGCACGTCACTTTATCCAGGCAGGACTAGCGACTGGTGTGAACAATGTCTGCGAGCTGACTGGTGAGTTTCCGAACCTTGCCACACCAGCCATACCGGTTGTCTTCAATTCAAGGGTCGCGCTTCGTTGGGCAGGGATAACATGTGGCGTGGCTTGACCTCGTCTGTCTGCCAGCTGATCGCTCTCGGTAACGCTAACTGCAGCGGGAATGGCCAGCTCTACTCTCAAGAGATAGGGTTGGGCACTGCTCACCAGCAGGTCTTCCGGACTGGCTGCAAGAATGGTGCTGCTGACGGTTCGTCATGTGCTACTCAGGGTCCGAACACTCCGGCCAACACTGTTGCATTGGGACAGCCCTTTACTCAGAGCTGGGACTTCTATACTGGCGGCTTCTTCTTCCCCACTACTACACCTGACAGTCTCTGGAGTCTCTACGACAGCAGCTTCGCTTCCAACTATTGTGGTGGTGCTCCTGGTGAGGAGCCTCCGAACTACGACTATGTCTGCAACTCGAGGATTGACTTCTGGGGTGAGCAGAGCCAGTTCCTGAGCGACAGTCAAACCGCTATCGCTGCTCTCCAGGTGGCTCATGACATTTTCGGCAACCACACCTTCACGAAGGTAGTCTGGACACCATCCATACAGTACCCATACGCCAAAGGGTGCACCGGCATCACCAATGCTGCAGGTATAGGAACAGCGCAGGGCAACTTCTGGAGTCTCCTCAACGGCTGGTGCGATAATCCAGGCTTTTCCGGTCCCACTCTCCGGTGGGGTCAGAAGGATGCTACCGCGTCTCTCAACCCGTTCACCTTCAGCTCAGTCGTCGAAGCCGATGTCTTCGGTGAGATCTATGACGGTGTCTTGCAAAACAATGCCGTTGCCAACTCCCAACAATACTTTGGCTGGATGGCCAACTTCGTCCGGGTGGAGACTCATGCTACGCAGCCTACTGAGTGTCCCGCCACCTATACTAACAGTCGCGGCACCTCTGTTGTGGGTGCTTGTGTGAAGATGACTATTCGCGGTGACATTCCATGGCATGACATTATCAGTGCATGCGCTACTCCAACAGCCGCCTGTCTAGGAGACCATGTGGTAACGGCTAGCGATATCAAGTTCAGTTTCGCCAGCTTCAACGCTACGGGCGCTCTGGCCAGTCCGGGTACGTTGAACACTATTGACATCATAGGCTTGAACGGTACATCTGCGGGTCTTGCGCCTCAACTGCCTGCTAGTGCTTTCAGCTCTGTCGGCGGTGCGAACGGTGCGGGTATCTCGGAGACGTTTCTATTCCTGCTCCACAGCAACAACGCCTACGCGATCAACGATCTTGCGGGCGTCCCGATTATTCCACAGAGGCTCTGGGCATGTCAGGCTAATACTCCTGGCACTAAATGTACCAATGTGCAGCATATGCCAAACGGATTCTTGAATCCGTGCATCACACTGGACACGCCTGCTTGTACTGCTGATCCTGCGCTCCTAGGCGGAGCACAGTCTGATCCGGTCGCGACAAACCGACTAGTCGGCTCGGGACCATTCGTCTGCGCCAGCGGTGATCTAGGTGCATCGGGCACCGTCATCGGTGGTGG
>WNGH01009238.1_pt1 | contig 12038 bp, 11 predicted proteins | sample 5400631 | NCBI WGS metagenome assembly WNGH01 (sample SAMN13153373, study PRJNA577476) | soil metagenome | isolation source: 115 cm soil or saprolite under Garry oak tree replicate 1 | place: USA:California | collected 2016-06-15 | reverse complement strand
GGTGCATGCGTTGGCGCACGCGATGAATCAAGCGCTTGGCAACGTCGGAACGACCGTGATTTATACCGATCCCGTCGAAGCGCAACCGATCAGCCAGACGGAATCGATTCGCGATCTCGTACGCGACATGGAAGCCAATTTGGTTCAGGTGCTGATCATGATCGGCGGTAACCCGGTCTACACGGCGCCGGCGGATCTCAATTTTGCCGGCAACCTCGTTAAGGCGAATTTTAGCATTCACTTATCGTTGTACGAAGACGAGACCTCGGCTTTGTGTCATTGGCACGTCCCGGAGGCGCACTATCTGGAGTCCTGGAGCGACGTACGCGCTTACGACGGCACGGTAACGATCATTCAACCGTTGATTGCGCCACTGTACGGCGGTCGCACCGCGCATGAAGTTGTTGCGGCGCTGGCGGGCCAGCCGGGGCGATCGAGCTACGAGATCGTGAGGGATTACTGGAAGCAGCAGGGTGGAGCGAAGAATTTCGAGCTGTTTTGGCGAACTGCGCTCCACAACGGCGTGGTTGCCGGAACCGCAGCGCCGGTCAGGCACGTCTCGTTGAAACGAGATCTCCATTCGGGATTCGCCTCTGGCAAAGAACAAGAAAAAAAGCCACCCGGTTTTGCCGACGGAAATCGACGGGGTGTGGAAATTGTGTTTCGGCCCGACCCGACGATTTTCGACGGTCGTTTCGCTAACAACGGCTGGCTGCAGGAACTACCGAAGCCTCTTACCAAGCTTACCTGGGACAACGCCATTTTTTTTAGCCCGCTGACGGCGGAGCGATTCGGTCTCAACTATCGGGTTGGAACGACCGGTGGCGAGCATGGCACCATCCATAGCGACACGGTGGAGCTCCAATATAAAGGACGCAAGCTCCGGGGCGTTGCGTGGATTCTACCGGGGCAACCCAACGACTGCGTTACAGTACACCTTGGATACGGCCGCACGCGAGCGGGACGGGTTGGAAACGGCACCGGATTTAACGCTTATGCATTGCGCACCTCGGATGCTCCCTGGCACGGTTCGGGCGTCGAGATCCGCAAAACGGGCGATCAATACCCGCTCGCCTGCACACAGTTCCACCAACTCATGGAAGGGCGTCAGCTGGTTCGAGTCGGCACTCTTGACGCATACCACAAGAATCCGAATTTCGTCCGCGAAATGGCCGAGGAAGAAGCGTCGTCCCAGAGTCTCTATCCGGGCTTCAAATATGAAGGATACGCTTGGGGCATGGCGATCGACATCAACTCCTGCATCGGCTGTAACGCCTGCGTGGTTGCATGCGAAGCGGAAAACAACGGCCCCATTGTGGGAAAAAGCGAGGTCCTGCGCGGGCGGGAGATGCATTGGATCCGCATCGACCGCTATTACAAGGGCGATCTAGATAAGCCGGAGACGTACCATCAACCGGTGCCGTGCATGCAATGCGAGAACGCACCATGCGAGCTGGTCTGTCCGGTCCACGCCACAACCCATAGTCACGAGGGCCTCAACGACATGACTTACAACCGCTGCGTCGGAACCCGCTATTGCTCGAACAACTGCCCCTACAAGGTACGGCGTTTCAATTTCTTCGAGTACGCAGACTTCAAAACGCCGAGTCTAAAACCGTTACATAATCCCAATGTTACGGTGCGCTCCCGCGGTGTGATGGAAAAGTGCACCTATTGTGTGCAGCGAATCAACGCCAAGAAAACTGACGCCGAAAAAGAAGATCGCCGGGTCCGCGATGGTGAAATCCTGACGGCGTGCCAACAGGCTTGTCCTACGCAGGCGATTGTGTTTGGCGACATCAATGACCCAAACAGTCGCGTTGCAAAGTTAAAAGCCGGGCCATTGAATTACGGACTTCTCGCTGAATTGAACACAAAACCGCGAACCACGTATCAGGCGAAGCTGCGCAACCCCAATCCGGAAATCGAAAAGACTTAACTCATGGCATTAGAACCACCACCAGAAGAATCCGCAGAGGCCCAAGATTCTTTGCCGCTCATCGAACCGGGCCATACTTTCGCCTCAATTACCGACAAGATCAGCGCCATTGTCCTGACGAGTCGGACACCCCGGTTCTGGTATATCGGCTTCGGGTTGTCTTTCATTTTGGTACTGGTCCTTCTGTATTGCATCGCTGCCCTGGTCGCGATTGGCGTCGGCCTATTTGGTATCATGATTCCGGTTGCCTGGGGATTCGCCATCGTGAATTTCGTCTGGTGGATCGGCATCGGCCATGCCGGCACCTTGATCTCGGCCATTTTGTTATTGCTGCGCCAGAAGTGGCGGCAGTCGATCAACCGCTTCGCCGAGGCGATGACGCTGTTCGCCGTTGCCTGTGCCGGACTATTTCCGCTGATTCACCTGGGGCGCCCATGGTTTGCTTACTGGTTGTTTCCGTACCCCAGCACCATGGGAATCCAGCCTCAGTTTCGGAGCCCCCTAGTGTGGGACGTGTTTGCCGTCTCGACTTATTTTACCGTGTCACTGCTCTTCTGGTTTCTTGGACTGATCCCGGATCTTGCAACCTTGCGCGACCGGGCGCGCGGGCGGGTGCCGCGATTCATCTACGGTATGCTGGCGATGGGCTGGCGCGGTTCGGCGATTCACTGGTATCGCTACGAGATGGCGTATTTGCTCTTGGCCGGTTTGGCGACGCCGCTGGTCGTTTCGGTTCACACCGTGGTCAGCTTTGACTTTGCCGTGGCCGAAGATTTTATCACGCTGCGGCACTTGAGAAATATGGGCATCGTCATGCTCGCGACCGGGATGGTGGTTGCGTACGGCTACCTGATGGAAACCTTCTTTGCCTGGTATAGCGGCGATATTTTCGAAAAATACATGATGCTCAACCGCATGTTTGGCCCCTATGGCTGGATGTATTGGCTGCTGATCCTGTTTAACATCTTGATACCCCAGGCGCTTTGGATCGCCAAGGTGCGCACCCACCCCGTCGTGTTATTTCTCATCTCGATTTCAGTGAATATCGGCATGTGGCTGGAAAGGTACGTGATTGTAGTGGTGAGCCTGTCGCGCGACTTCATGCCGTCCGCCTGGGGAATGTATTCGGGCACGATCGTCGACTATGCCGTCCTTGCCGGTTCCATCGGGCTTTTTGTCTGCCTGTTATTTCTTTTCATCCGCGTTCTGCCGATGATCTCGATCTTCGAAATGCGCGGTCTGGTCCACGAGGAGGAGGTCAAGAACGTTTAACGAACGCTGCGCAAGGTTAACCGCTTTTATGGAAAGAATTCTATGTATGGCCTAATCGCGGAGTTCGATAATCCCGAGGCCCTGGTTGGCGCAGCGCACCGGGCCTTTGCGGAAGGATTTCGCAAGATGGACGCCTATTCGCCGTTTCCTGTCGAAGGACTGGCGGAAGCGCTTGGCTTTCATCGGACACGCGTCCCGCTCATCGTACTGACCGGCGGGATCCTCGGATGTCTCGGCGGATTTTTTTTACAATATTGGCTTGCCGTCATCGACTATCCGATTAACGTGGGCGGCAGGCCGCTCAACAGTTGGCCGTCTTTCATTCCCGTGACTTTTGAGCTGACGATTCTCATAGCGGCCCTGTCGGCTTTCTTTGGCGTGCTGGCGCTTAACGGCTTGCCGATGCCCTATCACCCGGTTTTCAATGTGGAACGGTTCGAGCTGGCGAGCCGCAATCGATTTTTTCTCTTGATCGAGGCCGCCGATCCGAGGTTCGATTCGGCAGGTACGCGGAGATTCCTCGAAAACATCGGATCTCATGGAGTTTATGAAGTCGAGCCCTGACAAATGAGGCGAGGAGTTTTTCGCATACTCAAACGGTGGGGGTGGGTCACGATTTGCTTTGGGTCGCTGGCGTGCCAGCAAAAGATGGCGGACCAGCCGAGATATAAACCGCTGGCCAAAAGCGACCTATTCGAGGACGAGCGAGCCGCGCGGCCGCTCGTCGAGGGAACGGTAGCGCGGGGCCATCTGCGCGCCAACGAGCCATTCGAGACGGGAAAAATCAACGGCAAGCTGGCGGAAACTTTTCCGTTCGCCATCGACCGGCAGCTCTTAATGCGCGGGCGGGAGCGCTACAACATTTTCTGTTCGCCCTGTCACGATCAAGTCGGCAACGGTCAAGGGATGATCGTCAGGCGAGGATATCGTCCACCGCCTTCTTATCACATCGACCGCTTGCGGACCGCTCCGCCGGGACATTTTTTCGACATCATTACCCGTGGCTTCGGCTCCATGCCCGATCATGCGGAACAAATTCCACCGCGTGACCGCTGGGCAATCGTCGCCTATATCCGGGCGCTGCAACTGAGCCAGAACGCCACGCTCGGCGACGTGCCGGAGAAGGAACGTAGTTCGTTGCTCAAGAAGGAAAAATGAACAATTTGGACGCGCAATTGACTGACCTGGAACCGATGATGAAACGATCCTTCGGGATCGGAGTCATCGCCCTCGCACTCTGTCTAATCGGTGCTTATTTCGACCGCCCGCAGTTCTTCCGCTCCTATTTGATGGCGTATGTATTTTGGCTCGGTATTCCAGTCGGCTGTTTTGGCATACTGATGATTCACCACCTGGTCGGGGGAACGTGGGGATTTGTCATTCAACGCCCGCTCGAAGCCGCAATTCGGACCTTCCCCGTGATGGCGCTGCTTTTTTTGTCGATCTTCTTCGGTCTTCCTGATTTGTATGTCTGGGCGCGTCCGGAGGCCGTAGCGCAGGATCACATCCTGCAACAGAAAAGCGCCTATCTCAACGCAACGTCTTTTAGTGTCCGCGCCGTTCTATATTTCGCGATCTGGATCTTGGTCGGCACTTTGCTGACCAGGTGGTCGCGAGAGCAGGACCGCACTGCCAATACCTCGCTCGTCGAGCGGCTGCAAAATCTCAGCGGCCCGGGGCTCGTCCTGTATGGTTTGACCGTGACGTTCTCGGCGATTGATTGGCTGATGTCGCTGGAACCCCGATGGTACTCGACGATCTACGGCATGATCTTCATGGTCAGCCACGGATTGGTCGCTTTCGCCTTTGTCATCGGGGCAGCTTATTTTTTGTCGCGTCGAGAACCGTTGTCCGAAGTGATGGCGCCGTGGGTGTTTCAGGATTTGGGGAATTTGCTTCTCGCGTTCGTCATGCTCTGGGCCTACACCTCTTTTTCGCAGTTTTTGCTTATATGGGTGGAGAATCTCAGCACGGAGATCCCCTGGTATCTCCACCGGACGATGGGAGGCTGGGGAGCCATCGCCGTGGCTCTACTGGTTTTTCAGTTTGCTTTGCCGTTCCTACTGTTGCTGTCGCGAGCGGTGAAGCGCAAGGCGGCGACTCTCTGCGGCGTGGCCGTCATGATCGGACTCATGCATTGGGTTGAGCTTTTTTGGTTCGTAGCGCCGACGTTTCATCCTCAAGGACTCAGCATCCATTGGACGAGTGTCGTCGCGCCCATCGCGATCGGAGGAATTTGGTTTTCAGCATTTCTCTGGCAGCTGCAGGGGCATTCTTTGCTTCCGTTCCGCGATCCGCGATTTGTCGCCATCATGGAAGAAAAGGGCGTGTAAAGTTGGATCAATCAAACGTTCCTTCAAAAACAGCGGAGGCGGGCCACGAGCTTAGCGACCTGAGCGCAAAAAATGTCGCCTTGTTCGGAATTATATTAGCGGTGATAATTGTTGCCGCCGTTCTCGTCACGGCTGCGCTCTTTCGCCACTTTTACACTGTAGAGACAACGAGTCAGGTAGCTCCGAGCCCGCTTTCGTATAGCCGCGAACCGACGCCGGGACCCAAGCTTACGGTGAATCCCGGTCAGGATTTGCAAACCATGAGAGCGGCGGAAGATGCAGCCCTAAACAATTACGAATGGGTCGATCGAGAAAAGGGGATCGTGCGCATTCCCGTCGACCGGGCGATAGAAATCCTCGCGCAGAAGGGTCTACCTGCCCGGCCACAAGGGAGTGGAAAAACCATTGAGGAAAAACCGCAGGGCAGAAAAAACAAAGCTGCACAAGGAAATCAGCGATGATCGATAAAACGGTTGACGCAATTCCGAGACCGCAGGCGCAAAGCCGCTTGCCGTTCATTCAAAGCTCGAAGTTTCGCTCTTCACGCTGGATTTTTAACTTGGCCCTTCCTCTGGTTGTGATTCTCTCCGGCGGAGCATGGGCGCATGATAGTACGAGGCCGGCCGCGCTGCGCGATGTCGCCTTTGATCAGAAATTAAACCAGCAGGTACCGCTCGGCCTGGCCTTTCGCGACGAGAGCGGAAAAACCGTTCAGCTTGCGGACTACATCAAGCAAAAACCCGTCATCCTCACGGTTGTTTATTACAAGTGCCGCGATCTTTGCCCGCTGCTGTTGGATGGGGTCGTAAGATCGCTACGGGCGCTTTCCTTTGACGCCGGCAACCAGTTCGATCTAATCACACTGAGCATCGATGCGCATGATAGCCCGGCCCTCGCCGCGGCCAAAAAGAAAGATATCATTGATCAGTACTCGAGGCCTGGCGCCGCAGCGGGATGGCATTTTCTCACGGGCGATGAAGCCGAGATCCAAAAACTCACCCAGTCCGTCGGGTTCCACTACACTTACGACCCTCACACGGGCGAGTTTGCCCATGCCACCGGCATGGTGCTTCTGACGCCGAAAGGAAGAACCGCGCGATACTATTACGGCATCGATTTTTCTCCGCGCGATTTGCGTTTAGGCCTCATTGAGGCCGCCGCCGGTAAGATCGGCTCGCCGATCGACCAGCTCCTGCTCTTTTGCTACCACTATGATCCGGTTACGGGAAAGTACGGGCTCCTGATTACTAACGTCATACGGCTTGCCGGTGCCGCCACAGTAGTGATCTTGGGCGCGTTCATTCTGATCATGCTGCGCCGTGAGCGCTCCAACGCTACGGAAGGCGGGAAGACGGCTTAGGCGCCATGTCGTGGTTGGGTTTTCCGTTATTTCCCGAGCAGGCATCCACCATGGCCGCCCGTGTGGATGCGCTCTTTTTCTTCCTCGTTGGCGTCAGCCTATTTTTCGCCGCGTTGATTTGTATTCTGATCGTTTATTTCGCGATCAAATACCGGCGCCGTTCTGAAGATGAACAACCCGCACCTATCGAGGGAGACTTGCGTCTGGAGATTTTGTGGACGGTGATTCCGCTTGGATTGACGATGGTCATGTTTGTCTGGGGAGCCAAGCTTTTCTTTGTCACTTATCATCCGCCGAGCAACTCGCTCGAAATAAACGTCGTGGCCAAGCAATGGATGTGGAAGGTGCAGCACCCCGAGGGACAGTCGGAAATCGACGAGTTGCACATTCCCTTGGGACGGCCGATCAAACTGATATTGACGTCCCAGGATGTGATCCACGATTTTTTTGTTCCCGCCTTTCGAGTGAAAAAAGACGTGTTACCGGGACGCTATACGACGGTGTGGTTCGAGGCGACCAAAGCCGGAGAATATCATTTGTTCTGTGCGCAATATTGCGGCACTCAGCATTCCGGTATGGTCGGCCGGATTGTCGTGATGGAACCGACCCAATACCAGACATGGCTCGGCGGCGGCACAACCGGTATTGCCATGGCGACGGCGGGGGCAAAACTTTTTCAGACTTTGGGCTGCGCCACTTGTCATATGGAGAACGATACCGGCCGCGGGCCCTCTTTGGTCGGTCTTTTCGGCAAGACGGTGCAACTCCAAGGAGGTAAATCCATGGTCGCCGACGAGACCTACATTCGCGAGTCGATTTTGAATCCGTCGGCAAAAGTCGTGGCCGGCTACCAGCCGATCATGCCGACCTTCAAAGGTCTGATCAGCGAAGATGGCATATTCCAGATTATTGCCTATCTCAAGTCTCTGAATCGGCAGGAGGGAGCGCAAGCGCAAAAATGAATGAACAATCCATGGAACGCCGGGAACACTATCTGAACGTAAACTACGGCATCAGGTCATGGCTTTTTACTACGGATCACAAAAGGATTGCCTGGCTCTACTTGCTTTCGGTGACTTTTTTCTTTTTTATCGGCGGTTTTTTCGCCACGTTGATTCGTTTGGAGTTACTCACGCCCCAAGGGGATCTGGTCCAGGCGGAGACTTAGAACAAGTTGTTTACCATGCACGGCGTCACGATGGTCTTTTTCTTTTTAATTCCGTCGATACCGGCGGTTTTGGGGAATTTTCTTGTGCCGATGATGATCGGCGCCCGGGACCTTGCCTTTCCCCGCCTCAATCTCGCGAGCTGGTACATCTTTATTCTTGGGGGGCTGTTTACGGTGGCCGCCGCCGCGGCCGGCGGTGTCGATACGGGGTGGACTTTTTATACTCCGTACAGCAGCATCTATTCCAACACCCACGTCGCGCTGACGGTCGTGGGCATCTTTATCACCGGCTTTTCATCCATTCTAACCGGGCTCAATTTCATCGTCACCATTCACACCATGCGTGCTCCCGGGATGACCTGGTTTCGCCTTCCCCTGTTTATTTGGGCCCATTACGCGACCAGCATTATCTTTATTCTGGGCACTCCGGTCATTGCGATTGCTCTGACGCTCGTTGGGCTGGAGCGGATCTTCCATCTAGGCATTTTCGATCCGGCGCTGGGCGGAGATCCGCTGCTGTTTCAACATCTCTTCTGGTTTTATTCGCACCCGGCGGTTTACATTATGATTCTGCCGGCGATGGGTGTCGTGAGCGAGCTGATTGCATGCTTCTCCCGCAAGCGGGTCTTCGGCTACGGCTTCGTTGCCTTCTCCAGCCTCGCCATTGCCGTGCTCGGCTTTTTGGTTTGGGGCCATCACATGTTCGTCGCCGGGCAATCGGTTCACGCCGGCATGGTCTTTTCATTGCTCAGCTTTCTCGTCGCCATTCCCTCGGCGATCAAAGTTTTTAATTGGACCGCCACGCTTCATAAAGGTTCGGTCTCCTACAATGCGCCAATGCTCTACGCACTAGGATTTATCGGCTTGTTCACGATCGGCGGGCTAACCGGTTTGTTTCTTGCCACCCTTGGCATCGACATCCACGTTCACGACACTTATTTCGTGATCGCTCACTTCCATTACATCATGGTCGGCGGCGCGGTCATGGGTTATCTGGGGGGCATTCACTTCTGGTGGCCCAAAATGACCGGACGAACCTATCCAGAAGTCTGGGCCAGGATTGCCGCACTCGTTATATTTATCGGCTTTAACCTCACCTTCTTCCCGCAATTTATCCTCGGCTATTTGGGCATGCCACGGCGCTACCACGTCTACCCGCCCGAGTTTCAAGTCCTGAATGTCATGTCGACGGCGGGCGCTTCGATCCTCGCGGTCGGCTACGTTTTGCCGTTGTTATATCTAATGTGGTCCTTACGCTATGGAGCCGTTGCCGGCGCCAATCCATGGCGCGCGAGAGGTCTCGAATGGCAGACTGCCTCACCGCCGCCGACCGACAATTTTGATAGAACACCGATCGTAACCGAAGGAGCTTACGCCTACGAAAAGGAGCCCGAAGAGATTTATACGTTCGGGAAGCCGGCCCATGTCTGACCTAAGCATAGTCCAAGCTCATCAGTTCGACGACATCGAGCAGCAGCACGATGCTTCATGGATCGGCATGTGGGTGTTTCTGGGGACGGAGGTGATGTTCTTCGGCGGGATGTTCACGGGTTACACGCTCTACCGAAACGCTTACCCGCAGGCGTTCGCCAGCGCGAGCAATCACTTGGATATCTGGCTTGGAACGATCAACACGGCGGTGCTGATCTGCAGCAGCTTTACGATGGCCCTCGCCGTGCGCAGCGCGCAACTCGGCGAACGCAAGCCGATTATTAACTTCTTGCTGCTTACCATTCTGCTCGGCGCAGTTTTTCTCGGCATCAAATTCACGGAATACTATTTCAAGTTCGAGGAGCATCTGGTGCCCGGCGCGGCTTTTAATTACGAAGCGTCCCTGGCGCGTCCGGCGGAGATCTTTTTTTCCTTTTATTTCGCCATGACCGGGATGCATGCCCTGCACATGATCATCGGCATCGGTCTTTTAACCGTTTTGATCATCAAAGCCCGGCGCGGCCGTTTCTCGGCTGTCTACCATACCCCGGTCGAGCTGGTTGGCCTGTATTGGCATTTTGTCGATATCGTCTGGATATTTCTCTTTCCGTTGCTTTATCTCGTGGGGAGACATCTATGAGCAGCGGGCATGTGCTTTCCGTGAAGCTCTATGCGGTGATCTTCGGCTCGCTCATCGCCTTGACCCTAACTACGACCGGGGTTGCCTTTATGGACCTTGGCGGAGGTTTGAACGCCGTTATCGCCCTCGCGATTGCCGTCCTTAAAGCGCTGCTCGTAATCCTCTATTTCATGCACGCGCGCTACAGTAGTCGGCTCACGTGGGTTTTCGCCGGCGCGGGATTCTTTTGGTTGATGATTTTGATCGGCGGAACCATGGACGATTTCCTGACCCGCAACTGGTTCGGGACCATCGGGTGAATTCTCCACGGGTCCTGGTATTCGCGGCCGATTTCTTTTTAGCCGAGGCGTTGATCGGGATAAAGTTTGAACCCTTTGGAATGCGCTTTTCACGGTTGGGAATTTTTTGACTGTAGGACACGCTGAATCTTGGATAAAAGATCGTTGAGCACGATCGGCTTTCTGATGAAATCATCAGCGCCCGCTACCCAGAAGGTTTTTTCCGAACCCGTCTGGAAGTAGGCCGTCATAGCGATGATGCGAATCTGCGGCCAGTTGGAACAAACCTGGTCGATCAGAGCCAGTCCGTTCATATGGGGCATGACAATATCCGAAAGCACCAGATCAAATTTGCGATGCTTCAGTCTTTCGAGCGCTTCCATTCCATCACTGGCTTGGTCTATCTCGTAACCCTCTCCGGTTAAGAAGGTCGAGATATTCTTTCGGGCCATCGCATCGTCTTCGACCACGAGAATTGATCTCATCGCCTTTCCCCTCGACAAGCTCGATGCGATGCCTTAACTAACAAATTTGCGGCTGAGTTGCTACAACCAAATTACGGGAAATTCAAGGCGGAGGACAAGCCCGGCCTGCTCCGCTGGAGCGGCATCCGTTGCCTGAGTATTCGATTATTTTATAAAGCCCGCCGACAAACCCGGTCTTATCGAGCTTTTCGCTCATGGTCGTGCCCGTTACGTCCTCGAATTTCAGACCGCGGACTTGACGGTTCGGCTGTTCCTGGCCTGGTTGACATAATTTCCCGTACTCGGGTACTCTCTATCCAAAATGCGGGATAGTTGTGCAATTTATCCCTCCGCCAGCCGCTTGGGTTTTCGAAGAGCGGCGACGCGCGGCTGTTTCGAAAATTCTTCGGTTCTTTCCTGCGGACCGGGCTATGAAGACTGACGATCTACGTATCGTCAAAACCCGGCCACTGCTCTCGCCGGCCATACTCGCCGAGGAGATCCCGCTCACCGACACCGCGTCAACAAGAGTATACGAAGCGCGCCGGGCGATCGAGGCGATTCTCGATGGCGAGGATGAACGGCTCCTCGTGGTCGTCGGGCCTTGCTCCGTACACGACACCAAGGCCGCACTCGAGTACGCAACCAAGCTCAAGCCGATCGCCGACGCGCTATCCGATGCGCTTCTCGTTGTCATGCGCGTCTACTTCGAAAAGCCGCGAACGGTCGTGGGTTGGAAGGGACTCATCAACGATCCGGACCTAGATGAGTCCTACCACATCAACAAGGGCTTACGCCTAGCTCGGCAACTGCTCGCCGATATTCTGGAGCTGGGGGTCCCCGCCGGGACTGAGTTTCTCGATACGACCTTTGGCCAGTTCTATGCCGACCTCATCAGCTGGGGTGCAATTGGAGCCCGCACCGCGGAAAGCCAAATACACCGAGAGCTGGCGTCGGGCTTGTCGATGCCGGTTGGCATCAAGAACCGCACAGACGGTAACGTCCAGATCGCCGTGGACGCGATACAGGCTGCGCGCAGCCGACACCTGTTCCCGTCTCTCACCAAGGAAGGCGCACCTGCCATCCTGGAAACCACCGGCAATCCCTACGCTCATCTCGTGCTCCGTGGTGGTAGTGAATCCGGGCCCAACTT